>JGI12048J13642_10198443_pt1 | contig 84152 bp, 68 predicted proteins | sample ElkSlonscriptome_16_FD_13642 | JGI IMG/M metagenome (IMG submission 13642)
GCAACTCGAACGCCCCAACGAGGCGGGCGATGTTGTCCCGGATTTGATTGGCGCTCAGGTTGGTCTCGGCGAAGACCCCGCGACCGAAGTCCACCGCGGCGCGCAGGTTCTCGCGCTGGCAGGAGAAATAGCGATTGCCGCGGCTGCTGATGAAGTACGGGTTGTCCGGGAGCTGATCGAAGACCGCCGGCTTCAGTTTGGCAAGATGCCGGCACAGGGTCTCGTAGACCTGCGACCAGGCGTGGGTGCCATCGAAGGGCACGCCGTCGAGGGTGAACACCGCCGGGCGTTTGTAACGAAAGTCCTCGCTGAGCCCATGCGGCACAGGCCGATGCAACGCATCCATAATCCGAACCTAATCCTCGTCGTCTGGAAGTGCGTTCTGCGCTTCGTGAAGCACGGCGAGCATATCAATGGCGTCTGAAACGCATATGGTCGATGAGCCTGGACGGGCCGCGGAACACCTGTCGGGTTTGATCGCTATCGTATTCCGGCACCCGCCGACCCGACAGCGGGAATGCCCCGATCTGTTCTGATCGCTTTTGTGATTCGATCCACCATTCGCAGGGCGTAGGTCTCCGAATCCTGCGCGATGTCGCTGTAGATCGCGTCGAGATGCGCCTCCGCGGCGGCGGTCCAGTGGACCTTCATTCCGTTAGGCCGTACTTCGCCCTGATCTCCTAGACGTCTTTGGTCTTACCAGATCGGCTGTCCTCCAGCCCCTTCTCGATCGCTGCGCGCACATCGATCTGCCGCATCAGGTCTTCCCAAGTCGCATCCGCGGGAAGCCGGTCAACGAGCTTGTGCGCCTCTTGTTTGCTGACGACGTGTGACATGTTCATAGAATTCGTTCCCAATCCAGCGCGCCGTTGAAGGCTTGCTCTACCTTCTCTCGCAGTGCATGGAGTGAATCGAACAGGCTCTTGTTGGCCGCGGCATTGGGCCCGTCGATGTAGAGCATGGCTCGGGTTTCATGCTGGGTTACCGAGTCGTTCCACCACATCCCGTCTCGCCCTGTTCCGATCCAGTTGTATTGGCTTGGCGAGACGTTCGCATGTCAATCCGACTGAGTATTGGCGTGCTCAAGCAATCCTGTCCAAAACGCAAGCCGAGCCTCGTGCCGATCCGGTCGGTCCGGCACGTCTGGCTCGGGATCGACGCTTGCGATCGGCTCTCGGACAGGTGGCTTCTCGCCCTCAAGCTCCAGACGCGAAGGATTCCACACCCATTCGGCGATACGGATGTAGAGCTCTTGGCGCATAGGTTTCGGAGTAAATCAGGATATGGGCCGGCACTTGGTCGTCGCGGATGATGGTCACGGGGCCGAGTCGACCTGCCTGAAGGTCGTCGATCGCGTCCAACAACTCCGCGTTCAGGTCGCGCCCGGCGTCGCGTTGCAGAGACGCTTGTTCAGTGAAGCTTGGCATGATCGGATAAGCCATCGAGTCAACGGCGGCTGATCAGTCTCTGCGACTCAACCGCATCAATGAAACACCGCGTCCACGGACTCGGCGACGAGGATGCGGTCGAGCCATTGCAGCAGCGTGTCGCTGTCGGCGGCGAGCACGCGCTCGCGCACGCTGTCGCTGGGGGGGGCCGAACTTGCGCTCGATCTGGCGCAGCAGGGCCGATGCCTCGCCGAGGCGTTGGCCTTCGAGAATGCCCGATTTGTGTCCTTGCTCAATGTAGCGGTCGATGAAGGTCTGCATGGTCGGGTCTTTAGAGGGGATTGCCTGCAAACGACTATGCGGGGGTTAGCGCTTCGCGATGGCGAACGAGAATCCGGCGCCATGCGGTATGTTTCATTCCGGCAATCGCCTAAGGCGTCTGAGGTGGAACCGCTGCGCTTGTTCCACCCTACCTGCTCGGCGAGTTGGCGCACGGAACCGCCGCCCTGTTCCAGCGGGGAGATGGCGTCTAAGAGGCGTCGGGCGTTGGCCGGACTTCGGAGCAGGTGAGCGGTCTGGCCTTGGGCGCTGGCGGGGCTCGGCAGCACGGCGTCGCGGGAGTCGTCGAGGTCGATAGTCGGGTCTGCTGTTTGCTGCGGTGCAGTGCCATGCCGACGAAAGCTCGACTACCGGGAGCTGCGTCAAGGATACTCGCCGAGCAGAGGGCGTTTCCATTACCATTGCGGCCAAAGGCGAGTGGCAAAGCCGTTGGCATAAAACCCATGGTTCGAGCCGAGGATCAAAACGCCGGCCTAATTGCCGAAAGAGCCTATTCCCGCCATGCCTAGCTCAAGCTCGCGCGACCGCCGATGCGTTGCTCTAAATCGCGAGCCGGCACCGAATCTGCTGCTGCTGAATGGACCGTCTATGCCACTCCACACGACCCCTGACGCAATGATCCGAGGCACCCTCGACGTTGGTCTGTTGCTGATTCTTGCTGCCTATCTGCTCGCTGCCTTGGTCGGGCTGCCGCTGTTCGGCGACGGCGGCTATTACTTCTTCAAGCTCGCCGCGGATACCAGCCTGCTGGTGCCGAACCTGCGCTATACCGCGGTGCTACCGCAACTACCGGGCTTGGCTGCCGCTTCGCTCACGACCGATCCGTTGCTGCTGCGGCATGTCTTCAGCCTCAGCTATCAGTCCTTGCCCTGGCTGTCGCTCGGCGCCTGTTGGTTGCTGGTGCGCAGGCGCATGCCGCGGCTGATGCTATTGCCGCTGCTGTCGCTGTCGGTGATCTTGGTCAATTTCTCGGCCGTCTCTGAGTTGCTGAGCGGGCTTTATCTGGTTTGGCCGCTGGTGTTGGCGATGGCGCTGATACCGGCGCGACCTTGGGTTCGGGTCTATGCCTTTTTCAGCGCGCCACTGCTGTTGGGGCTGCACCCGATGGCCTTTGTACTCGCGTTCGCGCTGGCGTTGGCGGCGCTGATCAACGCCTGGCGCGAGCCCGCGTCTTCTGGTTTCGGGCAGGGTCCCTGGCCTTGGCTGGCTGGCTGGCTGGTGCTCTGCGGCTTGCTGCGTCTGCTCTGGACCGTCTTCGGCATCAACGCCTACGAGCGCGGCGTGCTGACCGATACCGGTATGGCGCACTATCTGCTGCCGGAAACTCCAGCCCAGTATCTGTTGCTGATTCTCGCCCTCTTTGGCGGGCTGTTCTTGGTCGCCGATGCCCTGCTGTACCGCGACGCGATACGCCATTCCTGGGCTAAGCGGGCAGCGATGCGGCGGGTTGCTTGGGGGTTCGGCGTAGGGCTGGGCTTGTGTTGCGCGCTTCTGGCGTTGTCGGCCTTGGCGGTATCGGCCGAGTTTGTGCTGGGTGAAGGCATTAAGCTCAAGGCAGCCGCGACCTTTGTCGTCGCGGTGCTGCTGATGGGCCTTGCATTTGTCGCAGGATCGGTCTCGGCAGGATTGACTTCAGCGGGATTGGCCAGTACCGAGTTGCCCGAGCCCGATACGGCTCAAGCGGATGCCAGGGTCTGGCCATTCCGTCTGGTGGTCGCGGCGATTCTGCTCTTGGTGCTGGCCAAGTCGAGCGCCTGGTGGACCGCAACGCGGGGGCTCCAGGATGCCGTTGCCGACAGCAGCGGCGCGTGCATTGCGTTTGCGATCGATCGTCCTTTCGGCCTGCAGTGGCCCTGGATGAATAGCGTCGACGACTGGGTGGCGCCGATCAACGCGCTCGCGTTTCGACCCCGCATCCCGCGTGCCGACGGGCAGGGCATTGAGCCCATCCCGTTGCTGCTGCCTTACGACGGCTGCCAGCTGTTGGAGCGCACTGGGGTGGCCCACTTCACCGATTGGATGCATCGGCCCTGGGCCCTGCTGGAGCAAGGCTTTGGTCCGCTGCGTCCGCCTGCGGGGCTGTGACTTACAAATGAGACAACGCCTTAGACCGAAGGCAGAGATCCCGCGGAGAATTGACCTATTTCGCCAACAGCCGATCCAACTGGTTGGCAAAGGCCTGCCGGTCGGACTTGCTCAAGGCGGGCGGGCCGCCGGTATCGACGCCGCTTGAGCGCAGGGTGTCGAGGAAGTCGCGCATGTTCAGGCGCTGGCGGATGTTCTCCGGGGTGTAGAGTTCGCCGCGCGGGTTCAGAGCCAGGCAGCCCTGATCGATCACCTCCGAGGCGAGCGGGATGTCGGCGGTGATCACAAGGTCTCCCGGCGACGCTTGACGCACGATATAGTTGTCGGCCACGTCGAAGCCGGCCGAGACCTGGACCGAGCGGATGTGCCTAGACCCCGGGACCTGTATGGCCTGATTCGCGACCAGCGTGACCTGGACGGGCACGCGTTCCGCGGCCCGGAACAAGATATCCTTGATCACCCGCGGACAGGCGTCGGCATCCACCCAAATCTGTTTTTTGGTCATTGTTGTCCCGTTATCAGTGAGCGCTTTTTGCTTCAGCTTCCCGGCAGTGTACACTGTGCCGCGAGACCGATGAAGAAGGTTCCTATAATGGGGGTAGGCGTGGCAAATCAGCCGGATGGTACTGGAGAGGACACCGGCGAGGCTATCGGCGAGTGTTTCGGAGAAGATACTGACGGGGCTATCGGCGTTTGGCGGACAGGGTTTATGTTGCTGCAGGGCAATCGGTTGGAGAGCCTGTGCAACCTCATGACCACCTGGATGAAGCGCCATCCGCTGCGTCCGCTCGAAAACGAAGTGATCCTGGTACAGAGCAACGGCATTGGTCAGTGGTTGAAGCTGGCGCTGGCGGCCGATCCTCGCGATGGGCTTGGCGGCGGCTGCGGCATTGCCGCGGCGCTTGATGTCACCTTGCCGGCGCGCTTTATTTGGCGCGTCTATCAAAGCCTGCTGGGCGATTTGCCGGAGACTTCCGCCTTCGATAAGGCGCCGATGAGTTGGCGCCTGTATCGGCTGCTGGGCGATCTCGATGCGCTGCCCCAGGGTTTGCCAGACCCGCACTGCTTCGCCCCGCTGCGCCGATTTCTTGCAGCCGATACCGATGCGCGCCGCCGCTTTCAGTTGGCCGAGCGGCTCGCCGATCTCTACGATCAATATCAGGTCTATCGGGCCGACTGGCTGGATGCCTGGCGGTCGGGGGATGATTGTCTGATCCGCCCCGACGGCACCCGGCACCTGGTGCCGGACGAGCAGCGCTGGCAACCGACCCTATGGCGCTTGTTGAACCAGGATATCGTGCCCCTGACGGGCCATCTGGCGAGCCCCCAAGATGTTGGGGCTAACGGCGAGGTCAGTCGCGCCGATATCCATCGGCAGTTTCTGACAAGAGCCAAGGCCCTGTCGCCGGAACAGCGTCCGCGGGAACTGCCGCGCCGCGTGGTGGTGTTCGGCATCTCGTCGCTGCCGCGTCAGGCGCTGGAAGTGCTTGATGCCATCGCCCATCTGTCTCAGGTGATGCTGTTTGTGCACAACCCATCGCAGCACTACTGGGGCGACATCATTGAGGGCCGCGAGCTGTTCCGACGCACCTATGCCCGCAATCCCGGGCGCAAGGTGCCGGAGAACTTGGACGAGACGCAACTGCATCTGCACGGTCATCCGCTGCTGGCGGCCTGGGGAAAGCAGGGGAGGGACTATATTCGGTTGCTGGATGAACATGACCAACGGCAGCGATACGAGGCCGAGTTCCAGGCCGAGAACCTGGACATCGACCTGTTTGAATCGCCGGGCAGCGATAGCCTGCTGCAACAGTTGCAGGACGATATCCTCGAACTGCGTCCGCTGCCCGAGCGCCAGGCGTTGGCGACGGTGGTTGACCCCGAGCACGACCGCAGCCTTGGCTTCCTGATCGCGCATAGCCGTCAGCGCGAGATCGAGATACTGCATGATCAGTTGCTTGATGCCTTTGAGCAGGCAGCGGCCGGCGGAGAGCCATTGCACCCGCGCGATTTGCTGGTGATGGTGCCGGATATTGACCTGTACGCGCCGCACATCGACGCCGTGTTTGGGCGGCTGGCGCCAGATGACCCGCGCCAGATCCCCTTTCATCTGTCGGATCAGGGGCAGCGGCATCGCAACCCGCTCCTGATTGGGCTGGAAGCCCTGCTGCAACTGCCGCGGTCGCGCTTTGCCGTCAGTGAGTTGCTGGACCTGCTGGACATTCCGGCCCTGCGCGCACGCTTCGGCATTGATGAGTCCGATCTGCCGCGGTTGCGCCTATGGATCAGTGGCGCCAACATTCGCTGGGGCTTGGATGCGCGGCAGCGCGCCGGGCTGGGTCTGCCGGACGGGCTGGAGCAGAACAGCTGGGCATTCGGGCTGCGGCGCATGCTGCTGGGCTTTGCCGCTGGTGCCGGCGGGCCCTGGCAGGGCATTGAACCCTATGATGAAATCGGCGGGTTGGAGGCAGCGCTGATCGGCCCGCTGGTGCAGCTGCTGGAGACCATGGAGCGCTATTGGCAGGCGCTGCGGGAGCCACGCAACGCGCAGCGATGGACGCAATTGATCGCGCAACTGTTGCAAGACGCGTTCAGCCCGGTCAGCGAAGCCGACAACCTCGCCATCACCTTGGTCCAGCAGACGCTGGAGCAATGGCTGCAGGACTGTCAGCGCGGCAATGCGGCCGATGAGGACCTGGCGCTGGAGATCGTGCGTGAGTCCTTGCTGGCCGCGCTCGACGAGCCGACCCTGAGTCAGCGCTTTCTCGCTGGCGCGGTCAATTTCGCCACGCTGATGCCGATGCGCGCCATCCCCTTTCGCCAGATCTGGCTGCTCGGCATGAACGATGGCGACTATCCCCGTAGCCGACACCCAGAAGACTTCGACCTGATGGTGAAGGACTATCGGCCCGGCGACCGCTCGCGCCGCGAAGACGATCGCTATCTGTTCCTGGAGGCGCTGCTATCGGCGCGCGAGCGCCTGGTGATCAGTTGGGTTGGGCGCAGTATCCGCGACAACTCGGTGCGCCCGCCGTCGGTGCTGGTGGGTCAGCTGCGAGACCACATCAACGCTGGGTGGAAGCTGTCAGACGCTGGTACGCGGACTCGCTCTGACCGCACCCTGGTCGCGGCGCTGACGACCGAGCACCCGTTGCAGCCCTTCAGCCGCCGCTATTTCGAGCCCAGCCGCGATCCGCGGCTGTTCACCTATGCCGGAGAATGGCGGGCAATTCACGATGGTGAGCCAGAGATCCGCAAGCCGGAAGACAGGCCCGACAACGAGCTCATCGCCTGGCAGCCAGACGGACCCATCAATCTGGACCATCTCACCCGGTTTTTGCGCTCGCCGGTCGATGCCTTTTATCATCAGCGCTTGCGGATCAGCGCGCCGGGGGACCTGTCGGTCGTCGAGGATGTCGAGACCTTCGAGATGGATGCCCTGGGCGCCTGGCAGTTCAAGAGCGCGCTCATCAATGAGGTCTTCGAACCGGGCTTGAGCGAGGCCGACTTCCGCCAAGGTCTGCAACAAGGGATCAACCGCGCTCAGTCGCAGGGACTATTGTTGGAAGGCAGTTTCGGAGACCTGATGGGAGAATCGCTGACGGAATCGCTACCGGACCTTTACCGGCAATGGTGCGCGGCCCTGGCTTGCTGGCCGCTGCCGCTGGAGCAGCCGCAAGCGATCGAGGTGATCGTGGCGCAGGATGCCGGTGCGCTGATGGTCAAGGATGTGCTGACCGCATTGCGCCAAGGCGAGACGGGCGTCGGTCAAGTGATTCTGCAACCGAGCAGCCTGATCAAGAACAACAAGTACCAGTGGCGCAACGCCATCCGGCCCTGGTTACAGCATTTGGCCGCGCAATCGGCCGAGCAATCGGTGACAACCCAGGTGCTGTCGCCGGCGGGAACGCTCAGGTTCAGCCCGGTCGCGGAGGACCAAGCCAGGCCGATGCTTGAGGACATGATCACCGCCTGGTGGTTGGGCATGCGCTCGCCGCTGCCGGTGGCGCTGAACAGCGCAATTGCCTGGCTGGAACACGGCGGCCCGCGGCAAGTCGTCGACATCGCCGAGCTGTCCGATACAAGCATTGCGGATGCCGCATCGACGGCCTTCGAAAAGGACCTGGAATACAGCGTCTACCTGTCCCGCCAATACGACTGCTTTGAGTCGCTTTGGAGCGGGGGTGCCTTCGCCGACTGGGCCTTCCGGCTCTATGCACATCTCTACGCCAGCATTAAGCAGCCCAAGACGACAGGGCAGGGAGGTAAGGGTCGATGAGCCAAGACCGGCCGATGGCCGCGATCAACCGGCTTGATCCGCTTGCCTTGCCGCTCTATGGCTCCAGGCTGATCGAGGCGAGTGCGGGCACGGGTAAGACCTTCACGCTCGCCATGCTCTATCTGCGCCTGATCCTCGGCAAGGGCCGGGCGGGCTTAGCGGGCGATCCTTCGCCCATGTCAGCGGACAGTCCGCCACAGGAAGGGCCGCCATCGGACCTTCCGCCTCGCGATCTCCTGCCACCGGATATCCTCGTGGTGACCTTCACCAATGCCGCGACCGACGAACTGCGCGACCGCGTCCGTCGGCGGCTGGTCGAGGCGGCGGCATTGTTTCGCGGCGAACTGGCCGATACCGAGACCGATGCCGTGCTATTGGCCCTCCGCGCGCAGCTGGCGAGCCTGGACCCCAGGGTTTGCGCCCGGCGCCTTGAGGCGGCCGCGGACTGGATGGACGAATCGGCCATTTCGACCATTCATGCCTGGTGCTATCGCATGCTGCGGGAGCATGCCTTTGAGAGTGGTCAGGCCTTTGGGCAACAACTGCAGGACAGCGCCGGAGCACTGCCGCAACAGGCGGCGGAGGATTACTGGCGCACCTTCTTGATGCCTCTGCCATTGGCTGCGCTGCGCCGGGTGCTGGGGTACTGGGCCTCGCCTACCAGACTCAAAGCAGCCGTCGTGCAATTGCTGCCGCTGGCCGATTGCATACCCAGTGCGCAAGCGGCCCCAGAGCAAAGCCTGCGCCGCTGCGAGGAAGCGCGGACCAGCCGCGTCAACGCGCTGAAACAGGCCTGGCGCGAGGCGGCATTCGCCGATCAACTGGAACGGCTGTTCGAGGATGCCGTGAGGGCGAAGGCATTTAATCAACGCAGCCTCAACCGGGGGCATCGAGGAGACGTGCTGAACGCGCTGCGCGAATGGCAAAGGACTGTCGAGCAGGTCTGGCCCAAGGGCGTCGACGGGCAGGGCAAATCCTGGCGGCGTATGTCCTCGCTGGCGATTGGCGAGATCTGGCTGAAACCGGAAGATGCGCCGACGGATCACCCCGCGTGCCGGGCGCTCGCGGAGCTTCATCGCGAATTGCACAACCTGCCGGACCCTTATCCCGAACTGCTGGCGCATGCGCTGCACTGGATCGACGCTCGCATAGAAAGCGAGAAGCAAAGCCGCGCCGAGCTGACCCAACACGACCTTCTGGTTCGTCTGGATGCGGCATTGCAATCGGAGCGGGGTGAGGCCCTTGCGGCGAGCATCCGGCGCCAGTTTCCAGTGGCCCTGGTCGATGAATTTCAAGACACCGATCCGCTCCAGTATCGGATCTTCAACAGCATCTACCGGGTCAAAGCCTCTGCTCCAGAGACCGGCTTTTTGATGGTTGGTGATCCAAAGCAGGCGATCTATTCCTTCCGCGGCGCGGACATCTATACCTATCTAGCCGCGCGCAGGGAAACCGCGGGGCGGCATTACACGCTGAACACCAATTATCGATCGACGCCAAGCCTGATCGCCGCGGTCAACGCCATCTTCGAGTTCGGCGAGCAGCGGTCTGATCGGGGGGCCTTCCTGTTCCGCGATGCCGATGAGAATCCGGTGCCCTTTGTCGGCGTCGAGCCCAAGCCCGACGCATCCAGCGCCGGAAAACTAACCATTGATGGCGAGCCGAACCCGCCCCTGCAGGGCTGGCTGATCGCAGACGCGGGCTTGACCAAAACGGATTATGCCGATCGCATGGCCCTGGCGACGGCGCGGGAGATTGCCCGGCTTCTGCGCATGGGCCGACAAGGACGCGCCCGCCTGCCAGATGATCAAGGTCAGGCTGAGCAAGGTCCGGGCGAGCGTGGTCTGCGACCGAATGACATCGCGGTGCTGGTGAACAACTGGCGCGAGGCGGAACTGGTGCGCGCGCAGTTACGCCGGCTCGGCGTCGCCAGTGTCTATCTCTCCGAGCGCAACAGCGTCTTCGATACCGCGGTGGCCAAGGACTTGCTTGTGCTTTTGCGCGCCATCGCAAGCCCCATGGACGAGCGACTGCTGCGTCAAGCCTTGGCGGTTCGCTGCCTGGGACTCGGTCTATCGGCACTGGATCGCCTCAATCATGACGAGCTCTACTGGGAAGCACAAGGCGAACGCTTCCGCGGCTATCACGCACTCTGGCGCCGCCAGGGGCTGTTGCCGCTGCTATACCGGGTGTTGGCCGATTTCACCGTCGCGGCCCGACTGCTGCGACTCGCGAACGGCGAACGTGAACTGACCGACCTGCTGCATCTGGGTGAGCTGCTGCACGAGGCCAGCCAGCAACTAGACGGCGAGCAGGCAGTGGTGCGTTTTTTGGAGGAATCCGTTCGCGACGTCGATGAGGTCTCGGAAGCGCAACAACTGCGACTGGAGAGCGACGAGCAATTGGTCAAGGTGGTGACCATCCATAAGTCCAAGGGGCTGGAATACCCGCTCGTCTTCTTGCCCTTTGTCGTCAACTGCCGAGCCGTCAAGGCAAAAGACCTGCCGTTGAAGACCCATGACGCGGCGCGGCAACTGCGTCTGCACCTCAGCGCCGATGAATCCATTGTGCAGCAGGCCGATCAAGAGCGCTTGGGTGAAGACCTGCGCAAACTCTACGTGGCCCTGACGCGGGCGCGTTTTGGCAACTGGCTTGGCATTGGCGCCACCGCTGATTTGCCGCATTCCGCTTTTGGCTATCTGTTGGGGACCAGTGCCGCCGACCTGGAAGAAGGTCTGAGTCGATTAGGCTGCCTGAGGCTCAAACAGGAGCCGGACCAGGACCCGGAGACCCTTGTGTTCGACCGCGGCCAGCGGCTCGACAATGCCCGTCCTGCGCCGCCGACAGGCCTCAGCCCCTGGTGGATCGCGAGCTATTCGTCCTTGCGCATCACCAGCGTTGACGCCGCGCCGGAGTTCGTCTCCGCGGTGGCGACGGCGAGCCCATCGGCCGATACCGCCAGGCAGGAGACGGCCCTGGAAGAGGCCGCGCAATCGGACCGCCTAGCAACGGATGAGGGCACTGTGGCGCGCATGCACTCAAGGCCGCAACAGGATAAACGGCTGCATGGCCTGCCGCGCGGCAGCATCCCGGGCACCTTTTTACACGGCATTCTGGAATGGGCGGCGGTGCAGCGTGGGCAGGATGTCAACGGCACGCAATTGCGAGGCTTCGCCGCCGCGGCCGCATCGCCGGCATTGCGTCTTGAGATGCTCGGGCGGCGCTGCAATCTGCGCGGACTCAGAGGCTGGATCGAGCCGTTAAACGATTGGTTGGCGGATTTTCTCGAGCGTCGCTGGTCGCTGCACGGGCTCGCCGACGCAACGCCCAGCATGCCGAGGCTCGCGCTGCGGGACTTGCCGCCAAGACAGGTTCAGGTAGAAATGGAGTTCTGGCTGGAGAGTCATCGCGTGCAGACCGCCGTCATTGATCAGCTCGTGCAGCGACATGTCCTGGTCGGGCGGCAACGACCGGGGCTGGACAATACCCTGCTCAATGGCATGCTCAAGGGGTTTATCGATCTGGTCTTCGAACACCAGGGGCGCTACTACGTTGTCGACTGGAAATCCAATTGGCTGGGCGCCGACGACAGCGCCTACAGCGCGGAGGCCATGCGCGAGGCGATCCTGCACGCGCGCTATGACCTGCAATACGTGCTCTATCTGCTGGCGCTGCATCGCCAACTCCGGGCGCGTCTACCGGGCTACGACTATGATCGCCACATCGGCGGCGCGGTCTACGTCTTTTTGCGCGGCGCCTACAGTGATAGCCAGGGACTCTACACCGACAAGCCGCCGCGGCTACTGATCGAGACGCTGGATCGGCTGCTCGCTGGCAAGCCGCCCCTGGTCATGGAACAGACGGACTGATGCGCGAGAACGCGGAGACACTGTTGCATCTGATGCAGGGTTGGGTCGACGCTGGTGCCCTGCGCCCGCTGGATCTGGCCCTGTCACGCTTCATCTATGAACAAGGCCCGGAGCCGGATACGGCCGTGGTCCTGGCGACGGCGCTGACCAGCGAGCGCAACGGACACGGCCATGTCTGCCTCGACCTCAAGGGTGCGCTGGAGCAGCCGAGCCGCTTGCTGACCCGGCTGCGGGACGATGTCGAGATTGCCGCCAATCTGCGCACCGAACTGCGCGAACGCCTCGCTGGCCTGGAATTGACGGACTGGGTCAGCCGTTTGGCCGCAAGTGCCGCGGTCCGCGACCGCCTCGGCGGGGCCGACGACGATCAGGTCTCACCCTTGGTGCTGGAGGGCACCGCTGATCGTCCGTTGCTCTATCTGCGTCGTTACTGGCGGTATGAACAACGGATACTGAGCGGTATCATCAAGCGCCTGCAACGGCGCTTAAGCATCCCTGAGGCGCCTCTCAAGTTGCAATTGACGGCGCTCTTCGATGCCGACGCAGATGCCGGGCCGGACGCTATCGATTGGCAAAAGATCGCCTGCGCCTTGGCCGCGCGCAGCGCCTTTGCCATCATTACCGGCGGTCCCGGGACCGGCAAGACCACCACGGTCGTGCGCCTGCTGGCCTTGCTGCAGGGGCTGGCGCTAGATCCAGATCAGGGAACAAGTCAGGGGCCAGATCAGGCAACACGTCAGCGATCAGTCCAGGGGCTGACCCAGGATCGAGCTCGGCATGACCATCAGCGTCACAATCGGCTGCCCCTGCGTATCCATCTGGCCGCGCCCACCGGCAAAGCGGCCGCCCGCCTCAACGAATCCATCGCCGGCCGGGTGGCGAGCCTGAGACTCGACCATCTGTCGCATGGCGAGGTCGTGCGCGCAGCCATCCCCACCGAGGTCACGACGCTGCACCGATTGCTTGGTGCCGTGCCGGACAGCCGGCACTTCCGTCATCATGCCGGCAATCCGCTCGCCAGCGATCTAGTCGTGGTCGATGAGGCTTCGATGGTCGACGTTGAGATGATGTCGCACCTGCTCGACGCACTGCGGCCTGATGCCAGGTTGATCCTCTTGGGCGACAAGGACCAACTGGCATCGGTGGAGGCCGGCGCGGTGCTTGGCGATCTGTGTCAGTACGCCGCCAGGCCCCGCTATAGCCAGGCGACCCAGGACTGGATAGGTCGGGTCACTGGAGCAACCCTGTCGGATGCTGGTTTCGGGTCCGAAGGTGCGTTGTTGGACCAGGCTATCGCGATGCTGCGCAAGAGTTACCGTTTCGACACCCAGGGCGGTATCGGTGCACTGGCGGCCCTGGTCAATGCCGATGGCGACGCGACGCTGTCAGACCGGGCGCAGTCCGGCGGCCGGCTTGAGCAGGTGCAACGGCTGTTCGAGCAGCAACGCCAGGTCGCTCAGAGATCGCCGCGATCAGCTAAGAGATTAGCCAACGGATCAGCCAAAGAACCAGCCAAGCAATCAACAAAAGGGCGGATTGAGGCGATTCAACTCCGAGACGCGGACGATGTAGCCTTGGCGAGCCTGGTCCGCGATGGCTATCGTTGCTATCTCGCCGCGATGCAAACAGGGCGTCCGGAAGACGATGCCGATCAGCCTGCTGTCGACGCCTGGGCGAAGACAATCATCCACAAGCAGGGCGGGTTTCAATTGCTGACCGCGCTGCGGCGGGGGCCATGGGGTGTCGATGGACTCAACCAGCGCGTGATTGAGATCCTGCTGGCCGCCGGGCTGCTGCCTGAATTGGCGCAGAAACCGTTGGGCAGCGGCATGATGTACCGCCAGTGGTTTGCCGGGCGGCCGGTGCTTGTCACCAGCAACGATTACAGCCTGCGATTGATGAATGGTGATATCGGCATCACGCTGTCAGTGCCCGCCGAAACGACCGACGGTCAGCGCCGACGGGTTCTTAGGGTTGCCTTTCCAGCCGGCGACGGCACCGATGGCATCCGTTGGGTCTTGCCCAGCCGGTTGCAGTCAGTGGAAACGGTCTTTGCGATGACGGTGCACAAGTCGCAGGGCTCGGAGTTTGACCATGCGGCGTTGGTGTTACCGGATAGGTCCAACCCGGTGTTGACGCGCGAACTCATCTACACGGGCATCACCCGCGCCAAAGAAGGCTTCACACTGCTCTACAGTCAAGCCGAGGTGCTCGGTCATGCCCTGCATCAGCGGGTTCAGCGGGTCAGCGGAATCCGCCTGTCAGCGGCCTTGCAGGTGCGGGAGGATGCCTGGCCATTATTCTGATTGAACCTGATTGAACCTGGTTGCCCTGGCGCCGAGACCGGCAACTAACCGGTCCACGGCCGGAATTGGGATCGATTGTCCTTGTCGAGCGGCTTGGCTTGCGCTCGGACGGCCGCTCAACGCTTCTCGTATTCCATCTCAGCGGTGGCCAGGATGGTGCTTTTTCCCCGCTCATCGGCGCTGCGGTAAGCCTTGACCAAGCGCAGTTCGTCGGGCTTCATGGTGCGCTCAAAGCCGTCGACACCGAGTAGGTGGGCGGCCGAGACGCCGCCCAAAGCCTTGGCCAGAATCTGCGCGACCTCAATACTCGGACGGCGAATACCCTGCTCGTAATTGCTGATGCGCGACTTACTGAGCATGCCGTCGGTCAGGTCCGCGAGTTTCTGTAGGCTCAGCCCACGTTCATGCCTGGTCTGTCGAATGCGTTCGCCGATGGATTTCGTCAATGCTCGCTCCTCAAGTTTCATTCAAACACCGCTGTGTTGCTGTTCAGTTCATGATCGTCGCCGGATCGCGATCTAACCTTGCATCGCGGTCTAGTGTAACGTGTGCGCTGCCTGGCCGCACACATAAATGCTAAGGTAGTGGCGAGTTTCGCTGTCGATGGGTATTGTTGCCGTCCACGCTCTAACGCAAGGCCGTTCATGCTGAGTACCGTCGATCGCTATTTCATCTCGGAGATCGCCAAGGTCTTTGGCGCCATCATGGCGACGCTGATGCTCGTCATGGCCAGTATGCTATTCCTGCGCACCTTGGAACAGGTCAGCCTAGGCTCGCTGGCGTCGGATTCACTGCTGCGTTTCTTGGGCTTGCAGATCCTGCGCGACATCGCCAGCCTGTTACCTCCGGCATTCTTCATCTCAGCTTTGGTGACGCTTGGGCGCATGGCGCATGATAGCGAACTGATCGCCTTCAATGCCGGGGGGCTTGGGCCGTTTCGAATCTATCGCGCTTTGTTGTTGTTCGCGGTCCCGCTCGCGCTGGCAACCGCTTGGTTTGCGCTGGTACTGCAGCCTTATGCATCAACCGAAATCCAGCGCATTGAAGACATGAAGGATGATGAGACGACCCAGGTTGCCGGTCTGCAGTCCGGACGTTTTTACCAGCAGGACGGCGGGCGGATTACCTTTTATGCAGCGACTGTCGGGGAGGATAAGCGCTTCCACGGCCTATTTGTGCAAGATCGGCGGGGCGATACGCCAATCATTGTGCTCAGTGAGTCCGCCTATTACACCGAGGCTGAAGGAGCGGATGAGCGCGCGGTGGTGTTGGAGGACGGGCGACGCTTTGACGGTCTTGCGGGCCAGTTCGACTACAGCATTGCGGATTTCGCGCGCTACATCTACTTCATCCAGACCGATCCGGGTGCCGGCGAGCGGCGACGGCGGCGCTCCGCGCTGCCGACCTCTGAACTGCTGGTTTCCAAAGAGCTGCCGGACCGGGCCGAATTGGGACATCGGTTGTCGGCCCCGCTCGCGATTTTCTCGCTGCTCATGCTGGCAGTGCCGCTGACCACGCTGTCACCGCGACAACGTGGCGGCGGCCGGCTGTTTCTGGCCTTCCTGGCCTACTTTGCGTTTTTCAACTTGCAGCGCCTCGCCGAGAACTGGATGCAGTCCGGCGCAACCCCTGAATGGCTCGGCATGCTCTGGTATCAAGCCTTCATCGTGCTGATGGTCTATCTCGCATTGGTACCAGGCAGCTTTTGGTTGCGGCGCCTGTCGCGGGCACTGCGGCGAGCCCGCGCCTGAGCGACCGCGGCCTAAAGCAGTAAAACGCCCAAAGCCAGCGCATGCCGGTCGGCTGGAAATTGTTCAGAGATCGGGCGAAGCGCATCAACCATTCTCGCTGAGGCTGCTCGGTCTGCTGGAACTGCCTTGATCCTTGACGAAGCGGTCAGCCATCCTTCATCAGATTACGCAGATCGGCGATCGCGGCATTGACCCGCGAGATATAGGAGGCCATTACCAGCGAATGATTGGCCATCGGCCCGAAGCCGCTGCCATTAAGGATCAGCGGGCTCCAGATGGTGTTCTGGGTGTTTCTTAGTTCGCGAATGATCTGCTGCAAAGAGACCATTGCATTCTTGTCCTCAAGCACAGGGGCAAAATCGATCTCCAGCGCCTGTAGCTGATGCAACAAGGCCCAGGTATAGCCGCGCGCCTCGAAGAAGATGTCGTCGATCTGCATCCAGGGTGTCTTGGTATGGGTTTGCTCTGGGACTGGCGTCGACTGACGGGCGCTGCGATCGCCAGCCAGTGCGGTCGCGAGGCGGGACTGACCGACCGCATAGGACAGTCGTTGCGCCAGGCTGCCAAGGCGCTTTTCGACCATTTCGAGATAGGTGGCTAGATTGTCGGCGCGGGCGAAGAACATGGCATCCGTCGCGCTGGTGTCGGAAAGCTCCTGGTTATAGCGATAGAGGGCATCAATGCCAGTGCGATACTCCGACTCCGTGGAGGGCAATTGCCAAGAGTCAGACTGGTAATTGGACTGGGGCTGGGCGATTGCTAAATCCTTGTTCTCGACCGACTGGGACTGCGCGCGGCTGAAGTCGTTGCGCAGGTTGTGGAGCAGATCCCGCCACGCGGTCAGCACACCAAATTCCCAGTTCGGCATGTTGTCCAGAAACAGTCCGGGCGGGGTGACATCGTTAGTGAGATAGCCGCCGGGCTTGTCGAGCAGAGTCTCGCCGATGCGGATTGCGGTGGCGGCGGTCGCATTGCCCGTCACCAACTCGGGCGGGTTGCTTGTCGCCAATGACAGCGCTTGTTCGCGTACGTCATACAGGTCCGGCGACCGCGACCAATAGATGCCCAGGATGACGATGATTATCAGATAAGTGATCAGAAACAGCCCGGCGGTCCACCAGATGCCCTTTTCCTTCCAGGTGCTGGGCTTGTAGTAGGTAGCAACCGTGGCGGCCTTCTTGGTCAGCGCTTGCTTTTTCGATAGGGTCTCGGTGGTCATGGCATTTTCCTCATGATAGCGACGGTTTTGACGGTGCTTCTCCTGTCAGACCGTCTGATTAGCAACTGCCCCGACAGTCTACGCCATGACGAGCATCTATTCCCCGATCGCGCTTTGTCCCGGTGGTTGACTGTTTCCCGCAACCGCGTCAAGGCCTGCTGGCGCAGGCGTCGTCCGGGTCTGGCCGAGCAGGGGTCGCGTTTTGTCAAGCACCCATGAGGGCGTCGCGTACCCGTTCCAGCCGCACCTTGACCTCGGAGGCGATGTCTGCGACCTCAGGCCGGTCCACCAGTTGCAAGACTGACGAAGGATCCATGAAGGCGATGACAATGCTGTCGTCGGCCGCTTCTCGCACGACCACATTGCAGGGCAGCAGCAGCCCGATGTCCGGCTCCGCCTCCAACGCCCGATTGGCGAGTGGGGGATTGCAGGCGCCGAGGATCCGATAGGGTCGCTTCTCGACCCCCAGTTTGGCCTCCAGAGTGGCCTGGATATCGATGTCGCTCAAGACGCCGAAACCCTCGCCCGCTAGGAGCTCCGTGACGCGAGCGACGGCCTCGTCAAAGCTGGTACTGAGTGTCGTGGAGAAGCTATACATCTTAGTTGTTTCCTCAAGTAGCAGTGCATCGTCGGCAAGGCTTGCCAACGTCTAAAGACCGGCTGGCCTTGGATCGCGTCGCATGGGTGGGAAGATATTCAAACCACGGAAAGTTCGGACGCTGGAAATCGCAGAGGGGCGGTGCTGCGATTTGGCGCTGGGCGGCAGACGGCAGCACTCCTGATTACCTAAAATGGCGGTCCAAGGCACTTCTTCAAGGCATTGATCCTCGCTTCGGCCACCAGCCTTGGTTGGGGTCTTCGACTGCATAAGCGAAGCCTAGTCCAGGAGCGCTGGCTTTCTCGTCGTGTCAAAATGCCACGCCGATTTCCAACGTCTATATCATGAATGCACTCCGGGAGACGCCCCTGCTCACTGACTCCTGCTCAGCTCTCATCATTCCGTCAATCGCTTAGCGCGCCTCTCAGCCCCTGTGCTGGTGTCGTTGCAAGAGTTGTTCGGGCCTATCCGGTCGACCGATCAGGTAGCCCTGTCCTTCGTCGCAGCCCAGTTCTTCAAGCGTGTGGCGTTGTGCCTCTGTCTCGATCCCTTCAGCGATGACCCGCTTTTTGTAACCATGGGCGATGGCGACAACGCCCGCGATCCAAGCTCGGTTTTCGCGCATTGTGCGCATGCCGGCCACGACCGAGCGATCGATCTTTATCGCGGAGACCGGCAGCAGCTTTAGCATCTCCAGCGAGCCATAGCCGGTACCGAAGTTATCGACGTGGAGTGCCACGCCGAGGTCCGCCAGTTGCTGCAGCGCCTGAGGGGAACGGACCATGTTTGTGAACATGGCGGTCTCGGTGAGCTCCAAGATCAGCGAGCCGGGGTCGACTGCCGCGGCGCTCAGCGCGGATATGACGTCGTCCAGCAAATCGGACCGTTCGACCTGCATCGGTGAGATATTGACGGCGACAGGCAACGGGGAGCCGAACCGATCCTGCCAAAGGCGCACCTGTCGGCAGGCCATCGACAACACCTGCCGGCTCGCCTCGACGATCAGCCCAGCGCTCTCCAGGGTGGCCACAAAGGTGTCAGGGGTCATCAAACCGCGTTCGGGATGCTGCCAGCGCAACAGGGCTTCGGCGGCGACCAAGTCGCCGCTGCCAAGATCGACTTGCGGTTGATAAAACAGCCGCATCTCGTCGCGCAACAAGGCGTCGCGCAACTCCTGCTCCAATTCCAGCCGAGATTGTTTGACCAGCATGATGTCCCCGCGGTAGAGGCTGAAGCCGCCGCTTTGCTGGCGTTTGGCGTCGTACATGGCGCTGTCGGCCTGACGCAGCAGTTCCTCTGCGTCTTGACTGTGCGCAGGGCAGATGGCCATGCCGATACTCGTGCCGACCCGTCGCTCCTTAGAATCTAGCCGGAAGGGCGCTTCGAACAACGCGAGTAGCTTGTTCGCCACCGAGGTCACGGCCGGCTGGTCGACGACGCCGGGGAAGATCGCGGTGAACTCGTCGCCGCCCATACGCGCGAGCGTGTCGGAGTCGCGCATGGCGTCGCTTAGGCGTTGGGATACGGCGCGCAGTAGCTCGTCGCCGACCGCGTGACCGAGCGTGTCGTTGATGAGCTTAAAACCGTTCAGATCCATAAACATCAGTGCAAAGCCCCTTTGCTCGCGCCGCGAGCGTTTCACGGCCTCCTCCAGCCGATCGTAGAATAGCGCGCGGTTGGGCAGGCCGGTCAGACTGTCTTCGAAGGCGAGCTGTCGCACGCGTTCTTCGGCCTGTTTGCGCTCCGTGATGTCATAGAGCATGACCAGATAAGCGAACTGGCCCTGCCACTGGGCCTCGGTAACCGACATCGCGGCGATTCCCGAGCTGCTGTCGGAGCGCTTGATGCGAATTTCGGTCTGAAGATGCTGCACGGACGGGATACCGAATGGCATGCCGACAATGGCTTCCGGCGTGCTCGACAAGAGCTGCGATGCGGCCGGGTTGCCGTAGAGCACGGTGCCGTCGTCGCCAAGAATCAGGATGCCGGTGCGGTTTTCTTGCACTAGGCTGCGAAAGTTTTGCCGAGTCTCCGCCAGGGCGGCCTCGGTCGCTAGCCGCTCGGAGATGTCACGCATGACCCCGATGGTGTGCCAGGCCCGGTTGCGCAGCAGCCCAGATCTGGCGATCTCCACCGGTATCCGATCGCCGCCGCGGTTGACGACGTCCAGCCGCAGCACCTGCCCGACCATCGGATCTGGGCCGCTGCGTATGAGCGCTTCGGCGGCGGAGGGCTCCTCGTCTGCTGCCGCTGACGGCAGGACTTGAGTAAAATCCACCCCTTGCAATTCGTTGTCGCCATACCCGAGGATGGTCTGGGCCGCGGGGTTTGCGTAGACCACATGTCCGTTGGGATCGAGCATGAAGATGCCGTCTAGCGTGGTATTGGTGAGTTGGCTTAGAAAGCGTTCCTTCTCTGACAGCTCATTGTATGCCGCGTGGAGCTGGGCGTTGGCCCTTCGGTGTTCGAGTTCGGCGCCACCGAGTGCCAGGTTGTGCTCAGTCAGGGCGCTTTGAATCGTGCGCAAACGTGCCCTCAAGGTTCGAGTTTTACTGACGCAGACGCCGATGACGCCCAGCAGTAAGATCGCGGCGAGAAGCCAGGGCCGATGCCCCATCTCGCCGCTCCCATTCTTCCGGTCGCCGCTCCGCGGCTGGTTGTTGTTTCGGCCTTGCTCAGGTGCGTTGCTGCCCATCAATGCCGAGCCATCGGCCGGCGCCGCGATGTCGGTTGTTTCCTGCGCGGGTGCGGACTGGATCATCGAGCCGACGAGCAAGAGCGCGGCTAGGGTGGCGGCTGGTCCCATGGGTCTCCGGCGGGAACCGAGCGACCGATCGGCGATGCCGCTGGCTTGCCAGACGCTCAGCACCTTGGCATGCCGAGGCCCCGTGCGTGCGGCTGGAACTAAAGCCGGGGGTGAGCCGTCTAGGGGATGGTGCGGTTGTTTAGGCATAGAGAAGTCTGCGCCAAAGGTGCAGACGCTGTCGTTTTGCGTCCTGTCCTCGAACCGACCTATGCCGGAGCATAATAGGTCCGATGGGAGTTGAATCTCGGTCGCCGACGCCGCGGTCCTTACTTCGGCCGCCTGGGCTTAGGGTTCCGAGACGGCTCGATGCCCTGTAGAGTATCTTGGGGTGCCATCCTAACAGCGTTTTGCGCGCCGGCCCGATTGGCCGAACAAAATATGTTGCGCTGGCCGGGGTTCAATCCTGACTGTCCGACGGGGCATGGGGTCGGAGTGGCGCTCAACCGAGGTAGAAGCTCGGCATGCGATATTGACTTGCAACCGCCTTGGGTTATTCTTGCGAGACCCTATTCTAGCCGCGCTATCCCCTTCATCTCATGCCTGCTTTCCCCGACGCCCTTGTTATCCAGCCCTCGACAGCCGTCGATGCCAGCGTGATCTGGCTGCACGGCCTTGGTGCAGACGGTCACGATTTTGAGCCGATCGTGCCGCAACTGGGCTCTTCACTCACCGGGCGCACGCGCTTTGTCTTTCCCCATGCCCCGAAGCGCCCGGTCACCATCAACGGCGGCTATGTCATGCGCGCCTGGTATGACATCCTCGACGCCGATCTCGCGCATCGTGCAGACGCTGCCGGTGTGCAGGAATCGGAAAAGATCCTGCATCGCTACATTGATGCCGAGGTGGCGAGCGGCGTCCCGTCGGAGCGGATCATCGTCGCTGGATTTTCGCAAGGCGGAGCCATCGCCTTGCATGGGGGCCTCAGCTATCCGCGGCCCCTTGCGGGCGTGCTGGGCATTTCCTGTTATCTGCCATTGCCGGCAGAGATCGCGGGTCATCTGTCGCCAGCCAATGCAATAACGCCGATTTTTATGGCTCATGGGACGCAGGACCCAACGGTTCCGATAAGATCAGGCGCGCAAGCGCGGGATGATCTGACAAACCTTGGTTACAACATCGACTGGCACAGCTATCCGATACCGCATTCGGTGTGTCTTGAGGAGATTGAGGAGATTGCCCGCTGGCTGCTGCGGCTGATTGGCTGACGGCCAACCCTGACACTCACGCCAACCGCAACCCGCAACCATAACGCTGCCTAGTCAGGCTATCTCGCTTGATGAAATCAGGGCTGCAAGCCCTGACTACGCGGGGTCCGTCGGGGCTGGCCGGTATGACAATCAAGACCAAGCCTTGGCCTGCAGCCTCGGCCCGTCCGCCGTGATGGCCGCGCGCAGCGGTTTGCTGACCTCCAGGGGCAGGGCCTCCGAGGTGAGCCGGGTCTCCAGCACCAGGTCGTTAAATATCTTTGGATGGTGGTCAAAGGTATCGTCGCGCTGTATGGTTTGCTGCCATGAACAAGCCTCCGACCGCCCCCCAGATCAAGACCGACGCGGACCAAGCACCCGCGACCCGCCCGCGTGCCTCCTTCGGCAGCCGCTTTCTCGGCTGGTTCTTATTGACCAGCAGCGTCGGGCTGTTGTCTTGCCAATCCATGTTCGTTCTATGAGGCACAATCCGTGACAGAAGAGCGTCCCACCGCCCCAACGCGCAAGAGACGCAGCCTGCAAGACCTGCTAAACCGCGCGCGCGGCCTGGACCTGCGCATCGACAGTTTGCCCCAGACCCAGACCCAGACCCAGACCCGGCATCGAACAGAACTTCAAGCCGAAACCCAAGCGGGAGAAGCGCGGAGCTGGCGCGAGACGTCCACCCCCGCGCGACCATTCCGACCGGTCCTGCTGTGGACGCTGTCGGCCCCGCTGCCGCTGGCCGCGTTGCTGTCGCTTGGTGCCGGACATGTCGGCGGCTTCGTCGGCGACGCGCTGGCCTGGGGATTGATCGCGGCGTCCGCGGTGCTGACCCGGCTCGGCTTCGCCGACGCGCGGACCGGCCGCGAACGGCGCTTCTCCCGTCGGCTGCGGCTGCCGCTGCGCAATCTCGCCGCGGCGGCGCTCGGCATTGGCACCTGTGTTCTAGCCGTGTTTGGTGTCGGTCATGCGCTGCCCGTTGGCATCGGCTTCGGTCTGGTCGCGGTGCTCGGCTATCACCTCGCCTATGGTCTGGAGTCAATGGTGCAGGGCGCCCGCCTCAGCGCGACGGACAAGGAATCGCGCGCGGTCGCCGAGGCCCTGGCCGAGGCCGAGGGCCGACTGATCAATATCGAACGGGCCGCCGTGGCCATCGGTAATCCGGAATTGCGGCTGCGTCTGCGTCGCATCGCCAATCAGGGCCGCGGCATGCTTGAGCAGATCGCCGAGCGTCCGTCGGACCTGCGCCGCGCGCGCCGCTTCCTGACCGTGTTTCTCGAAGGCGCCGAGCAGGTCACCGACGGTTATGTCCGCACCCATCACCACGCCGCCTCCGGCGAGTTGGAGCAGAGCTTCCGCACCGTGTTGGCCAGTATTGAGGAGCAATTCTCACGCCAGCGCGCGCGTCTGCGCCAAGCCGACGTGCTCGATCTCGACGTGCAGATCGAGGTGCTAAAGAAACAGCTGGAGCAAGAAGGGATCCGTTAGCTGATTAGCTGATTGGCGTCAATCTGCGGTTGGGCCATTTGATCTTGGTCAAGGCCAACCTTAACCTCCCTGACAGAGACTGGCGCCACGCCCGACATCGCCTGCCATCGACGCTGTCTAGCTGCCTGTCTGACTCGCTGGCCGTCGAGCGGCTTCGGCGCAGGCCGAAGAACATCCTCACAACAATCACTCCGCCCGGGGCTTTTATGAATTGCAACCAATGTGAACAGACCTTCCGACAGACCGCTTGCGTCCACTCGCCTGGCGTCTGTGGCAAAGACGAAGACGTGCAGTCGCTGCAAGAGACGCTGCTCTATGGCCTCAAGGGCATGGCCGCCTATGCCGCCCACGCCCGGCGCCTCGGCAAGCACGATGTTGAGGTCTCGGCCTTTATCGAAGAGGCCCTGTTTGCCACCATGACCAACGTCAACTTCGATATGCAGACGCTGCTTGGCTATTGTTTGAAGTGCGGTGAGATGAACCTGCGGGTGATGCAACTGCTCGACGAGGCGCACGTCGAGAACTTCGGCAAGCCCGCACCGACGCAGGTGACCGAAGGCACCAAGGCCGGCCCAGGCATCCTGGTCACCGGTCACGACCTACTGGACCTGTGGCAACTGTTGCAACAGGTCGAGGGCACCGACATCAAGGTCTATACCCATGGCGAGATGCTGCCCGCGCATATGTACGCCCGCTTCCAGGCGCATCCAAACCTTGCCGGCCACTATGGCGCCGCCTGGCAGGAGCAAAAAAAGGAATTCGCCGCCTTTCCCGGCCCGGTGGTCGGCACGACCAACTGCGTGCTGATCCCGCCCGAGAGCTACAAGGGCCGCTTGTTCACCACCAATGCGGTGGCCGTGCCGGGCGGTCAGCATATCGAGGGCGGCGACTTCTCGCCGGTGATTGCCGCGGTTCGGGAGTGCGAACCTTGCGTCGAGCAGGTCGTCGGCCAGTCTAGGGTCGGCTTTCACCGCACCGTGCTGCTGGACCGGGCGCAGACCATCGTCGACGCGGTGAAGGCCGGTCAGATCAGTCGCTTCTTCGTCATCGGCGGCTGCGACGGCGCCGAGAAGGGCCGCAACTACTTTACCGACTATGCGCTGGCAACACCGCCGGACTCGTTCATTCTCACGCTCGGCTGCGGTAAGTTTCGCATACGCGAGCACGACTACGGCGAGCACCTGGGCCTACCCCGGCTAATGGACATGGGCCAGTGCAACGACGCCTACGGCGCCATCGCCGTCGCCGTCGCGCTGGCCGAGGCCTTCGACTGTAGTGTCAACGACCTGCCGCTGACCTTGGTCATCAGTTGGTTCGAGCAAAAGGCCGTCGCCGTGCTGCTGACCCTGCTGCACCTCGGCGTCAAGGGCATCATCCTTGGCCCCAATCCGCCCGCCTTCATTACGCCGAACGTCTTCAAGATCTTGCAAGACACCTACGACCTGCGCCTCACCGGCGACGATGCCGCGGCGGACCTACGGGTTGCGGTGGGCGCCTGATCGGACGGGTAGGGCCTTTTTTCTATCCAATTTCCTATCAGCACCGATCGTCACGGCGCTCCGACGTCGTGACGGGTATTGCGCCGCTCCAGCTCCTCGGCCCATGGCCGTCTCTCTCTGATTACGAAGCGCCAGCTTCGTAACCCCCGCCCGGAAGGTCCAGCTTCACGAGGCAGCCGAGCTCGCCCCGGTTTTCTGATGTCGGACGCCTGGCTCGCCGCTGGACGCCAGCTGACCCGACTGGACTGGTGCAGTCGCCACGGCCTGGACGCCGCCGGCCGCTGGGCCGAGATCGAGGTCAAAGGCGTCGTGCAGCGCTTGCGCTGGCTGCCACCGGGCGAAATCCTGATGGCCTCGCTCGAGGACGAGCCGCAACAGGGCAGCAACCAGACCCGGCACCAGGTGATCCTCACACAGGGTCTCTGGCTCGCCGATACCGCCCGCACTCAGGCTTTGTGGCGCGCCGTGCTGGACGAGGCGCCAAGCAACAATCTCTGCGATATTGCTGTGAGGTCTAAGACTAGCGTCAGCCATCGCGACTGGTCGCCGGGATTACAGGCATTGGCACCAGCTGTACCGGCAGTAATGCCGTGTCCGGCGAGATCGCCTCAAGCGTTAAATCCAACGCATCGGAAATGGCATCGGCGCCGGCATGCAAGAAGACCTGAAAGCGCAGGCCCCCGACAGCTGGCACCGCCGCGGCCAGCGTGCAAGCGTCATCGTCTATTCGCAGCAACAGACAACGCCAGTGGGAGGCGGGATGCGCGATGTCCTCACCGGTGCGCAGTTCGATACGCGCGGGCGGCGCGCCGACGAGCCGGAACGCGAAGCCGTCAAGCCCCATCGACAGGCCCCGCCCCAGGGCCTTGATGTAGGCCTCCTTCAGCGTCCACAAAGCACGGAAAGTGCTTGCCGCGGCCGGCGAGCCGGGCGCACCTGAGGCAATCACGGCCGCGGACTCCTCGGCGGCAAAAAAGCGCTCGGCGATGGCGCGCACGTCTTGCATCGGCCGCCGACACTCGGCGTCGATCCCCACCGGCGACTCCCAGGCCAGCGCGCAGCAAACCAAACCACGGGTGTGGGTCAGGTTGAAACGCAGCCCGGCGGCATCGGGGCAGGCGGCGACGTCGATCTCAGGACGGCCATAGGGGCCGCGCACGAAGCGCCAGTGAGCCGGCGCCGACGGCGCCGCCAGCGACAGCGCGCGGCGCAGCAGCACGTGCGCCGCGCGGTACATCTGACGATCCGCGTCGAAGCGCAGACGCGCCGCCCGCGACCGCTCGTCAGCGTCCAACACGGCTGCTTCGGCGGCAAGTTCGGCTAGCGCTGGCGCGCCGCGGGCGATGTGGAGTATGGCCTCCTGCATGGGCCTGAGGATCACTGCTCCAGCGTTGAAGGAAGATGGAAGTACGATCGGGGGCGGCGGGGAAGCCGCGCGACGCATCTCAATGGCGCAGTATGAATGCCGAGCATGGCCAGTCGCAAGCGGCGCGCGGTTCTAAACCAGCAAGCGAGCGCTCGCCTTGGTCCGAGGAGTCGTGATCGCCGATTTGGGAAACACGCTGCATGGCATGGACGGCGACAGGCTTATGCGTATTCCTGACCCACTGGTGCGAGCCAGCCTCAATAGGCGTTTGGGCTGGCGAAGCCACGCAACAAGGTGATCAGAATAATCTTGATGTCGAGCCAGAACGACCAGTTTCGAATATACCAGAGGTCGTATTCGAGGCGCTTTTCCATCTTGTGCAGATTGTCGGTCTCGCCACGCCAGCCGTTGATCTGCGCCCAGCCGGTGATACCGGGTTTCACCTTGTGGCGCAACATATAGCCTTTGACCTTGCGGCGATAGACCTCGTTGTGGGCAACGGCATGTGGACGAGGGCCGACGATGGACATATCGCCTCGCAGCACGTTGATGAATTGGGGTAGTTCATCCAGTGAATGCTTACGCAGGAATCCGCCGATCGACGTCAAGCGGGGATCGTTCTTCCGCGCCTGGATGACGTTGGCACCGTCTTCGCTGACGGTCATGGTGCGGAACTTAATGACGGTGATTTCTTTGCCGTCGATGCCGTAACGGCGCTGGCGAAATAAGATCGGGCCTTGAGACGTGAGCTTGACGGCGAGCGCAACCAATGCCATAGGAATGGCGGCTAAGGCAAGGATGACTGTGCTCAGCATTAAATCCTGTACTTTTTTTAGCCAACCGTGTGCTCCCCAGAAAGGCGTATCGAAGAGGCTGACGAGCGGGATATCACCAAGGCTGGACCATTGCCCATTAAACAGATAGGTCTCAAGAAAGTCCGGCACCAGATAGACCGATACCGTCGTGTCGGCCAGTCGCTCGACAACGTCGATGGCCGCTGTCTTGGTCACGGTGCCGAGTACAATGTAAAGGATGCTGAAGTCTCCGCGCCGTGCGCGTTGTTCAAGGAGAGCCGCTTGAGAGGGTGGAATCTCAATCGAATCATCGGTCGCTTCGTCGTGGCCAACCTCGGCTAGTTGACCATCGTTCTCCGGCACGATGTGCTCAATCAAGCGCAGGCCCGGCCCGATGGAGCTTTCGATGGTGGTCGCGAGTTGGTCGGCGATTTTGCCGCTGCCCCAGACGACGGCGCTGCGACGCATCGCATCGCGCTCCAGCCAGCGTGCCAGTATCATCCGCGCGAGGGTGCGCCAGCCGCTCATCAACACTGGTGTCATGATGAACCAAGTCGTCACGGCAAGGCGCGAAAAGCCGGCGGTCGCCTTGAACAAGTAAGCGACAAATAGCAGCACGAACATGGTGCCGATCCAAACCCTTAAGAGCCGGAAGAATTGTCGCGTGACCGATTCTCCGCGCCAGGGGCGGTAGAGTGTCATCAGTTCGGCGATGACGTGAAAGGTCATGATGGCGACCAGCAGCGCGACGGTATATCGGAGCGACCAGGCATCCGCGCGCAGTAAAGAAGGCACCATCAACATAACGACGATGATGCTGGCGTCGAGAAGCTTGGCGATTGAGGTCAAGAATGCGTCACTATGCTGGACGGCAGAATGAACATTTTTGATAGGTGATAAGGGGGTGTTCAACATTGATCACGTAACCTTAGACTTCGCGGATCAGCAGCATGTCGTTGTTAATGATCACGTCCAACTCGATCTGCTCGGGCCGGCAAAACCCGGTGCCTTTGTCGCCGAATCCGGTGTTCTTCGCGGTCTTGGCGCAGTTCGCCGATCGCTTTTTGGAACCAGTCTTCGGTCTGTTTCCTAGGGGCGTATTTTCGCCGCGTCATGTCCATCACTAGCGGGTTGCCCGCGGTTGCTTTGCTGCTGGGTTGTCGTTGATGCGGTGATAGTGTAGTGTACGTCACCCTGGAGTTTCGATTTGCTGTTTCGCGTTGCCGGGGGGCCATGGGCGGCGCAGGGCCGTACCTTGACATTCCGGTGCTTGGTCTTTTCCCTGACTGAAGTATGTTGTTCTTCGCAATAAGGGACGGCTCCTCAGTCGCGAAGTTGGGCAGGAGATTGGATGAACTTCCGGCGACCACCATTTTTTGCCGCTACGCTCGCTCTGGCCCTTGCTGCCTGCGACGGCGAGCGCTCCGGCGCCGCGGGAGAAATCGTCGAAATCTGGGCGCACGCGGGCCAGGAGAGTGAGCGCCGGGTGCTGCGTGAGCAGGTGGCGCGTTTTAATGCGCTGCAGTCGGACATGCAGTCGGACCTTCAGGTTCGGCTGACGCTGATACCCGAGGGCAGCTACAACGCGCAGTTGCAGGCCGCGGCGGTTGCCGGTGATCTGCCTGACCTGCTCGAGTTTGACGGCCCTTTTCTCTACACCTATGTCTGGCAGGGCCGCCTCCGGCCGCTTGATGCGCTGTTGCCCGAGGGGGTGCAGGCGGGTCTGCTGCCATCCATCATTGAGCAAGGGACCTACCACGGCCGGCTTTGGTCGGTGGGTACCTTTGACTCTGGACTCGGCCTGTATGCCGATCGGGTGCAGCTGGACCAGGCCGGTATCCGTATCCCCGATCTGGAATCGCCCTGGGACGCGACCGAGTTCGACGACGCCCTAGAGCGCCTTGCGGCGCTTGATGCGGACGGTCAGGTGCTCGACCTCAAGCTCAACTACGCGGGCGAATGGTATACCTACGGCCTCTCGCCGTTGATCCAGTCTGCTGGCGGCGACCTGATCGATCGCACCGATCATCTCCGCGCCGAGGGTGTGCTCGACGGCCAAAGCGCTGTCGGCGCGATGCGACGCATCCAATCCTGGATTATCAAGGGTCGAGTCGATCCCAACATCGACGACGCGGCCTTCGCCACCCGCCGGGTGGCCTTGGCCCTGGGGGGCCATTGGAACTATCCGCGGTATAGCGCCCGCTTGGGTGATGATCTCTTGCTCTTACCCCTGCCCGACCTGGGGCAGGGGCCGAAGACGGGGCAGGGTTCTTGGTGTTGGACAGTGACCGCCGACAGCCGATACCCGCAAGCCGCGGTCGATTTCCTCGCCTTTCTGTTGCAGCCGGAGCAGGTGCTTGCGATGTCTGAGGCCAACGGCGCGGTGCCCGCGACCCGCGAGGCGATCGCGCGCTCGCCCTTGTATCGTCCAGGTGGGCCGCTCGACCTGTTTGTTAGGCAACTCGAGGGCGGGTATGCGCTACCGCGTCCTGCGACCCCGGCCTATCCGGTGATTACGGCCGAGTTCCAAAAGGCCTTCGATCGCGTCCGCGGCGGTGCTGAGGTGCAATCGGCCTTGCATCGCGCTGCGCGCGTGATCGACACCGAGATCAAGGACAATCAGGGGTATCCCTTGATCGGACGCGCCCGAGAGGAGGCATTGCGATGAGCAAACCGAACACAGGGCGTCGTCTCAACGATCAGACCGCGGCCGGATGGCTGCTGGCAGCGCCCGCCATGCTGGGTCTCGTTCTATTCATCCTGCTGCCCTTCTTGGTCGCTTTGGGGATGGCCTTCAGCAACCTGCGTCTGGGCTCGCCGTTGCCGCTGGAGTTTGTCGGGATCAAGCAGTTCCAGCGCATCTTCGCGGACCCGGATTTTCTCCGCGCCCTGGCAAACAACTTGCTTTTCGCGGCAATGGTCGTGCCGCTGCAGACCCTGCTGGCACTTGGCCTTGCGCTGCTTTTGAATCAGGGGCTTCGGGGCACTGTGTTTTTCCGTACCCTGTTCTTTATGCCGGTGGTTTTTCCGATGTCGCTGATAGCGGTGGTCTGGGTCCTGATCTATGCGCCTGGTCCCAACGGTATGATGAATGGCTTTCTTGATCTGATCACGCTCGGCGCCTGGGAGCCGCGCGACTTCTTGCGTGATCCACTGCTCGCCATGCCGGCGCTGATGCTGCTTTCGGTCTGGCAGGGTGCGGGCTTCCAGATGGTGATCTTGCTGGCCGGCCTGCAGCAGATCCCGCGGGATCTCTACGAGGCTGCATCCCTGGACGGCGCTGGAAGCTGGAATCGGTTCCGCTACGTGACGCTGCCTCAATTGCGCAACCCGCTGATATTTGTCGTCATGATTACGACCATCCTCTCCTTTCGCCTGTTCGACCAGGTGCAAATCATGACGCGCGGTGGGCCGAATGGCGCCACCACCACGGTGATGTATGAGGCGGTGCAGGCCGTCTTCACCCGCCAGCAGGTGGCGCGCGCGAGTGCCATGACGGTGGTCTTCTTCCTGTTGGTGCTGCTGGTGACCTGGGTGCAGCGCCGCCTTGCACGCCAGGAACGGGAGGTGGCATGAGAACCCCACCGCTTGGCCTGGCGCTCGCCTACCTGGGCCTGATCGCACTCGCGCTGGTGTTTATTGCTCCGGTTGCGATGATGCTGATCGGCAGCCTGAAGCCCAACGAACGGGTCTTGCTGGAGGCCGGAACCCTGGCGGCCTTTGTACCCGCGGGGGGATCGCTGAACAACTACGCAGCCGTGTTCGAGCGCACGGACTTCCTGCGCTTTATGTTCAATTCGGTCCTGATCACCGGCATCATCGTCGGCGCTGGGCTGATTGTGAACGCGCTGGCGGCCTATGCCTTCGCCCGCTTGCAATGGCGCGGGCGCGACCTGTTATTCAATCTGGTGCTTGCGCTGATGATCCTGCCCTTTGAGGCGATAGCAGTGCCGCTGTTTTATGGCGTCTCCATCCTCGGGCTTCGCGACACCTATACCGCGCAGATCCTGCCCTTCATCGCCAACGCTTTCTCTATTTATCTCTTTTATACCTTTTTCATCGGTCTGCCGAAGGAGTTAGAAGAGGCCGCCCGACTCGATGGGGCCTCGAGCCTGCGGATCTTCTTCTCCATCATCGTCCCTAACGCGAAGCCGGCCTTCGCCAGCGTCGCGATCCTGAGCTTTCTCACCTGGTGGGGCGCCTATCTCTGGCCGCTGATGGTCACCATCGGCCCGGAGGTGCGCCCGCTGCCGGTCGCGATCGCCGGCTTCTATACCCTGCCGCCCTTGCAATGGGGCGATATCCTAGCCTTCGGTACCATGATGGTCCTGCCGGTGTTGGCGGTCTTCTTGATGTTTCAAAAATGGTTTGTACGCGGTGTGGCCTCTTCGGGTATCAAGGGATAAAGCGAGCTCGAGCTCCCGGATGAAGCTGACCCCAGGGAATTCAGCGCGAGCCGGCCTAGTGTTGTTGGATGCGGCTGATCAAGTCGTCGATGTGCGAGGCATTGTTCGGGTCGATGCGTTTGGCTTCGTCAAGCGCGGCCTTGGCAGCGCCAAGGCGACCTAAGTGCAGATAAGCAATGCCCATGCCAATGTAGCAGCCTATTGGTGCGGATTCTTGGCCAAGTGCGGATCAATCGGCGGGATCACGGACATGTTCGGCGTGCCGGGCAGGCGCGGCATCGCGATCTCCGGAAACTCGCCGGTCAGGCCGTTGAGGAAGGCGACCAGGTCCGCGGCCTGCTCGTCGGTCAGGTCCTGGTTGAGCTGGGTCTTGGCCATCACGCGCACCGCCTCATCGAGCGTCGGCACCGCGCCGTTGTGGAAATAGGGCGCGGTCATGGCGATGTTGCGCAGGGTCGGCACCCGCCATAGGTGCTTGTCCGCCTCGACGCCAGTGGCGTTGTGCCGGCCGGTGTCTGCGACCAAGTCATACTTGGTTTCGTAGTCGCTGCCGTCGTAAGTCGGGAACTTCTGAAAGAAGCCGGTCCCCATCGGTAGCGCCGGGCCGCTGAAGTTGGCGCCGGAATGACAAGCGGTACAGCCCAGGCTGGCGAAGGTCTCCAGGCCGCGCACCTGCTGCCCGGTCAGGGCCGACTCGTCGCCCTGCACATAGCGGTCGTAGGCCGAGTTCGGCGTGATCAGCGTGCGCTCGAAGGCGGCGACGGCCTTGGCGGCATTGTCGGCGGTGACCGGGTTCTCCTCGCCGGGGAAGGCCGCCTGGAACATCGGGATGTAGCCGTCTATATTCATCAAGCGGCCCATGGCCTCGTCCAGGCTCTCCATGCCCATCTCGATGGGGTTCACCACCGGCCCTTTGGCTTGGTCTTCCAGCGTTGCCGCGCGACCATCCCAGAACTGGGTCGAGTAGAAGGCCGCGTTCCAGACCGTCGGTGCGCTGCGTCCCCCGCGGGCATCGTGCATGCCGATAGAGTTGGGGCGATTGTCGTCGCCGCCGGCCATGACGTTATGACAGGAGTTGCAGGACAGGGTGCCATGCTCGGAAAAGCGCGGATCGAAGTACAGCGTCTTGCCGAGTTCGATCTTGGCGTCGTTTTGTGGGTTGTCGGCGGGTATCGGCGGTTGTTCCGGCAGGGCCTCCCAAGTGGCCGATACAAGCGCGGGGGAGACGGAGACAGACAGGGCCAGGGTGCCGGCCAGCAGCGTCGGCTTACGCAGATTGATCACGACAGATCTCCAGGTCGATAAGGATTCAGGATGACGCGTCACGCCCGAGCGCGTGACGTTGAGCGTAATCATATTAGCGTACTCTAACTCGCGCCTTGACCTACATCGCTATATTGCTAGTGCATTCTCATCTGCAAGCATTTGGCGCCGGCAAACAATCTAGATCAGCATGCCGACCATGGCCCCGGTCATCAGCGTCGCCAGCGTGCCGGCGAGGATCGAGCGCAGGCCGAGCTCGACGACCTCCGAGCGGCGTTCCGGCGCCAGCGTACCCAGGCCGCCGATCATAATGCCGAGGCTGCCGAAGTTGGCGAAACCGCAGAGCGCATAGGTCATGATCAGGCGGCTGCGTTCGCTGAGCGCGTCGGCCGGTAAGGACGCGAGCTGGACGTAGGCGAGCAGTTCGTTCAGCACCGTCTTGATGCCCATCAATTGGCCGGCGCTGGCGGCCTCTTGCCAGGGGATGCCGATCAGCCAGACCACCGGCGCGAACAACCAGCCGAGTAGCCGCTGCAGCGTCGCCGGGCCGCCGCTGATCGCCGGCAGCAGGCCCAGCACGGCGTTGGCGAGGCTGATCAGCGCGACCATCACGACGAGCATGGCCATGATATTGAGCATCAGCGGGATTGCGTCGAGCGTGCCGCGGGTGACCGCCTCCATGGCGCTGCCGGATTGTTGCTTGATGCGCGGGATCTCATCGTCGTCTTGCGTCGCGGCGGCTGGAATCATCAGCCCAGCGACCACGAGCGCCGCCGGCGCGCTGATCAGCGATGCGGTCAGGATGTGGCCCATGGCGTTCGGCACTGCATCAGTGATGAGGCTTGCGTAGAGCACCATGACAGTACCGGCGATGGTGGCCATTCCGGTGGTCATCAAGGCGAACAGGGCGCTGCGGCTCATGTCGCGGAGATAGGGTTTGATCAGCAGAGGCGACTCGACCATGCCGATGAACAGGTTCGCCGCGGCACCCAGGCCGAGGGCGCCGCCGATGCCGAGCGCGTGGCGCAACAGCCAGGCGAACACCCGCACCAGCAGCGGCAACAGGCGCCAGTGGAACAGCAGCGCCGAGAGTGCGCCGATCACCAGCACCAGCGGTAGCGCGCGAAAGGCCAGCACGAAGCTGTTCTCAGGGTAGGCGGTCTCAAAGGGCGCGTCGCCGCCACCCAAATAACCGAAGACGAAGCCGGTGCCGACCTCGGTCGCGCGCTGCACGGCCAGCACCGCTTCGTTGACGGCGACGAACAGCCCCCTTGCAGGCGGCAGCTTCAGCAGCAGCGTCGCGAGCGCCAGTTGCAGCGCAAGCCCGCCGACGACCAGTCGCGGCGAGACCCCTCGGCGATGCTCGCTGAGCATCCAAGCGATGCCGACCAGGACGCAAAGCCCGAACAGACCATGAAAGACTTGCAACAGCGTGGCAGACACAAGGGCTCCGGATGGACGGGGACGCACGAGTTGGTGCATCCGGGTATGCACTAGTCTATCCTGCTTGATGGCGCAGCACGACGACCAAGGCAGGACCCTAGCCAATCGAGTTCCGCGGTCGTTGTGCGATCCGTTCCAGCGCCCGTCGACGGTCTGAGTGGATGGGGCAATGACAGCGTGCAAGCAACGGCGTCAGTCAAAAGGTGAAAACACCCTGGCTGGGTGGAACGAGTGCAGCGGTCTCATCGCTTCCACAAATCGGCCATTAACGCCGTTAGCGGGCCTTTGCTGATTGAAAACCCCGGCGGTTCTGCGCACAATCGCCCCCATCAATCACGCGAGGACACTTTATGAAGCCGATTCGATTCGCAACCCTGTTGCTGGCGGCGCTGCTGGCGTCAGTCGCACAGCTTGCCGCCGCGGCGGTCGAGCCCCGCGATCCGGACCAATTCTTCTTCGACCAAACCTTTGGAGACTTTGGCGAAGAGCTGCAAACCGCCCGCGAGCAGGGCAAGGCTGGGGTCCTGCTGATGTTCGAGATGGACGAGTGCCCGTTTTGCCACCGCATGAAGAACAGGGTGCTGAATCAGCCCAGGGTGCAGGACTACTATAAGGCCCATTTTTTGATCTTCCCGGTGGACGTGGAGGGCGATGTCGAGGTCACCGACTTCGACGGCAATCTGGCCGCGGAAAAGGAGTTCGCGTTGAAGCAGTTCCGCGTGCGTGCGACGCCCGTGTTCGCCTTCTTTGATCTCAGTGGCAACCTGGTTGCGCGCTACACGGGCGCCACGCGCGACAGCGAAGAGTTTCTGCTGCTCGGGCAGTATGTCGTCGACGGTGCCTACCAGGACGTTAGCTTCACCAAGTACAAGCGCGGCCAGCGCGCAACCGCTGCCAGCGATGACAGCGCGCGGCAAGCGCGCTGACACCTGCATCCGCGCCCCCGCGCTCCGAATCAGGACCAAACCGATGAGTGAATCCTCACAACGACCCGTTACAAAGATCTGTGTGCGCTGCCATGTGGCTGGAAGGGTACAGGGCGTGTTTTTTCGCGCCTCGGCGAGAGAAGAGGCCCAGCGCTTGGGCCTAACCGGCTATGCCCGCAACCTCCCGGACGGCCGAGTCGAGGTGCTGGCCTGCGGGCTCGCCGATGCGGTCGGCGAGCTGCGTGACTGGCTGCGGCGCGGGCCACCCCAGGCCGACGTCTCCGGCGTCGCCTGCGAGCCGATAGATTACCAGCCCCTGACCAGCTTCGGCACGCACTGAGGCGGGTGGCTTGGTCCGAACCGGCCTCTCGACGGGCATTACCATGGAATGAGACGGTTGGCCAATAGCAAACCGGGCGCAAACCGTGGGCAAGCCGGCCTTGGGCTTGCTTTGCGCCGCGATCACGCGTCGCTCGATTGCGCCTGAGCGACCGCGCTCGGATCAATAGCCGCTTGTGCTCGGGAGCAGCGGGTCGGGATAGTCGTGGGTCCTTACCACCCGGGTCTCGATGCGTCCGTCCGGATAGAGATCGAGCCTGCGATAGCCTGGCTTGAGCTTGTCTAAGGCGAACGCTTTGCTGTGAGGCAGAAATTGCACACAAGTCGACGGCGTTGACATCCAGTCGATGGCATTCGCCTCAATCCGGCTTGGACTCGCCTCGCGGGCCTGATGCACGTGGCCGCAGGCGATGCCTCGGATGTTGGGGTGAGCGGCGGCGCTAGCGAGTAACTCAGAACCGTTGTCGACCAGCATGGTGTCGATCCATGCGCTGCCTACGGGCTCCGGGTGGTGGTGCAAAAAGATCAGCAAATGGCGCCGCGGATTGGCACTGGCATAGCGATCGAGCTCGGCGAGCACGATTGGCTTTAGGTGACCCCCCGCTTCTAACGGGATGGTCGAGTCGAGCAGCAGCAGGTCCCAACGGCCGAGTGATTCGACGCGGAAGCCCGATGTCGCGCCAGCATCAAAGTGACCCGCCATCAGATCAATCCGGTCGTGATTGCCGGGGATGGCAAAAAATGGCACGCCGAGCTGTTCGATCCGTTGTCGCAGAAACCGATAGCCCTCAGTGCTTTCGTCATGAATCAGATCGCCGGTCAGGACCAAGGCGTCGGGCGGCCAGTCGCCGCGCTGGGCAACTGCGAGCACTGATTCGAAGGTCAGTCGGGTGTTTTGCCCGAGCAGGCGACCTTGCGCATCGGCGTAGAGGTGCAGATCGGTCAGTTGAATAATGTGAAGGGGCCGAAGGCTGCCGCCGGCAGTGTCGGGTCCGTCCGGGGGCTGATTGCCGGTCTTGGTCATGGCAGATGGCTAGCTTCTCCGCGCGCAGCGAATTTTCATGGATTATCTGTGTTTGGGTCGCCTTTAAGCAAGTCTTGTGCGACACCGCACGGGAGATGTCGGAACGGGCAAATGGCCGAGGTCATGACGCTGCCCGTCTGATCCGGCGCCGGCCGATGTGACGCTTGCGGTGATAGGCGCCACGCGCCGATTGCGCCCGACGCCGCGGCGATAAAAGAGAACGATTAGCGCCATTGGAAGAACCAATTGTCGCCCCATTTACGCCAGAGTATTGTCGCTTTGGTCACACTTCGCCGTCAAATTGGCTGAACATGAAACCATCTGAAGAGGAGTATGTTATGGAACTCAAGGGCAGCAAGACCGAGAATAACTTGAAAGAGGCCTTCGCAGGCGAGTCCCAGGCCAACCGACGTTATCTCTACTTTGCCCAAAAGGCCGACGTTGAAGGCTATAACGACGTTGCCGCGGTGTTCCGCTCGACTGCGGAGGGCGAGACCGGCCACGCGCACGGCCACCTTGAGTACCTAGAACAGGTCGGCGATCCTGCCACCGGGTTGCCGATCGGCCCAACCGGCGATAACCTCAAGTCCGCCGTCGCTGGTGAAACGCACGAATACACCGACATGTATCCGGGCATGGCCAAGTCCGCTCGCGAAGAAGGCTTTGATGAGATTGCCGATTGGTTCGAGACACTAGCCAAGGCCGAGCGCTCGCATGCGAATCGCTTCCAAAAGGCGCTCGACAACCTGGATGCCTGAGCCGGCAACGTCGTGTGCATAATCATGCGTGCCTGTGCTCAGGGTGCGAGAGTCGCACTCGGGCATTACCCAACAATCGGAAAACTGACCGCGATGGCGCTCGCAAAGGCCAACGCATTGGTCAGCGCCGCGACTAAAGGATATTGCGTACGCCGGTAGACCCAACCGCTGAACAGCCCATAGATGACGAACAAGGCTAGGATGGCGGGGATGATGATCACCAGAAAGAACAGTTCGTTGCGGTTCAGTACCACGGCCAGCATCAGGGAGACGACGAACAGCACCTTGGTCAGCGCATAGGCGCCCCGAGCACCGCCGCGGGTCAGCCACTCGTCGGCGGCAAACCAGAGTAGGGTGCCGACGAACAACACCAGTACGGTACCGATCCGGTCAACGCCCGGCACATAGGCCGCCAGGAACCGGTCGGTCGGCAAGGCCAAGAGCAGCGTCTCATAGGTCATGACAAGCAGCACCGCGAGCACGAACGCGCCCGGAGAGACACCACGAAGCAGTGCCGCCGGCCTTTGACCGACGAGCAACAGCCCGATCATGGTTAGCAGACCAAAAAGGCCGAAGTGCAGTGCGATGTAATCGCCGATGACGATGGGTAGAAAATCGCTCGGCAAGGGCCACAGGATCAGCGGTGTCAAGAGCGCGGGGCCAATGGCTAGCGGCAGCAGACGGCGCCAGCGCAGCCCGGCGCCTAGCGGCTCGGTCGCCACCCGTGGCAGCAGGCTGCTCAAGGGCCAGGCCAGCAGCACGACACCGGCAAAAAATAAGAGCAGCCAGGGGCCGCGGGCATCCACGAGGCGCTCAGCGGTGTTCGCGGCGATCTCGTGGGCGTACTGGTCGTGACCATTCTGATTGCCAGCCTGGTCGCCGCTCTGAGCGCCACCTTGCTCGACACCTTGATTGCCGCCCTGGTCGCCATTCTGGTCGCCGCCCTGATCGCGGATGGCGGCATTATCAGTCTGGCCCTCAGCCTGGGCAGCGGCGATGCCATAGACCTGATTCAGCCAACCCAGCGCGGCGCGCAGCGAGTTGGCGCTAAAGAGTACGCCGATGTGTTCGACGCCCTCGGAGATCACCATACCGCGCGCGTCGCCCTTTGCCATGTCGCCGTAGACCCGGCCAAGCTGGATGTCCGCCGGTTCGGCATCGGGCACCATCGCCACCGCCTCGCGCCCCTGATCTAGGATCATCGCCGGTTCATATTCGCCGTAGATGAACAGCAGGTTATGCGGGCCATCGGCGCCGAGTTCGCGGGACAGATAGGGAGAGACGGCGATGCTGGCGTCGATGTTGGGGTCGATGTCGGCGTAGCGGATCAGGATGTCTCCGGCCATGGAGTGTCCTAAGGTCGCTAGGCGCCCGTCGCTTGCGGGTAGGTCTCTGGCGTAGCGAGCGACGCGCTCAAAGGCGTCGAGGAGGGCCTCGGCCCGCTCCGGCTCTCCCAGAGTGCCGGCCAGCGGGGTCGGGTTGCGGCCGTGACCGGGAAAATCGAAGACCACCGCGACGTAGCCGTTGCGTGCCAGCGTCAACGCGAAGGGGTGCATCAGTTGCCGTGATCCGGCAAAGCCGTGGCCGACCAGTACCGCCGGTGCCGGCGGAGCGTCGCGGCCGGCGAATACGCTCACCGGGATGCCGTCGACGTCGGTGTGCATAATGCTGAGGCCCCGTTCGGCCCCGAATAGCATCGACAGCGCAATGGCGATAGCACCAAGTGCCAGTGCTGCCGCTACCCGTTGAAATAGGGTCAAGCGAGCCTTTGCCACGGCGCGCGGTCCTCTTTTAACCTGAGTTTGACTCGCCACTAGAAGCCCTCGGTGGACGTAAACAGCCCCACGCGCAGGTCCTTGGCGGCGTAGATCTCGCGGCCATCGACGTCCATCACGCCGTCGCCGATGCCGAGCACCAGCTTGCGTGAGATGACGCGCTTCATGTCGATGCGGTAGGTCACTTTGGTTGCCGACGGCAAGACCTGACCGGTGAACTTGACCTCGCCGACGCCGAGCGCGCGACCGTGGCCGGGATTGCCGATCCAGGCCAGATAGAAGCCAACCAACTGCCACATCGCATCCAGGCCCAGGCAGCCCGGCATGACCGGGTCGCCGGGAAAGTGACAGCCGAAGAACCAGAGGTCTGGATTGACATCCAACTCGGCGATGATCTCGCCCTTGCCGTTGGCGCCGCCGTGATCGGCAATGCGCACGACCCGATCCATCATCAGCATGTTAGGCACCGGCAACTGCGCGTTGCCGGGGCCAAACATCTTGCCGTGGCCGCAGGCGAGCAGGTGCTCGCGCTCGAAGGATGCTTCTTTGCTCATTGGACTGTTAGATTCCGTGGGTGACGGGCGAGCGCGGATCGCGGTGCGCCATGACTTGACGCCGGCCATGCGCCGGCCGCTGGGGCAGGTTGAGGGTAGGCGATGGGGCCCGGTTGATGGGATCGGATTGTTGGAGTCGGGTAGTCCGGGTCGAGTTGTTTGCGGCTGTTTCGCACTAGATTGCTTGAGGGCGCCAAATGTTTGCGGATGAGTCAAGTGTTCCGGCGACAACAGGCTTGCCCGCGAAGGGCCAAAGACCAGCATGGCGTGATCGCGCTGTATGGCGGCTCTCGGCCCCTGGCCCTCGGCAAATGGCCCATTTGAAGGAACCTACAGGTCAAGCAAGGCGGCGCCGAGCTGTCGCGGGTCTGATGCGTTGCCTCGCTAGGGTGCCAGCTTGCGCTCCAGGAAAGGCACGATCTCATCGATCGGGATCAGCTGCATTTCGGCATCGCGCCGGCCCTTGTACTCCACCTTGCCGTCGTCGAGATGCTTGTCGCCGATGACGACCCGGTGCGGGATGCCGATCAATTCCATGTCCGCGAACATGAAACCCGGTCGTGCATCGCGGTCGTCGAGCAACACCTCAATGCCGACCGCGCGCAGTTGTGCGTGCAGGTCTTCGACGGCCTCGCGGACGCGGAAGGACTTGCCGAGCTTCATCGGCAACAGCGCCACCTGGAAGGGTGCGATGGCCGTCGGCCAGCAGATGCCGCGCTCGTCGTGATGCTGCTCAATGGCGGCGGCAACCACGCGCGACACGCCGATGCCGTAGCAGCCCATAGCCATGCTGAGCGCCTTGCCCGACTCGTCCAGGACCACCGCCTTCATCGCGTCACTGTACTTACGTCCGAGCTGGAAGATATGGCCCACCTCAATGCCGCGAGCGATGGTGATCTGGCCCCGGCCGTCCGGGCTTGGATCGCCTTCTACGACGTTACGCAGGTCTGCAACGAAAGGCGCAGGCAGGTCGCGGCCCCAGTTGAGACCGAACCAATGCTTGCCGTCCTGATTGGCGCCAGCGCTGAAGTCGGCGGCGACCGCGACCGCGCGATCCACCAGGGTCGGTATCGGCAAATCCTTCGGCCCCAGCGAGCCCGGGCCGGCGCCGATGGCGGCGCGGATCTCGTCCTCGGTGGCCATGCGCAACGGGGTTGCGACCCCCGGCTGCTTAACGGCCTTGACCGGGTTCAGCTCATGGTCGCCGCGCACCAAGAGCGCGATCAGGCCGCGCTCCGCGCCCGTCTCTGGGTCCGCGGCGGCGACCACCAGGGTCTTGATGGTGCGCTCGATAGGCTGGTCGAACTGCGCGACCAGCTCGGCGATCGTCTTCGCGTTCGGCGTGTCGACCAAGCGCGCTGTCTCGGACGGTGCCGGCGGCGCCTCGGCCGGCGCTAGCGCCTCGGCCAGTTCTATGTTGGCCGCGTAGCGGCCGCCGGTGGAGAAGGCGATGGCGTCCTCGCCCGAGTCCGCCAGGACGTGGAACTCGTGGGACGCATTGCCGCCGATGCTGCCGGTGTCGGCCTGCACGGCGCGGAAGTCGAGCCCGCAGCGGCGGAAGATGCGGCTGTAGGCGTCGTACATCACCTGATAGGTCTGCTCCAGCGAGGCATGATCGGCATGGAAGGAGTAGGCGTCCTTCATTAGAAACTCGCGCGCGCGCATCACGCCAAAGCGCGGACGGACCTCGTCGCGGAACTTGGTCTGGATCTGATAGAAATTGATCGGCAACTGCTTATAGCTCTTCAACTCGCCCCGGGCCAGATCGGTGATGATCTCCTCGTGCGTTGGGCCGAAGCAGAAGTCGCGTTGATGGCGGTCGCGGATGCGCAGCAATTCCGGGCCATACTGCTCCCAGCGTCCGGACTCCTGCCACAGCTCCGCCGGCTGCACCGCCGGCATCGACAGCTCCAGCGCGCCCGAGCGGTCCATCTCCTCGCGGACGATACGCTCAACCTTACGCAGCACCCGCAGGCCAAGCGGCAGCCAGGTATAGAGCCCCGCGGCGAGCTTGCGGATCATGCCCGCGCGCAGCATCAACCGGTGGCTGGCGATCTCGGCATCGGCCGGTGTCTCTTTGACGGTCTGAAGCGGAAATTGGGACGTGCGCATGGGCTCGGAAAGTGTCGACGCAAAACACGGCAGTCTAGCCGTCACCGTCGATCTGGACAAGCGCAGGCGTGCAAAGGCGGTTGGATTTCCTCAGCTGAAGAACATTCAAAGCTCCAGCTGAAGAACATTCAAAGCCCCGAAGGGGGTAACACGCCAGCCAGGGCAACGCCCTGGGTGTAGTCCCCTGGGGAGCGAACCATGCGCGCCCGAGCACATCAAAAAACACCCGCCGGTCGCCGATCGCCCGAAAGATATCCCTGATGTGCAGCAGTGGGTCGACGAACATCTGGGCGATTCCATGCTCGCACGCCACCGCAGATCCCTGCGACCTGACATCAAAAATTCCCATCTGTCCGGATCGGGACGGTACGCGGTAATCAAAACAGCGGGCTTCTCGTACCCTTGGGGGATACCCCATACCACATGTACGGGCTCCCCTTGGCGATTAATACACCGTAATACGGTCCTGTTCATGCCGCGCCCGGCTCCCTGATCGGCGCGCCGACCGGCTCGACGGCACAGGACATGCCGGTGCCGAGCCAGAAGTCTAGGTCCTTGTCCAGTAGCTCATCCCAGCGCATGTAGTGCGAGCCGTCGCAGCTGAAGTTGAGGCCGACGATGCCATTGAAGATGTTCAGCGACCCGGAGCGCAGGTAGATGTTCTCATCCATGAAGCGGAGCCCTTTGAAGCTGTTGCATAGGTCGCCGACGCGGTTCGCCGGGATGACGGCCTCGTCCGGGTAGGCGCGTCGTGGATAGGCGAGCCGGATGTCGGGGTTGGTGAGGTCCTCGAAGTCAAGCACGCGAAAGCGGTAGGGGTCGTCGAGGGACCAGAGCGTCGCGCGCGAGCTTGAGAAGTGCAGTTTGCCGTGGAACACGCCATGGCTTGTCAGCAACTCCGTCATGAGGTCCAACACGGTATCGAGGCTACCGTCCATCAGGCTCTCGACCCGTTGTTGGTAGAACAACCCGCCGCGAATGGCCGGGTCGCCCTTGAGCTGCACCCATTGGTCCGACTGCTGGTAGAGTTCGCGGGTCAGCGGTAACTCCCGCAGGTCGAAGTCGGCGCCCAGGAAACCAATGAGTCCGCCATCGGCATCCGTGATGCGCTGTATCGCGGTCAGGGACGGTCGCCGCTGGTTGCGGCTAGGGTAGGCCGGCGACAGGGAAAAGCTTGCCCCCGCCAGGGCCTCAGTCAGGTAGGTCCGCTGGCTGCGATCGCGACCGTAGTGCGCCGGCAGCGGGCCCTGTCGCGACAGATTCGAGGTGATCTGTTGCGCCTCCCGATCCAGTATGTAGAGGTAGGTGCTGGCGGGGATCTGCGTCAGCGCCTGGGCCAGCAGCGCCTCCAAGGCGCCCCGATCACCCCAAGTCGCGCGACAGGGCGCCACCAGTCGACCGAGCTGACCCGCGAGTCTGCCGCCGAGCAACATGCGCTGGCGGGCGATGGCGGCCTGTAGTGCTTCACTCATGGGGGTTGGCTCCTCCCGGTGCTTGGGAAATCGCTCCTGCTTGGGAACAATTGAAGCTTGTTGATCGGCTCAGGCCGCCGCGGCGAGTGGTTGGCATTCCGTCGGCTGCCAACCCTTGCCCGGCATGCGCCGGTGCACGTCGCCAGCGTCGTCCATGCGGAATAGATGCAGCCAGCCGTTGTCCAGCATCTGGCGCACCAGGTCGTGGCGTTTGATGATGTCGTCCATCGCCTCCTGCGGTGCCTGCAGAAAGACCGATAGGCGCATGGGTTCGTGCATCCAACGCTTGCCGTCGTGCAGCGACTGCATCGGCAGGCCGACGCGTAGGTCTCCGGCGTTGCCCTCTAGCACGCCGACGGCACCGCCGACGACGTTGTGCAGCACCTTGTTGCCGCTGCCGAAGCGCCGGTTGTCGGTGGTGGAGCCGTAGTATTGCAGATTGATCCAGCCCGCTACCACCATCGGTGCCGTCATGATCAACTCGAGCACGCCGAAGCCCTTGTCTTGCTCCCACTGATAGTCGTGCAGGAAGGTGCGCCCGCCGAGGTCCAGCCCGCGGGTGCGCGCACGCGGGGCGGCAATGAAGGCGGCGCAGCCGGCGAGCGCCCATTCGGGACGCACCTGGGCCCAGTCGCGGCTGCGGCGGCGAACGTCAGCGGTGACGGCGTGCAGCGACTGCTGTTCCAGCCCGAGTCGGGCGGCGCGTTGCAGCCGCGTCACCTCACCCGCCTGTTTCAGCCAGCTGCGCAGCTCTGCCAGGTCTTCGGCAAAGCCCGCGGGGAGCCGTTGCGTGTCGTACAGCCGGACCTCGTCGACACAGGTGTCGTGCAGCGCGCCGAGGAACCAGGTGTCGGCCGGGATGGCGAGGCCGCGCGCCGCCAGTCCGCGACGGACGTCGGCATCATTGAGCAAGGCCGCGGTGACCCGCGCACTGGCCTCGCCGGTCATGCCGCCGCAGGCACCGCAGTCGAGTCCGGTGGCGTGCGGGTTGTTGACCACGGTGCTGCCGTGGCCCACCAGCAGCACGAGACGGGCGAAGTTGCCGGTCATGGACATGGCCTTGAGGATGCCCTCGGCCAGCGGCACGCGATCCGCCTCGGGAATACCGAAAGACTCCAGCGTAGGCTCCGGGTCCTGCGCCTGATCCGCGGCATGACCGCAAGCGCCGTGGCTCGGTGCGGCCAGACTCGGGCCGATGCGGTGCTCGGTCGACTGGTCGAGGTGCAGGTCGTCCGGCGCCGCCACCGGTCGGCTCCAGCCGAAGCTGTCGGCGATGATCTTAGGTGCGTAGAAGAAGATCCCCGCGGCCTCGACGAAGGAGAAGCAGGACGAGGCGCCCATCTTAAACGCCTTCCAGGATTTGGCGACGCCGGTGCGTCGGCGCTGGGTCGCCAGTGCCTGCTGTGCCTCCCGCGCATCCGCACCTTGGATGGCCGAGCAGACCTTGTAGGTCGGCTTCAGCAGTACCGGCATGTGCGAGCGGGGCGTCGATGCGCCAAAGGGGACGTGCTCAATCGGCACGCCGAAGAAGCCGGCGAAGCCAAGCGTCTGCGCCTTGGGGCAGACGGTCTCGAAGGCGCGGCGGATGATCTCCGAGCGGACATCGATGCAAAAGGCCGCCTGTACGGCCGGGCGCTTGGTCGCGGTCTTGGCTATGGCCTCGGCGTGATCGCGGCGGCGTAGGTCGTCGATGAGGCGGCGCTGGTAGCCCTGCTCCAGCGCGGTCAGCAGGACATGCTCCACCTCGGGGTCGCCGGTTGCGCCCTGATTGCCGCCGACACCGGCGTCGTTCTCACCGCGGCCGAGGCGTGCGCAGATCTCGCGCCAGCGCGGGCGTAGCGACGGTGTGGACTTGTGCTCGTAGAGCAAGACATCCCAGGCGAGGCGGATGGCGAGTAATTCGACGATGCTGTCGTCGCTGCCGCCAGCGAGCTCTTGTTCCCAACGCAGTAGGCGCGCCCAGGCCGCCCAGCCGCCGATGTCCAGCAAGGCCGCGTGCATATAATCCAGCGCCGCCGTCTCTGGGATGCCGAGCCGGCTTAACGCCGAGGCGATGCAGGCCCGCGGCGACTCGGGCAGGGCCTTGACTCGGGCGCGCATGGCATTTTGGCCCATCATGGTGAGGCTGTAGTCCAGCGCCGCAAAGCGCCGCCAGGAGGCGTACAGGGACGAGCCCGCCCAGGGCCGCTTCCAGGTGGCCTGGCCCATGTCGAAGAAGGACGCGCAGTGGTGGCTGATGCGCTCGACGACGAAGCTCGACCAGTCGTCGGCATCCAGTTCGTCGACCAAAGCGGTCAGCAATGGCACGCCGCCGGCCGGAGTCTGGTGCTCTGCCGCGGCCTCCGCACGCAGCTGCGGCGGCGTCAGCTGGCTGCCGCAGAGGCTCGCCGCCTCGCGCAGGTCGTCGTCGGTGATGCGCCCGGCGTCCAATTGCTCGCGGTACCAGCCGCGCGGCATGTACATACGGGCGTCGGCGATGCGCCGCAGCGTGGCCGCGGCCTCCTCGAAACGCTGGCCCACCAGACCGTGAAACGGGTTCACGGCAACGAAGCGGTCCAGCGGCCAGACGGGCGCGATGCGACCGCAGGCGGCATCGATCTGCTGGGCGAGTTCTGGCGTCACCGGGTCGCGGTCCGCCGGCTGCAAGGGCGCGAAGCCCTCGGCGGTGGCGTCCTCGGGTTGTGCCAGGGCCTGATCGTCAAGGCGCAGGTCTTTGGGATGCATGGTATTCACTCCTGTCATTTTATCTGGATTCCGGTTAGACGGTTAAGCGCAGCGAAGGTCAGGCGTTGGCGACCGCGAGGGCAGGCTTAGCCCTGTCCGGTCCGGACTTGGGTAAGGGCCAGAGCCGGACGATGAATCGCGTGACCAACACGTCCACATAGAGCCCGTTGTAGAGATGCACCTGAATCGCCTGGCGCAGCGGAGCCTTGATGCGTGTAAACAGATGCTGCACCAGGATGAGTCCGACGAAGACGGCGACGATGGCGAGACTGAGCCAGATGTCGAAGCTGCTCTCGGTGAAGGCCACCGGTCGCATGCTCCCGATCAGGGCATGCTCAAACAGCGCGTGAAGGCCGAAGTAGGCAAAGCAGACTAGGGCGCCGAGTCCGGTCGCGCGGATCAGGAGGGCGGCATTGTCTTCGAGCACCAGCGCCTGCAGCAGCAGTTGCGCGGTGGCGATGGCGACGATCGCCCCGGTCACGATGAGCGCCGGCTGCTCAACTGGGTTGACGCCGAACACAAAGCCGGCGAGCAAGGCCATTAGGATGGCGCCTTGGAAGGCGACCAGCCAATGCCAGGCCGCGGGCGCTCCGCCGTTGAACTGCAGCGCCGGGGCGCGGAAACCGTCGACACTGCTGCCCGAGGCGAGAAAGGCATGCGCCTTGTACAGCGAATGCGCCACCAGGTGCAGCAAGGCCAGGCTGTAGAGTCCGAGGCCGGCCTCGAGCAGCATGAACCCCATCTGCGCCGAGGTCGACCAGGCCAGCGACACCTTGATGCTGGTCTGCGTGAGCATGACCAACGAGGCGACTGCCAGGGTGATCAGGCCGACTAGGGCGAGCGCGTCGAGCGGCGCGCCGGACACCGACATGACCGGGCTCATGCGGATCACCAGGAAGGCGCCTGAGTTGACAATACCCGCGTGCAGCAGTGCGGAGACCGGCGTCGGTGCCTCCATGACCTGAATCAACCAGCCGTGGAACGGAAATTGCGCGCATTTGAGCAGGGCGGCGAGCACGATCAGCCAAGCGGCGGTCTGCAGACCCAAGGGCAGCGGGCCTTGCATGTCGGCCATCGCGGTGAACAGGGTCTCGAAGTCCAGCGTTTGCCCGGAGGCGCCGATCAGCAGCACGGCAAGGAATAGGCTCGCATCGCCGATGCGGCTGAAGACGAACTTCTTGTGCGCCGCCAGCTGCGCGGCCCGGCGATCGGGGTAAAACAACAGCAGGCGATGCAGGTTCAGGCCGGTGATCATCCAGGCCAGTGCGAACATCAGCAGGTTGCTTGAGATGATGAGGGTGAGGATGGCCGCCAGCGTCAGCAGCAGCCATTTGTGAAAATGGCCCTCACCGCCGTCGCCGGCCATGTAGGTGCGCGCATAGCTGGTGACGATGGCGCCGACCAGCGATACCAGCGTGAGCATAATGACGGTCACGGCGTTGACGAAGACGCCGATGGCAAAGTCGCCGATGCCGAAAGGCATCGGGATGGCAAACAGATTCAAGGTCTGACTGGAGCCGAAGCCTGGCCCCAGTGCGTAGCTGGCGAAGGCGACCAATGACAGCGCAAAAGCGCTCCAGGTGACGCCAGTGGCGAGGCGCGCCATACCGGTGGCGTGTCGGTCGGCGGTCTCGCGCGGGATGGCGCCAGCGATCCAGAGAATCACCGGCGTCGACAGCGCGGTGATGGTGGCGGCGGTCAAGGCGGTAACGGACATGGGCTTCCTCCTCATTCGATCCCCGAAAGCCGGGGCAGCGGCTCTAAGATAGTCATCGGTGTCACTTCGGAAAAATCTAAGTTTCCGATCCATTACATCGTGATTTCTCTATGAGTGCCTGAAACGAACAAGCGCGGCAATGCGTGTTATTGTCTACGCCTTGGCGGCACATCGGCCCGACGGAACACCTTGGCCGAAAGGACGCCGGCCGGTGGAATCCGCTCATCGGCGACATTGGTTGCGGCAAAACAGGTCTGCTTTGCGCAATCGCCAAGTGCCAGCTTGCCCGCTGGCCTTGGCAAGTCCCTCGCTTTGGGCGGGTTGACCGCCCTCAGGTGAGAGTGTTAACAGTAGGGCCCCAAACTGCGGGGTGGCGGCGAGACCGGCGGCATGGCCCCGCAGCCTGGCCGCTATGGCCGCTCGCCACAGCAACCAACCATCAGAGCAAAAGAGGATGATCCCATGACTCAACTCAAACCCGGCGTCGTCAGCGGCGAAGACTATCAGGCGCTCGTGGCCCAAGCGAAGGCGTCCAGCTACGCCCTGCCGGCGGTCAACGTCACCGGCACCAACACCTTGAACGCCGTGCTTGAGGCCGCCGCGGAGGCCAAGTCGGACATCATCGTTCAGTTGTCCAACGGGGGTGCCCAGTTCTACGCTGGCCAAGGCATGCCCGATGGCTTCAAGGCCAAGGTCTTGGGCGCCGTATCGGCCGCGCAGCATGCCCATTTGCTTGCCGAACATTACGGGGTCTGCGTCGTGCTGCACACCGATCATGCCAACAAAAAACTGATTCCTTGGGTCGAGGCCTTGCTGACCGAGGGTGAGAAGTTCTATGAGCTGCACGGCAAGCCGCTGTTTAGTTCACATATGCTCGACCTGTCGGAGGAGTCGATCGACTTCAACCTCGACGAGTGCGCCCGAATCCTGGAGCGTATGGCCAAGATGGGTATGAGCCTGGAGATCGAACTCGGCGTCACCGGCGGTGAAGAAGACGGCGTTGGCTCCGACGTCGACGAGAGCGCGGACAACTCCAAACTCTACACCCAACCCGAGGACGTGCTGCGGGCTTACGAAAGACTGACGCCAATCGGACACTTCTCGGTCGCCGCGTCCTTCGGTAATGTGCATGGCGTCTACAAGCCCGGCAATGTCAAGCTGCGACCCGAGATCCTAAAGAACTCCCAGGAGATGGTGCGGGAGCGTCACAACACCGAAAACAATCCGTTGAATCTGGTGTTTCATGGCGGTTCCGGGTCCGATAAGGGTCAGATCGCCGAGGCGGTCGGCTACGGCGTGTTCAAGATGAACATCGACACCGACACCCAGTTCGCCTTCTCGCAACCCATCGGCATGTTCGTTGGCGAGCATCCCAAGGCGTTTCAGCACCAGATCGACCCGGATGACGGCACGCCGTACAAGAAGCTCTACGATCCACGCAAGTATTTGCGCGCGGGCGAGACCGGAATCGTCACGCGTCTGCAAGAGGCCTTTGACGACCTGGGCTCCAAGGGCAAGACCGTCGCCGGCTGAGCCTAAGCGAACCCGGGGGCTGAGCGGCGATTAAGCCGACGCCGACGCCGACACCGGTTGCGGCACTGGGTCCAACGTCGGGCCCAACGTCGGGCCAGGCAGGAGTGCCTGGCCTGATGCTTGTGTGATGACCACGGATCAAGCCTCATGGCGCGTTCGGTCAGCTTGCCCTGGGCTCCCGGTTCCGCTGTTGCTCGGGGGTGAGCGGTGCGTCTAGGTTGCCGAGACCGCGGCCCCCAGCTGATGTCCTGCTTGTGGTCGAGGTCGCGGATTTGAGCCTGTCTCAGGATCGCAACCGACAGTTGCCTCGATACGCCCGTTTCGGCATCCCGCAGGCCTGGCTGATCGAGGTCGCGCAGCGTCGGATAGACATCAATCGCGATCCGGTCGATGGCCGCTGTACCACCACCCCAGTTCGATTGCACCCGCCAGCGCAGCTGGGCTCTCAATAGCCGAGCCGTTGCCGAAATCGCGTCCGGCCCTCGTCCATCGCCGTGCGCAGCCTCGCCGCCAGTTCCGGCTCTAATGTGCTGGCCATTCGCTCCAGCGGTGCGGTCATCTCGTCGAGCGCTGCCGTCACCTGCTGAGGCGACAGCCTAATGCCGGGTTCTGAATTCGGTACCTGGCCGTCGACGGGCAGGGTCAGGGCGCTGCGCGGGATCATCTGGATGCGTCCATCGGTCTCGGAGACTGCCGTCAGCGGACCGGTCTTACTGAAGATTGTGTTCTGCCAACGGAAACGCTGACCAGGCGAGAGATGAGTGAATTTCATGGGCTGTGTTTGGCTGAGATGATGGGGTTGAGAGGGTCCGTGGCGATGGTCAGGGCGTGCGCGCGATGGTCCAGACATCGACACGCTGGCAGCCGGCTCGGCGCAGCACTCGGGCGACCTCCGACACCGTGCTGCCCGTGGTCACCACGTCGTCGAGGATGGCGAGATGCTGGGCTTGCAGCGCCAGGGTGGCGCTGAACGCACCGCGCAGATTGCGTCGCCGCGCCTTTTGGTCGAGTTCCGCCTGGGGCTGAGTTGCAATCAGACGTGTACAGCACCGGTCGTCGACTGGCACCTGTAACAGGCGGCCGACGATGCGGGCGAGTTCCAGCGCCTGATTGTAACCGCGCTGGCGCAGGCGGCGCGGATGCAGCGGCACCGGCACGATGGCTTCGGGTCGGTCGATGTCGGCGTCTTGCAAGGATCGGGCGAGCAGCAGTCCCATCAACCGCAGCACATTGAGTCGCCCACGGAATTTGAGCCCGCCAATCAACGCTGGCAATGGGTCTTCATAGCGAAACACGGCATGGCAGTGCTGGAATGGCGGCGGTGAGCGCTGACAGGAGCCGCAGAACAGGGGGGCGTCTCCGGTGGCGGCCATCGCGGTCGGCAGCGGCAACGCGCAACGCGCGCAGCCGACACCGATGACGGGGAGATCGTCCTGACATCCGCGACAGAGATCCAGCTCATCGACCCCGGGCGCGCCGCAGAGTACGCAGGTGGGCGGGAACAGCGCCGCAACGGCGGTGCGCAGCAGGTTGTTCGTGTCTATGAGCGTCATGGGCGATCGTCATGGGCGGGCAGCTTTCGAGTGGCGCGGCTTGTCGCTCCGGATAGGCGGTTGAGGGCCGCAAGGTTGGAGAATGGTCACTGGGCGATAGCGGTGTTGTCAACCAAACGGACTCATTTTGGTTGACAGCGGGAATCTGCTCGTTACCCTATGGGCATCCGGACTCCGCCACCTCAACATAGGCCCAGACTCTTGAGCACTAGACCTTTGAGCACCAGCCCCTTGAGTATCAGCCCCAGCATGTCTGCACCCATCGGTACCGACCTTCGCCATGCCGACCTTCGCCATGATTGGTCCGTCGAAGAAGTCGATGCCTTACTCGGGCAACCCATGAACGATTTGTTGTTCCTGGCCCAAACCCTGCATCGGGTGCACTTTGATCCCAATCGGGTACAGGTGAGTACCCTACTCAGTATCAAGACGGGCGGCTGTCCGGAGGATTGCGGCTACTGCTCGCAGAGTGCTCGCAATGAGACCGAGCTGGAGCGGGAGCGGCTGTTGCCGCTGGACGAGGTGATCACGGCCGCCCGCGCCGCACGGGAGCAAGGCGCCACCCGCTTTTGTATGGGCGCTGCCTGGCGTAATCCGACCGATAAGAATCTGGCTCAGGTCGAGTCCATGGTCGAGGCCGTCAATGAACTTGGCATGCAGACCTGCGTGACGCTGGGCATGCTGACGCTGGAACAGGCACAGCGGCTGCGTTCGGCCGGACTCGATTACTACAATCATAACCTGGATACCTCCCCGGAATTTTATGGACGGGTGATCACGACGCGCACCTATCAAGACCGGCTGGAGACCCTGGAGCACGTGCGCACCGTGGGCCTGAAGACCTGCAGCGGCGGTATCCTCGGCATGGGCGAGTCGCGCCGCGATCGTGCTTCCATGTTGTGCCAACTCGCCAACCTGTCGGCGCATCCGGAGTCGGTGCCGATCAACCTGCTGGTGCAAGTCGAGGGCACGCCGCTGTTCGGCACCGATGCGCTGGACCCGTTCGAATTCGTGCGCACCGTTGCCGCGGCCAGAATCATGATGCCGGCCTCTTACGTGCGTCTGTCCGCGGGCCGCTCGGACATGAACGACGAGTTGCAGGCCCTGTGCTATCTGGCCGGCGCCAACTCCATTTTCTACGGCGAGCGACTGCTGACCACGGCGAACGCCGAGGCCGACAGTGATCGCGCTTTGTTTGCGCGGCTTGGGCTCAGCTTCGAGGCCTTCGAGCCCGAGGGCCGCGACGCACCCGGCGGTTGCCACAAAACAATCACCGCGTCCAGCGAGAGTGCAACTCCCCGAATCCAAGCCGCAAGTGCTGAGTCAAGCAGTGTCTAAGCATTGTCTAAGAACCGTCTAAGCATCGTCTTTGAGTAGGCATTGAAAGCACTCCAAGCCGATCTCGAACGCCTACGCGAGGCCAATCTGTATCGCAGTCGCCGTGTGCTGAATGGGCCGCAGGGGGTGCGGCCGGTCATCGACGGGCGGGCGATGCTAAGCTTTTGCAGTAACGATTACCTTGGGTTGGCGGCACATCCGGATCTGGTGCAGGCGCTGCGCGAGGGCGCCGAACGCTACGGCGTTGGCAGCGGCGCGGCGCATCTGGTCAGTGGCCACGGTGAGGCACATCATGCCCTTGAACAGGCACTCGCGGCCTTTACCCGCCGACCACGGGCGCTGCTCTTCTCCACCGGCTACATGGCCAATATCGGCGTGATCCAGACGCTGGCCGGGCGCGGCAGCCTGCTTTTCGCGGATCGGCTCAACCATGCCTCGCTGGTCGACGGTGCACGCCTCAGCGATGCGCGTCTGCTGCGCTATGCGCATGGCGATGTCGAGGGATTGGTGCGCAAGCTGGCGGGCGCGGATAAGGCGCTGATCGTCACCGACGGCGTGTTCAGCATGGACGGCGACCTGGCGCCGCTGCCGGCCCTGGTGCGTGCGGCCCGCGATAGCGGTGCCTGGCTGATGGTCGACGATGCCCATGGGCTTGGTGTGCTCGGCGAGGCCGGCCGCGGCACGCTAGACCTGTTCTCGCTGGATGCCGACGACGTGCCCATTCTAATGGGTACGCTCGGCAAGGCCTTTGGTACCTTCGGCGCCTTCGTCGCCGGCAGCGAGCTATTGATCGAGACCCTGATACAACGCGCCCGCTCTTACATCTACACCACCGCGCTGCCGCCGGCAGTTGCCTGGGCCAGCTGTGTGGCGCTTGAGATCGCAATGCGCGACGACTGGCGCCGCGCCCACCTGACCCGGTTGATCAGCCGTTTCCGCGACGGCGTGCGCGCGCTTGGCCTGCCGCTTGCCGAATCCAACACGCCGATCCAGCCGCTGATCGCCGGAGACGCCGGGCTGGCCCTGACCTGGAGCAGGTTCCTTGCCGATCGGGGCGTGCTGGTGACCGCCATTCGCCCGCCGACGGTCCCCGCTGGTTCGGCGCGGCTGCGGGTAACCTTCTCCGCCGCGCACCAAGAACAAGACCTTGACGAGCTGCTGGGCCTGCTTGCCGACTTGCCCCAGCGAGACCAACTACCGAATCCAAGATGAACGCTAACCCGACCGACCTCGTCATGCTGCACGGCTGGGGCATGAACAGCGCCGTCTGGCAGGGCCTGCCGCCGCTCATGCATGGGCGTTTAGCCCCGCATCCGATCGACCTGCCCGGCCATGGCGGGGCGCCCTTCGACGCCGGCCGCTATCGGCTCTCGGACTGGGCCGACGATTGTTTGGCCCGGGCACCGGAGCAGGCCATCTGGCTCGGCTGGTCACTCGGCGGACTGGTTGCCTTGCAGGCCGCGTTGCAGGCACCAAAGCGGGTGAGCGCGCTGATCTTAATCACCGCAACGCCGCGCTTTGCGCAAGCCATGGACTGGCGTGCCGCGGTGGCGGAGGAGACGCTGGCCGAGTTCAGCGAAGGTTTGACCCAGGATACCGCCGCGACCCTGGAACGCTTTCTCGGCCTGCAGGTCCGCGGCAGTGACGATGCGCGCGCGACGCTGCGCAGGCTGCGCGCCGAACTGTCTCAGCGGCCAGTGCCGGACCCCGAGGCATTGAGGGCCGGCCTGGATCTGTTGCGCGATGATGACTTGCGCGGTCCACTGCCCGATATCAGCGTGCCGACGCTTTGGCTGTTTGGAGAGCGCGACACCCTGGTCCCGGCCGCCCTGGCAGAGCGCCTGGCGCTGCTGATGCCGCAAGCCCGGGTCCGTATGATCGCCGGCGCCGGCCACGCGCCATTTTTGAGCCATGCCGAAGCCGTCGTCGCCGAGATCGACAGCTTCTTGGGTTGAATGAGGACGCCAATTGTCCGCAGATGAGTCAAAGTTGTCCCGCATGAACACCATCGACAAGACCGCGGCACGTCGTTCCTTTAACGCCGCCGCCGACGATTACGACGCCGCGGCCGTGCTGCAACAGGAGCTCGCGCGGCGCATGCTTGAGCGGCTCGACTATGTGCGACTGGCGCCGCGGACGGTGCTGGACCTCGGCTGCGGCACCGGCTTCGCGCTCGACCACTTGACCAAGCGCTACCGCCGTGCTCGTGTGTTGGGGCTGGACTTTGCGGCGGACATGCTGGCGCGTGCCCGACACCGGGGTAACTGGCTGAACCGCCCGCGTCTGCTTTGTGCCGACATGGAGGCCCTGCCGCTGGCCGATGACTCCATCGACCTGGTCTTCTCCAACGCGGCGTTGCAGTGGGCCAACGGGCCGGATCGGGTCTTCCGCGAGCTGTTGCGGGTGTTGCGCCCCGGCGGCCTGCTGATGTTCACCACCTTCGGGCCGGATACCTTGATGGAGCTGCGCGCTGCCTGGGCCGCGGCCGACGGCGCCGCGCATGTGAGCCCCTTCCTGGACATGCATGACATCGGAGACGCGCTGCTGCGGGCAGGGTTCGCCGACCCGGTCATGGACGCCGAGCGCATGACCCTGACCTATCAGAGCGCGCGCGACCTGATGCGCGACCTCAAGCAGATCGGCGCCCACAACGCCTTAAACGATCGTCCGCGCGGTCTGCTTAGCCGACGCCGGCTCAAGGCCATGGAGGCTCACTACGAAGGCTACCGCAGCGATGGCCGATTGCCGGCCACCTGGGAGGCGGTTTATGGCCATGCCTGGGTGGGCATCAAGACTCAGCCCCAGTTCGATACCGGCGACGGCATCGCGATTCCAGTCAGCGCTATTGGACGCAGCCAAGGGCGCGCGGCTGGGGTCCTAGACGGATTGAGTGCCAGGCTGGGTTCCGGGCTGGCTTTCGGCCTGGGTGCCAATCTAGGCGCCAGTCTGGGCTACAGTCTCGGCCCCAATCTGAGCCCCAGTCTCGGCTCAGGTCCAGCGACATCCTCAAAGCGCTCCAGTTGAGCGAAACTCTCTAAGGTATCTAATGAGCGGCATCTTTATCACCGGCACCGACACCGGCGTTGGCAAGACCGAGGTCTCCGTCGGCCTCATGGCGGCGCTACAGCAACCTGGCCTGAAGGTGCTCGGCATGAAGCCGGTGGCCTCGGAGGGCAGCGCGGGCGAGCATGGCCTGCGCTGTGACGACGCGTTGCGCCTGCAAGCCCAAGGCAGCGTGCAGGTTCCCTACGACAGGGTCAATCCCTATGCCTTCGAGCCGCCGATCGCGCCGCACATCGCCGCCGCCGAGGCGGGCGTTGAGATAGAACTGGCGCGCATCCGCGATGCCTACGGCGAACTCGCCGGCCAGGCCGACCGGGTGGTGATGGAGGGCGTCGGCGGCTGGTGCGTGCCGCTGGGGCCTGCGTTGTCGGTGAGTGACCTGCCCGTGGCGCTCGACATCCCGGTAGTATTGGTGATCGGCCTGCGCCTGGGCTGTCTCAATCATGGCCTGCTGACGGCGCAGGCCATCAATGCCCATGGTGCGCGACTCGCGGGCTGGGTGGCCAGTCTGGTGGATCGCGACATGCGCGCTCGGGACCAGAATCTCGCCACGCTGCAGGCGTTGATTGATGCCCCGTGCCTGGGTGTCGTACCCTGGCTGGAGCAGCCAGGTCCGGAATTGGTCGCCTCGCATCTGGCAATCGAACCGATACTGCGGCTGCATTGAACGCTATCTGATCCGCCTCGCTAAAAGGGATCGCCTCTTATGTACGTCTCGTCCGACTTACCGTGTCAGACCGCCCCGCGCCGTGCGTCGCCGTTGATTCTGTTATTGTGGCTCTTGTTGCCCACCACGGCGGTCTTGGCCGATCCCATCGGTCGGGCACTGTCCCTGTCAAAGGCGAGCTTGGTGGTTGAGCAAGGCGGCAGGATGGTGATTGCAGCTAATGCCGATCGGCCCATGGTGCCGGCCTCTACGATGAAGCTGATCACGGCGTTGGCCGCCATTGAGCGCTGGGGGCTGGATCATCGCTTCGGTACCGATTTTTACCTTGGCCGAGACGGTCGGCTCTGGGTCAGGGGCGGCGGCGATCCGTACCTGGTCTCCGAAGAACTCGACGCTGCCGTCGCCGCGCTCAAGCGTCAGGGCGTCCGCGACCTGGCTGGCATTGGCCTCGATGACAGGCTATTCGCGGCGAATGATCGTATTCCTGGCCGCTCGTCGAGCAACAATCCCTACGATGCCCCGGTCACGGCACTGGCGGCCAACTTCAACACCGTCAATGTGCGGGTATCCGGCGGGCGAGTCAGCAGCGCCGAGGCGCAGACGCCCATTACCGCGACCGCCGTCCGGCTTGGCAGGGGTATGGGCAATGGCAAGCAGCGTGTCAACCTCAAGACCCGCGCTAACGCGCTGGCCTACTTTGGCGAGTTGCTGGAGGCCAAGCTCACAGCGGTCGGCGTTCGCGTCGATGGCGACGTTGAGGTCGGCGCAGTGCCTAGCGGAGCCCGCAAGCTCTATACGCATCGCAATAGCCGCGGGCTGGAGACCCTGTTGACAAACATGCTGCAGTACTCCACCAACTTCGTTGCCAACAGTCTGTTTCTGTCGCTCGGGGAGCAGGGTGGCAGCAGCAGCATGGCGGCCTCGCAGCGAGTGATGGAGAATTGGGCCCGGCGCAAGTTTGGCTGGAGCAATTTTAGCATCGAGGACGGTGCCGGTCTGTCGCGCGGCAATCGAATCAGCGGCGCTCAGATGATTGATGTGCTGGATGCGATGGCGCCATATCGCCGCCTGGTGCCGCAGCAAGACAACAACGCCAAGGTGCGCGCCAAGACCGGCACGCTGCGCGGCGTCAGCTGTTATGCCGGCTGGGTGCGTCGCAGTGGTGCCTGGGTGCCCTTTAGCCTGCTCATCAATCAGCCCGTGGACTATGGCTTCAGAAAACAGGTCGCCAGCGCCTTGGCAGACGCGGCGAGCCTTGCTCGCTACTGACGGCGCTTACGGCGCATCCGCCCGATTCGGTGCTTCAATCGACGGGGCGATTGGGCGACGAGGTAGTCGGTGCTTCGCCGGGTGCTTGATGAACCTAGAGGGAGCGGTTCACCACCAAGGACACGAGGCGCACGAAGAAAAACAAGAAGAAAAACAACCGCCATTAACTTGGGTTATGCGACCAAACTGCTCAAATCTAGGGTGCGCTACAAAACTTCCTTATCTTTCTAGATCCCTCCGTGTTCTTCGTGCTTTTCGTGGTTCACCTACCGAATTTGGGACAAAGCACGCTACGCTGCCGTCCGCCGCGCTGGCGCGTCGCGCGATGCTCAAGCCAATGCCGGGTCTGATACTGAGCCTGTTGCTGCTATTGACGGCCTGTGCACGTAGTCCGGTCGTGGCTCCGTTGCCAGAGGTTGCCGGCTCCGGCGGCGTTGCGGCAGAGTCTCCCTACCGAAAGGTTAAAGGGGGATTTCCGTCGCTGGCGCCGCTACTGATCGGTATCACCCCAGCGGTCGTCAACGTTTCGGTGATTTCGGAGGTGGTGTTGGAGGATCATCCGTTCCTGAACGACCCGGAGTTTCGCAGGTTCTTGAAGCAGTTCGAGCTTGAGCTGCCTGATCCGTCGGAGATCCAGGAGCGCCAGAGCGTCGGCTCCGGCGTCGTCATTGATGCCGATCACGGCCTGGTGCTAACCAACGCCCATCTGATCAAGGACGGCGGCGAAATCAAGGTCACGCTCAAGGACCAGCGGAGCTTTAAGGCACGGCTGGTCGGAACCGACATCAACACCGATATTGCCGTGCTGCGCATCCAGCCCGTCAGCACGCCACGGCTGCGCTTTGGCGATTCCCGCGACCTGGAGGTCGGCGATTTCGTCATCGCTATTGGCAATCCCTTTGGCCTCGGTCAGACCGTGACCTGGGGTATCGTCAGTGCGGTCGGACGCACCGGGATCGCGGAGGACATGCTGGGCGAGCTGATCCAGACCGATGCATCGATCAATCCCGGCAACTCAGGCGGACCGCTGATCAACCTGGCTGGGGAGGTCGTCGGCATCAATACCGCGTTGATCGGGCCCTACGGCGGCAATGTCGGCATCGGCTTCGCGGTGCCTGGCAACCGCGTGCAGCGCGCGATGCGCCGCATCATCGGCAGGCGCTGACACGGCGGTGTGCAACGGTGGCCGGAGCATTTGAGCGTGCACAGACCCCTCGGAAAGGCAAACAATCGCCTCGGTTTTCGAACAGTCTTATCGTTGTCGTTGTCGTGATCCTAGTCGTAGTCTGACGGTCACTCGATTACGGCAACGACAACGACAAAGAGGACGCAGTCTTCAAGGCAACCCAAAGGCGACGCAGGTACAAATCCATGAAAATCGACGTAGAGCACGAGACCCGTTACAACTACGATGCCCCGGTGCGGCTCGGCCCGCACCTACTTCGGCTGCGCCCGCGGCTTGATGGCGACGCGACCGAAATCGCCTACAGGCTGGAGATTGATCCGCCCCCCGCCGCGCGCCGGGACTGCCTGGATGCGGCAGGCAATCGTATTACCCGGGTCTGGTTCGATGGCGAGTCGCGGCATCTGCGGGTCAATGTAGGGCTGACCATTGAGACCGGCGACCCCGAGCGGTTGATCCCCTGGGTCGAGCCCGATGAGTCGCGCTTGCCGCTGCGTTATCCGGCCGCGGAGGCGGCGTTGTTGAGCCCCTATCTGACTGCCGCTGGCGCGGATTCGAGCCTATCCTCGCTCGCCGAAGAACTCACCGCGGCGGCCGAGTCCGATGCGTTGCGCTTCCTGGATCGACTCAACCAGCACCTGAACGAGCATATCATTCGCGAGATCCGTCCCAGCGGTGCTCCGCAGACGCCGGCCCAGACCTTGGCTCGAGGACGCGGTGCCTGCCGCGATCAGGCCGTGCTGTTCATTGGGCTGTGCCGGGCGGTGGGACTCGCGGCGCGTTTCGTCAGCGGTTATCAGGACCGATCGGCCATGGATGGCGAGCGACGCCATCTGCACGCTTGGCCCGAGGCCTTTCTGCCCGGCTCAGGCTGGCACGGCTGGGACCCCACGCGCGGTGTTCGCGTTGCCGATGGCCATGTCGCGTTGGCGGCCGCACCGCATCCAGCCGGGACCCTCCCGGTGGAGGGTTGCTACTTCGGCGACGCCGGCTCCGAGATTGGCTTCAAGCTCAACATCGCCGTCGACGGCGGTAATGCCTCTGCTTGAGGTATCTGGCCGCGGCTTGGGCAGTCCAGTCGTGTCGTTGTTGTCGTCGTCTTGCGGTTACTCGATTACGACAACGACAGCCTCTTGAAATCCGTCCGCACCGGCGAGGAGAGTTGTCAAATTATCGACGAGTTCTAGTATAAAGCAGTCTGTTGGGCGGATAGAAAATCCCCATTCCGGGAGGTCTGGATTAACCCTTGCCGCGCGTCCTGGTCTTGCCCATGGCCGAATGCTTCTCGATGAAGTCGATCACCAGGCCGGCGACATCCTTGCCCGTCGAGCCTTCGATCCCCTCCAGCCCAGGTGACGAGTTGACCTCCATGACAACCGGGCCATGGTTGGAACGCAGCAGGTCGACACCGGCGACGTTGAGCCCCATGGTCTGGGCGGCGCGCACGGCGGTGGAGCGCTCTTCCGGTGTGATACGGACCACGGTTGCGGTGCCGCCGCGATGCAGATTAGAACGGAATTCGCCATCCTTGCCCTGCCGCTTCATGGTTGCCACGACCTTGTCGCCGACCACGAAGCAGCGCAGGTCCGCACCACCGGCCTCCTTGATGAACTCCTGTACCAGGATATTGACGTTTAGCCCCATGAATGCCTCAATAACGCTCTCGGCGGCCTTGTGCGTCTCGGCCAGTACCACTCCGATCCCCTGTGTGCCCTCCAGCAGCTTGATCACCAGCGGTGCGCCGCCGACCATCTTGATCAGGTCTTGGATGTCGTCGGGTTTGTGCGCGAAGCCGGTGACCGGCAGCCCGATGCCCTTGCGCGAGAGCAGTTGCAGCGAACGTAGCTTGTCGCGGGAACGGGTCAGCGCGACCGATTCGTTGAGCGGGAAGACCCCCATCATTTCGAACTGGCGCAGCACCGCGGTGCCATAAAATGTCACGGAAGCGCCGATACGCGGGATGACCGCGTCGAAGCCGTCGAGTTGCTCACCGCGGTAGTGGATTTGAGGGCGCATTGACGTGATGTTCATATAGCAGCGCAGCACGTCCAAGACCCTGACCTCGTGTCCGCGTGCCTGGGCGGCCTCGACCAAGCGGCGCGTTGAGTATAGCCTGGGGTTTCGAGATAAGATCGCGATTTTCATGGATGGCCTTTGCGTCGGTGAATGCTCGTCTTGGCCTTGAGTCCGTTGCCTGTGATTAGAGCGATGATGATTCGGTTGGATCAGGCGCTGGCTGTTGAGCCGGGCGTATCGCTGGTGGTCTCTCCGGTTACGGCTGCGGCAGTTTGGCACCATCATAGAGCCAGCGCAGCAGGTCGTGGTGAACGGCATGACCGCGCCAGGCTTGTAGCCTCTGACCTTGAATGGCATTGACTAGCACGACGATGACCCAGCGGCGGCCCTCGGCGTCGAGCAGGTAGCCGGCGATGCAACTGGCGTCGCGGACGGTGCCGGTCTTCAGGTGGGCACGGCCCGCGACGGGTTCGTGGCGCATGCGCTTGGTCAAGGTTCCGTCGACGCCCATGATGGCCAGCGAGGCCATCAATTCAGGCATCCAGGCTTGATGATAGGCCCAGACGAGTAGTTCGCCTAGGGCCGTGGCGCTGATGCGGACGTCGCGGGACAGACCTGAGCCATTGTCAATATATAACCCTGGGAAGTCGAATCCCCGCTCCGCCAACCAATCCGCCAGTACGGCGCGGGATTTCTCAACGCTGCCGGGTGGGCCGTCGCGGGCGACGCCGAGTTCCATGAACAGCATGCGCGCCATCAGGTTGTCGCTGTATTTGTTGATGGTACGGATGATCTCGCCAAGGGGCTGAGACTGGACAGTATGGAAGGGTTCGGCATCGGTCGGTACGCTCCCGAGCAGAACGCGACCATCAATACTGCCGCCGAACTGGCGCCACATCGCATCGAAGGCGGCTGCGGCGTGGCGCTCTGGGCTGAGCACTAGGCGTGCGACACGCTCGTCCGGGCACTCGCTGGCAAAGGTGCCGGCGATCTTCAACCGAGGCAGGCCGTCTTCGGGCTCAATATAGCGGGCCGAAAGGCGGTGATAACGGCCTTTACAGGGGGCTTTGACAATGCGCGCCTCGTTGATGATTTCCAGCGCGCTCAAGGGTGGCTCGGTGTAGACGCCGACGCGCTCGTGCTGGCGGTCGTTGTAGATGTGCAGATAGGTGACCTGCCGGTTGACGCTGAGTGCCGCTGGCAGTGCATTGTAGCTGCGCTGCGCCGCTCCGTCGAAATCGCCACGCTCTGTCGCCGGCGGCAGCAGGTGGCTGTCGTCGAAAACGAGGTTGCCCGCGATCTGCTCAATGCCCTTGGCGCGGATGGCCCGGATCAGCGCGGCGTAGGCCTCGACGGTCAGGTAGGGGTCACCATAGCCCTTGATGTAGAGATCGCCGATCAGTCGGTGGTCGCTGACGCTGCCGTCAATCAGTACCTCGGTGTGCCAGCGATGCTGCGGGCCGAGCATGTCGAGCGCACCGATACTGGTCACCAGCTTTGCAACCGATGCCGGGATGCGCGATTGTGCGGCATTAAAGGCCAGATAGGGCCGATCGGCGTCGACCTGGCGCACATAGACGCTAACCTGACTGGGGTCGAGCGCCAGCGCGGGCAAGCGTTGGTCGGTCCGCACAGGCAGGTCGACGGCCCAAGACTGGCTCTCGACGGCCCCGACCGCGTCATCGTTAGCCAACGTCTCATCGGCCAAGGTTGGCGACGCCAGCAATGCCCATAGCAGCGCCAAGTCTATGGTTATCGTCAGCTTCAACGCAGCCGCAAAGGACAACATCAGGCGCGACAACATTGCCAGCCTGAGGCCCTGGCGGCGCTCGCGTCAGCGAACTTCGTCGTCGGGTTGAACCTTCGTTGCTGCCTCCGCGGAATGGTCGGGTGTCTGAAGATCGGGCGAGGACGCGGCGGCATTGCTTTGTACCTCGCCGTCGGCATCGGCTTTGCCGGCTAGATCGTGCACCATCAGTATGCCCGCCAATGGCGGCAACGCCATCGGAATGGAGTTTGGCCGTCCCATCCAGCTCACGGGTTCGGAGTACACGCCGCCGCGGTTGCCGATATTGCTGCCGCCATAGAGCTCGGCGTCGGAGTTAATGGCCTCGCGATAGAAGCCCGCCTCGGGCACGCCAATGCGATAGTTCTCCCGCGGCACTGGCGTGAAATTAAAGGCGCAGGCGGCGATCTGCTTGCCGTCCGAGGACTTGCGCAGATAGCTCAGCACCGATTGGCTGCTGTCGTGGCAGTCGATCCACTCGAAGCCGCTGCTGTCGAAATCGATCTCGTGCAGGGCCGGTAGCTCGCGATAGAGTTGATTGAGGTCCGCAACGATCTTGCCCAGCCCTTGGTGCTGTGGACGGTCGAGCAGATACCAATCGGCCGCGGCGTCGAAGTTCCATTCTTTCCCTTGGCCGAATTCGCAGCCCTGAAAGAGCAGTTTCTTGCCTGGGTAGCTGAACATGAAGCTGTAGAGCAGGCGTAACGAGGCGAATTTCTGCCAGGCGTCGCCGGGCATCTTGTCCAGCATCGACTTTTTGCCGTGGACTACTTCGTCGTGCGAGAACGGCAGGACGAAATTCTCGGTGAAGGCGTAAAGCAGACCAAAGGTCAACAAGTCATGGTGGTAGTGGCGGTAGATCGGGTCCTTTTCTAGATAGGACAGCGTGTCGTGCATCCAGCCCATGTTCCACTTCATGCTGAAGCCCAGGCCGCCCAGGTAGGTGGGGCGCGAGACCTGGGGCCAGGACGTTGATTCCTCAGCGATCATCAGCGAGCCAGGGTGCTGCTCGTGGGTCACCGCGTTGAGCTGGCGCAGAAAATCGACGGCGTCAAGGTTTTCGTTGCCGCCAAACTTGTTGGGTATCCACTCGCCGTCGTTGCGTGAATAGTCGAGATACAGCATTGAGGCGACCGCATCGACGCGCAGGCCGTCGATATGGAATTCATTCAACCAATACAGCGCACTGGAGAGTAGGAAGTTCTTCACCTCGTGGCGGCCGAAGTTAAAGATCAGCGTGCCCCAGTCTTTGTGTTCGCCCTGGCGCGGGTCCGCATGCTCGTACAGGGCGCTGCCATCGTAGCGAGCTAGCGCAACGGTGTCGCGCGGAAAGTGGGCCGGCACCCAGTCTAGCAACACGCCGATGCCGTGGTCGTGCAGATGGTTGACGAACCAGCGGAAATCGTCCGGGGGACCGAAACGTGCCGTGGGCGCGAAATAGCCGGTGGCCTGATAGCCCCAGGAAGCATCCAGCGGGTGCTCGGTGATCGGTAGTAACTCAACGTGGGAGAAGCCCATCTGGGTGCAATAGGTCACCAGTTCATCGGCGAGGACGCGGTAGTTTAGGAAGCTGCCATCCTCGTCGCGCCGCCAGGAACCCAGATGCACCTCGTAGATCGACATGGGGCTTTGCTGCCAGTTGCGCTTGGCTCGCTGCCTAAGCCAGTCCTCATCGCTCCATTGGAAGGCGGAAGGTGGTTGCAGAATGGCGGCGTTGTTGGGTCTTTCCTGGAAGGCGTTGGCGTAGGGGTCGATCTTTACCACCGCATTGCCGGCCTGGTCGCGTACCTCGAACTTGTAGAGACTGCCTGCCGGTAGGCCCGGAATGAACAACTCCCAGACGCCGCTGTTGCCCCTAACCCGCATCGGGTGGACGCGGCCGTCCCACTGGTTGAAATCGCTGACAACACTGACGCGGGTCGCGCTCGGCGCCCAAACCGCGAACTGGTAGCCAAGGATGCCGTCTACCGTGCGCTGGTGGGCGCCTAAAAAGCGATAGGCGTGCCAGTGACGCCCCTCGCCGAACAGGTGCAGGTCGAAATCGCCCAACTGCGGCGAGAAGCTGTAGGGATCGTACTGGGTGTGGACATTGCCTTGCTTGTCGTACCAACTGACCTGATAGTGCCCTTCGACCTGGTCCGCCGGAGCTTGCCCCACAAATAGGTCGGTGCCTTCGACCCGCTGCAATTCGATGCCGGCGGCGTTGATGCGCACGCGCTCCGCCTGCGGCAGGAAGACGCGTATCAAAGCGCTGCCGTCTTCGGCCTCGTGCCGACCCAGCACCTCGTAGGGCTCGTAATGGCGAGCTTCGACGATGCGCAGCAAGGGTTCGGGGAGGTTGGCAAGCTGAGCTGGACCGGTTGGCATAGTCTCTGAATTCCCGATGGATGGCCGATAGATTGCGGACGGATGGACGCTTCGCGCTTTCGCATATCCTAGTCTGTCCCCAGGCTGACATCAGCCTGGTCTTGTTGTCGGACGCTTGTGCGAATTGTTTGCGGCGCCAAGTCGCCGGTGGCGACGCAGCGATTGGCGTTGATGTTAACATACTGGTTGAGAAGCCCATGCCGCCTACCGCGGCAGACGTGCGGCATTCGGCGATTGCTTCCGACTTTCATGCTGGGTTTTTTGAAAGTGGACGGTCGTCGTCGTAGCAGGTAGCGGGAGCGACGCGCAGTTCTTGGCGTCCCGTAACATTTTCAGCGCCGACAACAGCAAACCGAAGCCCCGGCCGCGCCAGCCAATGCGATGCGCCAATTTGATGTGCCCGTCGATGTATTGGCCTATGGTGCGACAAAGGCAAGGCGCAGGTCTCGAAGCAGGTCGATAGTATGCCGGATTCCAGCCCGCGTTTCGTCAGTCGTCTCACCCGCAATACCCTCGCGTTGATCCTTGCTGGAGGGCGGGGCTCAAGGTTGCGCAATCTGACCCAGTGGCGATCGAAACCGGCGGTGCCCTTCGGCGGCAAGTTCCGGATCGTCGATTTTCCACTGTCCAACTGCATTAATTCTGGCATCAGGCGCATCGGCGTGCTGACCCAATACAAGGCCCATTCGTTGATCCTGCACATTCAGAAGGGCTGGGGCTTCCTGCGTGGAGAATTTGGCGAGTTCGTGGAGCTATTGCCGGCGCAACAACGCGTGGCGGAGACCGCCTGGTATGCCGGAACCGCCGATGCGGTGTTCCAAAATTTGGACATTTTGCGCAATCACGACCCGGACTATGTGCTTATTCTGGCCGGCGACCACGTCTACAGGATGGACTATGGCACCATGATCGCGCGCCATGTAGAATCTGGTGCGGATATGACGGTGGGCTGCATTGAGGTGGATCGGGAGCGTGCCTCCGAATACGGGGTCATGGCTGTGGACGAAGACGGTCGCGTGCGTAGCTTTGTCGAGAAGCCCGCCGATCCGCCCACCATCCCAGGCCGCACCGATGCGGCCTTGGCCTCAATGGGTATCTACCTCTTTAACCGCGACTTTCTCTTCGAACAGCTCATTAGAGACGCCGACGCCGCCGGCTCCAGTCACGACTTCGGCAGCGACATCATCCCCAGCATCATTGAGCGCTACAGCGTGATGACCTATCCGTTCCGAGACCCAAAGAGCGGCGAGCAGGCATACTGGCGCGATGTTGGCACCGTTGATGCCTTCTGGGAAGCCAACCAGGAGCTCATTGGCGTCACTCCGCCGCTGAATCTGTACGACGAGCTTTGGCCCATCTGGACCTACCAGGAGCAACTGCCGCCGGCCAAGTTCGTCTTCGACGGGGACGAACGTCGCGGGATGGCCGTGGACTCGATGGTTTCCGGGGGTTGTGTCATCTCCGGTGCCACGGTCCGCCACTCGCTGCTGTTTTCCAGCGTGCGCGTCGGTTCCTATTCCTATGTCGAGGATTCCGTGGTGCTACCCAACTCGGGGATAGGCCGCAATTGCCGCATTCGCCGCGCAGTCATCGATCGCTATTGCAAGATCGAGCCGGGCACTGTGATCGGCTACGATCGTGCCGCGGATGAGGCTGCCGGATTCCATGTGACCGAGAACGGCGTCACCTTGGTGACGCCCGATCTCTTGGGTCAGCAGGTCAGACGACTACGCTGATCTCCCGCGCTCCGGGCCTGAGTGCCGGATATTTGTCGCCAACCAACCCCGCGTATGTTTCGCTTCCGCATGAACGACAGTAACAACCCCAATTGTCTCGATCAGCGCAGTGCTGGCGTGCTGTTGCATTTGACTTCGCTGCCCGGCACCGGGTCCTGCGGCGATCTAGGCTGGGAGGCATTCAATTTTGTCAACTTTCTCGCCGACTGCGGTATCTCCGTTTGGCAGATGCTCCCGGTGGGGCCGCCTCAGGGCAGTGACTCGCCCTATCAGACCAGTTCCGTCCACGCCGGCAGTGCGCGCCTGATCGGACTCGATCCGCTGCGGCAGGCCGGCTGGCTCGACGCGCCCCCCGACGCGGTGTTCACGAATGCCGACAAATGTGCGGCGCTGCGTGCCGCTCACCAGGGCTTCTGCCGCGTGGCTGACGACGCTGAGCGTGGCGCGCTGGACGGCTTTGTCGCGGAGCACGCGTACTGGCTGGAAGACTATGCGCTGTTCCGAGCCATCCACGAAGAGCGCGGATTACCCTGGTGGCAGTGGCCAAAGGGGCTGCGCGGGCGGGAAACCCGGGCGCTGGCTCAGGCGCGTAAGCGCTTGGCCGCTGAGCTCGACTATATTCGCTGGGAGCAATTCGTGTTTTTTCGCCAATGGGCGGCACTGCGGGAACATGCGTCGGAGCGCGGGGTGTTGCTATTTGGCGACATGCCTATCTTCGTCGCCCATGATAGTGCCGAGGTCTGGGCGCGACCGCAGGACTTCGATCTGCGCGATGACGGTACATTGCGCGTGGTTGCAGGCGTGCCGCCAGACTATTTTTCCGCGACCGGTCAGCGCTGGGGCAATCCGCTCTATCGTTGGGATCGGCTCGCCGTTAGCGACTATCGTTTCTGGATCGATCGTGTTCGCACCCAGCTAAAGCTGTTCGATATCATCCGGATCGACCACTTCCGCGGCTTCGAGGCGTTTTGGGAAATCTCCGGCGATGAGCCCACCGCGATGAATGGCACCTGGGTGCAAGCGGACGGAGATGCGCTATTTGCCCGCCTACAGCAAGAGTTTGGGCGCTTGCCGTTGGTGGCGGAAGACCTTGGCGTGATTACCCATCAGGTCACCGCACTGCGCCGCAAATTCCGGATGCCTGGCATGAAGGTGTTGCAGTTTGCATTCGGCGGCGGCACCGACAATCCCTATCTTCCGTTCCGGCACAGCCGCGATGCGGTGGTCTACACTGGCACCCACGATAACGACACTACGCTCGGCTGGTACGAGGCATTGGAGAAGGGCGAACGCGCCCATGTCGACGACTACCTGGGACAGATGCAAGAGCCCATGCCTTGGCCTTTGATCCGCTGCGCCTTGGCCTCGCGGGCAAATCTTGCCGTCGTGCCGATGCAGGATCTGCTCGCGCTTGATGGCGCACATCGTATGAACATCCCCGGCGTTGCCGAGGGCAACTGGCAGTGGCGATTTCAATGGGATCAGATCGGTGACGAACTGCCAGGACGCCTGGCCCGTTTGGTTAAACTCTTTGGCCGTAACGATTTGTCCTGACCTGCTCTGAGCTTGAGATTGACCGCTTCGTCACCAATACCGGTTCGATAATCCATCGCGACCTCGCGCAAAGCGGGCGTCGCCGCGAGCAATAGGCCCACATTGCATGCAGCAAGCCAAGTCAAAAGTCACGCCATCCAACGCAGTTCAGCCCGACCGCCTGCATCGCGCCAGATCTGCCGGATCAGATGCCTCCCAACCCGACGTCCAGTCCCGCGCCGACCTGATTGACGCCTTTCGGCGCGTGCGCGCGCTGAGCGAGCGCTTGTGTGAGCCGCTGGAGATCGAGGATTACGTGCTGCAAACGGTGGTCGAGACCAGCCCGCCCAAATGGCATCTCGCCCACGTCTCTTGGTTTTTCGAGACCTTTTTGCTCAGGCCCTTGCTGCCCGGCTACCGGGTTTTTCATGAGCGCTTCGACTATCTCTTCAACTCGTATTACGAGCAGACAAGAGCCGGATATTGGCCAAGGCCTGAGCGCGGTTTGCTGTCGCGACCGACGGTCTCGGAGGTCTATGCGTATCGCCGTCATGTCGACGCTGGCATGGAGCGACTGGTGGCCGAATGTCCCAGCGCACACTGGCCGTTGGCGGCAGAGCGATTGGCCATTGGCCTGAATCATGAGCAGCAGCACCAAGAGCTGCTCGTCACCGACATCAAGTTCAATCTCGCCTACAATCCGCTGCGACCGGCCTATCGTGCGGACCTGCCCCTAGACGCTATCACCGAGCCCGACCGGATGCGCTTCCTCGGTTTCGAAGGCGGCATCGTACAGATTGGCGCGGATGGCGGTGGCTTTGCCTATGACAACGAGTATCCGCGTCACCGCGCGCTTCTGGAGCCTTATCGGTTGGCGAGTCGGCTAGTGACCAATGCCGAGTACCTAGACTTCATCAATGACGGTGGCTATGGGGATCCGGCGCTGTGGCTCTCCGACGGTTGGACCTGCATTCAGCGCGACGGTTGGTGCGCGCCGCTCTATTGGCAGCAAGTCGACGGGGCCTGGCATGAGATGACCTTGGCGGGGCTGCGGGCGCTGAATCCGGCCGGCCCGGTCTGCCACGTCAGCTACTTTGAGGCAGAAGCCTATGCGCGATGGGCCGGTCGGCGGCTGCCGACCGAGGCCGAATGGGAACACGCGGCCGCCGGGCTTGCCGTCGAGGGCAACTTCGTCGACGCGGGTCGCTTCCATCCGGCTCCGGCGGCGCCAACTAGCGCGTCCGCTGGCACAGGCTCGCTCAGTCTGTCCCCGTCTTGCGATCAGCCGCAACAGCTATTCGGCGACTGTTGGGAATGGACCGCGTCCGCTTATCTACCCTATCCGGGCTACCGTGCCGCCGAGGGTGCGCTGGGCGAGTACAACGGCAAATTCATGAACGGCCAGATGGTATTGCGCGGTGGTTCCTGTGCGACCAGCCAGGATCATGCCCGGGCCAGTTACCGAAATTTCTTCTACCCCGCTGAGCGCTGGCAATTCAAGGGGATCAGGCTTGCGGAGGACGACAGCTGATACAATCGCTCGGCATCAAGTGAAGCTGCCCGGCTAGAAATAGTAGAAAACCAAAGAAATGCCAAGCAGCGCCGCAACCCAAAGCACCATGCTACCGGTGGGCCAGGTTCCGCCTAGCCCGCTGTAAGCGCCATGGTGACGTTCCAAGCCGCGCAGCGCCCTGTCGATGACTGTCCCGCCGCGTCGGCGCAGCTCGCGGTCGATCGGTGCGAGCTTGCCCAAAGCGATGTGCACCGCATCAGGGATGAGCCTACGGTACAGCCATTCCACGTCCAGGTTGAGGGACTTGAGCTCGGGCGGATAGATACCTGCCAGCTTGAGCCAGGTAAAGGCGAGTGCCGAGAATGCCAGCAATTGCAGCTGCGCCAGAACGTGGGTGAAGTCGTAGGGCGAATAACCTGTTTCATAAGGCAGCAGGCTGTAAAGAAAACCAGGGAAGGTGCCGATGCCGATGCACAGCGCCGCGGCGATGGTCATCGCGATCAGCATGTTGCTCGGCGGCTCATGCGCGGTCGCGACAAAACGTGAATCGTGCGCGAAGAAGGCGAAGAATGGGATCTTGATGCCGGCGTGGTGGAAGACACCGGCAGAGGCGAACAGCAACGCCAGCCAGATGAACGAATAGCCCTCCGAGACGGCCGCACTGACCACCATCGACTTGCTGACAAAGCCACTGAAGAGCGGGAAGGCCGAGATCGATGCGGCCCCAACCATACAGAGTATTGCGGTCTTTGGCATTTTTTTGTAGAGCCCGCCCAACTCCGAGCCGCGAATCTCGCCAGTGACGTGCAGTACCGCGCCCATGCTCATCATAAGCAGGCCCTTGAAGATGACGTCGTTGAAGGCGTGCGCAACGGCGCCATTGAGGGCCAGGTCCGTGCCGATGCCGATCCCGACCACCATGAACCCGAGTTGGTTGATCAGGCTGTAAGCGAGCACGCGCCTGAGGTCGTTTTCGATCACGGCGTAGAAGATTGGGAAGCAGGTCATCAAGGCGCCGATATAGACCAGCAACTCCGTCCCCGGAAAGCCGCGTGCCAGCGCATAGATTGCCACTTTTGTCGTGAAGGCGCTCAAGAAGACGGTACCCGTCGGCGTCGACTCCGGATAGGCGTCGATCAGCCAGCCGTGCAGGAAAGGGAAGGCGCTCTTGATTCCAAATGCAAGGAAGATCAGCCAGCCGCCGGGTGCATCAAGGCCGATCCTGTCGAATTCCAAGCTTCCGGTGGCGGACGCATAGACAAGGGCGCCCGCCAGCAGCAGCACGCCCGAGCCGACCTGCATGATCAGATAGCGCATGCCCGAGGCAAGCGCGCGTTCGCTGCGCCTGGCGAATACCAATGCCGCCGAGGTGACCGCAAGAAGCTCCCAGTAGACGAACAGCGTCATAAGGTCTCCGGCGAACACGGCGCCGACCGCGCTGCCGGCATAAGCGAGCGCGGCGATGTCCTGCAGCCGGTCTTTGATGTGCAGCGCGAACAACACGCCGATGAAGGCGGCTAGGTGGAATAGGTAGCCAAACAGCAGCGACAGGTCGTCGACGCGCACCGGGGTCAGCGTGTAATCGAACAGCTCTATCGTGACTGTGGTCCCGGGTGCTGCCTGATAGAGACCGTAGGCACCGAGCAGAGGCGCTGCGAGCATGATGAGCGCACGTTCCTTCCCGCGCAGCAAACCGGCTAGCGCGGCTCCGGCAAACAGCGGCAGGGCCGGCCAGTATTCAAACATCCTCGTCCCCTGTCGCGTCCGGCTCGACGGCCCTTGGTGCACCTGTGCCGGCATTCTCGGGGGCGCGCTCGTAGTAGTCCTCGTCGCGCATCACGAGTTTGCGCATCTCCGCGGCCAGCAGCACCAGCAGTACGCAGGCGACGAAGCCATAGAGTGCATAGAAGCCGAACAGAGATTCCCACTCGTGCGCTAAGTGGCGATGGACGACCAATTCGATGCCGACAAGCAAGACGCAGATCGCACTGAGGCCGCGCACCACCAGGCGCACGTTGCGCGGATTATCGAAAAGGTAGCGCTTGCCGTCGCCGTCGCTGTTCATTGCAGCACCTCGCTAACCAGCCGATACAGGGAGTCCGGCCAGAGAAACAAAACGACACAGCCGAGCGCTGTGAAGCCCATCGCCAGCAGACTCGGCCAGGGCGCCTCGCGCAACCCGCTCGACGGCGATGCCGGAGCAACGAAGAAGCCGCGCACGGGAATCACCACCAGGTAAGCAATATTCAGCAGGGAGCTGACCAGCAGTACCAGCGTGAGCATCCAGGCCCCTGTATCCAGTGTGCCCTGCACCAGCCACCATTTGCTCCAGGTGCCGCCGAAGGGCGGCAGGCCGACGATCGACAGGGCGCCGATCAGGAAGGCCAGCATGGTCAAGGGCATGGTGCGGCCGAGTCCGTCAAGCTCGCTGACGCGGGTCTTGTGGGCCGCGACCATGATGGCCCCGGCGCAAAAGAACAAGGTGATCTTGCCGAACGCATGCATGGCCACGTGCATACCGCCGCCGACCACGCCAGCGGCAACGCCGAGCATGGCCCCAAGGATGATGTAGCTAAGCTGACTAATGGTCGAATAGGCCAGTCGCGCCTTCAGATTGTCTTTGGTCATCGCGACCAGTGAGGCGAGCAGGATGGTCAGCGCCGCGAGCGCGGCGAGCCAATCGGCCGCGGCCAAATCGGCGATGGTGTCGATGCCAAACAGGTAGACCGAGACCTTGAGGATGGTGAACACACCGGCCTTGACCACGGCCACCGCGTGCAGCAGCGCGGAAACCGGTGTCGGCGCGACCATGGCGGCGGGCAGCCAGCGGTGGAAGGGCATCAGCGCAGCCTTACCGGTGCCGATCACGTAGAGCACCAGCAAGGTGCCGAGGACAAGCCCGCCCTGGTCATCGAATACGCCACCGGGCGTGAATTCGAGCGTGCCGGTAAGGCCCCAGGTCCAGACCATGGCCAGCAGCAGGAACATGATCGACGTCCCCATTAGCAGCCCGAGATAGACCCGTCCGGCACGGCGCGCCGCATCGGTGCCTGCATGTGTGACCAGTGGGTAGGTCGCGACCGTCAGCATCTCATAGAACACGAAAAGCGTAAACATGTTGGCCGCAAGCGCGATGCCCATGGCCGCGCCGATGGAGACCGCGAACGCGGCGTAGAAGCGGGTCTGATGTTCTTCATGGTGAGCCCGCATGTAGCCGATCGCGTACACCGAGGTCACCGGCCATAAGAAGCTCGCGACCAATGCGAACAGCAGCCCCAGCGGTTCCGGCGAGAACGCCAGCGCCAGGCCTTCGATCGGCTCCGCCAACACCAGACGCGGCGCTGCGTCCCAGTCGATGGTCGCGGCCAGTGCGATGACCAGCAGCGACAACAGCACGCCGGATGCCAGGGTCACCGTCTCGCGTCGGTTTGGGTTGCGGCCGGCGGCGACCACGCCGAGCGCGGCCAGATAGGGCAGCAGCAGGATCAACGGCAGTACCTGTGCGGCGCTCACCCGCCACCTCCAATCAGCATGCTGGCCACCTCTTGGGCGCTGCCGACGCTAAGACTCGTGGCCAAACCAAAGTAGATATTGGCGCTGACGAGCAGCCAGATTGGAACCAGCATCGACAGCGGCGCCTCACGCGGCACCAGGGCGCCAGCCGCTGGGCGCTGGAAGTAGGCGACCTCAACCAGCTTCCAGACATAGACCAGCGCCAGTAGTGATCCAACCAGCACAACCAGCGCCACCGGCCACCAGCCACGCTCGATCACGGCCAGGACCAGATACCACTTGCTAAGGAAACCGACCGTCGGCGGTACGCCGATCAGACTCAATCCTCCTAGCAGGATCGCTGCCATGGTCCAGGGCATCCGCCAGCCCAGACCGGCGAAATCGCGCAGGGTGACGGTCCCCAAGCGGTATGCCACCGCACCCAGCGCGAGGAACAGCGCACCTTTCATCAGTGCATGGTTGAACAGGTGCAGCACGGCGGCGGTCACGCCGGCGGTCGTCGCCACGCCAATGCCCAGGACCATGTAGCCGATCTGCGCGACGCTTGAGAAGGCGAACATGCGCTTAACATCGCCCTGATAGATGGCGACTAGCGACGCCGATAAGATACCCAACAGCCCGAGCACCAGAAGGATCTTGTCCAACGGCATGTCGCGCAGCGCGAAATCGGCGCCGAACAGACCGAGCATGAAGCGCAACATGACGTACAGCGCGACCTTGGTCGCGGTGGCGGCAAGGAAGGCGCTGACGATCGACGGCGCGTAGGCGTAGGCGTTTGGTAACCACAGGTGCAGCGGGAACAAGGCCAGCTTCAGGCCGATGCCGACGGTCAGGAAGGCGAAGCCGGCGCGCACGGTGTGGGTGTCGGCTACCGCGGGAAGCCGTGCCGCCAAGTCCTGCATGTTGAGCGTCCCGGTCATCATGTACAGGAAACCGATGCCGATGAGGATGAAAGTGGCGCCGATGGTTCCCATGACCAGATACTGGAAGGAGGCATTCAGCGCCCGGCGGTCGCGACCCATGCTGATCAGCGCGTAAGAGGACAGCGATGAGATCTCAAGGAACACGAACACATTGAACGCATCGCCGGTGGCGACGATGCCGAGCAGGCCCGCAAATGCAAGCAAGAAGGCCGCATAGAAGCGCGCCGTGCGGTCGACGGGGATCTCGTCCTCGACGCTGCGACGTGCATAAAGCATCACCAGCGATGCCATGGAGCTGACGATCAACAGCACCAAGGCACCGAGTCGGTCGACGCGGTACTCAATGCCCCAAGGCGGCTCCCAGCCGCCGAGATGGTAGCTGATCGCACCAGCGTCCGGCACCTGCACGAGCAGGCCGATGGCACAGGCGAAGCTGAGCAGCGCCGCACCGAGCGCGACCCGCCAAGCCGCCAATGGCCGGTCAACGAGCACGCATAGCGGGGCCGCCAACAGCGGCACCACGACCACCAAAACCGGTAACTGCTCCCAAAGGGTCAAGTGTCGGCGCCCCTATCGGTCGTTGGGTCTGCCACGGCTTCCCGCCTTTCGGCGTCTCGATCTTTGGCCTGGATGTCCTCTTCCTCAACGCTCCCATAGGCCTCGTTGATCCGCACGACCAAGGCTAAACCGACCGCCGTGGTTGCCACGCCGACGACGATCGCGGTTAGGATCAGGACGTGCGGTAAGGGGTTGGAGTAGACCGTGATCCCCTCGGCCAAGATGGGCGCATGGCCGCCGGCGACCTTGCCCATGGAGATGTAAAAAATGAACACAGAGGTCTGAAACAGGCCCAGCCCAACCAGTTTTTTGACCAGATTCCCCTGAGCGATGACGACGTAGAAACCCGCCATCATCAGAAAGATGGCGACAAAGTCGTTGTAGAGACCAGGTAGCCCGCTCATGAGACACGCCGCCGGCCCGACAGGGCGTAAAAAATGGCGAGGATGACGGCAAACACGGTGATCCCGACCCCAAGTTCTACGAGCAGCACACCGAGGTGCTGACCATGGACCGGGTCATGCGCCAACACCGAATAGTCCAGGAAGGCCTTACCCGCTAACAGCGAAATCACGCCGACTCCGCCGTAGATCAGCACACCAAGGGCAGCGAGGCGATGCAGCCAGCGCGGCGGAACCACCATACGCGCATCTCCCTCGCCGAACACCAAGTCGTAGAGTACGAATCCGGTCGCGAAGATCACGCCGGCCTGAAAACCACCACCCGCGCCATAGTCGCCGTGGAACTGTACATAGAGGGCGTATAGCAGGATCAGCGGAATCAACACCTTGACCACGACCCGCAACACCAACTGATGATCGCCGATGGCGGTACGCCCGGGCTTGGTCTCTGGACTCTCTTGGATACCCAGCAGCAGCAGGACCGCGAGCCCCGCGGTGAAGATCACCACCGTTTCGCCGAAGGTATCGTAGCCGCGGTAGCTGGCCAATACCGCCGTGACCATGTTGGGCATGCCGACCTCAATCGGCCCCTGTTCAATGTAGCGTGGTGCCACGTGTTGATGCACGGGGGCGTTCGGGTCGCCGAGCAAGGGTGCGTCGAGCGTGCCGTAAATCAATGCCGCACCGGTGATACCGACCACGATCAAGGGCACTAGCGGGCTGTGCTTGGGCCGTTGTTCCCAGCGGCTGGTCAGTCGCAGGCTAGAGAGCATGAGTACTGTCGTGACCCCGGCGCCGACCGCGGCCTCGGTGAAGGCCACATCCACGGCGTCGAGATCCATAAACAAGGTGGCGGTCATGAAGCTGTACACGCCGAATAGCATGACCACGGCAAACAAGTCTTGCAGCCGGATCGCGGCCAGTGCGATCAGCACCAGGAAACCCAGTAGAACGACGTCGATCAGACCTTCGATGATGCGTCCTCCTCTGCTGAGCCATCGGTGCCGACTGCCTTGCGCGGGTAGCCCCCATGTAGCGCGGCCTTGGCCATGGCGTGCGTTGCGGTGGGGTTGGTCGCGAGCACCAGGACTAAGATCATCAGGACCTTAAACAGGTCCAGCGACCAGTCCATTTGCAGCATCAACCCGGTCAATAGCAAGGGAGCGGCCAAGGTCTCGGTGACGCCGGCCGCATGCACACGGGAGAAGAAGTCGGGCAGCCGCAGCAGTCCCACCCCGCCGGTGATGCACAAGAGTCCGCCGGCCAGCAAGCAAAAACCGCTGAGCCACTCGAACAGCGCGTTCAGGTCGGGCAGCGCGGTCACGACCGACCCCCATCGTCGGCCTTGCCGCGCGGCATGCCGCTGTATTCGAAGAAACGCATGACGGCGATCGTGCTGACGAAGTTGACCGAGGCGTACAACAGCGCGACGTCCAGGTAGCTCTCCCAGGACAAGGCGTAGCCGGCCAGCGCAATCAACAGCACGGTCTTGGTGCCGAACAGGTTGGCGGCGAGCATACGGTCGTAGGCGCTCGGACCCTCGAAAGCCCGGATGAGCGCGAGGACCATCGTCACGACCACGGCGATGGTGGCGGCACCTAATATCATGTCGGGGGTATCAGGTCGGGGCTGTCATCTCAGAGGCCGTGTCAGGTCAAAGACCGATGCGTCGGATTCGACGCTCCATTTCGCCTGCACGCAATTCGTCGATGCCTTCCTGTGACAGCGCGTGGATGATGAAGTGATCCTCGAGTACATCAATCGTGAGGGTACCCGGGGTCAAGGTAATGGAGTTCGCGTACAGAGTTTTTTCAAGTGCCGTGGAGACTTGCGTGTCAAGTCGTTGTCGGAGTGATTCGACCGGCAGCTTTGGATCCCAGATGCGGCGTGCAAGGTCGATATTGGATTTGATGACGTTCCAAAACAGCCAGGCCAAATAGAACCACAGACCAAAGCCGGGACGCAGCATGATCGGCTCGTGGTCGATACGGTCCATCCGTCGCTGGAACCAGACCACAAGCAGCACCGATGCCAGGCCCAATACGAGCAACAACGGCGTGTAGTGGCCGGAGAGCAGCAGCCAGAACACACCCAGCACGGTCAATATGAAGGCATTATGCATAGGGAGCGGTCGATGAGTAGGCTAGACCCGCGTACTTTGCACCACTGCTGCATTCAATTCAAGCCGCAGAACCCATCGAAAAGCACTACGGCGGGGGATGCCCAGCGGCGCATCTTTGCTGTCTTAACCGTATTTTCAACGAGTTGCCTGTGTTGCGGCGTAGATGTTCGAAGAAGGTACAGACGCCCTTTGCCTGGCCCATCAGCGCAACGCCCGCGGCCGAGCCCGAAGACGGCTAGGGCTGTGTAGCCGACCCATGAGGCGGTCAGGTCTAGGCGGGTCTAGGTCTCTGACGCTAGGACGATGGTCGGAACCAAAAAGGGGAGGGCGATAAAACCGGTCCCTATTGCCGACCGGTGCATGGGGTTTCCTGATCAATTCCAATGGGTGTCTGGAGTCGGACTCGCACCGCCCCCTCGCATCGAGATCGCGAAAATAGTCCCGAATCGGTGATGAACCGAAGGCGTGAAGAGTCCTTTTGATCGAGAGCCTGCACCGATTGTGGCGGATAACACCTACAAGTAGCAAGAGTTAATGCCGCGATGCATTGGGGTTTTAGCCTGGCTCCCCGTCAGCTATCGTATTCACTCGCGCGGCGCGCGTCGCCACGCACCCTGTCCGCCGGATAGCGCTGCTCGTTGATCGCGATCTTCTCGTCCGTTGCCGCTAGCAGGTCGATATCCAGCCGCTCGGCAAGCCGAACCAGATAGCTGAGAATGTCCGCCAGTTCATGGCCCACGGCGCGCTTTTTGTCTGCGCCTAGGTCTGCGCTCTGTGCCTCGGTCAGCCATTGGAAATGCTCCAACAGCTCTCCTGCTTCGCCGGCCAGCGCCATGGCCAAGTTCTTCGGCGACTGAAACTGCTCCCAGTCGCGTTCACGCGCAAAGCGGAGCAGGCGCGCGTTGAGTTGATCCAGGCTATCGGGCTTCCCCGGAGCATGTTGCCCCGCGTCCGTCGGTGGTTGCAGCTGGCTCATTGCGCTTCGCTTCTGCGCCTGGCTATGGCGGCGCGCACCTGGGCCGGCGCGGTGCCGCCGAGGTGGTCGCGCGCGGCAACGGAGCCGTCGAGCGTCAGCACGTCGAAGACATCCGCTCCAATGGCGGCGGAGAATTGACGTAGCTCCTCCAGCGTCAGGTCAGCTAGATCGCGCTGTTCGCGCAGGCCGAACGCCACCGCCTTGCCGACGATCTCGTGGGCGTCGCGGAAGGCGATGCCGCGGCGTACCAGATAATCCGCCAGATCGGTCGCGGTCGAGAAGCCCTGTCTCGCGGCCGCGCGCATGCGTTCACGGTTGCAACGCAGGTGACGCATCATGTCCGCAAACACTTTGAGCGCGCCGCGCAGGTTGTCGGCCGTATCAAACAGCGGTTCCTTGTCTTCTTGGTTGTCTTTGTTGTAGGCCAGGGGTTGACCCTTCATCAGGGTCAGCAGGGCCATCAGGTGACCGAAAATGCGTCCGGTCTTGCCGCGGATCAGCTCCGGTACGTCCGGATTCTTCTTTTGCGGCATGATTGATGAGCCGGTGCAGAAGGCGTCGGAGAGGTCGACGAAGCCAAATTGGGCCGAGGACCAGAGAATGAGTTCCTCGGAGAAACGTGACAGGTGCATCATCAAGATCGACGCCGCGGCGCTAAACTCGACGGCGAAGTCGCGATCGGACACGGCGTCCAGAGAATTCTCGGCGGGGCGGTCGAAGCCGAGCTGCGCGGCGGTGTAGGCACGGTCGATGGGGTAGCTGGTACCGGCCAGGGCGGCGGCGCCCAGCGGCATAATATTGGCCCGTTTGCGGCAGTCTGACAGGCGGCCGTTGTCGCGGTCGAGCATCTCGACCCAAGCCAGCATATGATGGCCAAAGGTAACTGGCTGGGCCACCTGCAGGTGCGTGAAACCGGGCATGATGCTATCGGCCTCACGCTCCGCGAGGTCCAGCAGCGACTCGCGAAGCCGACCGATACCAAGGCGGATCGCGTCGATCTCGTCGCGCAGCCAGAGACGGATGTCGGTGGCGACCTGGTCATTGCGCGAGCGGCCGGTGTGCAGCCTCTTGCCGGCGTCGCCGATCATCTCGGTGAGCGCCGCCTCAATGTTCATGTGCACGTCTTCGAGGGCGATGGACCACTCGAAGCTGCCGTCGTTGATCTGTGCCCGGATGCGCTCGAGACCGTCGACGATGGCTTCGCACTCCTCGTTGGTGAGGATGCCCTGGCGCGCTAGCATACGCGCATGGGCGATAGAGCCGGCGATGTCGTGGCGATACAGACGATCGTCGAATCCGACCGACGCGGTGAATGCCTCGACGAACGCATCGGTGGGTTCGTCGAAACGCCCGGACCAGGGCTTGGCAGCGCTCTTGGAATCAGTCATGAGGTTGGGAAAATGCTAGATTAAAAAGAGTGCGATTTAACGCCCGGACCAAGCAACGCGTCTGAGCCAGATGCTCGGTTTAGTCTCAGCTCGGTTTCAGCCCGGATTCGGTTCAATTCCGGTTCGGTTCAGCGCCGGTTCGACGCTGAGGTCAAAGCGTGCCAGTCTACACCTAAGCCCGCGAGGGGGTCATGTCGTCGTCATTGTCAGCATCGTCTCGGTCGAAAGCCTTGCCGCAGTGCGTTGACGATAAGGTGCGCGATCTGCTGCCCGATTTTTGCAGTCTGCAGATGACCCTTGGCTTGGTGCTCTATGGCGAACTGTTCGCCATCGTTCTGGCGCTGGCCTCTCCAAGCCTACTCTCTGAGTTTTGGGCCCGGCTGGGTCCCCTGTCGCTGTTCGTGCTGGTGATTGCGCTGCTCAGCGCGACCTTGCTGTGTCTACTGCGCCGGGTACTGCGTTTGCTCGACGCACGCCTAGCCGTCACCCTTGCGCTCGGGTTGGTCGTAGGCTCCGCGCTGGGTGTCGGCTATTTGACCCTATGGCTGTTGCCTTGGGCCGAGAGCGGCGGCCTGTTGCCGGACGACGGCACCTGGGGGCTGTTGATTCGCGCCGGGCTGATCTCGGCCATCGTCGGCGCTATGATGTTGCGATACCTTTACCTGCATGGCCAGTGGCGCGCGCAGGTGGAGGCGGTCGCGAACGCGCGTTTTCAAACGCTGCAGGCGCGTATCCGCCCACATTTTTTGTTCAACAGCATGAATACCATTGCCAGCTTGACACAGAGCAATCCCCGCCTCGCCGAGGAAGTGACCCTAGACCTCGCGGACCTGTTCCGAGCCTCGCTCGCGACCGATGCCGGCAGCACGACGCTAGACGCCGAGTTGGCGCTGATTCGCCGATATCTGCACATTGAGTCGCAAAGGCTCGGCGAGCGTATGCAGATTACCTGGGACCTGGTCGATTTGCCCGGTGATGCAAACGTTCCCCCGTTGATCCTTCAGCCTTTGGTTGAGAATGCGGTATACCATGGGATCCAGCCATCCCCCGAACCGGGCCGCATTGCGATCGTCGGGCGCTATCGTCGTAGTATCGTAAACCTGAGCGTTTGCAATACGTTGCCGGACCCTCGGATCGTCGGCAAGTCCCACGTGGGCAACGGGATGGCGCTGGAGAATGTGGCTCAGCGCATGGAGGCGATGTTTCCCGGAAGTGCCCGCGTCACACAGTCGCTGGTCGACGGTGACTATCTGGTACGACTAGCCTTTCCCCATCCCCGGAGGCAGTGATGAGAATCCTTGTGGTCGACGACGAAGCCCTAGCCCGTGAGCGGATGCGGCGTCTGATCGAAGATCTGAACGCGGACCTGGACGAGGATCATGAAATCGTCGGCGAGGCAGCCGACGGTGCCGAGGTTGCCAATCAGTGCATCGAAACCGATGCCGATCTGGTCTTGCTCGATGTGCAAATGCCGGGTCAAAGCGGCTTGGATGTGGCCGGCGAGTTGGCCCGTTTGGAGCCGCCGCCAGCGGTGATTCTGGTAACGGCCTATCCGGAATACGCGCTCGACGCCTTCGACCGCAATGTGGCCGACTATCTGGTCAAGCCGGTGCGCCGTGAGCGGCTGCTTGAAGCCTTGCAGCGTCTACCGCAGACCACGCGTCCGCAGCGCGCGGCGGCGCAGCCGGTCGTCGACCCGAATCGCCGCCGACATTTAAGCGCGCATTATCGCGGTGGCGTGCAGACCGTGCCGGTGGAAGAGGTGGTGTACCTGCTGGCCGAGCAGAAATACGTCACCGTCCGGCACCCTCAAGGACGCATGCTGATCGACGAATCTTTAAAGGCGCTGGAGCAGGAGTTCCCGGACCGTTTCATGCGCATCCATCGCAACGCGCTTGTGGCCAGTGATTGCCTGGTGGGTTTGGAGAAAGGGACCGAGGGTGCAAGCATGGCGGTCCTGACCGGCTGTGAAGAGCGTTTGCCGGTGAGCCGTCGTCATCTGCCTGAAATCCGGCGATTTCTGCGGCATGCCTGACCCCCGGAAAGGCCCCGCCTGAGGCCGACAAGTCGCAATCAGCGGTCACGGTATCGCTATAGAAACCCCTTGTGAGCGACCCGATCCCGATGTCGAGCGCCATCGCCGATACGAGGCCGCGTCGAAACTTGACTCACTTGCAAGCATTTTGCCCAATCAAGCAAATGAGTATGACCCGCAACCATTTCCCAAAACATCTCGTGGAAGCATAGATGACCGACACCATTCGTATCGCCACCCGCAAATCACCATTGGCCATGTGGCAGGCCGAGCACGTCGCCGCCGAGCTTCGGCGACGGCACGACGGCCTGGAGGTGGTCATCATCGGTATGACCACGCGTGGTGACAAGATCCTCGACGCGCCTTTGGCCAAGGTCGGCGGCAAGGGTCTGTTCGTCAAGGAACTTGAGCAGGGTATGCTCGATCGCGATGCGGACATTGCAGTGCACTCAATGAAGGACGTGCCCGTCGACTTTCCAGAGGGCCTGCACCTGGCCGTGATCATGGATCGCGAAGACCCGCTCGACGCCTTTGTTTCGAACCGCTTTGACGGCTTGGACGCGCTGCCGCAAGGCGCTTGCGTCGGCACCTCCAGCCTGCGCCGTCAGTGCCAGATCGCGGCGCGGCGACCGGATCTGCGCATCGAACCGCTGCGCGGCAACGTCAATACCCGCCTGCGCAAACTCGACGACGGCGTCTACGACGCGATCATCTTGGCCGCCGCCGGGCTCAAGCGGTTGGGCTTTGCCGAGCGTATCCGCTCCTGCATCCCCGCGGAGGACAGTCTGCCCGCCATCGGCCAAGGCGCAATCGGTATCGAATGTCGCAGCGACGACGAGCACGTGCACAGGCTGATTGAGCCGCTGCATCACCTTGGCACCGCCGAGCGCGTCCGCGCCGAGCGGGCGATGAATGCCAAACTTCAGGGTGGCTGTCAGGTGCCCATCGCCGGCCACGCCATCCACGACGGCGACGAACTCTATCTGCGCGCTCTGGTTGGCACCCCGGACGGCACCCAGTTGTTGCGAGCCGAGGCTCGGGCAGCGGGCAGCGCGGCGGAGACGCTTGGAGAGGCCGTCGCCGACGACCTACTCGGCCAAGGGGCCGCTGAGATCCTCGCCGCGTTGTACGAAAAATGACCGGTCCTTGCGAACTCGGGGGGCGTGGCGTCCTGGTCACCCGACCCGCTGCCCAGGCACGCGAACTCTGTCGTCTCATTGAGGCAGCGGGCGGTCGGCCGATCGAATTTCCGAGCCTGGAGATCCGACCGCCTCGCGACCCCGACGGCGCCCGCGAACTGCTCCGCGCGCCCCGCGATCTGGTCATCTTCATCAGCCGAAACGCGGTCGGTCATGCGCTCGCGCTGTTGTCTGAACCTGGCGCAGCGATTGGTGTTTCCGGCCCCGGCCAGCCGCGTCCGCGGCTGGCAGCGGTCGGGCGTGCGACGGCCGCCGCGATGGTGCAGGCGGGCCTGACGCCGGACCTGGTGCCGGACACCGGTTTCGACAGCGAGTCGCTGCTCGCGCTGCCTGCGTTGAAACGCGTGGGCGGTAAACAGGTGCTGATAGTGCGCGGCGAAGGTGGACGCGCGATGCTCGGCGAAACGCTGGCCCATCGCGGCGCCGAGGTGGTCTATGCCGAGGTCTATCGCCGCGCGGTACCCGAGACCGACGCCTCCGAACTGATTCCGGAGTGGCAACGATCCCTAGGTTTTGTCACGGCCACGAGCGATGAGGTGTTGATCAACCTGCTGGCCATGGTGCCGATATCGGCGCACCGATGGCTGCGTGCGGTGCCTCTTGCGGTACTCAGTGAGCGCAACGCCGCCAAGGCCATGGAGTTGGGCTTTCGCGTCGTCGCCGTGGCCAACGAGCCGAGCGATGCCGGCCTCTGTGAGGCCCTGTGCCGGCTGCTGCTGAACGCGCCTTCGGCGTCCTGACGGCAGGTTTGGACGTTGGCGCGCCGCCGGACGGTGCTGCACCGATGTTGACGCCCTCGGTGCGGCGGCGCCGGCTCTGGCCCGTCGTTCTAATATCCTCGGCCTTGCTACTGCTGGCGATGGGCGCAGTCGCGATCGGCCAGCTGTATTGGTCCAGTCTGCACGGCGGCATGGCGCGCATGCGCGCCTCCATCAATGAAGCAAGCCAAACACAGCTGCTGCTGGCGCAACAGGTGCGCGCGGCGCAGGTCCTGCTGCTTGAGCGCGAGGCCGAACTCGACCGACGCGAGGCGGAACTGGAGCGGCGGGGTCAAGGCGACAGGGCCGCGGACACCAAAGGAGACCTTGCTGCAACGCCAGTGCAACCGGCTGATGGGAGCATCGGTCCCGGTGCGGGTCCCGGTCTGGATGCGTATCTGGGGCTGGATCTGGGCCCGCCCGCGATGACCTTAAACGGCATTGATCCTGGTCGGCTCTATGGTCTGATCGCAAGCATCTCGCGCGAAATCGGGCGGCTGCCACCTGAGCCAAAGCGTATGCAGCGCGATGCGCGCCGAGGCGCACAGCCGGCACCGATCGGTAAACAGTTATTAAAGGCACAGATGCAGGTAGCCGGCGGCGCGCTGGCGCTCGGTGATCCTGTGCTCCTCGATATCGCCGCCGCCGCCACCCAGCGTTTGCTGGTTAAGACCTATGGCCGAGTCGGCAGCGGCAGAGTGCTAGAAATCGGCCTCCAACTCTTGGAGTTGCGGACCGCACTGCGTGAAGGGGCGCGGCTGTCGCGATAAGTGGCGCTACAAGAACAACCTGGACGGGTAGGGTGGAACAAGCGCAGCGGTTCCACCTTCTCCAAGAAGCTGCTCTTGCCAGGTTAAACCGTCCCCAAAAACTCACGGGTAGTCGGCGACACGGATATCTGTTCTTGAAAAGTCGTTGTCTGTGAATAGCAAAGGCACTTGCTCGCGGATCGCCAACGCGTAGGAGAAGCAGTCGCCGAAGTTGAGCCCAGCTGGGTGTCGCCCCTTGCCAAACCGGCGAAACCCCTCAGCGGCGGTATCGGCCAACGACTCGTCAGGGACGCCGCTTTAGGCTCGCCGAGCATGATCGCGATCAAGGCGCTGGTATCAACGGCCAAATCAATCGAAGTGGCCATGCTCGTTGTAACCCAATAGCTCGTCACCAGTGCATTGATCAAGCACGGGCAACGACCAAAGCTCGCTTTTCAACCATTCAAGGCTGTCCTCGACGCTGGG
>JGI12048J13642_10035392_pt1 | contig 82717 bp, 70 predicted proteins | sample ElkSlonscriptome_16_FD_13642 | JGI IMG/M metagenome (IMG submission 13642)
CCGCGACTGTTGCGACAGTGGCAGACGCATCCACCGCTGAAACGACCGAAGCGCCCGCAGCGAAAGCGAAAGCTGCCTCGCTTGATGAGCTGCTCGCCTCTATCGACATCCCTTATGAGACTTTCACGCTGGACAATGGCCTGCAGGTGATTGTCCATACCGATCGCAAGAGCCCCCTGATCGGTGTGACCACATATTACCGGGTCGGTTCCAAGAGCGAGCCGCGCGGACGCACCGGCTTTGCCCACTTGTTCGAGCATCTGATGTTCGGTGGCAGTGAGAACGTGAAGAATTTCGATATTCCGCTGGAGGCCGCTGGATCGACCGGCACCAACGGGTCCACTTCCTATGACCGGACGAACTATGTCGAGACTGTGCCGACCGGCGCGCTTGACCTTGCGCTGATGATGGAGAGTGACCGCATGGGCTATCTGCTCGGCGCGGTTAACCAGGAAAAGCTCGATAATCAGCGCATGGTCGTCCAGAATGAAAAGCGTCAGGGGGATAACAATCCTTACGGCCTGACACGGTATATTATGAGCGAAGGGTTGCTGCCTGTTGGTCACCCCTATCGCCACTCGGTCATCGGTTCGATGGCGGACCTTTCGGCTGCCAGCCTTGAAGATGTGCAGAGCTGGTTCCGTGACAATTATGGTCCCAACAATGTGGTCCTCGCCCTGACGGGTGATATTGACGTTGCGACCGCGCGGCCAAAGGTCGAGCGCTGGTTCGGGCAAATCGCGAGGGGCCCCGATGTGGTTCAGCGCGATGCTGGTCCGGTCACTCTGGCAGAGCCGGCATACCGCGAGATCACCGATCAGGTGCCGCTGACCCGCATCATTCAGGCATGGACAGGCCCCGGCATCACGCATCCGGACGCGGTACCGTTGCAGGTCGGGATGCAAATCCTTGGCGGACTCAGTTCCTCGCGCCTCGATAACGCCATGGTGCGCGGTGAAGAATCCGCGACCAGTGTTGCCGCCTACGTTCAGCAAAACGAGCAGCTCAGTATCATCAACGCCATCGTCAATGTGAAGGACGGCATCACCCGCGAGCAAGCACAGATGCAGCTTGAAGCGGAAATCGACCGCCTGCTGTCGGACGGGCCGACGAAGGACGAGATTAATCGCGCTGTCACCCAGAATGCGGCCAGGGCAATCGGCTCTCAACAGCGTGTCGGCGGCTTTGCTGGTAAGGGGCGGATACTGGCAGAAGGATTGCTCTACACCGGCGACGCCAGCCAATATCGCAAAGAATTGGACCAGATGACGGCACTGACGCCGGAAAGCATCCGCGCCGCGATGGAGCGTTGGCTTTCGCGTCCTGAATACACTCTGGTGACGGTGCCGGGCGAGCGAACACTTGATGGCGGTGAACTTGGCGGGTGGGGTGATGAGAACCTGTACCCGGCGCCAGAGCCCGACACCGGATCGGCCGCAGCGGTGGCCCGCACCGGCCCCGAACGCGCCCTGCCGACACCAGAGCCTGTGGGCACGCTTGCCTTCGCCGATGTAGAGCGCGCCACGCTTTCCAACGGCATCCCGGTTGTTCTGGCTCGTCGCACCGCCGTGCCGCAGGTATCGCTATCGATGGTTTTCGATGCAGGTCTGGTGGTCGATCCGATCGGAAAAGCGGGTGTGCACCAGACTATGATCGATGTGCTGACCGAGGGCACGAAGAACCGTAGCGCGCTTGATATCGCGATCGAGGAAGAGACGCTTGGTGCCTCGATTGACGCGGGCGCGGGCGCGGAAACGTCGGTCGTCTCGCTCACCTCTCTGAGCGCAAATCTGCGTCCCTCTCTGGATTTGATGGCCGATATCATCCGAAACCCGGCATTTGCCGATGAAGCGGTTGATCGTGTGCGCGAACAGCGCCTCGCCTCGATTTCGCAGCAGTTGGCCAATCCGGGCGGGCTTGCAGCGCGGGCCTTTGCGCCGCTGGTATACGGGGCCGAGCATCCTTACGCCTATGCTTCGACGAACGGAGATGCGCAGGTTGTGTCAGCGCTCACACCGTCCGACCTTACAGCCGAACATGCGGCATGGATCAGGCCTGACACTGCCACGATTATCGCCGTCGGAGACGTGCAGATGGAAGAGCTGATTGCCGCTCTGGAAGCGAGCTTTGGCGACTGGACGCCGCCTGCTGCGTCCCTCCAGGGCAAGAATATAGACAAGGCCACGCCTGCACCGGCAACCCGTCTCGTTGTGGTTAACCGTCCTAACTCGCCTTCCAGCTTTCTTACCCTGGGCCGGTTGACGCCGATTGAAGGCAATCAGGAGGGCATTGAGGCCATCGAACTCGCCAATGAGGTGATGGGCAATGGTTTTCTTTCGCGTCTTAACAATGATTTACGCGAAACACGCGGCTGGACATACGGCATCCGCTCTTCTCTGCCGGTTGCACGCGGTCCGCGGCGCTTGCAGGTCAGCACGCAGGTGCAGGCAGACCGGACCGCAGATTCGATCCGCGTGATCCTTAACCAAATGGTCGCCTTTCCGGCTGAGCGTCCTGTCGATGCGACCGAGTTCCAGCGTGTGACGGACGGCAACATCCGTAATCTGCCAAATCGTTACGAAACCAATGGACAGGTGCTTGGCGCCCTGCTGGGCAACCAGTTCATCGATCGCGATCTGCGGTATCAGGCCACCCTGCCTGACATTTATCGCTCGATCACCATTCATGAGATTAACGAGGCGGCGGCGCAGTATTTACAGCCAGATAACTTCGTGATCGTGGTCGTAGGCGACCGCAAAACGATCGATCCTCAGCTGAAAACTCTCGATATGCCGATCGAGTATGTCGACGCCGACGATCTTTGATGGGTGCCTTGGGGAGACCGCCGATCTCGTATCGTATCTCGCCTCGGACGAAGCATCGCTTATCGCTAAAGCGACTACCGATATCAATGGCGGGCTTGCCTTTTCGTAGGCAGTCACAGGATCGGGTAAGACAATGAGCACGGAACTCTCATCACGGCTGGCAACAGCGCCAGTCGTGCCTTTGATAGCCGAAAATGATCCGGCGCGTTCGGTGCACATTGCCGAAGCGCTGGCGGCTGGCGGCCTGAGCGTGATCGAAGTGGTGATGCGCAGCGCCGACGCGCAAAAGGGCATGGAAGCTGTTATCGCCCGGACCGAAGGCTTGATTGTCGGGGCAGGCACTGTCCTCACCCTCGATCAGGCCAAATCGGTGCGTGACAGCGGTGCGCAATTTATCGTTTCGCCCGGACTGGTGGATGAAATTGCCGTCTATTGCCTGAATGAGGACATCCCGTTCTTCCCCGGTACAATGACCGCTGGCGAAGTGCAGCGCGCCTATGCGCTGGGCATGCGCGAGGTGAAGTTCTTCCCGGCCATTCTGGCGGGCGGCGTTCCCATGCTCAAAGCATTGTCTTCGGTGTTTCGCGAGATGCGTTTCATGCCGACCGGCGGCGTATCAGCGGCCAACCTCACCGATTTCCTCGCGCTTCCCAGCGTGCTTGCATGTGGCGGAAGCTGGCTGACACCCAAGGATGCCGTGATCAACGGTGACTATTCCCAAATTACCAAACTCGCGAGCGAGGCGGTAGAGATCGCCAATTCCGCTCGCTGACTGGAGCCTCTCCCGAAAGCAGGCGCTACGGCGATTTTGATCGGGACAGGTTCAACGGTGAATAGGTTATGACCGCTACCCGTCCTCGGTCTGGTCGACCGAAGCCATCATATCCATCATATTCCGCGCTGCCTCGCGGTCTGCCGGGTCCTCAAATGCCACATCCAGATCAGGGGCTGCATTGAGCACGTACAAAAGCGTCCATAGCGCAAAGCGCTTGCCGCGATCCTTTTCAAGACCGAAATCGACACGCATCCGCTCTATCGCAGCGGGCAGGGCGACCGGGTCGATATCGGCCAGATCGGGTGTCCCGAAATAGCGTTGCAGCAGGTCTGGCATCTCCATTTGCGTGCGCTAACCCAAATCGCGTGTGATGTAACCGTCCCGCGACCTTATTTTCTTTGGGTGGCGGTGATAGTTTGATACGGGCACTCGCATGCTTTCAATCGACAATGTCACGGTGAGGCTTGGCGGCCGAACCATCCTTGACCGCGCCAGTGCGACGGTGCCCATTGGCGCGCGCATTGGCCTGATCGGGCGCAACGGGGCGGGGAAGTCCACTCTGATGAAAGCGATCATCGGCGAGATTGAGCCTGATGACGGGGAAATCTCCAAGCCGTCCCGCTCGCGAATTGGTTATATCGCGCAGGAAGCGCCTAGCGGGACGATGACGCCGGAGGAGGTTGTGCTGGCTTCCGCCACAGAACGCGCCGCTTTGCTGGAGGAACTGGAAACCTGCACCGATATGGATCGCATGGGCGATGTGCATGAACGCTTGCTGGCGATTGATGCCTACAGCGCGCCATCGCGGGCGGCCAAGATTTTGAGCGGGCTTGGCTTTGACGAGGAAATGCAACAGCGCCCGGTCGAGAGTTTTTCCGGAGGGTGGAAAATGCGCATCGCGCTTGGCGCGCTATTGTTTTCCGAGCCTGACATCCTGCTGCTGGATGAACCGTCCAATCACCTTGATCTGGAAGCGACGCTCTGGCTGGAGAACTTCCTCAAATCGTATCCCGCGACGCTGATCGTCATCAGTCATGAGCGTGATTTGCTCAACAAGGTGGTTGATCATATCCTCCATCTGCAAGGCGGTCAGGTGACGCTGTATCCGGGCGGATATGATGCATTCGAGAAACAGCGGGCCGAACGCGCGGCGCAACTGGCCTCGGCCAAGGCATCGCAAGACGCGCAGCGTGCGCGATTGCAGGACTATGTCGCCCGCAACAGCGCGCGCGCTTCCACAGCCAAGCAGGCGCAATCGCGGGCAAAGATGCTGGCACGGATGCAGCCCATCGCTTCGCTTATGGAAGATCCGGAGCTTGGCTTTGATTTTCCTGATCCTGCAGAATTGAAATCACCCATGATTACGCTGGAACAGGCGGCGGTTGGTTATGATGACACCCCGATCCTGCGGCGGTTGAACTTTCGAATAGACGCGGATGATCGCATCGCCCTGTTGGGGCGCAACGGCAATGGCAAGACAACACTGGCGCGGCTGCTCGCATCCCAGTTGGCCCCTGCAGAAGGGGAGATGAACGCGCCAGGTCGCTTGAAGGTCGGGTATTTCACACAATATCAGGTAGAGGAGCTGGCGGGCGAAGACACGCCGCTGGACCTGATGAGCCGCACGATGGAAGGGCACGCTCAAGGGGCTATACGGGCGCAATTGGGGCGGTTCGGCTTTTCTGGCCCGCGCGCACAAACGCGCGTCGATAAGCTTTCTGGTGGTGAGCGCGCGCGGCTTGCTCTGGCGTTGATCACGCGGGATGCGCCGCATCTGCTGATCCTTGATGAGCCGACAAACCACCTCGACGTTGATGCACGTGAAGCGCTGATCCAGGCATTGAATGATTATTCCGGCGCGGTGATCCTGATCAGCCATGATCGGCATATGGTTGAGCTGACAGCGGACCGGCTGGTGCTGGTGGATAGCGGCACGGCGCGTGAATATCCCGGCAGCATGGATGATTATATCGACTTTGTTCTGGGCCGAAAGCCGCGCAAGGGAAGCCACCCAAACGGGAGCGGTAAAGCGCGAGGAAATCAGCAAGCAGCGTCAATGGCGCAGACGCGCACCGCCCGATCCGAGCTGACGCACGCGGAGAAGAAGGTCGCACGCCTGACTGCCGAACTTGAAAAGCTGGACCGCCGAATCCTGAAAGCCAGTGAGAGTAATGCCGGACCGGACAGCGCAAATATGCAGGATATGCTAAGGAAGCGCGCTGATACAGCGGACGCTTTGGCGCTCGCTGAAGAAGACTGGTTGGCCGCTGGCACCGTCCTCGAAGCGCTGGAGCAGGCTTGAGTTGCATCCTGTCCGATGGGCTGCTGCCTCACCATCGCTCTGTCCAAGGTTACCGACCGGGGCTAATGTCTACGGCAGACCTTCCTTTTCGCAGTACCCGTCCGGGATCTGCGAACCTATCACTCAAGGTGTTTGAATGGATCGATTAAAGGTAATGCTGCAATACGCACTGCCAAAGCGCGCTTTGACCAGAATTGCGGGCCGGGCTGCGGGCGCACAGGCGGGCGGGGCGACCACGCAGCTGATACGCTGGTTCGCCAGCAAATACCGGGTCAATATGGCGGAAGCCGCCAACCCGGACCTATCCAGCTACAAATCCTTCAACGAGTTCTTCACTCGCCCGCTGAAAGCCGGAGCGCGTCCACTGGCCCAAGCCAGTTTCGTGTGCCCGGTTGACGGGGCGATCAGCCAGTTTGGAGCGATTGAAGACGGGCAAATGTTGCAGGCAAAGGGGCACCACTTTACCGCCGTCGATCTGGTGGGCGGTGATCCGGCGCTGGCTTCCCGGTTTCAGGGAGGCAGCTTTGCCAATGTGTACCTGTCGCCCAAAGATTATCATCGCATCCACATGCCCTGCGCGGGTAAGCTTTTGCGGATGATCTATGTTCCGGGCGCGCTGTTCTCGGTTAACCCGACGACCGCGCGCGGGGTGCCAAACCTGTTTGCGCGCAATGAACGCGTGGTTTGTGTCTTTGACGCCGGTGAGTTTGGGCCGTTCGTCATGGTGCTTGTCGGCGCGACAATTGTCGGGAGCATGGAAACGGTCTGGCACGGCGTGGTCAATTCAACGCGCCCCGATCAGGTCGTCGAATGGACCTATGACGATAAGGATATCGTGCTGGAAAAAGGGGCTGAGATGGGCCGGTTCCTGCTCGGATCAACGGTGATCATGCTGTTTCAGCCCGGGGTTATCGAATTCAATGAAGACTGGGCTCCGGAACTACCAGTGCGCCTTGGCGAACGTATGGGCGATCATCCGGGCTGACGCTCCCTTCTGCCGATTTTCCTAAGCGATCCCTGAAACCGCTGGCCAGTGTTCGCCTGCACGACCATAGGGCGGGACACGATACCCTCGCAAAAGCGCCGCGATTGCGCCCGCGCACCAACTGGAGTGAATGCCGATGAAAGGCTATAAAGAACAAAGCCACGAAGACCGCGTGGCAGCGGCCGCCAAGGCCAAGGACAAAGCCTTGGCCAAGCTGAAGGCTAGGCCAAAGCCTGACGCAAAGGAGCTCGCCGCCAGAGCCGCCCGACAGGCTGAGCGCGACGCCAAAGCCGAGGCAAAGCGCGTCGCTGCTCGCGAAGCCAGGCTGGAAAAACAGCGTCTTGCAGAAGAGAAGAAGGCAAAGGCGAAGGAAGAGCACGCCAAAGCCAACCCGCCCAAGAAAACCGAAGCTGAACTGAAAGCGGCCCGCGATGCCCGTTATGCGGCTCGCAAAGCGCGCAAGTGACGCAAAGCTCGCTACATTTGCGGGATTTTGATGCGGCCGAATTTCTGCGTGAATACTGGCAGAAAAAGCCGTTACTGATCCGGTCTGCGTGGGAAGCGTGGTCAAATCCAGTGGAGCCCGACGAACTGGCGGGCCTTGCTTGCGAGGCTGGCGTCGAATCCCGCCTGATTACGCAAAGCGAGCCTGAGTGGGGGCTGGAAAACGGCCCCTTACCCGGAGACCGATTTGACAGGCTGGGCAGGGAACCGTGGACGCTGTTGGTGCAGGCGGTCGATCATCATATTCCGGCGGTCGCTGAAATGCTCGACCCCTTCCGCTTCGTGCCGAACTGGCGGATCGATGATGTGATGGTCAGCTATGCCGTCGATGGCGGCGGCGTGGGCGCGCATTTCGATCATTATGATGTGTTTCTTGTGCAAGGGCTGGGTAGACGCCGCTGGGAACTGGGCGGTTTGTGCGATGAGAATGCCGAGTTGTTGCCGAACTCCAACCTTCTTTTGCTCGCCGATTTTGAAGCGGCCGATGAATGGGTCCTGGAGGAAGGCGATATTCTGTATGTCCCGCCCCGCATCGCGCATCGCGGCACCGCTGTGGGTGACAATTGCATGACCTATTCAATCGGATTTCGCGCGCCGTCACGCGCCGAGCTGATCGAAGATTGGGCAGAAGACCTGGCGGACGGGCTGCTTGATCAGGATCGCTACTCTGATTCCGAACTGGCGCAGCAAGAAAACCCGGGTGAGATCAAGGCAGATGCGATTACGCAAATGCATAGCATGATTACCGAGAAAATGGTCGATCGCAGCAGCTTCGTGCGCTGGTTTGGCAGGTACAATACGAGTGCGAAGAATCCCGATATCGACTGGCGTCCGGAAACCGAGGCGGGCGTCGACGATATCAGGCAAAACCTGGCACAGGGTGCCGCGCTAATCCGCAATCCAGCCAGCCGCTTTTCCTTTATCCGCGAAACGCCTTCATCAATTCTTCTGTTCGTCGACGGGGAGTGCTTTGCCTGCACTGGCGATGAAGCTGCATTTGCAGAGAAGATTTGCGCGCAAACACAGCTGAACCTGCCCGCCGAGCCGGCGAAGCCGGTGCTGAAACTGATTGCCGAACTGTTCAATCAGGGAAGCGTCGCCTTCGATCCTTGAGGTCTAGGGCGTCGTCTCTTCCCATAGTCCCGGCGCAATCCCGTCAACGCTCCACTCTCCGATGGACCACCGGACCAGCCGCAAGGTGGGATACCCTATTGCCGCGGTCATTCTGCGTACCTGCCGGTTTTTCCCCTCGCGGATTGTCATTTTCAGCCAGCTGTCCGGGATTGTCTTTCGCTCACGAATGGGCGGATCGCGAGGCCATAGGTCCGGCGCTGCGACGCGTTCGACGTCTGCGGGTTTGGTCATACCGTCTTTCAGGCGCACCCCTTTTCGCAGACCGTCAAGGTCGCCCTCTTGCGGGTCGCCTTCGACTTGCACGAGGTAGGTCTTCGGCATCTTGAATCGCGGATCGGCAATGCGCGCTTGCAGGCGGCCATCGTCGCACAGCAAAAGCAGACCCTCGCTGTCCCGATCGAGACGCCCTGCGGGGTATACGCCTTTCACGTTGATATGATCCGAGAGCGTTGCACGAGCCGTGGGCGATCCGCGATCTGTGAATTGAGAGAGCACCCCAAAGGGTTTGTTGAAGAGTATCAGTCTCGGCATCTCGGCGTCCGTACCCACAAATCGCGAGCATGTCCTTAGGCTTATGGTAGACACGCTGATGATCGCGTGGTTACCTATCGGTAAAACAGCCTACGCAAGGGAGAGGCAGCTGTGATTACCAACAAGGGGTCCTTTCGGGCCTTGATCGTCGCGCTTGGCGCGGTTTGTCTGTCGGCCTGTGCGCCGGAAGGCGTCACGGGCGATATGCTGGTGAGTGCGGGCGGGGACGACGCCAACTGGGTAACCCATGGCCGAACCTATTCAGAGCAGCGCTTCTCTACACTTGAGGCGATCAACGCCGGGACGGTTGGTGATCTGGGCCTCACATGGTTTGCGGATATGGACACCGCACGCGGGCAGGAGGCGACCCCGCTGGTTATTGATGGCAAGCTGTACCTCACCACCGCATGGAGCAAGGTGAAGGCCTATGATGCGGCCACCGGAGAGCCTTTGTGGGAATACGATCCAAAGGTGCCCGGCGAAACCGGCGTCAAAGTGTGCTGTGACGTCGTGAACCGGGGCGTTGCCGCTTGGGGCAATTCGCTGTTTTTGGGCACGCTGGACGGACGTCTGGTGTCGCTGGATCGGGAATCAGGCGAGGTCCAATGGGAGGTGGTTACCGTCGACCAGACCAAAGCCTATTCCATTACCGGAGCGCCGCGTGTCATCGATGGCAAGGTTATCATCGGCAATGGCGGGGCCGAATTCGGCGTGCGCGGCTATATCGCGGCCTATGACGCGGCCAATGGCGAAGAGCTGTGGCGCTTTTACACCGTACCTGACGGGACCGAGCTGAGCGGGGAAGGCGACGACAGCCCCGAATATCTGCAAGCTGCCGCTGAAACATGGAACACCGATGTGCTTGCCAGCTCCGACGCGATCGGCGGGGGCGGCACAGTGTGGGATTCGATGGCCTATGATCCTGATCTGGACCTGCTGTATTTCGGCGTGGGCAATGGCAGCCCATGGAACCGCGCCTATCGCTCACCGGGCGAGGACGGCACGGGTGAGGGTGACAATCTCTATTTGTCGTCCATCGTTGCGATCAGACCTGAGACCGGCGAATATGTCTGGCATTACCAGACGACGCCGGGCGAGACGTGGGATTATACCGCAACCCAGCATATCATCCTTGCCGATATGGAGATTGAGGGCGAGGCGCGTCAGGTCCTGATGCAGGCGCCCAAGAATGGCTTTTTCTATGTGATTGATCGCAAGACCGGTGAGTTCATTTCTGCCGAGGAATACATCCCGCAAAACTGGGCGAAGGGGATTGATGAAAACGGTCGCCCGATTTTCAATGAAGAAACGCGCATTGATAAGACGGGTAAGCCTGCGCTGGTGATGCCGGGTCCGCTTGGTGGGCATAACTGGCACCCGATGGCGTTCCATCCTGACGAAAACCTCGTCTATATTCCGGCTTTCGAAGCGGCGACAGTTTACGCGCCTGAGGCGAATTGGAAACCGGACCGTGCGCGCGGGTTCAACGTAGGCTTTGATCTTGGCGCGGGCGATCTGCCGCCTGACATGGGCTTCCGCCGCCAGATCTATGATACCGTCAAGGGGAAGCTGATGGCGTGGGATCCGGTCGCGCAAAAGGCGCGCTGGGTCGTGGAACATCCCGGTCCGTGGAACGGCGGCATTCTGGCGACGGGCGGTAATCTGGTTTTTCAGGGCAATTCCTCCAGCGAATTTGCCGCTTACAATGCGGCCACGGGCGATAAGCTTTGGAGCTTTGCGGCACAGACCGGGGTCGTTGCGCCGCCGATCACCTATTCGGTTGATGGAGAGCAATATATCGCCGTGCTGGCGGGCTGGGGCGGTGCCTATGCCATCACTGCCGATGGCCATTTGATCAATGATCAGGGGCCCGTGCGCAATGTCTCGCGCTTGCTGGTGTTCAAGCTGGGCGGGGAGGCTCAACTTCCGCCTGAGCAGGAACTGGTCATGCTCCCGCTTGATCCGCCGCCTAGCCGCGCAGACGCTGAGACCATCGCGCTGGGTAAGGCCAAATATGCGCGTTATTGCGCGGTGTGCCATGCTCCCGCCGCCGTGGGCTCCACCGAATTGCCGGATTTGCGCCGTTCAGGTGCGCTGGGCAACCGGCAAGCGTGGAAGGCGGTCGTTCACGAAGGCATCCTCAAGGACAATGGTATGGTGAGCTTTGCTCCTTCTTTGTCGGTCGAAGAGGTGGAGGCGGTGCGGGCCTATGTCATCCAGCGCGCCAATGAGGATAAGGGTCTGGAGGAAATCGGGTAATCGCGCCGAGCGCTACATCAGGGTCACCCGTGCGGTCACCGGAGCTGCCATGATCAGGCGGCCCAGCAGAAATTCGAACGACACCGCATCCATTGCCTGCACCGCGGAGGATTCACCTGTTCCCGGTGGCCCTATCAGGATCGCATGCAAGCGCGTCAGCAGGCGCAGAATGACAAGTTCCATCAAGGCCCGGCGCGACACGAATTGCGCGGCGAGGGCATCAAGATGGAGGCCGATTTACCGGACGGCGTCTGAAACTTCATTGCTGGCCATGTGCCTCGGGCTTTTTCCGCAAAACTGGTGATCCCGCTGAGGGATTCGGCGTGTGGTTCGGACGATATGGAGTAATCGGCATCAGAGCAATCGGTCGATGGGCTAATTAACGCGGCACTCTTTTGCTGCGCCGCCGCTGATGTATAGTCGCGCGATGCGGCTCAGACATCTTGAAGTCTTCTATCACGTCTATCGCGAAGGTTCGATCAGCGCCGCTGCGCGCAATCTTTTCGTGTCACAGCCCTCGGTCAGCAAGGTCCTGAGGCACGCTGAAGATCAGCTTGGCTTTGCGTTGTTCGAACGGCGCAAGGGGCGGCTTTACCCGACCGACGCCGCGACCGAGCTGTTCCGCGAAGTCAGCGACATTTACGAGCGTGTCGCTACGCTGGATCGTACAGCCCGCAATCTGAGAGAGAGGCGCGGAGGCCACTTTCGCATCGGCGTGCTGCCATCGCTCGGTTTTGCAATTGCACCGCCAATGGTTGCGGCGATGCGCGCGGCCAATCCCGACATCAGTTTTGATCTGGCGACCTTGCACAGCGAGGACATGGCGACTGCCATGCTGGAGAAACGCTTCGATCTGTGCATCGGCTTTGATGATGAAGTGGATGAGCGCATCCGGTGCCGCACGATCAACGCTGTTGGTCTGGCTTTACTGTCGTCGCGCGGGGCCTTTGGTGAGGATGGAGCACTTGTGCATCCCTCAGCACTGGCAGATGCGGAGCTGATCGGTCTGCGTGACAGCGGTCCCGTGGCTGACCGGATCGACGCCTATCTTGACCAGGTACATGTGACACCCAAGGTGGCGATCACAGCCCAGACCTATTACGTCGCGGCTGAACTGGTGAAGCTGGGCGTGGGCGTGGCCATTGTTGACGGCTTTACCGCACGCCGTTTTGCCGATGGCGACGTGGCTTCATATAAGCTGGAAGGGGCGCCCATGCTGCCATTTGTGGCGATGACTTTGGCAGAGCAGAATGACACCGCGTTGACCACCGCCGCGCTGAAAGCGTTGAACGATCTGTTCGCATAAACCGCGATCCGGTGCAGATCCGCATTGATCGAGCGGTAATTGCCATAACGCACAGTTATATCACACGCAGCATAAATTCGTGACACAGGCTTGCGTCCGCAGCCCCTTTGGCGTTTAATCATTATGTAACACACGGTGTCAGCCTGTTTGGGGAAACGGCTGGGCAATCGTGAATAAACATAACTGGGGGCCTTCCACATGAAAACTTTCGCACGCATTTTATCGTACGCCGGGGCATCGACAGTCGCTCTCGCCAGCGCTGGCATCAGTACCAGCGCAAGTGCGCAGCAAGCATCGCCTGCAGACCCCGCATCTGTTGACAGCGCAGGGCTCACTGAAGATGCGCCGATCATCATCGTGACGGGTTCCCAGATCAAGGGCGCACAGGTGGATGACGTTCTGCCTGTCACTGTGGTCGATGAAGCACTGATTGAGGCGATCGACCCTGCGTCGACGGACGAGATTTTCCGCGCGATCCCGCAATTTGGCTCCGTCGGATTCAACGAACAAAGCACTGTGGGCGGTGTGAACGGCGCGCGCGGTGACATCGCTTCGGTCAACCTGCGCGGGCTGGGTACGGGCAACACGCTTACGCTAATCAATGGTCGTCGGATGCTGTTCAATCCGGGATTCCAGACAGAGCTGTTTGTGCCCGTGGTTTCTGCTGATGCCAATACGATCGCGCCGGGCAGTATTCGCCGGGTTGAAATTCTGCGCGATGGCGCGTCGGCGGTTTATGGCGCCGATGCAGTTGCAGGGGTGGTCAATACAATCCTGCGCGGCAACCGTACTGGCGGATATCTGCGCGGAAACTATCGCGCCTCTGACGGGACGAGCCTGTTTTCCTATCAGATTGATGGCGCTTACGGCTTCGATTTCGCTGACGGCCGGGCGAACCTGACGCTGTATGGCGCATATTTCCACGAAAACGGTTTGCGAGCCACTGCCCGCCCATATTCCAGATCCAGCGATCTGCGCCGCTTTGTCGAAGGCACGGACTTCGAAGGCGATACGCAGTTCGATAACCGTTCGATCAACTCGCCCTTTGGCGCGTTTGATATCCAGGGGTCACGGGCCACGTCATCCAATACGACTGTGCTGCGCGACGATGATTTCACCATCGAGCCTTGTTCGGTTTTTGGGGCTTCAGGCCAACCTAGCGACGGACGCTTCCTGGATCTCGGCAATGGATTGTGCGCAGATAATGGTGGCACGATTCCTCGTGAATTCCGCTATGACATAGGCGCGGACCGCTTCCTCTTTTCCGAGAAAGACCGTTACAACGTGCAGGCGCTTTTCAATTACGAGTTTAGCAACAGCGCCGAGCTCTATTTCGAGGGTCTGTATTATCGCAACGAAAACCGGCGAGAGCGCGAGCAGAGCACCATGCTTGGCGCGATACCGCTGGGCGTTGAAGCGACCGCGTTCTGGAACCCGCTGGGGCCAACTTTGCTGGCTGATGGGTCTCCCAATCCGAATCGCGTGACCAATGGGCTCGGGCCGGGTGTCACCGATGCCGGTCGCGCACTTGAGATGGAAGACTACCGCTTTATCGACGCCGGACCGCGGTTGGGCTCGGTTACCAAGGACGAATACCGTCTGGTGTTGGGTTTGCGCGGCAATATCGGTGATTGGGATTACGACACCGGTCTGCTCTATGCGCAGGCGAACCAGCTTGACCTGACGCGCAACCGCATCTCAAGCTCGGCGGCACAGGCCGCGATCAATCGCACCGATGCGACCGCTTACAATCCGTTTAACGGGGGATGCTTCCCCGGTGAAGGTCTTGGCCCCAATCGCGCAGACTGCACCCCGAACCCCCAAAGCGTGATCGACGACATCACTATCGATGTTTTCCGCGACGGTGAAACAACGCTGGCGCTGGCTGATTTCAAGGTGTCGAACAACAACGTGTTCGAGCTTCCGGGCGGCGGCGTTGGTATTGCTGCCGGCATCGAAGGCCGGCGTGAAACATTTATCGATGATCGCGACCCGCGGCTCGACGGCACGATTACGTTTACGAACGCAGTCACTGGTGAGTTTTTTGGTTCAGATGTGCTGGGATCGAGTCCTTCGCCTGACACCAGCGGCAATCGCGAAGTCTTCTCGGCATTTGCCGAAGCGCTTGTTCCTGTGATTTCGCCGGAAATGGACGTGCCCCTTTTCCACTCGCTCGAATTGCAGGTCGCGGCGCGTTACGAAAACTTCTCGGATGCAGGCAGTGCCTTTGTCCCGCGCGCTGCCTTGGCTTGGCGTCCGATTGAGGATGTTCTGTTGCGTGGTGCCTGGTCGCAAGGTTTCCGCGCGCCCAACCTCGTGCAGGTCAACGATGCCGGAACGACCCGCGCCAACTCGATCACGCAAGTGGTAGAGTGCGTCGCCGAGATCATTCAAGGCATTTCGGAAAGTGTGGACGATTGCGGCACGCAAAGCACGATTGATTTCCGCTCTGGCGGGCCTGACCTTGAGCCCGAGGACACAGAAAGCCTTAACTTCGGCATCGTCCTCACGCCTAGCTTCATTCCGGGCCTGACAATTACCGCCGATTACTGGCGCGTGAAGCAGGAGGGGATCGTCGGCATTTTTGGCAGCGGCAACAACCTTGCGCTTGATCTACTGCTTCGCCTGAATGGCGAAAGCAATCCGAATGTTGTTCGCGCCGATCCCGATCAGGAGCAGCTTGATCTGTATGCTGGAACGGGAATCCTGCCCGCCGGCACAATCTCGCAGATCATCAACCCGTACCTCAACCTTGACCAGCGCACTTCCGAAGGCGCTGACTTCAGTGTTTTGTATGAGTTTGAGACCGGTTTTGGCGACTTCGATTTTCAGGTCAACGCAGCGCGCCTGATCGGATTTGACCAATCAGCAGGGCCGCTTACGGACAGTCTTTTCACTGATCTCACGCCCGCGCTAGAGCAAATCCCCCAGCTTTCGACCGAAGATATCGGTGCGCTGCTGCCATTTGGCTTTGGCGACGTGCTTGAAATTGATGGGCGGCCCAAATGGCGGTTTAGCGCGTCGGCGGCATGGGAAAGCGGGCCTGTGCGGGTCAATCTCTTCGGTCGCTATGTCGGGCGGGTGTTTGATCCGGGCGCAACACAGAACGATACGCTTGAATTTTTCGAGGTCGATGACTGGTTCACGATGAATCTCGGCGTCCGGTACCGGATCGAGAATGACACAGCGCTCGATGGAACCTCAATCCGTTTCGGCATCAACAATGTTTTGAACGAAGCGCCGCCGATTGCCGATGAAAGCTTCGGCTTTTACGGCAGTTTGCATAGCGCCCGCGGGCGGGTGTTCTCAATCGATCTGCGCAAAAACTTCTAAGGTTTAAGGGCGCGCGGGCCGACCGGCATCACGCGTCCGGCCTTGCGCACTTAACCATTATCGCAGGAGAGCATTTTGACGCATATGCCATGGGTTGCTTTTGCGGGACTGGCTGGAAGCCTGTTTGCGGGACTGTTGCAGATTGCTCCTGCGGCAGCCGAAAGCGACACAACCGCCACACATGCGGAGTCGTGCGAGACTAGAAGAGCCTCTATCGACAGGGCTTTTCCCACCGGAGCTTTTGCGCAGTGCGATACCTCCGGATCCAAGCGTTTTACCGTGACCATTGCGCCCGAGGATGAAGGCCGGATCAATTGCAGTGCATGGTATGCCTTCCGGCTCACCCCAAAACGCAAGGGGCGAGTTCGCGTCACCCTGGACTACGCACGTTGCGGCCATCGTTATTGGCCAAAGACCAGCGTGGATGGGGAAACCTGGACACGCCTGCCTGAAAGCGCTGTCACAATTTCGGGCAAGGGCGACGACCGCTCGGCCGAATTGACGCTCACACTGGGCAAGGAACCCTTGTTCGTCGCCGCGCAGGAGATTTTTGGCCCATCCGACTATGCGGCGTGGCTTGACCGGCATGAGGCTAAACCGTTCGTTGCGCGCAGCTTGTTAGGGACGTCTGCCGAAGATCGCCCGATTGAAATGATGCGGATCGCGGCCCCCGATGCTGCCTCGCGTGAAACCATAGTGTTAGTCGGTCGCCAGCATCCACCCGAAGTGACCGGTGCGCTCGCGATGCTGCCATTTGTGGAAACGATCATGGGCGATAGCGATCTGGCGAGGGCATATCGCGCGCGGTTTGAAACGCTGGTCGTGCCGATGCTGAACCCTGATGGCGTGGTGCGCGGCCATTGGCGGCATAATACGGGCGGAGTGGATCTGAACCGCGACTGGGGCCCTTTCACCCAGCCCGAGACAAAGCTGATGAAGGATATGCTAGAGGGCATCGCCGCCGACCCTGATCGAACCTTGCGCGCCCTGATTGACTTCCATTCGACAGGGCGCGACGTGTTCTACACAATCCCCGATGAGCTACCTACCGATCCGGAATTGTTCACGAAGAAGTGGCTGGCATTTTATCAGGAGCGGATGCCCGATTACGCCGTGAACAGGGATGCCCGTCACACCGCTGGCCGCCCCGTTTCTAAGGCGCATGTCTTTGATACCTATGGCATTCCGGGCATTACATTCGAAATCGGGGATGAGACAGACAGGGGGCTGATCAAACGGATCGGACGCGAGTCTGCCATTGCGATGATGTTCACCATGCTTAAAGCATCGGTTCCCGCCACATTGCCCAAAATTGCGGCAGATAGCGTCGCCGAGTGATCTCGATAGCGCTGCGTCCCTTTGGGTTATTGTTAGCCTCGGCTGCCGTGCTGTCAGGGTGCGCGATGTCGTCTGGCACCGATCTCGTTCCGAACGAAACACCTGCTGCGGTCGACATCCTGATCACCGGCGGGCTGGTTCATGATGGAAGTGGAGCGCCCGGCCGTATCACGCAGATTGCGATAACTGGCGATACAATCGCTTATATTGGCGATGATGCGGGCGAGCGTTTTCTGGCAGACAGTGTGATCGATGCGAGCAGCCTGATTGTCGCACCCGGTTTTATCGATCCGCACACCCATGCCGGCTCTGATCTTGCATCATCCGAGGCGGGTCGCCGTGCCAATCCTGCCTTTGCCTTTCAGGGTGTGACGACGGTGATGATCGGCAATGACGGGTTCGGCAGTCCCCAGATCGCAGGTATGGCGGGTGCGGCACAACGGCTTGGTATCGGCACCAATGTCGGATTTCTGGTGGGCCACGGCGCTGTGCGCGAAGCCGTCTTGGGTAAAGCAAACCGCGCGCCTGATGCCGGGGAACTTGCGCGTATGGAAGCGATCACGCGGCAAGCCTTGTGCGAGGGTGCGTGGGGCTTTTCCGCCGGTCTATATTACGTGCCGCAGAACTATGCGAAGACAGACGAAGTGATTGCCTTGGCACGCGTCGCGTCTGGATTGGGCGGGTATTACGACACCCATATGCGTGACGAGAGCACTTACAACGTGACAGTGACAGGTGCCTTGGCCGAGGCGCTGGAGATTGGCCGGGAGGCCGAAATTCCGGTCCACATCTCGCATATCAAGGCACTCGGCCCCGCGGTGTGGGGGCACAGCGCGCGCATGATCGCGATGATAGAAAAGGCCCGCGCCGAGGGGCAGCGCGTCACCGCCGATCAATATCCTTGGGAGGCGTCTGGCACGCGCATCAGCAATGCACTGGTCCCGCGTGATGCGTTGGAAGGCGGGCTGGATGCATTGCGAGGGAGGCTCGCGACGCCAGAACAAAGGGCTGCGATCCGCAAGGGCATGATCACGGGGCTTGCCCGCAGAGGCGGCGCGGATAAGCTGCTGATCACCGGTCGTCTTGGCGGCTCCGAAGCTGCAATCGGCAGTACGCTGGCCCAGATTGCCAAGGCGCGAGATATCGAGCCGGTTGATGCCGCGCTTGCCATTCTCGAAGTGGGTGATGCGCGCGTTGCCTCCTTCAATATGAACCCCGATGACATCGCAGCCTTTGCCAGCCGGGATTGGGTGGTGACCGGCTCTGACGGTTCTAACGGGCACCCGCGTAAATATGCGAGCTTTCCCAAAGCCTATCGCGATCTGGTGAAAGGACAGGCTCAAATGGATATTGCACGCTTTATCCGGCGCAGCAGCGGGATGACGGCGGACATTATTGGGCTGGAGAAGCGCGGCTACCTTCGCGAAGGATACTTCGCCGATATCGTCATCTTCGATCCTGACCGCTTTGCCCCGCAGGCCACCTATCAGACCCCGCGAGAGCTTTCCTCTGGTGTGGTGCATCTGCTGGTAAACGGGCAAGGCCTGATTGAGGATGGCCAGATCAATACCGGGCCAAGCGGTGCGATGCCCGCCGATCTGCCCGGCCGTGCGCTGTTGAAAGATGCGCCATGTTAAGGAGCCAGGAGTGCTGAGATTCTGGTTTGGGATACCCCTTTGGCAAAGGGTGATACTGGCTCTGGTACTGGGTGTGGCCGCCGGATTTTCGATGGGTGAAAGCGCGCAGAGCATCCGTTGGATCGGTGACCTGTTCATTCGCGCGATCAAGATGCTGATTGTGCCGCTGATCTTCTTCTCGCTTGTGTCCGGTATCGCGGCGTTGGGCGACTTGAAGAAACTGGGCGATGTGGGCGGCAAGGCGGTTGGCCTGTTTCTGCTTACCGCGCTCGCTTCGATTTCGCTCGGCCTCGCCATGGGGACCGTCTTTGAACCGGGTATCGGGCTAAACATCACGCTGCCGGAAGACGCGCAGCTTATCCAGCCGCCAGACCTGACATGGACGCAGCGATTGCTGGACATGGTCCCTGAAAACCCGATCATGACGATGGCCGAAGGTCAGATACTGCCGCTGATCCTGTTTGCGATTCTGTTCGGGGTCTCATTGTTGATGGCGGGCGAAGAAGGCGCGCCGATTACCCGCGCTGTCGATGCAGGCGCTGCGGTGATGCAGAAAATGACCATGATCGTGATGGAACTGACGCCTCTGGGTGTGTTCGCCCTTATGGCGTGGGTTGCGGGCACATTCGGATTTGAAGCGCTATGGCCGCTCGCAACGATGGTCGCGCTGAATTACGCGGGATGTTTCATCATCATTCTGGTGGTCTATCCGCTCATCCTGCGCACTGTCGCGAAACTGCCGGTGATTGATTTTTATCGCGGCATCTTTGACGCTCAGGCCGTGGCGTTCTCCACCGCATCATCGAACGCCGCGTTGCCTGTCACGCTGCGTTGTGTGCAGCGCAATCTGGGCGTGTCGCGCTCTGTCTCCAGCTTTGTCGTGGCACTCGGGGCGACGATCAATATGAACGGCACGGCGATGTATCTGGGCCTTGTCGCGATGTTTGGCGCGCAGCTTTACGGGATTGAGCTTAGCATCACGTCCTATCTGTTGATCGCGTTGACCGCGACGCTGGGATCGGTCGGAGCGGCGGGGATTCCGGGATCGGGCCTGATCATGATGAGCCTGGTGCTGACCGCGATAGGCGTGCCATTGGAAACAATCGCCTTTGTCGCTGGCATCAATCACATCATGGATATGATGCGCACCATGACGAATGTGACCGGCGATGCTACGGTTGCGGTCGCAGTTGGGCGCATGGCGGGTGAGATCGACGTTGAGGAATATATCTCCGCCGATGATGTTTAGGTTTGGCTCTCCAGCAACCCGGCCAATCTCTCACCCGATCCCATCGCCAGTGTCCATCCCAGCGCGCCATGCCCGCTGTTTACGGCAATGTTCTCGCTGATATGGTGGATATAGGGTTGTGAGCTGGGCGTGGTGGGACGCAGGCCGGTCCAGTAATTGCCTGCCTGCGAATAGTCTCCCGCCTCGGGCATACACTCCATTGCGGCGGTCCGCAGCCATTCGATCCGCGCAGGATCAATTGCGCGCGATGATTTTCCCAGTTCCGCGATCCCGGCAACCCTTATCCGCTCGCCCAGATTGGTTATGACGAGGCGGCGCCTTGCATCCGTCACGGAAATGCGCGGAGAGCGATCCGTGGCAGGCATTTCAAACGAATACCCCTTCATCGGCTGGATCGGGAGTGCGGCACCCAGCGGCGCGAGCAGCCGGTTGGTATCGGTGCCAGAGGCAACCACCACCGTATCGGCGTGCAGGCTCTCACCGCTATCAAGGGTGACGCTGGCAGTGTTGTTACCCTGCGCGATGCTCGCCACGCCCGCGCACAAGCGGATTTTTGCATCATAGTCGCGCTCAAGCAGCTGCGTCAGCGCGCGGCAAAATAGCAGCGGGTCGCCGACCACTTCGGAAGGGGTGGAGATCACACCTGTCACATCGGGATCGAGCCCGGTGAGAGAGGGATCAAGCTGCGCCATCTGTTCGCGCGGCAAAATGTGCTGCTCGACCCCGGCGCTCTGCTTCAGGGTCCGCACCGCCGCGGCTCGTTCCCATGTATCGGGCGAATACAGCAGATGCACTTTGCCAGCGATCCGGTGTTTGAACTGGAGGTCATGCCGGTCACGCAAGCTATCCATTGCGCGGCGCGATTCATCGGCCAGTTTCAGCACAGCCAGCGTGTTGCGGCGAAACGCCCCCGCCGTGCAGTTTACGGCGAAGCGGGCGAGCCATGCGTAGTAATCCAGCCCCCCGGTCCAGCGCATCGTTACGCCGCCTTTTCCTGCAAGCAGTTTGGGCAGCGAGGCAAGCAAAGCCGGATTGCCCACGGCATCAGTGTAGCAATAGCTCAATTGCGCGCCGTTCGCGTGGCTTGTGCCCATCGCCGGGCCGCTCTCGCGATCCACCAGCGTGACACGCCAGCCGCGCCTCGCCAGCGCATAGGCAGAGGCGACGCCGATTACGCCTGCGCCGATAACAATTGCCGATCTCGTCAAGGCTAAGTCCCCAGATTTGCCGCATCACAGTGCAGTCTTGCGCCGCCACTGGCCATGAGCGATTGACGCAGGCTCCATAAATGCGGTCTATGGCACGATGAGAGGGAGTTTAGCGATGGGGCGCTTTGTCAGGCGCGCGGTAATGAGCGCCATTGTGCTGGTGCCTGCTGGCGCGCAGGCTTGCTCCCCCGCCGATATGCGCGCCCTTTTCGAATATGAAGCGCGCACTCAGAGCGTTCTGGATGTCGAGGCCGCGATGGCCCGCGCGCAGGCAGCGCATGGGGCAATCCCGGAGGCCGCTGCGCGAGATATCACGAAGAAAGCGCGCGCCGCATTGATCACGCAGGCCGATTTCGATGCGGAGTATTCTGTGGTTCGGCACCGCATGGTCGCGTTGCTGAATGTCTGGCGTCGCAGCCTTGATGATCTGGGTGATCGCTATGTGCATTTCGGGGCGACCACGGTCGATATTTACGGCACGGCCAGCGTGCTCCAGATCGACCGCGCCGCAGGCGAGCTTGATGTATGTCTCGACGATGCGATTGACGCGATGCGCGTGCTGGCCACGGCGCATAAGTCGACCCCGATGATCGGTCGTACGCTGGGCCAGCATGCTCAGCCGATCACTTTCGGCAAGAAAGTCAGCACGTGGATCGCGGAATATGACCGTCATAAGCAACGCCTCGCGCAAATGCGCGCCCGGCTGCGCAGATCGGCGATCCTGAAGGGGCCGGTAGGCAATTACTCGGGGCTGGGCGGCAAAGCCATTGCGGTTGAGCAGACATTTGCGAGCGAGCTGGGATTGGCGCAGCCTTATACCGGCGACTGGAACGGCACGCGTGATGTCTTTGCCGAATACGGGCTGTTGCTGGGCCTGATTGCCAAGTCGCATCAGCGCATCGGGCAGGAGATATTCCTGCTGCAAGGTACCGATATTCGCGAGGTGAGAGAGGCGCAGCGTAAAGGTGTGGTCGGCTCCAGTTCCATGCCGCACAAACGCAATCCGCGCGCGCCGGAGAGGCTGATCCATGCCGGGCGCACCATCCCGCGTCTGGGCGAGGTGCTGGCTGACGATGTGGTGAATGTCTTTGAGCGGGACAACACATCGCGGCTGGCTCCCGTGATGGAAGAGATCACGATTGAATCTGTCGCAGCTCTCAAATCGCTGACGGGGTTGCTGGCCGGACTCGAAGTCGACACGCAGTCGATGCGCGCCAACATTGATCGCACGCGCGGCTTTGCGATGTCGCAAAGGGTGGCTCTGGCGCTGGCTGCCGAGATGCCGCGGCCTGAGGCCGATGCGCTTGTAAAGCAGGTGATTGCCGATGCTATCGCGGCAGATATGACGTTCAGGCAGGCGCTGTTGGCGAATGCGCAGACCTCCGCCAGTCTGGACGCTGCCACGCTGGATGTGTTGCTTGATCCGACTTGGCTGGAGACACCCGCGCTGGACCAGATTGATCGTGTGATCAGCGAAGCGGATGGTGCGCGCGAGTGACCGGTACAGCCTGCCGCAGCGTTGGCATGATCTGGGCTTTGCGGCTGGCTGGCCTTGCCGTTGCCGCCGTCGTCTATGCATTGCTCGGCGCGGCGCAGCTTGACCCCGATGCGCGGTTTGTCGCCGCAATTGCCAGCCTGATGGCGGTGTGGTGGATGACAGAGGCAATTCCGCTCGCCGCCACCAGCCTGATCCCGGTTATCGCCATTCCTGCTCTCACGGATCGCAGCGTCGGCGAGACGACTGCATCCTATGCCAGCCCGATTGTTTTCTTGTTTCTGGGAGGCTTCCTGATTGCGATTGCCATGGAGAAATGGGGCCTGCATCGCCGAATTGCGCTGTTCACGCTGGGCCTTGTGGGTGTGTCACCGCGCCGGATCGTGCTGGGACTGATGATAGCGACGGGCTTTTTGTCGATGTGGGTTTCCAACACCGCAACCACTTTGATGATGCTGCCTATCGGGTTTTCGGTGCTCGCGCTGGTATCGGGCCAGTCAATGTCGGGAGCAGATGCGGATGGGTCTGCATCGGGGAGTGATGACCCACAAATCGCCCAGTTTGGCACCTGCCTTGTGCTTGCGATTGCATGGTCGGCCAGCATGGGTGGGCTGGGCACATTGTTGGGCAGTCCGCCCAATGCCATCATCGCGGGCTATGCAAGTGACGAGCTGGGCGTAGATATCGGCTTTGTCGACTGGATGACTTTGGGCGTTCCGCTGGCGGTCACATTCATCCTGATCGGCTGGGCATTGATGACGCGGGTACTGTATCGCTTCGAATTGAGTGAGATCCCCGGTGGCGGCGCCCTGATTGCGGGAGAGATCACCAAGCTGGGCCGCATGAACCGGGGGGAGGCGACAGTGGCGCTGGTTTTTGGCAGCGCGGCGTTTTTGTGGATCGTGCCGGGCCTGTTGGCAGGGGTTCCCTCAATCGAAGCTGCTGCGCCATGGCTCGATCAATTGAACGATGCCGCAATTGCGATCGCTGCCGGTGTGGCTCTGTTCCTGCTGCCCGCTGATGAGGAAGGTAATATGGTGCTGGACTGGCAGGATGCTGAATCCGGTCTGCCATGGGGCGTGCTGCTGCTGTTTGGCGGGGGGCTGAGCCTTGCAGGCGCGGTCGCCGGTACGGGGCTGGATGACTGGTTCGGCCAGCAGGTCTCAGGCCTTGCGACCCTGCCGGTGGTGATCCTGATCGCCTGTGTGGTGGCGATTGTGCTGTTCCTGACCGAAGTCACCAGCAATACCGCGACTGCGGCCACATTCATCCCTGTTTTGGGCGGGGTGGCCATGGGTGTGGGGATGGACCCGATGGGGCTGCTAGTCCCCGCAGCTTTGGCCGCGACATGCGCGTTTATGCTGCCCGTTGGAACGCCGCCCAACGCCATTGTCTTTAGCACCGGCGCAGTCACAATCGCGCAGATGGCGCGCGGCGGATTTGTGCTGAACCTGATCGGGATCGCGCTGGTGACAGGCTTTGTCTATTGGCTGGGCGGGGCCGCGTTGGGGCTTGCTTTCGGATAGCCGCGCGCTCAGCCGCATCAGGGCTCTATCAGGTCGTAGACAACATCGGATATTCCGCCATTGGAATGGCCCACACCCTCCACGATCCGCACAGACCATCCAAACTCCCACCCCTTCCGCTCAGCAAGGCTGCGCGCTGATGCAAAAAAGGCCTTCCCCCGGGCAAACCGGTGCGGCCCCTGTTTCATCGCGCCTTTGCTCTGGTTGAGGAGCCGCCCGCCGGGATCGTTATCCTGATCGCCCAGGATCACCACAACATCCTTGGCCAGGGCGGCTTTCAACGCGTTGTCATCGATAGAAAGGCCTTTCAAACCGAATGGGAAGGGTACGGCCGGGTCTGCGAAAGTGTACCACCCGGCATTGGCGGCGAGATAGCGTTTCACCCGTGCATCCGGCTTAAAGAAGAGGAAGCGATGCACGAACTGCGATCCGGCGGAATGGCCATAGATCGTGTAATGCGATTGGCTCCCGCTCAGCCGCGCCACAACTTCGTCAAAGAGCGGCTCGACGGCTGAAAAGGCCCAGACCCTCTCGTCGCGCTGCTCGCCGCTTTCGCCATCGAAGACCCCGCCCAGATTGTAGCCGTTGGCTCTTGGAAAGTCTTCGCGGGAAAAGCCGGGCGCGACGATGATGAAACCGGCTTTGTCTGCCTCCTCAATCCACTGGTCGCGATAGCGATCCGGATCGCGGCGCGCGCCATGCATGATAAAGGCGATTGGGGCGGACGCTTTGTCTACGCTTTCGGGTGCATAGACCCACACCGGAAGGTCCGGACCCTCCCAACCATCGAAAGTGAAGCTGCTTGGTCCGCTGCTGATGGCGGGCGCGGATGCATGGACAGGTGCGGGGCTAACAAAGGAAACCGCCACCAGCAGCGCTAAAGCCCAGCACAGCCAGGCCAATCCGGCATTCTGAAAGGATCGGGTGCGCAGAGTGTGTCTCCTCAATATCGGCTTAGACGCTACCTAACGCGGCTCATGGTTGCAAATCCGTTCATCATCTCCCAGACCCACATGGTTTTCTCGCAGACCTTCGGGGGCTTCATGAAAAGATATTGCGTTCTCACCGCTTTGGCATTCGGCCTGGGTACAACGGCGATTGGCGGTGCGGCTGCTGAAGGTGGCGCTCAGGATGACCCGCGGCTGTTTTCTGCCGAGGACGTTTTCGAGCTCGAATGGGCCGATGCGCCGCAAATCTCGCCCGATGGGAAGCAGGCGATCTACGTGCGGCGTTCCAATGACGTGATGACAGATCGCACGCTCTCGCATGTCTGGATCGCCAATCTGGACGGAAGTATGCATGAGCCGCTGTTCGCGGATGACGCTTCGTACCGTTCGCCGCTCTGGTCACCCGATGGCACTCGCGTCGCATATATGAAAAGCATGTCGGGCCGCACCGGTCTGTATGTCCATTATCTGGGATCGGGCCGCGATGCGTTGATCGGCACATTCGCGAAAGGACCGGGCAACCTTGAATGGTCACCCGATGGCAAAATGCTAGCCTTCACCATGGCGGTCGAGGGGCAGAGCAAGCCGCTGGTCAAAAGCCCGAAGAAGCCTGACGGCGCGAAATGGGCCGAGCCGCCCAAAGTGATCGACCGTGCGCGCTATCGCTCCAATGGAGCGGGCTTTCTGGAGCTTGCTTACACCCATGTCTTTGTGATCCCCGCAGAGGGCGGCACCGCGCGTCAATTGACCACGGGCGATTTCAATCATGGCGGGCAGTTGTCTTTCACGCCCGATGGCACCGAAATTCTGTTCTCCGCCAACCGAAATGCGGACTGGGAATTGCAAAGCCGCGAGGCGGATATCTTTTCGGTGAATACCAACTCAGGCAAGCTGACGCAGCTAACCGATGCACCGGGCGTGGAGCGAAGCCCCCTTGTCGCTCCGAACGGGGGCTCAATCGCCTATCTGGGCACCACCAATGAACGCGTGCCTTTTCTGCCGACGAATATCTTTGTGATGGACAAGGACGGGGGCAATTCCCGCAATCTGACGGAAAGTCTCGACCGGCGCGCGGGGGACTTGCAATGGCTTTCCGAGAAAGAACTGTCCTTCACTTTCCAGAACCGGGGGGAGAACCATATCGGCGTGGTCGATCTGGGCGGTAAACGACGCGTCGCGGTTGAGGGGATCGGCGGGACGACAATTGGTCGCCCCTATGTCAGCGGCGCTTATGATGCGGGCAAGGGCGGTGTGCTGGTCTATACCAAAGGCAGCGCGGCGCGCCCGGCTGATATCTATGTCACGCAAAGGGGCCGCACGCGCAGGCTTACAAGCCTGAACGATGACCTGCTGGCGCACCGCGATATGGGGGAGCTGCGCAGCTTTACCTACAATTCCTCGCTCGATGGGCTGGAGGTGCAGGGCTGGATGATCACTCCGCCCGATTATGAGGAGGGCAAGACCTATCCGCTGATCATCGAAATTCACGGGGGGCCGCATCTGGCCTATGGCCCGCATTTTTCCGCAGAGCTTCAGCGCATGGCGGCGGCGGGATATGTCGTCATCTACGACAATCATCGCGGGTCCATCGGCTATGGCAGCGAATTTGCGAACTTGCTCCAGTACAAATATTCCAGCCCCGATGATTTTGCCGATCACATGTCGGCGGTGGACTGGGCGATCGCCAATGGCTTTGCGGATAAGGACAATTTGTTCATCGCCGGAGGATCAGCCGGGGGTATCGCCACTGCCTATGCTGTGGGTCTGACCAACCGCTTCAACGCGGCAATGGCCGCCAAGCCGGTCATCAACTGGGTGTCCAAGGTGCTGACAGCGGACAGCTATATCGGCCAGATCCAGAACCAGTTTCCCGGCCCGCCATGGGAGCATCTGGATCATTACTGGGAGCGGTCCCCCCTCAGCCTTGTCGGCAATGTTGAAACGCCAACCATGCTGATTACAGGCGAGGTCGATTACCGCACGCCGATTTCTGAAACGGAGCAGTTCTATCAGGCGCTGCAATTGCGGCGCGTGCCCAGCGCAATAGTGCGTATCCCCGGATCGAACCACGGGATCGCCAGCCGTCCGTCACGCCTGAATGCAAAGACGGATTACACGCTGGCTTGGTTCGAGAAATACAAGGTCGCGCCCGACGCCGAGGGTCAGAAGACGGAGGATTAACCCTCGCGCAATTTGCGCAGGAAAATCTGCACCTGTGAGCTGAGCGTAGAGGCCTGCTGCTCCAACTCGTTCGCGCTGGTCAGCACCTGACTGGCCGCGCTTCCCGTGGACAGTGACAAATCGCGCACGTCATCAATATGGCCGGAGACTTTCTGTGTCCCGCTCGCCGCCAGATCGATGCTGCGCGCCAGATCCTGACCCGCGACCGATTGCTGGTCAACTGCGCTGGCGATGGACACAGCGGTTGTTTCCAGTTCCTGCACCTGACTGGCGATTGACCGCAATGCAGAGACGCTTGCGCCGGTGGTGTCCTGCATCGTGCGGATCTGTTCGGCGACCTGCTCGGTTGCGCGGCTGGTCTGCATCGCAAGTTCTTTCACCTCGCTGGCCACCACCGCAAAGCCGCGTCCCGCTTCCCCGCCGCGCGCCGCCTCAATTGAGGCGTTGAGCGCGAGCAGGTTGGTGCGCTGCGCGATTGTCTGGATCAGTTCAACGATATGGCCGACCTGATCGGCAGAGGCAGAGAGCGCGGAAATCGTTTCGTCCGCCTGAATCGTCGCATCGGTCGCCATCCGGGCCAGCGAACTGGAGGAGGCCGCCTGCTGGCTGATTTCATTGATCGACAATGCGAATTCATCGCTTGCCGCAGCGGCGGAGGTGGCACCGGCATTGGCTTCCGCCATGCTGTCTGTCAGATCGGCGGTCCGCGCGCTGGTTTGCTCTGCCGTGCTCGCCATCTTTGTCGCGGTTGAGTACAATTCGCCCGAGGCCGTCTGAACCCGGTTCACGACCTCGCCAACGGTCTGTTCAAAGTTTCGCGCGACACTGTCGATCAACACGGTGCGGCTGCGTTCGGATTCTTCGCGCTCACGGGCGCGCTCCTGCTGTTCACGCACTTCGGTTTCCGCACGCTCCGAGCGTTCGCGGGCCCACATTTCCAATTGGCGATTGCCGCGTTTGAACATGGCCAGCGCGCGCAGCATCTCGCCAATTTCGTCTTTGCGATCCCGCCCTTCAATCTCGAATGTGCGGTCCCCATTGGCAAGCCTGGTCATACCGCTTGTGACTTCCTGAACTTTGGATACGAGATCGCGCGACAAATACCCAAAACCTGCAAACAGGAACAACGCCGCCAGCAGCCCAAGCGCGCCGGCCCAGCCCGCCACGAAGAAGAAATGGCCGATCGCGTTGTCCCGCATCGCGTTGGCCAGTCCAGAGATATCCCCTGCAAAACTCTGCGCATTTTTGAACAGCGCATCGCCGCGATCCGAGATTTCATAGGCCAGCGCCTCAGTCCGGTCGGAGCGACCTTCAGCGCTGAACGCTGCCATCGTTTCATCGAACGTGGCGTTGTATGCAGTCACTTCGTTGCGCAATTGTGTGATGCGCGGTTGAAGCGTAGGCGCCTGCTCGATCAGCACCGCCTCAATCTCTTCGATCTGCGCCAGGGCCGCGTCATAGGTCTGTTTGCGGCGTTGCAGAACGGCTGGCTCCTGCTCGAACAGGAACCGGGTGGTGTTATAGCGCAACTCCCCGATTGTCCCGCGCAGATCGCCGGAGGTTACCGTCGCGCCTTGAACTTTATCAGTGGTTTCGAACCGCATGCTCGCCTCGGTCATGCCAAAGGCGAGCACCAGGCCAACAGCAATCGCCAAAGCTATGCAGCTTCCGAATATGGTGTTGACCTTGGCCCCGATTCTTTGATCGCGAAACCACGCCAGCCGATCAAAGATGCTTGAGGGTGAACCTTTTGCATCGTCATGGGGCTGGTCTGGCAGGCTGAAGTCGTACCCGTCATCCAGCGCAAAGGCGGGAACCGAGTTTTCCTCGCGCTCCTCCTGAACTGTCATCATGTTCATCGCCGGTCCCCTGCCCCTTGAAATGCTCGGGGAATCTGTGAACGAAATAGCTTAATAACACCTTTCGCGTGTACCCGTCGGGGCTTTCGCGAAATCGGGCTCAGGTGCTGCGGACCTTGGTCAGAAATGCGTCTACCTGAACCCGCAGGATCGAGGCCTGATTCTCAAGACTTGTGGCGCTTGACAGCACCTGGCTTGCAGCTGATCCAGTTGAAAGCGAGAGGTCGCGCACATCCTCGACATGATTCGCGACCTGCTCTGTGGACCGCGCGGCGAGATCAATGCTGCGCGCAAGATCTTGTCCTGCAACAGATTGCTGGTCCACCGCGCTGGCGATAGACACTGCTGTCGCTTCAAGCTCGTGCACCTGATCGGCAATTGTCCGCAGAGCAGAAACGCTCGCTCCGGTGGTGTCTTGCATGGCGCGGATCTGGTCGGCCACCTGTTCGGTGGCGCGGCTGGTCTGCATGGCGAGCTCTTTGACTTCACTGGCAACCACGGCAAAGCCGCGTCCCGCTTCCCCGCCGCGCGCCGCCTCAATTGAGGCATTGAGAGCAAGCAAATTGGTACGTTGCGCGATGGTCTGGATCAGTTCGACGATCTGCCCTACCTGTTGCGCGCTATCCGAGAGGGCCGATATCGTCGCGTCAGCTTCAGCAGCGGAGGAGGTCGCAGTGCGCGCAAGTTGCGCTGAGTTGGCGGCCTGACGGCTGATTTCCCCGATCGACATCGCAAATTCGTCGCTGGCCGCAGCGGCTGCTGTTGCGCCAGTATTTGCCTCTTCCATCGACGCACTGACTTCGGCTGCGCGGGTGCTGGATTGCTCGGCTGTTCCAGCCATCATTTTCGACGTGGTTTGCAACTGGGTCGAGGCTTCGGCAACGCCGCTGACAACGTCGCCGACGGTGCGTTCAAACTGATCGGCCACGTCGCGCAGCATCTGCTCGCGTTCCTGCCGCGATTCCTCTTTTTGCACCTGATGCCGCGTCTGTTCGTCCAGTTCCGCTTTTGCTTGCTCGGCGCGTTCTTGGCTAAGCCGCTCCAGACGCTTGCCTGCCCGATGAAACACTTCCATCGCGCGGGCCATCTCGCCGATCTCGTCGCGCCGCTTTTTGCCGGGGATGGTCAGGTTGTTGTCGCCTGCCGCGAGTTTGTTCATTTCGATCGTCATGTCTTTGAGCGTTCCGCCCACATTACGATCAAAATATCGCAAAGCGCCAAACGTCAGAGCCGTCAGGATGGCGACAAGGCCGGCCCATACGATCAGCAATGTCGAGATAAATGCAGCGCTTTCGTCTGACATAGCCTTCGCGCCCATGTTCAACGCATCGGCAAGGTTGCGGCCAGCTTCGAGTGTCAGACTGCCGGTTGCCTGAACTTTCGCAGCGCTGTTTTCGCGGCGGAAGAGATTGGTGCCATCGGGGTCGAACGTGTTAATCTGACGGCGGAAATCAGCAATGCCTTCGCTAATCAACCTCAGGCTTTTTGAGGCTCCTGCGTCATTGCCACGCACCTTTTCCCTGAGCGCTGCGACCTTCTCGTCGGCTAGATCAAGCCGCTCCAAAGCCGCTTCGGCCCGCACATTTTCGCCTGCGGCAAGCAGCATTTCGCTGTGCCGCTGGGCCTCGCTAAGGGCGGTTACGAGCCGTTCTGCGTCCATGGAGTAATCGTACTGCGCCGCGATCTGCTCACCCCGGTCGCCAAGTTGATAGTAGCCTAAAAACACTATCAGACCGGCGACCAGGGCCACGAACAGGTTAAAGCCGTAAAACGCACGGATCTTTCCGCCGATTGAAAGACCGGCAAACCAGAATGCGAAGCCGCGCTCATCAAATCCGGGGCGAACGCTTTCGCTGGCTCGCATCTGCGTATTATTGCCGGTGCGTTCTGCGGCAATATCCATGGTTATTTCCTGCAAGGCGCTCATGCGGCCTGCTCCCCTTTTTCCTCAGAAGTACGACCCGCAGATTGCGCGGTGCCGTTGTGTGATAAAACTGCGCTCCCATTTGCGACTACAGAGGCTTTTGCCTCCATCTGCGCATCGTAAAGGCGGTCAATTTGTGAAGCGGGCAGAGCCTTGTAATAAAGCCAGCCCTGAAGATGATCCGCGCCAGCGATGCGGGCCATATCAGCCTGTTGCTGCGTTTCGACGCCTTCGGCGGTCACGCTCATTTTAAGGGCCCGTGCCATGGCGATGCTGGAAAGGATCATCGCGCGGCTGCCATCGTCATCTTCGGCCTGAATAACCAGACTGCGATCCAGCTTGAGTTTTTCAAAGCGGAACTGGCGCAGGAACCCGATCGAAGCATAGCCGGTGCCAAAATCATCCAGCGAGATCTGCACGCCAAAACTGCGCAACAATTCAAGGCTGCGCTCTGCGACAACCGGATCGAGGACAAGGCAGGTTTCGGTGATTTCCAGTTCAAGCCGGTGAGGGGGAAAGCCGGTTTCCTCCAGCAATTCGCCCAGTTTTATCGGGAATTCGGGATTGCGCAGTTGAGCGGCGGAAATGTTCACAGAAAGAGTGATTGTGTCCCACTGCTTTGCATCGCACAGGGCCTGTCGCAAAACCCAATGACCAATCGCATTGATGACGCCGGATTCCTCAGCCACCGGGATGAAGATGGCAGGGCTCACGCTGGTTCCGTCCGCCCGCGTCCATCGCAGCAGCGTTTCTACGGCAACGATGCGACTATCGTTGGCATCGACAAGCGGCTGGTAGACAAGCGAAAATTCGCCATTGGCCAAGGCCGCGCGCAGATCATCCTCGATCTCCCGTACGGCTTCGCGGCGCTGGTCAAATGTTTTGTTAAACCACGTGCAGCGCATCTTGCCGCCGCGTTTTGACATATACATGGCCACATCGCTGCGGCGCAGTAACTCGGAAGAGCTAATGCGATCACGCGATGTGCTGCGAGCCAAGCCGATGCTAGCGCCAACGCAAATGCTGAGTTGATCGACCTCAACGGGGCTGGAGAGTTTTTCGAGCACACCCCTGCAAATGCCCTCAAGTATGGTGCCTGCCACCGGACCGCCCATAACAGCGGCAAACTCATCGCCGCCTAACCGATAGCAGCGTGCCTCCGCGCCGCAGGCCTCACGCAGCATCGCCGCGCAGGACTGGATCAGCAGATCGCCAACTGCGTGCCCGTAATGGTCGTTCACCTGTTTGAAGCTGTCCAGATCGATGAGCGCGATCGCGACCTCTTCCCCGCCCTGCGAAAGCTTGTCGATATCCGAGTGGAGCGAGCGCCGATTAGGCAGGCGGCTCAGCTGATCCGTGACGCCCTGAGATGCCAGTTCGCGCACACTTGAAAAGCCGCTTCGAGCTAGGAAGAACAGGGTCGCGGCGTAAATCACAGCGCCTGCAATCAGGAGCGAGGCAGGGGAGACAAATTCGATCTGGTCACTCGCGATCACCACTAAAGCGATGAGCGCAAAGACAAAGCTGATCGTGGCAAGCGGCAGGCCTACCAGTCCAAGTGGCGTCAAACGCAATGCTTTGCCCGTATCAGTCACCTACGTCCCCGTCTTGCGCGCACTCTCCAAGAGGTGTGCGCGTGGTCAAATTGCTAAAGAGTAATGGCTAAGGAAGGGTAAAGCATGGCGGGCAGAGCAGGCCCGCCGGAGGAGCACACAGCCTGCCTCCAGCAGGGCTGTCAGTCGGCCCTTCAGCCGGTCGTCACTCAGCCGCCGGCTATCGCGCGTTCGGATGGCGTGTGCGCGTTGCTGGCAGAGCGCAACTGATACAGGCTGGCCCGGTCCGGGCTGGCCTGAAAGGCGGATGTCTGGCCAACAACGGTTTCGCCCGCTCCAAGCATCAAAAACCCATCATGGGCCATCGCGCTGGCAAGGCGGGCAAAGGCGCGCTCGCGCGTGGGCTGATCAAAATAGAGCAGCACATTGCGACACAGGACGAGGTCAAACCGCGCCCGTGCGGGAGGCTCGCCCAGTACGTTGTGCTTCTGAAAGCGAGTGACCCGGCGGGTTTCGTCCTTGATCCGCCAGCCCTCGCGCGTTTCGTCGAAATGGCGCAGCATCTCGATCACGCCAAGCCCGCGCTGCACTTCGAATTGGCTGTAGAGGCCGCTGCGCGCGGCCTCGATTGCGCGGGCGGAAATATCGGTACCCAAAATGTCGATTGTCCAGCCGGCCCAGCGTTCGGCATTGTCCGCAAACGTCATGGCGAGGCTGTGCACCTCCTGTCCGGTCGAACAGCCTGCGCACCACACAGAAATACGGCGGGTGTCCATGCGCCGCTTCGCTATTGCAGGCAGGATATGGTCGCGCAACTGGTCGAAAGTGGGCTTGTCGCGAAAGAAATACGTCTCATTGTTCAGCAACGCCTCTACTACTTGCTGAGCCAGAGCCCGCGACGCGCCAAGCGTCTTTTGCCCATCGAGCAGGCACACGAGCTGATCTGCATTGGTGATGCCATGTTCGCGGAAAACCGAAGACAGCGCAGTGCTGACCCGCCAGCGTCGGCTTTCGGTCAATTGCTGGCCGGTATGCTCGGCAAGAATATCGGCAATAATCTGGAGTGAGGCGGGGCTTGCATCCATGTGCTGTGTCAATCAGCCCCGCTCTTGCGAAACGCTGGCTCTCGACACACCTTCCTTGCGCGCAAAGCCACTGGCGACCTCAATCACGGCATCGGCCAGGCCTTCGGGCGGAGCAATCAAAGCGGTGAGACCCGCCTTGCTGACTGCGCCGGGCATGCCCCAAACCGCGCTGGTGCCGGCATCTTGAGCATAGATTGTGCCGCCAGCTGCAACGATGTCTTTTGCCCCTTCGAACCCGTCGCGGCCCATTCCCGACAATACGATGGCCAGCACGCGTCCGTCGCACGCGGCGGCCAGACTGGAGAACATCGGATCAACCGATGGCAGGCATCCGCTGGGGGCAGGTTGCGCCAAAGTGCGCGTCACCAAACGGTCCCCGATGCGCCGCACTGTCATGTGGCCATGGCCGGGTGCAATCGCGACTTCGCCCTTGCGGATTTCCGTGCCGTCCTCGGCGATGACAGTGGGCCGCGCACAGGCGATTGCGACCTGGCGAGCAAACACCGGAATAAAGGAGGATGGCAGGTGCTGCGTAATCAGGATCGGCAAATCGAAGTCGGCGGGCAGCCTGCGCAGCATAATATTGAGCGCGTGAATCCCGCCGGTCGAGGCGCCGATGGCCAGCACTTCAGGCGATCCGGCGGGGACAGCAAGGCGGCGGTCCTTGTTGTGCGGGGCGTCGGTCTCGGCAGAGTTCCTGGGCGCACTATCTGCCGCATTCGCCACATCATCCGCCGCAGCGCATTGCGCCTTGGCGTCACCCAACACGCGAATCTTATCCAGCAGCTGGGTGCGGTATTCTTCATTAAAGCCGCCCGGTCGCGGCTTCAGCATAGTATCTGCTGCACCCATGGAAAGCGCGGAGACGGTTTGCTCTGCGCCATCTTGCGTCAATGAGGAAACGACCAGAACCTGCGCGCCTTTCGCGGTTTGCAGAATTTCTGGCAGCGCCTTGAGGCCGCCCATGCCCGGCATTTCCAGATCAAGCAGGATGACGTCCGGCTGAATGCCCGCCAATTGCGCAATCGCGCGCTCTGCGCTGCTTGAGGTCCCGACGATTGCGATGGCCGGATCGCTCTCGACCATGCGTTTGAGGATGGTACGCACGGTCAGCGAATCGTCGACGATCATTACTTGGATGGCGTCGGAATTGGCACGCTGCCCAACCGGGGCAGCTTGTGCAACATGGCGGCGCAACCGGCTTCCGGTAGAGCTCTCGGGAGGCGTGACGGGCGCGTTCACGCGAAGCCGACCAGCTGCAATTTGATCTGGAGGGTTTCGTGATCGAACGGCTTCATCACATATTCGTCCGCTCCGGCAGAGATGGCCTCGCGGATGTGTGCGACATCGTTTTCGGTCGTGCAAAAGACAATTTTGGGTTTGTCGCCGCCGGGGCGCTGGCGCAACTGGGTGGTGAACTCGATCCCGGTCATTACCGGCATGTTCCAGTCAAGCAGCACCACATCGGGCATCGCCGCATCGCAAGCGTTCAGCCCTTCCTGGCCGTTTTCGGCCTCATCGACTGCAAAACCGAGCGTTTCGAGGATATGCCTCGAAACCCTGCGGATTACGCGCGAATCGTCGACGATTAGACAGGTCTTCATGGATCACCCTTTGTTGACCTGGGCACGCTAGGCCTCAGCGGTAACTAATGGATTAAGCCGCAGCTCCCATTGTATCGTGCCCTCCGGCTCGCCCACCGATCAGCGCTTCCAAATCAATCAGCAGAGCCGGGCCGATGGCGGTTTCGACCATGCCGATCGCGATGCGGGACCATTCCGGGCCAAAACCGCCCGGAACGCTGCCCACGCCGGATTGGCCAACGGCAATATCCTCAATCGCATCGACCATCAGGGCGTAGGGATGCCCATCGACATGGACGACAGCGGCGCGGTGATCGGTTGACCATTCGGTTGAGGGCAGACCCAGCGCACGGCGGCAGTCAATCACTGTCAGCGCCTGGCTGCGAAGGGCTGTAATACCGGCGATATGGTCCGGGCTGCGCGGCACTGGCGTAATGCCGCCTAGCTCAATCACCGATTTCACATCATGCGCGTTCAGTGCGCAGCGACGCCCGGCAATCTGGGCCATGACAAGGAGATCGTTCATGCAGCTTCTCCAGAGGTCTTGTTATTCCGGCTGACACTTGTCCGCGCCATGCGCAGCGCTTCAGCCAGCGCCTCGCGATCATAGCGGTAGATTGTCTCGCACCCTTGATGAGCATCGGGATGATCGCGCAGGCGGATGACCGGCCCGGTGATCGGCAGGTCGAGCGCCTGGGCAGATTCGTATTCATCCTCGAACCAGATTGAGAGGACTTGATCCGCGCCCTCGCTGTCTGACGGAACCACTTCGTACCCTGCCGATGTGACGAGAGGAGAAAGGATCGTGCGCGCCCAATCGCTATCGGGCAGACGGCACTTGGGCAGATCGATTTGCGCGGGCGGCTCACCGTAACTGGCGAAAACCTCGTGCCCGTCGATCAGTGATACCGCCTCGCCATCGATCAACGTCACCCCTTCGGTCATGGGGTCACTCTGCACCGGCTTGACCGGGTTGGTGAGGGCGGCGGCATCGTCAATCTCGCGCACCGCATACAGCAATTCGCAAAGCCCATCTGTCAGCCTTAGCAAACGCACTTTTTCGGTGGGCAGCGGACCTTCGGGAAGCCCGATCAGCGGCAGGATAACCCCGTCGATCACCGCACGCGCAGATGCACCGGAAAGATCAATTGCATGCGCCGGAGCAGTTTCAATGCGTTGGACCAGTTCAAGGCGCACCGCGCGGCGGCGGCCATCAAAGTCGGTGAACAGCATCACGCGCTCACTCGCCGCCTCGAACTCGCTTTGCTGGGCTTCATTGCGGCGTTTGGCAACGCTGCGAGTTTCGGAAACCAGCCCCTGATTAAGCGCAATTAGCGGAAGGTCGAGCACAAGGATTGGCTGGCCGTCATCAAGCAGGGTGGAGCCGCCATACAGATCGGATTGCATGATGCTGCGCGGCAGCGGCTTTACCACCAGATCGCTGATCGAATGGATCGCATCCACCTCAAGCGCGAACAAGTCTCCGCTGGCGAGCCTGACAAGAATGAAAATCGCATCCTTGCGGTCTTTTTTGTCAGCAATTCCGAGGACATCGGACAATGATATGCACGGTGTTCTCTGGTCGCGGAACGTGATTAGGGAAGTCTCGCCGAGAGTTACGAACTCGATCCCGCTGCTGCCCATATCGACCACTTCTTCGACATAGCTTTGGGGGATGGCAAAACGCTGATCGCCGACAGCAACGGTAAGACCGGAAATGATCGCGAGGGTCAGGGGGATTTGCAGGTAAAACAGTGCGCCGGTGCCCGGAGTGCTGGTCATTTTGATGGATCCGCCCACCCTTTCAAGGTTGGACCTAACAACATCCAGACCCACACCGCGCCCTGAAATTGTACTGACGGATGCCGCGGTCGAAAAGCCGGGTTCAAACACCAGTTGAAGGATTTTCTCGCGGTCCATTTGCGCAAGGTCGGCTTCGGTTACCAGACCCATGGAAAGTGCCTTGGCTGCAATCACCTGCTCATCGACACCGCGACCGTCATCAGTGATGACCATCGAGATCTTGTTGCCGGACTGGCGCGCGGTAATGGCGACCACGCCGGTTTCCGGTTTGCCCTTTTTCAGCCGCTCCTCTGGCGTTTCCAACCCATGATCGATGGCATTGCGGATAATGTGGGTGACCGGATCGCGGATCATTTCGATCATTTCGCGGTCCAGCTCGACATCGCCTCCATCAAGGTCGATCGAAACCTTCTTGCCCAGATCCTCGGCCAGATCACGCACCAGTCTGGGCAGGGCGTTATAGAGCGTCTCAATCCTCTGCATCCGCATGCGTGTGATCGCATCACGGACATCGGAAAGAATTGTGGTGAGCCGTTCAAACGGGCCATCGATTGTCGGTTGGTTGCCCGCCTGACGCAGGCGGTGGGCAAGATCGTTGCGAGCCAGGACCATGTCGGACACGCCGCTCATAACCCGGTCGAGCAGATCGACGGGCAGGCGGATTGTGCGCTGGACTATTGGGGCTGTGCCCTGTGTGACATCTTCCGTGATTTCAGGTGCGGTTTCAGATGTGCTTTCAGGCGCGATTGCATCCGGTTCAGCGCTCCTTGTGTCACCGGATGAACCCGCCTGCGCCCCTTCGGCCAGTGCCGCCACCAGAGCCTCATCATCGCCATCAGGACACGAACCTTGCGCCTCAATCGCGTCGATCATGTCCATGATGCGGTCGACAATCGCGAGCACCGCCGAAACCAGAGCGGTATCAGCCTCGCGCCGGCCAGCCCGCACATCGGCCAGCACATTTTCGGCTTCGTGGCTGAGATTTGCGAGGCGCGGAAAGTCAAAAAAGCCGCAATTGCCCTTCACGGTGTGAACAAAGCGGAAGATCGCATCAAGGCGAGCGCTATCAGCCGGATCAGCTTCCCAGGCGATAATCTCGCCCTCGCTAGCCTCCAGCATTTCGCGTGTTTCTGCGACGAAATCCGCCAGCAGGTCGTCCATCACCAGCACGCTCCCATATGAGTAGCCTCCCCAGGAACGGGAGGACACTTCTATGCACGGCGATGGTTAACGAAGGCCTACGGTGGCTCTAATCGCTCAGGCGGCAGCCGTTTGCCTGACTTTGCGGCCCAGCACCCACCAGACGAGAATTACGCCGGTCACCGCGCCAAAGATGTTGGCGGCCAGCTCAGATGCATAAATCGCCGAAGACCCCCAACTTGGCACCAGCAAGATGGAAAATGGCAGCATCACAAGGAACACTCGCGCAATCGACTGGCCCAGAGCAAACGAGGCCTTGTCCACGGCGTTGAGAATACCGTTGGCCACGATCAACAGGCCAAACCCGGCATATCCCCATGCCGCAATGCGGAGGTAGAGGGCAAATTCATCAACCACACCGGGATCATCGGTGAAGAACTCTGCAAACCACTCACCTGCAGCGAACAACACAATCGCCATTGCGAGGCCCCAAACAATACAAAAGCCGCCCGCCCAGATCGCTGCCTCGCGCGCTCTGCCGAACTCACGCGCGCCCCAGTTTTGGCCCACAATCGCTCCGATAGAACCGGACAGCGCGAGCAAGGGCACCGTTGCAAAGCTCTGCAATCGCCCCGCCGCGCCAAAGCCTGCAACAGCGTCCTGCCCCTGCGCCGCAATAAGACCGGTCAGGATCGAGAGGCCAATGGGGTTGATCGCGTTGGAGAACGCCGCAGGGCCAGCAACCCTGAGGATCGCGACGGCAGGATCCACCAGACTGGTATTTCTAAGCAGCCCGAAATCTACGGGAATGTCCGTGCGCCGGATCATGAAGAGCGCAAAGACCACCCCAACACTCCAGCCGATAATCGTCGCATAGGCAGCGCCGACAATACCGTATCCCGCAAATCCCAGCGCGCCAGTGATCAGAAGCGGATCAAGGATCCAGTTCGCCGCCGCATAGGAGATGTTCACATAACTGGATTTGCGCGCCTCACCTTGCGCGCGCAGCACACCGCTAAAGCCCATGATGCCCAATTGCAGCGGAAAGCCGAGCGCGTACGGCACCATGTAGGTACGAATGAGCGGCTGGACCGATTCGTCTGCGTTCATCAACGCAAACAACGGATCAATCAGCAGATAGAGCGCCGCTGACAGCACGATCCCTGCGACGATAGCAAACGCGATTCCGAAATTGGCACGCTTGGCGGCTTTTGCGTGGTCGCCTTCGCCCAGAGCGCGGCTTACAATCGAATTGATGCCGACCATTACGCCCACACCCAAAGAGGACAGCGCAACGCCAATCGGGAAGATGAAAGAAATCGCCGCCAGAGCATCGCTGCCCAATTGACCGATGAAATATGCATCCACCAACCCGATCGACATGATGGCGGCCACACCTACGATGCCTGGCAGCGTTTGTCCGACCAGATGCCCGGTAATCGGGCCGGTCGTCAGCTTGCCTCTTTGCCAGGCCTCTTCGGATTGGGATGTTTCACTCATTCAACAGCGCGCCTAATCAGCGCTGGAACCGGGCGCAAACCAAATAACCCATGGCCGCCAATAGCGCGTGTGTGCCGATGATACGCGCCACATGTGCGGCAGGTTCCGGTGGTCATGCCATAAGGGCATTTCACGAATGCTTGAACCGTGCCCCCATCCCATGCGATAAAGCGGAGAGTTTAGGGACAGGAACAGGACGAACCACCATGGCAACGCAACTCAAGACCGCCAGCGTCGAAGACCAGTGCAGCAAGGAAGAATGGCAGGCGCGCCTTGACCTGGCGGCATGCTATCGGATTTTTGATCACCTTGGCTGGTCGGAATCGATCTACAATCACATCTCGCTCAAGGTGCCGGGCGAAAAGGACACGTTCCTGATCAATCCGTTCGGCCTGCTGTATGACGAAGTGACCGCATCCAACCTCGTCAAGATTGATGTTGAGGGCAACAATGTGGGCCCGTCGCAATATATGGTGAACAAGGCAGGCTTTACCCAGCATGCCTATTTCCACGAGCATCTGGGCGAGCGTGCGCAGGCAATCTGCCATGTCCATACCACCGCCACAATGGCGGTTTGCAGCCACAAACAGGGCCTGATGCCGACAAATTTCTATGCCTGCAATTTTCAGGACCAGATCGGCTATCACGACTTTGAAGGCGTCACAGTGCGCGCCGAAGAAGGCGAGCGGTTGGTCGAAAATCTTGGCGATCATACGATCCTGATGCTGCGCAATCACGGGCCTGTCGTTATGGACAAGACGATCCAGGGCATGTTTGTGAAGATGTGGGCGCTGCAACGCGCCTGCGAGATTCAGGTGGCGACGCTTGGCATGGGCGATCCGCAGGTTGTGCCTCAAGAAGTGGTCGATGTGCACCAGCGCGACCTGTCGGTGATGCAGTCTCAGGGCGGTGCAGGCGTATTCGACTTTGAAGCATGGAAGCGCCGCGTCTCCCGGATTGATGACAGCTGGCGCAGCTGATCTTTCGCGCATCGCTGCCCATAGACCCCCGTTTGCATAAGGTGCGCAGATGTCGCGCATGACCATCAACGGCCGCCCGGTCGAGTTCGATCTCGATCAGCGTATGCCGTTGCTTTACGCGCTGCGTGAGGCAGCGAACCTTACTGGCACCAAAAGTGGTGGGGGGCAGGAAAACTGCTCTTGCGGGGTGTGCATGGTGATGGTCGATGGTGTCGCGCTCAGGTCATGCCAGATCACTCTGGCAGAGGCTGAGGGCCGGATCATAACCACGATCGAAGGGCTAAGCGAGGATCGCTCTCACCCTGTGCAACAGGCCATGGTCGCTGAACAGGCGATCCAGTGCGGCTACTGCACGCCGGGCATGGTGATCGCGGCGGCGGCTCTGGTGCAGCGCAATCCCGCGCCGAGCCGCGCCGAAATCGAAGCCGCAGTGCCCAATATGTGCCGCTGCGGGGTCTACCCGCGGCTGGTGAAGGCGATTGAACGGGCAGGGCGCGTGACACAGCGGCGGGAAAGTATCAGCGCCGCGCCGCCGCCCGATATCAGTGCAGCCGATGCGGCAAAGGCCGTGCCTGCGCTGACTGATCCGGATGCGAAATAGCCGTCGGAACCGGACACGCCCGAAAGCTGAATTAGAACCTTCCGGTGATCGCAAGCCGCGCGTTGAGCGGTTGGCCTACCGTGGCCTGATGCGTTGCGTGGCTGTTTGGAAAGTAAGTCGTGTCGCTCAGGTTCTCGACATTCAGTTGCAGGCGGAATCTGTCGCTCACATCCCACCATGCCGCCGCGTCAAAGCGGGTGTAGGCTGGAAGAACGGCGGTGTTACCGTTGTTAATGAAGCTTTGCCCCTGATGGGTGAAGCCTGCGCCAAAGCCGACTGTGTCCGACACGGTGAAGTTGTTCCACAGCGTCACCATGTTTTCGGGTAATTCACGCGGGCGCAGACCTGTTGGACCGGTGCGGTCTACCTGCTCACCTTCAAGATAGCTGTACCCTGCCGAGATCGTCCAAAAATCGGTGATATAGCCGTCCAGCTGCACCTCAAATCCGCGAATGCGCGAATCGATAACATCCAGCGTCGCGGGGTCATTGTCGCTGGGTTGGGGTGAGCTTTGCTCGATTTCGAACACGGCCATGGTCAGGCTCAACGTAGGGTCGATGTCGACCTTGATGCCCGCTTCGAGATTGGTGAAAGTGTTGGGATCAAGCGCGTTGTTCGCCCCGTTGATATTGGCAAACTGCTCACCGGAACGCGGCAGAAAGCTCTCCGAATAGCTCGCGTAGATTGAGATATTCTCACGTGGCTTCAGGATCAGGCCGGCGCGCGGGCTGATCTCTTCATCCTTGCGGCTGCGAAAGTCGGGATTGGCCGGGTCGGTCAGATCGTTCACTTCGATGTCGAAACTGTCGAACCGCGCACCCAGCACAATATTGAGCCAGTCGGTCAGCTTTACTTCGTCCTGAATATAGGCGGACAGCACATCAATCGTAACGCGCGTGTCATCATTGAGGACGCTGAACGTGTTGGTCGTCGCGATGCCGTCCGCATTCACTCCGACATTCCCGCGCAAGGCGATGGGGCGCGTCGCCAGAAAGCTCTCGCGGTCATCCTCCGATGTGTCGAAGAACGAATTGAGCCGGAATTGATCAGAGGAGGTATTGATGTACTCTCCGCCGAAAATGAGCGTATGCTCCACGCTACCGGTCTCAAATTCGCTGACCAGATTGCCTGACAGGATCAGGTTTTGGCGCTGGGTGTCGTCAATATAGCCATCAAGCTCAACGATGTTGGTCGTTTCATCGTAATTCGTGGCGAAGAAGTTGGAATAAACCTTGTCATAATCGCCATAGAACGCGGCGAAATTGCCCTTCAGCCCCTCGGAAAATTCATGGCTGAGATTGGCGCGTAGCAAATGCGCTTCCAGTTCGGTGAAGTTCTCTGTTTCATCGCCAAAGGTGATCTCGGTCAGCGCCCTGACTGGGCGACCATCCGCCCCGGTGGGGATGCCGCGATCCACAAAGCGTTCGTGATTGGCGTATTCATAGGACAGGTCCAGCACTGTCGCATCGCCCAGCTGGAACCGGGCCGTGGGGTTAAATCCGATCCGGTCGCCATCATAGAAATCGCGGTGGTTGTTGAGGCCCTCATACGCCGCGTTGATCCGCACAGCCGCGTTTTCGCCCGCTGCTATGTTCAGATCGCCCTGAACACTGAATTCGCCGAATGTGTCGATTGCGATTTGGCCGCCGCCAAAGGTGGAGCCGATTGTGCCTTTCTTGGTCACGCGGTTGAGAATACCGCCAGTGCCACCGCGACCGAACAGCAACGCGTTGGGACCGCGCAGGATCTCGACCTGTTCAAGATTGTAGAGGCCGCGATAATACTGAACGTCATCGCGTACACCATCGATGAAGAAATCAGCGGTGGAGCGCACGCCGCGAAACACGATGGCATCGCGGTGCCCTTCGCCCTGAGAAGTATTTACGCCCGGCGTGTAGTCGATGATCTGGCCGATGCTGGTCCAGCCGCGCTCCAGAATATCTTCCTGTGTGGTGATGGTCAGGCTTTGGGGAACGTCGATGATCTGGGTCGGGGTCTTCAATGCTGTAACCTGATCGGAATAAAGGACATCACCAGTCACGATGATGCGGCCTTCATCGTCGTGCGGCCGTTCTGGAGCTTCCGCGCTATTCTCTGCCCAGACAGGCGCAGCGATAAGCGCAGACGAGAGCAAAAGCGCAGTGCGCGCCGACTTGAAATTCATACAAAAACTTTCCGTGACAATTCCCGCGACTCCATGTCGCCGAACCCGTGAGGAGCGGCTATTGCAACTTATTCGCAGCCGCAACCGATATTGCGAAACATTCTCGGTTTAGCAGTGCTTGTGGCAAATTTGTCTCGCGCGCTCTATCAGGCGCGAGAGCCGCGCGGCGGCGAGATCAATCGGAGAGACGGTAAATGAAAGCAACGATCTGGCACAATCCGAAATGCGGAACTTCGCGCAAGACGCTGGCGATTCTGGAGAAGCTGAAAGGTGTCGAACTTACAGTCGTGGAGTACCTGAAAGAGCCGCCCACAGCGCAAAAGCTTGCCCAATTGTATGCGGATGCCGGGATTTCGCCGCAGGAAGGGCTGCGTATGCGCGGGACAGATGCGGCTGATCGCAGCCTGCCGGATGCGGACGCCAGAACAGTGCTTGAAGCGATGGCAGCCGAACCAATCCTGATTGAACGCCCGCTGGTCGAGACCGAGAAAGGCGTGCGCCTGTGCCGTCCGCAGGATCGTGTGCTGGAAATTCTTTGACTAGCGATCCTGGGTCAGGTCTTCGTCCAGAGCCAGCCCGCGCCAGCCGAAAACTGCGACTGCAAGGCACAGCGATACGATCAGGCCAAAGGCCAGCCGCGCCTCTATGTTATAGAGCCATACGCCGAGCGCGGGCGCGTAGATAAAGCTTGCGCCAGCAACACTGGCGACAATGCCCGAGGCCTGCCCTTGTTCGGCGCGTGTCACCGCGAGCGAGGTGCCCGATGTGGTGCCCGGGCGGAACAGGCCAAAGCCGAGCGAGGCAATGGCATAACCCAGCGCAATCGTGTGCAAATCGCTCGCCGCGCCCAGAACAGCGGTGCCCAGAGCCGACACCAGAATACCTGACAGGGTGGCAGCGCGTGGCCCCAGATTGAACCGCGGGATCAGCCCCCATTGCGCCAGAAGCGTGGCAATGGCTCCGCACATCAGCACGATACCGACCGGCCCCGCGCCCTCGGCAGGCGTTTCGCGCAGGCCCAGTCTGTCGAGCACCAGAAAGCCCGAGATACCCAGCACCATCGCCTGCGCGTGCCCGCCTACAAGGCCCGCAATGACCCAGGGCCGCAGGCGTGGTTCAAACCACCGCAGATTGCGCGCCGGAAGATCGGGCGCCATCTCGTCGGCGTCTTCTGCACCATCATCCGAGCGGACATCTTCAGGCGCACCGCCCGACCCGCTCGCATAAGGCTGCACCCGCCCGCGCGCGGCAAACTGCGGTTCGTCATTGGGTAGCCTCCAGCGCAGCAGGATCAGCGCCGCCAGCCCCAGCAGCGCGAAACAAATGAACGGCCCTGTAAGGCCAAGCCCCAGAAACGGCAGCACCATTAGCGGGGCAAGCGCAGGCCCGATCACCGTGCCAAGGCCAAAGCTGGACGCAATCAGAGAAAGCGCCTGCGTCCTCTGTGATCGCGGAGTGCGTGAGGCGACATAGGCCTGCACCGCAGGCGGTGCTGCACTGCCGAACAGGCCGTAAAGACTGCGGGCGGCGGCAAAGGTGACAAGCGCGGCAATTGCGCTCAGCCAACCGGCAAGACCCGCCCACAGGACGATACCACACAGCGCCATGGACAGGACAAATCCGACCAGCCCCAGGGCCATCATCGCTTTGCGCCCGCGCCGGTCAGACCGCCGCGCCCAGATCGGCGCGCAGATGACCCACAGCAGCGCGGACCAGCTGTATGCAAGGCTGATCCACACGTCCTGCACGCCCAGCGCGGTGCCGATTGAGGGCATCACGCTTTGCATCGCAGTGTTGCCCGCCGCCGTCACCAGCATGACCGTGAACAGCAACGCCATGCGCGCGTTCGAAATCGGGTTTGCCGATGGTGTTTCTTGCAGGGGAGGGGCTTGAGAGGCTGCCATGCCTGACCCGCTACGCCAGAGCCATGCGCGCATCAATCACTTGCGCGCAATTGCCTTGCTTTGGTTGGTATGCGCCTATTCGAAATCGGAGGCGGGGTCACCAGCAGCATGCCCATCCAGTTGATGGAACATGGAGACTGCGCAAGCGCTCACAACAATGCCCGTCGCCATCGCAAAACCGCCGCTGAACAATCCCTGGATCAGGGCCTGCGCGCCTTCGCTTGACACGGCCGCCGCGACGAGGCTGCCCACCGAACTCACAATGATGCCGATCACGAAATAGCAGACGATCACCAGCATCCAGAACCCGAAGACATTGCCGCTGCTTGCGCTGGTCAGCTTCCACGAACGGGTCATTGCGGCAATCGGGTTTAACCTGTTTTCCAGCACCATTGCGGGCAGGGTAAGCGAGAGCCGGGCAACCAGGAACATGCCGACCAGCACAGTCAGGATTGTGGCGATAAAGGTTGCTGCCCCGGCGCCTGCCGGACTGAGGATGACCGAAATGATTATCCCCAACGCAAAGAAGGTGGAGAAATAGAGCAACAGCGCCAGCACTACCGGCAGCACCGCTTTCGCCCCTGTTGCCAGAGCTTCGCCTACAGTCGGGCGTGCGCGGCCCATCACCGCCATCATCGCCCCGTAACCGACATGCTGGACCACGTTCAGCGCTCCAGACCACAGCATGAATGGCGTCATCAACTCGATCAGTTTCTCAACTGCTTTTTTGATAAGCTCTTCGCTGGCATTGGGGTTCGCCAGCACATCCATTGGCCCTTGCAATTCGGCCCCAGGCGGGATCAGCACAAAGAAGATCAGCGCAGACGGAAGAAACAGGAACACGCCCGCCACCGCAATGAGCAGTTGCAAATTCTCCCTCATCAGCATCTGCGCGCGCTGCCATACCTTATTCAGGTCCAGCCGCGCGGGCCCCTTGGGTGCGGGCCCTTCAGTTCCGGAGGGTGGTGCAGGCTTTGATCCGTCTGGCAAAATTGTGGCCCCTTAAGGTGAACCGATAGCTTAGCTCTTGATCTGCTGAGCCAATGCCCCCACGCACAGAATATGGCAAGCGAAGCGGCTTTTACTGATCTGGATACGGAAAGCGTCGAGTGGCGACATGATGCCGATCCTGTGCCTTATGAAGAGGCCATCAGTGCCATGGAAACGCGCAATGCCGCAATCCGCGATGATGGCGCGCGCGAACAGATATGGCTGCTGGAGCACCCGCCGGTCTACACCGGAGGGACCAGTGCGGACCCGGCAGAATTGGTCAATCCGCGCTTTCAGGTAGTAAAGACCGGCCGCGGCGGGCGATACACCTATCATGGGCCGGGCCAACGGGTCGGGTATCTGATGCTGGACCTCGCCAAGCGTGGGAAGGACGTGCGCTGCTTTGTCCATTCGATTGAAGGCTGGGTGATCGCGACGCTCGCCGATTTCGGGGTGGAGGCATGGCGCGCGGATGGCCGTGTCGGCATCTGGACGCGCGATATTGACGGGCGCGAGGCAAAGATCGGTGCGATCGGTGTGCGAGTGCGACGCTGGGTCACGATGCACGGTTTCTCGGTCAATCTTGATCCGGACCTTGCCCATTTTGGCGGGATTGTCCCGTGCGGAATTGACGAATTCGGCGTGACCAGCCTCGCGCGGCTTGGCAAATCGGTCAGTATGGACGAATGGGACGATGCATTAATTGCGCGTGCGCCCGGATTCTTTGCCAGCCTTTCCAAGACTGGGCTTTCACAAACAGGACTTACACAATGCGGGTGAGAACAAGCTGCGCGCTGGCATTGCCGCTGGCGCTGGCATTGGCCAGTTGCGGCGATGATGCTGCCCCCGAAGAACAAGCCCCCGCGCAGCAGGGCGGCGAGGTTGCAGGAGATGTGCTGGGCGGCACGATCAGCGACGACATGCTGCCACTGGACGCGCTAACCTCACAATCGCCACCTGCCGAACGTGCCGATGCGGATAATGGTGCAAACGAAGAAGGCGCCGCGCCTTCCTGATTGGCCTGAAAAAGGCCCATTAAGCAGCCTTCTCTTCCTCCATCGTCGGGTAATCGATGTAGCCTTCCGGAATCGGGAAATACCAGCTTTTCGGTACATCCTTGTTCGGGTTGAAGTCTGCGCCCGCCGCAATCCGTTTTTCCAGATCGGGGTTCGAGATATACGGGCGGCCAAAGCTGACCGCATCGCATTTACCGCTGGTCACATCGGCGTCCGCTTCGGCGGCGCTATAGTCGGAGTTCAGGATCAGCGCGCCGGTATAAAGTCCGCGGATCATCGGACTCTGCTTGGGCACGTCAGTGCGGCCAAATGTGCCGTCTGGTCCCGGCTCACGCAGTTCGAGGAAGGCAAGGCCCATATCTTCGATCACCTTGGTGGCAGCGCCGAAGGTGGCGGGCGGATTGCTGTCGTCGGTCCCCTGACTGTCGCCGTTCGGGGACAGGCGAATACCAACCCGGTCCGCACCCCAGACATCGATGATGGCTTCAAGCACTTCCTTCATGAAGCGTGTGCGGTTTTCCGCAGAGCCGCCATATTCGTCTTCGCGAAGGTTGGTCTTGTCGCGCAGGAACTGGTCCACCAGATAACCATTCGCGCCGTGCAACTGCACCGCGTCAAAGCCCGCCTTCTTCGCGTTCTCGGCAGCGCGACGATAATCGTCGATCGTGCGGTTGATATCGTCCTGCGTCATGGCGCGCGCCGTAACGTATTCCGACTTGCCTTCGGGTGTGTGCGCCTCGCCCGGCGCCTTGGTCGCGCTGGCTGAGACAGGCGGATTGCCGCCAAGGAAATAGGGATGCACGATCCGGCCCATATGCCACAACTGCATGGCGATCAGGCCGCCTTCTTCCTGCACGCCTTCGACGATCGGCTTCCACGCTTCGGTCTGTTCGTCCGACCAGATGCCGGGAGCGCTGGGCCAGCCAAGCCCTTCGGTGCTGATGCCGGTCGCCTCGGTCAGGATCATGCCTGCACCTGCGCGCTGGCGGTAATACGTGCCCATCATTTTGTTGGGCACGAACATCGGCTTCGCTGCACGCCCGCGTGTGAGCGGGGCCATGAAAATGCGGTTTCTGGCTTCGAGCGCGCCCATTTTGAGCGGCTGGAATAGGGCAGGGTATTTGGAGTTTTCAGGCATGTGCGGAATATCTCCTGTTGCGTTTCATCTTGCTATCCACTTGGCGGTGATGGCGCTAGGGCGCAAGCATGGAAAAAGCGGGAGCCTCGAAAGCACATGTTGATGGGCAGGCAGTGGTGCCTGGGGTGTCCACTTCGATCTCATCTTCTCGGGGACTACTGCTGATCGCGGCGTTGCTGGCGGGCAATGTTGCTCTCGCTCTGGGGCCGATGCTGGTGCGCATGACTGATACCGGCCCTGTAAGTGCCGCATTTTGGCGGCTGTTCCTCGCGCTGCCCTTCCTTGTAATCTTCGCGCGATTGGCGAGACAACGCATCGGCGGGATGCCGCGCAAGACGCTAGTGCTGGTCGCTATCGGCGCACTCGCCTTTGCGGGAGACCTCGCCAGTTGGCATATCGGGATCGAGAAAACCCGTCTGGGCAATGCCACCCTGTTCGGCAATGCTGGGTCGATTATTCTGCTGTTCTGGGGTTTTATCGTCGCGCGCATGCTGCCGCGCGGGGCTGAATGGCTTGCAATAGTCTGTGCTCTGGCCGGCGCGAGCATTCTAATGGGTCGCAGTCTGGAGATTTCGACGCAGACTTTTGTGGGCGATCTGTTCTGCGTGACGGCGGGGCTGCTTTATGCGGTCTATCTCATCACTCTTCAAGGTGAGCGTTCCAAGCGAGAGGGGGTCGGTTTCGGATCATGGAGCCTGCTGGTGTGGGTCAGCCTGTTCGCATGTCCTGCATTGCTGGCGCTGGCTGTGGCATTGGGCGAACCGGTCTGGCCAACCGATTGGACGCCGATTGTGGTGCTTTTCGTGACGAGCCAGCTAATCGGGCAGGGACTGTTGGTCTATTCGCTTGGCCACTTTCCGCCCCTGATTATCGGGCTGGCGCTGCTGACACAGCCAGCCGTGGCAGCGGTGATCGGGTGGAGCGTGTTTAACGAAGTGCTCAGCTTAACGGATATCGCAGGGATGGTATTGCTGGGCAGTGCGCTGGTGGTGGCGAAGCGTTCGCAGGCGCCGTGAACGTCAGTCAGTGAACCGATCATCAAATTCGCGATAGCGTGCCTCAACCATCTCAAGATCGGGTCCCTTCAACACGCCTGCCACCTGCTCCATCAAAAGCTGCCCTTGCTCACGCAGAGCTTCGCGTCGCTTGGACGATCCTAGCGGTGATGCGGCATTGGCTATTACATCCAGCATCACGAGCGCTGCGTTCGGACTGGTTGCAACCGCGCTTCGCATTGAGCCGAATCCGCGTTGCAGATATTTGGCCAGACTGTCGGCACGCGGGATGACAGGGCAATCATCAGCATCATCGCAGCATACGTCTTTGCGCAAGTCACGACGCGCCAGCTCGGATGTCGCCGCGCCCAACCAGTGCAGCGCGGTGATTGCGGTGAAGGGATCATTGATGCCGGGTGAGAGGGCGCGAAGGCCAATCTCAACCAGCTCGTCGATAAGAAAGTGGGGATCCTGCTCCGGAGTGCGCACCGGGCCGAAAGTGAAGTCCTCTTGGACCGACTCTTCGACATCCTCGATTTTGCAGCCTTTCACATCCAGCAAAGGTAATCCGCGATGCAGGAAATCGCCGGTTCGCACCCGCAGGGAAAAAACGCCGTCCAGCTTGCGCGCGACCTGTTCAAGGTCCTCAAAATCAATGAGTTGTACATAGCCCGTTGACCGGGCGTAAATCGTCTCTCCCCCCTCGGGTTCGCGCGCTTCGGTAAAATCATCCTCATTAGGATAGGCTGAATTAATAACCCCCATCAGGCGGGTGCCGATTTGCTCCAGCACCTTGTTGATGCGGATGGATGACGGGACATGGTTCAGGAAGAAAACAAGCACCGCTACGCAGGCAGTCACCAGAAAATACGCGACAAGCAAAGAGAGTTGCGGCGCGAAACCAGGCAGAGCGGTGGCCGTTGCAGCGATGCCGGTGCTTGCAGATTCGTCCTCTGCCCGCACTGATCGCAACACGATTAGCGAATAGACGAAGGTGCCGATAAAGATCGCAAGGCTGATCTGGTTGCCCTTGTCCTCAAGGAAATTGGTCAACAATCGCGGTCCGTAGGTACCGCTGGCATAGGTAACCGCAACAAGCGTTATCGAAAAAACGGTGGCGGCTACCCCGATCATGGTTCCTGCCATCACGGTCAGGATATCGGAGGCACCCTTCGGCCGGACGGGCACAAGCCAATCGACATTGTTGAGCCACTGGGCATATCCATTCTGATCCAGCCAGACCGTTACCAATGCCAGTGCAGCACACAGAAACGAGAAGGTTGCCGGATAAAACCAGTAATTCGCATTCAGGCGCGCCCAGAAAAATCGGATCTCAGCAGTCATACGGATTCAAACGCTTGACGCAGAGAAAGGGGTACATCCGGTCACTCCGCGGTAAACGCCACCTTGCCCAGATCACCTAGCCCCACAGTCCCCCCAGCCATGCCGAGCATGCGGTCCAGGCTCTTCTTCGCTTTCAGGCGCAGGTCTTCGTCCATTTCGATCCGAGGCTCCAGATCGCGCAGGGCGATATACATCTTCTCCATCGTGTTCAGCGCCATGTAGGGGCAGATGTTGCAAGAGCAGTTTCCGTCTGCACCGGGTGCGCCGATGAAGGTTTTTTCGGGCAGCGCCTTTTCCATCTGATGCATGATGTGCGGTTCCGTCGCGACGATCAGGGTGTCGCCTTCGAAATTCTTCGCAAACTTCAGGATCGAACTGGTCGAGCCAACATGATCAGCGTGGTCGATGATCGAGGGCGGGCATTCGGGGTGCGCGGCGACGGGGGCATCGGGGTGCTGTTCTTTCAGCTTCAGAAGCTCGGTCTCACTGAACGCTTCGTGGACGATGCAAACGCCCGGCCACAACAGCATCTCGCGGTCGAATTTGCGCGACAGCCAGCCGCCAAGGTGACGGTCGGGGCCGAAGATGATCTTCTGGTCGGCTGGAATCTGTTCAAGGATCGTTTCCGCGCTGGAACTGGTGACGATCACATCGGACAGCGCCTTAACTTCCGTCGAGCAATTGATGTAAGTCAGCGCAATGTGATCGGGATGCGCCTCGCGAAACGCTTTGAATTTTTCGGGCGGGCAGGAATCCTCAAGCGAGCATCCCGCATCCATATCAGGCAGGATCACGGTCTTTTCCGGCGATAAAATCTTGGCTGTGTCCGCCATGAATTTCACCCCGCAAAACAGGATCACGTCAGCATCGGTGTCCGCCGCCGTGCGCGACAACTCCAGACTGTCGCCCACAAAATCAGCAATATCCTGAATATCGGGCGTCTGGTAATAATGCGCCAGAATGACCGCGTTTCGCTCTTTGCGCAGACGGTCAATCTCGGCGATCAGATCGTCGCCCGATGGCGGTGTAGACATGGTGTTCATTGTGGATCCCCGGCTAACTTTCTTAGCTGCCACATAAGGATTGATGCGCCAATTTGCGAGCGATTTACGCAGGCGTATGTTACGCTGTCCATCAAGGGGAGAGACCTGATGTACACGCTGAACCTGACCGAGGCATATTGCCCGGCCCAAGCTGATACCGACTATCGCGAACGGGCTATCGAGGAGATGTTGCGCGGTCAGGTGGCAGCGCGGCCCCAAGCGATGGCTCTGCGCGAATTGCTGGCCGATGGCAGCGTCGGGCGTGAATGGACCTACGAGCAATTGCTGGCAGATGCGGAGCGGTGCGGCAGGGCGCTGGCCGCGCGGCATTCCGGGGGCACGCGGATCGCGTTGATGGGCGGAAATTGCCCGGAATGGGTGATGGTGCAACTGGGCGCGGCGATGGCGGGACTGACTATCGTCACCGTCAATCCGGCCTTTATCGCGCGCGAGGTCCGCTATGTCCTTGAACAATCGGGATCAGGCGCGGTGTATTATCAGCCCCGTGTTCGCGGCACCCCCTTGCGTCCGGTTGTCGACGAAGCGGCGGCAGGTCTGGCGGCGTCAGACTTCGTGATCGACATGGAGGACCACGCCGAACTTTTCGCGGGTGAGGGCGATGGTGAACTGCGCCAGACCCAGCCGCGCGATATCTGCATGATCCAGTACACATCGGGCACGACCGGCTTTCCCAAAGGCGTGCTGTTGCACCAGCACGGTCTGGTTCAAAGCAACAAGGATGTGTTTGAGCGCTGGGGGCTGTGCGCGGGCAAGACGGTGATGTGCCCGTTCCCGCTGTTCCACACGGCCGGCAGCGCGGTTTGCGTGCTGGGCGTGTTGGCGCATGGGGCAACTTTGCTGCTTGTTTCGGTGTTCGACCCTGTGGCGGTGGTGAAGGCTATCGAGCGCGAACAGCCTGAGGTTCTGGGCGGCGTGTCGACCATGATCTTTGCCATCATCGAAGTAGCCAAGGCGACTGGCACCGATGTATCCAGCCTGGAAACCGTCGTCAGCGGCGGGGCCATGGTTCAACCTGAGTTGAACCGCGCGGCGCAGGAGGTTTTCGGAGTGCCGATCCTGATCGTCTATGGTCAGACAGAGACATCGCCCGCGATCACCGCATCCTGGCCATCCGACACCGGCGCGGAATTGCTTGAGACAATCGGGCAGCCATGCAGCCACATGGAAGTCTCCATCCGCCACCCGCAGGAAAACACCGTATGCGCCGTGGATGAGCAGGGTGAGATCTGTATGCGGGGTTTTAACAGGATGGTCGGATACAACGACAATCCGCAGGCGACCGCTGAGACGATTGATGCGGATGGTTGGCTGCATACCGGCGATCTTGGCACGATGAGCGCGCGCGGCTATGTCAAGATTACAGGTCGGGTCAAAGAGATGATCATCCGTGGCGGCGAAAACCTGTTCCCCGCAGAGATTGAGGCAGTGATGCTGCAACACCCCGCCATCGCAGAAGTCGCGGTGGCCGGTGTGCCCGATGAAAAGTGGGGCGAGATTATCGCGTGCTTCATGCGGCTGGCGGAAGGAGCCGAGAGTCCGACGGATGATGACCTGAAGGCGTTTGTGCGCGAGCAGCTTTCCCCGCAAAAGACACCGGCGCACTGGGTGTGGATGAAAGAATTTCCGCTGACCGGATCAGGCAAGATACAAAAGTTCCAGCTCGCGAAGAGTTTCGCGAAAGGGAGACTGGTGTAGGTCGGCTATCGACCCAATTGCGGATCTAACGATTTGTGGATCTCGAGCCTGGCGAGACGTTCAGTGCGTCTTAATGCCGGTGTTGCCAACCATCCGTTCGTATTGAAGGGCCGAGGACCGCCTAATCCAAGATCCTTCGATGAGCGCGACAAGTCCGTCAAAAAACGGGGTCTATGTTGTGAGAGAAAATCCAAGTCTGACAAAGAAAAGAGTTTTGAAATGAAGCGAATCTCAACCGCCGGTCTGCTGTCCTCGGCGGTCCTTCTGGCCTCATGCTCGTCCACCGGGGGAGAGATTAGAAGCACCCTGAGATCCTATGGTATGAATAACGACGAGGCTCGCTGCGTCTGGCGTGAACTCGACGATAGCCTGACCAACCAAGAGCTCCGATCGGTCAATCGTGTCTTGAGGGCCACGCGTAACGATCGCCGATCGCGCCCCTCGCGGGTGATCGATGCGGTCCGCACGTTAGATGATCCGGAAATCCTGCAGGCTGTCGCCATCGCAAACGCAGGATGCCTTCTCCTTAATTGAGAGGCCACTTGATTGAACGAACGACGGCTTCCCACCCCAACTGCTGATGCCCATCTAACGCAGCGCAGAGCATGATAGCTGACTGGCAGCTTTGTCGCATGATCCGCTAAAAGCGGCTGGTCAGGTAACGACCCAATTGCAGCCTTCCTTAGATTTGGCAGCCGCACTATTGTGGCGAGCAATGTTCTCGTTGATCATTCTCTCCCTCGGCCTGGCTATGGATGCCGTTGCGGTTGCCCTAGTGCGCGGCGCAAATGGGGAACACAGCATTTTTCAAGCGATCGAAATAGGTGTCATTTTTGGCGCTGCGCAGGGACTGATGCCGATCATCGGTTTGAGTGTCGGTGTTGCATTTTCTGATGCCATTGCCGTTATCGACCATTGGATCGCCTTTGCGCTGCTGAGCTTGTTAGGGATCAGGATGCTCGTAGATGCAGCACGGAACGGGCAGGAGGAGATGGCTGGAGCGCCTCGTTCGCATTATGCAGGATTAATGATCGCAGCGGTTGCAACAAGTATAGATGCCGCAGCAGCCGGCATCACTTTGCCGCTGCTAAGCCAACCCACTGGGATCGCCTGCCTCGTCATCGGTTTGGTGACTGCCATTTTGTGTATTCCAGCGTATTGGTTGGGTGCTCGCGCATCGCGCAAGACAGGTAAGGTCGCTGAAATCGTCGGCGGGATTGCTCTCATCGCTTTAGGTGCGAAAATCTTGATTGAGCATTTGACCGCCTGATCTGTTCAAATGCAGCATCCGCTTCCCACCCAATCGCCGACTATCACTCCCCAACAAACCGCACTTCGATGCGCGCCTGCTCGTACCCTGCCACTTGTAACGGCACGGCGAGGTTCTGACGCACTGCATCTTTCGCCGAATTGCGGGCGAGCGCCAGCACCTCGGCGTTCTTGGCGAAGGCCTGTGCCTTCTGCTCGGCGATCTGCGAGTTCTTTTCGGATAGCAATTGCTGTGATCCGGCGGTGTTCAGCAGCCCTTCGGTGAAGATGCGTGCTTTGGCTTCGTCCAGATTGGGGCGCGATGTCTGCAATTGCGGCAGGGTTACGGTGAGCGTTGAGCCAGCTTCGTCCCACGCGAAATCGTCTGCATCCATCGCTGACAGGTCCAGCCGGTAATCAATGCTGGCCGGAATTATCGCGGCCTGTCGCACGCGGCGGATCGGGATCGTGGCGATCGATTGTTCATATTCGCTTTCTGCTACCACTTCAAAACGGCTGGCGAAGACCACGAGCGAATTCTGCTTTTCAAAGGCGAGCATAGCGCTCGCGACGGGATCGCCTTCTTCCTGATAGATATAAGCGCGCCAGCCCAGAAAGAGCGCGGCGCAGGCCAGCAGGATCGTGACCAGCAACAATGCCTTTTCACCGCCGGATGAGAGAAAGCCGCCATCGTAGTTTTGCGGTGCGGGTGTGACGCGCGTCTTTGCCTCGGGGCGCTCAATCACACCTTCGGGAAGGCTGCCCTCGGCAGGCTTCAAACCGTCCGCCATACATCGCCTTCCTGCGTAGTCAGACCGCGCCGTTCAAGGTCGATTAGATGCGCTGTCACACTGAGTTCTGCGGCGGGGATCAGGCGTTCATCCAGCCCCTTATACATGACCGGGATAAAGGCGGGCACGGGCCGCGGCTCCTCGCCCAGCAGGCGCAAAATCTGGTTTTCGCGCTGGCGGCGGTGGCCAATCATGCCGCGCACCAACTGCTTTGGTTTGGTAATCGCTGCGCCGTGGGCGGAGTGATAGACCGTATCCTCGCGCGCCATCAGCTTTTCAAGGCTGGCCATGTAGTCACCCATATCGCCGTCGGGCGGGATCACGACGCTGGTCGACCATCCCATCACATGATCGCCGGTGAACAAAGCGCCCGATTGCTCCAGCGCGTAACAGATATGGTTCGATGTATGCCCCGGCGTCGCCACTGCCGTCAGCGTCCAGCCGGTGCCGCGCATCTGCTCACCATCTTCGAGCACGCGGTCAGGCGCATAGCTTTTGTCAAAGCTTTCATCCGCGCGCGGATGATCGCTTTCCAGCACCAGCGGCGCGCAGCCGATCACAGGCGCGCCTGTCGCTTCGGTAAGAGGGGTTGCGGCGGGCGAGTGGTCACGGTGCGTGTGTGTGCACATGATCGCGACAATTTTCGCTGTGCCGACCGCGTCCAGGATCGCATCAATGTGGGCGGGATCATCAGGGCCGGGATCAATCACAGCGCAATCCGGACCATCGGGCGCGCCCACCACATAGGTCTGCGTGCCGGTGTAAGTGTAGGGCGAAGGGTTGGGCGCCAACACGCGTCGAACCAGCGGTTCAAGCTGCTCTGCGCTGCCGGTGGGCCACGGTTTCGGGGGTAGTCCTGCCATGCCCTTGCATATGGGGGCGAGAGTGCGCCATGTCACGCATCACAGTTAAGAGGAACCCGATGAGCGACTATATTCTCGTCCTCGATGAAGGCACTACATCCACCCGTGCCATGCTGTTTGCAAGCGATGGTGTGGTGGTTGCGAGGGCCACGCGCGAGCTTACGCAGTATTATCCGCAAAGTGGCTGGGTGGAGCATGATGCAGCCGAGATCTGGGAGCAGACACTGGCCTGCGCGCTGGAGGTGATTCCCAAAGCGGGCGGCGCGGCGATGATCGCAGGCATCGGCATCACCAACCAGCGTGAGACCGTAGTGGCTTGGGACACCGTGACTGGCGAGCCGTTGACCCGCGCGATTGTGTGGCAGGATAGGCGGACCGAACCGCAATGCATCGAAATGCGTCAGGCCGGGCAAGAAGCAGAAATCCAGCGGCGCACAGGCCTGCTGCTCGATCCCTATTTTTCCGGCACGAAAATGCGCTGGATGCTGGACAATGTGCCTGGTGTGAAGGCAGCGGGTGAAGCGGGGACACTGGCATTTGGCACGGTGGAAAGCTGGCTCGTCTACAAATTGACCGGCGGTCCTTCGGGAGATGGCGCGCATATCACCGACGCGAGCAATGCCAGCCGTACATTGTTGATGGGGCTGAAGGATGCGCAGTTCAGCGAAGACTTGTGCGATCTGCTGGGCGTCCCGATTACAGCACTAGCGCACGTGACCGATATGTCAGGCGCGCTCGCGCAGACTGCCCCCTCGATCTTTGGTAGCGCCATACCCATCACCGGCCTTGCAGGGGACCAGCAAGCGGCGACGATCGGGCAAGCATGCCTAGCGCCGGGCCAGACCAAGGCAACCTATGGTACAGGCGCATTTGTGCTTACCAACCAGGGTGATACCATCCCGCAATCCACGCACCGCCTGCTGGGTACGGTGCTGACGCAGATCGCGGGGCAGCGGACCTATGCCATCGAAGGGTCGGTTTTCGTTGCAGGCAGCCTTGTCCAATGGCTGCGCGATTCGCTCGGTATTATTGAGGTGTCCAGCCAGACAGAGGAGTTGGCGCGGTCCATCCCCGATTGCGGCGGCGTCACGATTGTGCCCGCGCTGTCGGGGCTGGGCGCGCCGCATTGGCGGGCAGAGGCGCGCGGTGTCATCAGCGGGCTGAGCTTCGCGAGCGGCAAGGCGGAACTGGCACGGGCCGCTCTGGAAGCGATGGCGCACCAGACATCGGACCTGGCCACAGCGTTCGCCGCCGATGGAACCGATTGGGAGACTTTGCGGATTGATGGCGGCATGTCGGCCAACAACTGGATGGCGCAGGATATGGCCAATATGTTGAATATCGCGGTGGAACGGCCAGACTTTGTCGAGACGACCGCGCTTGGCGCAGCGATGCTCGCCGCCGCAGGGGCGGGGCTGTATCCCGACCTTGAAAGCGCGGCGCAGGCGATGCGAGGACAGTTGGTCCGGTTTGAGCCGGACATGAATGCAGAAGTGCGCGAGGAGCGATTGGCGCGCTGGAAAAAGGCACTGGCAGCGGCGTAGTTTTACCGCACCTGCATTCGCAGGTTCGATGTCCTCGCTCATACGGCCTGCAGCTTAATCCTCGTGGGCGCGCGGTCGCGCTTGCGACGCTTGCGAGTCGTTACGAGTTCCCGCGTCAACTCTAATCACATCCCGCCCAGTTCCCGACCAATGCGGTCCTGGAATGCGCGCACGGGAGAAGGCGTCATCGCAAAGTCCTGCCGCCATGCTGCATCCAGCCGGGCGATTCGGCGGTGCAGGCGCTCTGTCTCCGCGATCAGAGCGCGGGTTTCTGGTTCCAGTAATGCGAGCTGTTCCTGATCGGACGTGCGATCTTCGGGCAGAGCGCCATGGCGCTTTACCTGCTGCGCGCTCAACTCTCCGGAGAAATAGGCCCGCTGGTTCAACAGCCATGCCAGCACATGCATCACGCGGGTGGTTGTCTTCAGCCCTTCGGTCGAGAGTGCCAGACGCATCATCGCATCATCAGGTAAAGCATGCTCACCCGCGATTTCCAGCGATGGCATATTCGCGCCATGCGCAAATACAGCGCGTACATCATCGGCAAGGATGAGAGCCTCTGTATACAATGCCTCGATAATGGGACGGGAAAGGGAATTGGTACGGGTCATGGCCTTGGATTTTGTGATGCAATGCCATGTCGCTAGGCCGCGATTGTCGGATAAGCCAGCGCAGCATGGTTACTATCCCGCTAAATTCCCGGAGCCGTCCCCTGATGAAACAATTCGTTCGGTTAGCAAAACCGGCTTACGCGATGATATCGGGAAGCAGCGTGTCCTCGATCACCATGATCTGGTCTTTCAGGCGCAATTTGCGCTTTTTGAGCCGCGCGATCTGCAACTGGTCGGTTGATCCCGCATCGGTCAGCGCCGCAATGGCCGCATCAAGATCACGGTGCTCGGAGCGCAGCAATTTGAGCCGCTTTTCGAGCTCGGCTTCATTCATGATGTCTCTCATCGCTTCTGAGCGCGGATCGTGGTTGCCGGTCGTCCATGCTGTCTGGCCGGCGTTCTCGGAAGCGCTCTAGCCGATTTCGGTCTGGATGGCAGCCTCAATTCACCGCTTAACAATTGGCATGCATCGCCTTGAGGATTTGTAGCACTTTGCAAGTCAGCCTGTGTATGGTTTTATGCAAATTGCGGCTCGGCCGTGTCGATGGCGAGTCGCTCCACAGGGCCTCCCTGCGTATGGGGGGTGACAAGACAGGAGAACGAATATGGCATCTTCCGCAGGCACGTCAGCAACTCAGTCTCACGTAAATGCACTCCAGTCAAAACATGCAGGCCTGGAAGCCCGATTACATGAAGAAATGAACCGACCGGTTCCCGATGCTGCGACCGTCCAGCATCTCAAAAAACGGAAACTCGCACTCAAGGAAGAAATTGCCAGTATCTGAGCTTTGGGTATCTGAGGTTTCGGTATCTGAGCTGTCAGTAGTCGGGCGAGCAGTCCGTTTGACCGGCAGGAGCGTTTCAAGCGGGCACTTGGGCTTATCTAATAATTTGACCCAAACCGGTTCCGTTTGACGCGCCCCGGCTTTCGGTTGCGCATGATAGACTTTTGCTTTTTCGGCCAGTCCGGCGTAGGCCTTGGACCTCGATGAAAGCAGCAGCCTCAGCCCGTCAGATCCTCACTCGATTGCATGAGGTCATGGCCTCGCGTCTCCACGCGCAGGTCAAGCTTGATCGCGTGGTCGAAATTGTAGGGGAAAGCCTGACGAGCGAGGTTTGCTCGATCTATCTCCTGCGTGAAGGCATGCTGGAGCTGTTCGCGACGCGCGGCCTGAAGAAGACCGCGGTGCACGTCACCCGCATGGCGATTGGCGAAGGGCTGACCGGGGTCATCGCCGACAATATCGAAACGCTGAACCTGGCAGAGGCGCGGGCGCATCCCGATTTTCTATACCGCGCGGAGACAGGCGAGGAGAAATTCCACTCCTTCGCCGGCGTCCCTATTGTCTATCGCGAGCGTGCGGTGGGCGTTTTGTGCGTCCAGCATGTCGAACCGCGCCGGTATGAAGATGTCGAGATTGAGGCATTGCAGACCACAGCGATGGTCCTGTCCGAACTCATCACCAATGCCGAGCTGGTCGACGAAGAAGAAGCGCGCGGACTGACAGCAGAACAAACCGGCACGTACACTGTCAGCGGCCTCACTTTGGTGAAGGGGCTGGGCGCTGGCCAGGCGGTCTATCACCAGCCGCGCGTCCAAATTACGCAAGTCATGGCTGATGACACCGAAGCCGAGCGTCAGCGCGTCTACCGCGCGTTCGACAAGATGCGCGAACAGATTGACGCCCTGGCAGGCCAGGCCGAATTTCGCGGCGCGGGTGAGCATGACGAGGTGCTCGAGACCTATAAGATGTTCGCTTACGATGAAGGCTGGTCGCGCCGCATCAACGAAGCGATTGATTCAGGCCTGACCGCCGAGGCCGCGATTGAGCGGGTGCAGCAACACACCCGTATGCGGATGCGCGAGATTGACGATGCGCTGCTGGCTGACCGGATGCACGATCTGGAGGACTTGGCGAACCGGCTGTTGCGCATCGTCTCAGGCCAGTTGGGCACGGCGGCGCAGCAGGGCCTGCCGCGCGACACCATCCTGATTGCCCGCAATCTGGGGCCGGCAGAGCTGCTCGAATATGATCGCCGCCGTCTGAAAGGCGTCATCCTTGAGGAAGGTTCGCTTACTGCGCATGTCGTGATTGTCGCGCGCGCCATGGGCGTGCCGGTGCTAGGTCAGGCGGGCGGAATTCGCGGCAATTTGCGCGATGGCGATGAAATCCTGCTGGATGCGACTGCAGGCACTGCCACTTTGCGGCCCAGTGCGCAGATGGCCGAAGCGTTCGATACACGCTTTGCCCGATCAAAAGAGCGTCAGGCATCTTATGCGCAATTGCGCGATGTTGAACCTTTCACCCGCGATGGCACCCGTATTCAGGTGATGATGAATGCAGGGCTTCGCGATGATATGAGTTCGCTGGCGATGACAGGGGCGGACGGGGTTGGCCTGTTCCGCACCGAGTTTCAGTTCCTTGTCTCCGCGACCTTGCCCCAGCGGGAGCGTCAGACGCGGCTTTATCGCGATGTTCTGGACGCGGCTGGAGACAGACCGGTGATCTTTCGCACGGTCGACATTGGCGGTGATAAATCGGTCCCCTATCTTTCATCGCATGTGGCAGGGGTGGATGAGAATCCGGCGATGGGCTGGCGCGCCTTGCGCCTTGCGCTGGAGCGGAAAGGCCTGATGAAAGCGCAGGCGCGCGCCTTGATGGAGGCGGCAGGTGGCCGTTCGTTATACGTTATGTTCCCGATGGTGTCGGAGCCGTGGGAATTTGACGCGGCAAAGGCGGTTTTCGATGAGCAACTGGCGTTCCTGCGCTCCAAAAAGAAAGTGTTGCCCGAGGCCATTCACTTCGGCGCGATGCTGGAAGTGCCCGCCCTTGCCGAAGTGCTCGATCTGCTGCTGCCCAAACTCAGCTTTCTGTCGGTTGGCACCAATGATCTGACGCAGTTCCTGTTTGCCGCCGACCGCGCAAATCCGAAACTGGCGCAGCGATACGACTGGCTCAGCCCGGCGATCATCCGCTTTTTGCGCCGGGTGGTGCAGGAATCAGTTGGCACGGGCGTTGATCTGGGCGTGTGCGGAGAGATGGGCGGGCGCCGCCTCGAAGCTTTGGCTCTGATGGGCATTGGCTTTCGCCGCCTCTCGATTACTCCGGCGGCGGTCGGCCCGATCAAGGAGTTGGTGCGCCGAATCGACCTGGTCGAGCTATCCTCGGCCATGTCAGGCTGGCTTTCCGATCCCTCGATCAATTTGCGCGACGCGTTGATGCAGTGGGCGAAGGCGCGCGATCTGGACATCGAGTAACACGCATCCAACTGTCGCACTCGTCGCTTTATCGCAAAGCAGCGACTAATATTGCGCCGATTCAAGCCAGCGCTTGACTTAATTGCGTCTCAGCCGTTTTGTGTTGCTGACGCACGACGAAAAACAACCCCAAAGGGACGCAGCGGGTCATGGACAGCGAAGATAATGCAACCCCAGAGGACTCCCCGGAGCTTCCCGGCTTGGTCGTGAGCGCGGGAGAGCGACTGCGTCTGGCGCGCGAGGCCAAGAAACAAAGCCTTGATCATATTTCTGCTGAAACCCGCATTCCGGTCCGGCATCTCGAAACGATTGAGTCTGGCCATTTTGAGGAATTGCCAGCGCGCACCTATGCCATTGGTTTTGCCCGCAACTATGCGCGCGCGGTCGGCCTCGATGAACTCGAGATGGCGGATCAGGTTCGCGAGGAAATGGGCACGGGCGGTATACGCTATTCCTCTGTCGGGCAGGGCATGGAGCCGGGAGATCCCGCCAAGCTGCCCACAAAAGGGCTTGCATGGTTCGGCGGGTTTGCCGCGCTTGTTCTGGTGATCGGCATTATTGCCTTCGCCAGCACCTATTACGGCGCGGGAGAGGGGCCGGGATCACTACTGGCCGGAACCCAGGACCAACAGGAAGGCACGCAGGACCAAGCCGGTGCGGCCGCGGCAAGCGATGCGGCACCCGCTGATATCAATGCTGAGGGGCAAGTGGTGTTTACAGCGCTGGAAGATGGTATCTGGGTGCGGTTTTATGAGGAAGAGGGCGATCGCCTGTTCGAAGCACAGATGGACAGCGGGCAGACATTCGAACTCCCCCAGACCGCTTCCAATCCACTCATCAACACCGGGCGGCCTGATGCTTTCACCATCACGATAGATGGACGCGAAGTGCCAAAGCTTTCAGACGAGCCGATCACGATGGGTGACACGCCTATATCCGCAGCGGCCTTGCTAGCACGCGCAGCCGAGTCCTGACGTTCGCGATTTCCCACCGTTTTCGTGGGGGTTTGGGGTCGACTTGCCGCATTGCACACGGCACAGATTCGGCTCACGTTCAGGCGCGCCGTCATACCCTTAGGGTCGTTGAACGCGCCTGATTGAAGAGATGAAAGAGGGAAACCGCCAGATAATGCAGACCATCGCTCCCCCTGCACGGGTGACCACACCTGCCAAAGCGCCAACGCTGCTGCGTGCCATGGGAATGGCCGCTTTTGCTGCTGTAATAGTCGCAACAGCGCCAACACCTGCCGCGGCGCAGGATATCGTGGATGAAGCGCGCCTGCGCAAGATCGAAGCGGAAATCCGCGCCTTGCAACGCAATGTCTTTCCCGGTGGTGACGGGCGCTATTTTGAGCCGCAGATCACATCCGGTTCTGGCAGCGCAAGCGGCACGACCGGCCGGTCCAGCGGGCCTTCGACAACGGCGGTGACTGATATTCTCGCGCGATTGGACGCGATCGAGCTGCAATTGCAGCGCATCACCTCGCGGACCGAGGAGAATTCCAACGCAATTACGCTTTTGTCAGAACGTGTTGCCGTGGTGGAAGCAAGCGGCGCGCCCGCGCTGACAGTCACAGAAACGCCCGACGCCGACAGTGACGATACCAAAGCGACTGACGCCAATCTGGCGGCGATGGGCGCAGGTGCCGGTGATGCGAAAGGTGCTGACACCCAAACCGATTCGGTACCCGCCGCACCGGCTGGACCAACTGCAGAGCGTCTTGCCGCGGTGCAGGCCATCACCAAACCGCAGACCGACGATGCAGCGGACGACGAGTATTCCTATGGCTTTCGCCTGTGGAATGCGGGCTTCTATCCCGAGGCGCGCCAACAGCTCAGCAGCTTTGTGGAACGCTATCCCAACCATTGGCGCCTCACGTATGGGCGCAACCTGTTGGGCCGGGCCTATCTTGATGATGGCAAAGCCGAAGACGCCGCGCGCTGGTTTCTGAAGAATTATCAGGGTGACAAAACCGCCGCGCGCGCTCCGGATAGTCTGCTCTATCTGGCTGAAAGCATGATCGCGCTGGGCGATACGCGCCGCGCCTGCATTGCTCTTGCCGAATTTGGCGAGACCTATCCGGCGGTCGCCAGCGGGCGGTTGATGAACAAGTATGAAGGCAATCGTCTTCGCGTCACCTGCGAAGGTTAAAGGGCACATAGCGGTCATGCCAAAGCCATTCGTGGAAAAGCGCTGATCCGATGGCCCCACAATCGGGCAACACCTCGGTCACTGGTACACCCGATGCCGCGCATGTGGCCCGTTTCGAAGCGGAGCTGGACCAGCTTTGGCCTTTGGAAGACCGCGACGCTGGCCGTTTAGGTCTGGCCGTATCAGGCGGCGCAGATTCCCTCGCCCTGCTTTTGCTCGCACATGCCGCGATGCCGGGCGCCATTGCTGTGGCAAGCGTCGATCACGGCCTGCGCCCCGAGGCGGCAGACGAAGTCGCCTTTGTTGCGAGCCTTTGCGCCGCGCTTGATGTCCCCTTCACAGCGCTGAGCGTGAAGCTCGCCGGCGGCAATGTGCAAGCGCGCGCGCGCGAGGCTCGCTATGCGGCACTCGCGCGCTGGGTGAGGGATGAAGAACTGAGCGCATTGGCCACGGCTCACCATGCGGATGATCAGGCCGAAACGCTGATGATGCGCCTTGCGCGCGGTAGTGGCCTTTCCGGACTTGCGGGAGTGCGCGCCGCACATCCCTTCGATCCCGAAGATGGCGGCGAGCCATTCCCGCTGCTGCGCCCCCTGCTGAGCTGGCGCAAGGCTGAGTTGGAAAAGGTGGTTGAAGCCTGCGGTGTCACCTCGGTGCTTGACCCTTCCAATCTGGAGCGGAGGTTTGATCGGGTCCGTGTGAGGGATCATCTGGCACAGCATGACTGGCTCGATGCGCAGACGCTCGCCACAAGCGCGGGCCATCTGGCCGAGGCATGGCGCGCGATTGAATGGTATGCCCAGATCGACTGGGAGGAAATGGTTGCGCGCGAGGAGGGAGGCGGCTTTCGCTACAACGCGAATGTCCCGCGCGTCATCCAGATCGAAACGGTCAGCCGCATCGTGCGCGAATTGGGCGGCATGGTGACGCGCGGAGAAGCGGGACGCGCGGCGGACCGGTTGTGGCGCGGCGAGAACGCGTCATTGGGAGGCGTTTTGGCGGTGCCCACGGTCGAGCATGTCGCGAAGGTCGGGGTCGAATTGCGCGTCTGGCGCTTCACCCCCGAACCGCCCCGCAGAGTGCATTAGGGCCGGGTGCAATAGATCAATCCAGCTATACCCGCCTGATCAGCCAAGCTTGTCGCCTAGTCCGATGATCTGGCCGCGCGTGATCACAACCTTGTCTCCGCGTCGTGCAGCCGCGAACAGCTTTTCGGCAAATTCGTCAGGCACCCCGATGCAGCCATGGCTGGCATAGCCGTTGATCACGGGCGAGCCGTGGATTGCGATACCGTCCCATGTCAGGCGCAGGGTCCAGGGCATCGGTGCGTTGTCGTATTTTTCGGAGATGTTGTCCTTTTCCTTCGTCAGGACCGGGAACGTGCCGAGCGGCGTAGGGTGCTTTTTGGTACCCAACAGAGCCACCGCGGTGCCGATTTCATGGCCATCGCGGAACACGCTGATGACGCGCGCATCAAGGTCAACGGTCATCACCAGCTTACCCTTGGCAGGGGCAGAGCTTTCATCCCAATACCAGTCGCCATAGCGGAACGGGCCGGGCGGGATCGGCAGAATGCTGTTCAGCGTGAACGGATCAGCCTTGGCCGGTGCAGCGTTGACCACGCGCGCGGCGGAAGGAGGAGCCATCGGATCGGGTGCCGGGAGAGCCTGCGCGACGGGTGCGGAGATCATCCGGGTGGCCGGATCGCGCGGCAGGGTTGCTCCGACTACGGGCGCGGTGTCGGCACTTTGAACATCAACGGTGGGCTGGGCCCTGCTTTCAACAGCCGCCAGCTCAACCTCGTGAGGCTGCGGCAGGCTTGGATCGACCATCAGCGAGTTTCCGCCGGTTGTCGGATCAATTGAACGGATCGCGTCTTTGGCCTCATTGGCGACCTGCTGCGCTGCTTGGGCGGCGTTCTGAGCTTCATCGAAGCGCGGCTGCTCGGCGCCGAAGGTCGAAGTCCCTCCAAGCGATGCGAGGCCCAATGTGGCGGCGAAACGGAATGTTCGGATGATCTTTAACATGGCTTACTTATGCCGTGTTTCGTGCGAGACTGCCAGATGCTTGAACGCTCGCGTCCCTCGAAGGGACGGGGTTTTGCCGAGTGTTAACGCGGTGTTTTACACGAATTTACAGATGCTTATCGCGCTTTGATTCAAAAGGCCCCGCGAGGCGCAAGTTTGATCATTCCTCCGTCCGTAAAGCCGGATCGTTAGCCCAAGCTAACGCGCACACTGCGCGACTCAGTTTCGCGCTTCCTGAAGGTGCTGCTGCGCATAGGCAGCGGCAGCGCCCAAAAGGCCGGGTTGCGGATGAACGATCAGCTTCACCGGAAGGCTCGCCATCAGACGCGAAAACCGCCCTTTGGCCGTGAAGCGCGCGGCAAAACCGGACGCGAGCAACGTGTCCTTGATCCGGTAACCAAGGCCCCCGGCGATCACCACGCCGCCCGCGCCCTGCACCAGCGCAATATCGCCCGCAACGGAGCCGAGCGCGAGGCAGAACCGCTCCACTGCGGCAGCGGCAAGACTGTCTTTACCCGAGATGCCCGCAGTCCAGATGGCGACGTCATCCAGCGCTTTGATGTGGCGACCTTCCATCGCGGCGAGTGTTTCGTAGATATCGACGATGGCCGGCCCACATACGACCCGTTCGTCAGAGACGCGGCTGTGGCGTTTCCTGAGACGGGCGAGGATCGCGTCGTCGACAGCATCAACTGGACCAAAATCGCCGTGCCCGCCCTCGGTCGCCTGCACACGGTAATCCCCCGCACCATCTCGCCAGAAATGCGCCACACCAAGGCCGGTGCCTGGCCCCAGTACGCTGATCGTGTCACTGGCTGGCAGCGCTGTGTCCGGTCCAGCCAGATGCTGGAATTGATCTTCGCAAACCCGCGCGGCGGCGTGGGCGACAGCTTCAAAATCATTGACGATTGTATGCCGCGCGCAGCCAAGGATGCTTGCGATTTGTGGCGGGGCGACGGTCCATGGATTGTTGGTGAAGCGGATGATGTCGGGAGCCACCGGGGCTGCAACCGCCATGGCCAGCGCATTGGGTAGTGTACCGCCCATCTCCTCGCGGTAGCTCTCCCACGCGGTCTGGAAACTCGCGTGATCCTTTGTATGGAGCGTAACCAGATCGGAAAGCTCGATATCACCGTTGCCCGCAATGCTGGCGATGGCAAAGCGGGCATGGGTGCCACCGACATCGACGGCCACGATTTGCGTTGCGGCGCTCAACAATTACAGCCCGGCGCTCGACAGCATTGCCGATGCGCCCTGTTCGGCACCGTCGGCGTGAGACTGCATTATGCGGAAAAGCTCGCGCCCGACACCGTATTCGATAGGCGGATCGGGTGCAGGCGTGCGGGTCGAAAGGTCGGCCGTTGTTGAAAGCTCACCTGTTTCCGCGCAGACTTTCACCACGTCCCCGTCTCTGAGCAGTGCGAGCGGTCCTGCGCCTGCGCCCCCGTTAAACGCTTCGGGCGTGCAGTGGATTGCGGCTGGCACCTTGCCGCTCGCCCCCGACATGCGGCCATCGGTGACCAGAGCGACGCGGTGCCCGCGATCCTGCAACAGGCCGAGCGTCGGCGTGAGCGAGTGCAATTCGGGCATTCCGTTGGCGCGCGGCCCCTGAAAGCGGACAACAACCACAACATCGCGGTCCAGCTCGCCTGCCTTGAACGCCTCGATCACGCCCGCCTGTGTCGCAAACACACGGCACGGTGCCTCGATAGTCCAGCGATCACGCGCCACGGCGGAGGACTTGAAGCAAGCACGACCCAGCTCTCCGGTCATCAGCTTCATCCCGCCATCGCGCTGAAACGGGTCGGAGGCAGGGCGTAGCATGTCGTTGTCGCGAGAGGCCTTTGTCTGCACCCATTGCAGCGCGTCGCTCTCCCACACCGGCTCTGCGCGATAGGCGTCAAAACCTTCATCCCACACAGTAAGGATATCGCCATGGGCCAGCCCTGCATCCAGCAATTCGGAGATGACATAGCCCATACCGCCAGCGGCGTGGAACTGGTTCACATCGCCAGAGCCATTGGGATAAACCTTGGCGATCAGCGGCACGACGCTGGAAAGCTCTGCCATGTCGGTCCAGTCGATGGCGATCCCTGCCGCGCGCGCCATGGCGGGGATGTGGATTGCATGATTGGTCGATCCGCCGGTCGCAAGCAGACCGATGACGGCGTTCACAATCGCCTTTTCATCCACTACTTGCGCCATGGTGCGGGTCGTCGTGCCAGACAGTTGCGCCAGCCGGTGCACCGCCGCCTGATCCAGAGCCTGACGCAGTTTACTGCCCGGCTGGACAAAAGCCGCGCCGGGCACATGCAGGCCCATCATTTCCATCATCATCTGGTTGGAATTGGCCGTCCCGAAAAAGGTGCAGGTGCCCGGCGAATGATAGCTGCCCAGCTCGCTTTCCAGCAAAGCATCGCGCCCGATCTCTCCTGCGGCGTATTTCTGGCGGGTTTCCTGCTTTTGCTTGTTCGAGATACCGCTGGGCATTGGCCCTGAGGGCACCATGACGCAGGGCAGGTGGCCGAACCGCAACGCGCCGATGATGAGGCCCGGTACGATCTTGTCGCAAATGCCCAGACATGCGACCGCATCATACATTTGGTGCGACAGCGCGACCGTGGTCGCCATCGCGATGTTATCCCGGCTGAACAGGGACAGCTCCATCCCGTCTTCGCCCTGCGTCACGCCATCGCACATGGCCGGAGTTCCGCCAGCGACCTGAGCTGTGGCACCCGCTTCGCGGGCGTAGATCTTCATGCGCTCGGGATAGCGGCCATAGGGCTGATGCGCGCTCAGCATGTCGTTATAGGCGCTGACGATGCCGATATTGGGCGATGCGCCCGCCTTCATGGTGTTCTGATCCTCCAACGCGCCCGCAAAGGCATGGGCGAGGTTGGAACAGGCGACATCTTTATGCTCGGGCCGCCGATCGGCCTCGCGCTGCATCAGATCGAGATACGCGCTGCGCCCGGGACGCGAGCGTTCGATAATGCGCTGTGTCACGCTGTGAATGGTTGGGTGAATAGTCGGGTTGAGATTACTCATGCCAGCTTACCCCGTCACGTTCGGTCAAGGCAATGGACGCGCTCGGCCCCCAACTGCCTGCTGTGTATGTCTTGGGCGTGACGCCGTTTGCCGCCCATTCGGCGCGGATGGCGTCGATCCAGTTCCACTGCGCCTCCACTTCATCGCGGCGCACGAACAGGGTCTGGTCCCCCTTTACCAGATCGAGCAGCAGACGCTCATAGGCAATCCGGCGATGCTGCCCGACAAACGCATCGGGCATTGCAATTTCCAGCGGAACCTCGCGCAGGCGCACTCCATCCTCGTCCAGTCCCGGCACTTTGGCCATGAGTGACAGCGTGATATTCTCCTCTGGCTGGATCCCGATCAACAGGCTGTTAGGCTGCATCATCGAGGGGGCGGCAGAATGTCCCTCAAAGATCGAATGCGGCACGCTGCGAAACTGGACGAGAATTTCGGTCACGCGTTCAGGCAGGCGTTTGCCGGTGCGCAGATAGAACGGCACACCTTTCCAGCGCCAATTGTCGACATGCGCCTTTATCGCGGTGAAGGTTTCGGTGTCGGAGGCGACCATGTCCGCCGCGCTCAGCTCCTCGTCATATCCTGGTACAGCCTGCCCTGCGATAGCACCCGCGCGGTATTGGCCTGTCACCGTATCGCTTGCAGGCGCAGGCCGCAGCGCGCGCAGCACTTTGACCTTTTCATCACGCACGGGCGCTGCATCAAAGCTGGCCGGCGGCTCCATCGCGACAAAGCTGAGAAGTTGGAGCATATGGTTCTGCACCATGTCGCGCAGCGCGCCGGCACCATCGTAAAAGCTGACGCGCCCTTCCAGACCCACGGTCTCAGCGACGGTGATCTGAACGTGATCGATATAGGTCGCATTCCATATCGGCTCGAACAGGATGTTCGCAAAGCGCAGGGCGAGCAGGTTCTGGACCGTCTCTTTGCCGAGATAATGATCGATCCGAAAAATCCGATCTTCTGGAAATGCCTCCGCAACCGCGTCGTTGATCTCGCAACTGGAGGCAAGATCAATGCCCAGCGGCTTTTCCAGACACATGCGCACCTTCTCGCCCGTCAGCCCCGCATGTTCGAGGCCCTTAATCGTGGGGCCGAACAATTGCGGTGCGGTGGACAGGAAAATCGCAACGCCTTGCCCCGGCTCACCCACTTTGGCGGCCAGATCAGTAAAGCCGTCCAGAGTGGTCGCATCGAGCGGCTGATAGCTTAGGCGGTTGAGGAAATCGGCCATCCCGCCGCGACGTTCTGGCTCCAGAAATTCCTCCAGCGCAGCGCGCGCCATATTGCGGAATTCGCCGTCATCCAGCTTGCTGCGGGCGGTGCCGATGATCCTCAGGTCTTCGGGCAGCAACCCGTCCGCATCCAGAGCGCATAACGACGGGAGCAGCTTTCGCCTTGACAGATCGCCGGTCGCGCCAAACAGCACCAGACGGTCGGCTCTAAATTCGCTCATATACGGTCCCTTCAATCCAAAGGTTTACCCGCGACGAACGGTGCGCGCAATCAGTTGGCGGTAGAGACTTCGACCTTGCTGTATTGAAACTGCATCGGGCCGAATGTGGTCAGAAAACTGACATCGGCAGCATCGCGGCCCACGCCGATAATGGCCGTCTGTTCCAGATCAGCCATGCCGGTCGCATCGACTAATTGCCACATTCCGCCGCCCGGAATGGTGGGATCGGCCAGAAACACCTGCGTTGCCGCGTGGAAATCCTGCGGATCAACGCCGGGCGCAAAGCAGGCGACATAGCGTGCAGGAATGCCCGATGCGCGGGACAGCATCACCATGACATGTGAATAATCGCGGCAAATGCCCTGACGCGCGATAAAGGTATCCGTCGCATCGGTGTTCGCATCGGACGCTCCGGGCACATAGTCGAAATGCTCTGCGATCCAGTCCCGGATGGCCGCGATTCGCGCGCCTCCGCTGGTGCCGTCAAACTCCGAAGAGACGAGGCTCTGATAGTGGTCCGCCCGACAATATCGCGAATCGAGCAGATATTGCACCGCCTCACCTGGCAATTGGTGCAGCGGCAGCGCAGAAAGATCATGCATTGGCGTGACAATGCGGTCCGGGTCCACAGTGCAGGAGTAATCCACCTCTATCCGGCCATTGGCGCGCAGCCAGATGCGCTGCCCGATGTCGTCCTGCGCGGGGACAGCGGCGCGGTGTTCGCAACGGCTTATCTGCGTATCGACATCATGCACGCGCTGTTCGGGCAGGTCAGCCACCTCGAATTGCAACAGGGCATCAGTGGGCGATTCAAACTCAAAGCCGAAACAGGCAGAGATCAGGACTGTCATTGCATATGTTCCGGTGCTTTTTGCGGGCCTGCTTCGACTAAAAATCGTGCGATGCAAGGCATTGATTGAATGAGAAAGTTCGAATGATTTTGATGGTTTGTCCCATATGGTACATTCAGCGCCACCAACCGCCACACTAGACGGCTCTCATCACCAACCAACCGGCAAGGCTCACTCGTAGGACACGATTGGGGCCGCCCGGTTCCTGATGAGGATCGCATAGCATGAATAAAATTTGTCTCGCAATTGGTTCCGCTGCTCTCGCAACCGGATTTGTCGCTGCAACCCCGGTTCAGGCTGAAACGTCTGCTGGCCCCTTCGACAAGCTGAAGAAGAAGGTCAAAAAAGCCAAGAAGAAGGCGGACGAGGCCACAGCCGTGGTCAATGAAGTGGAAACTGCGCGCCGTACAAAGGGGCGTTCGCTGGCCAATGGCGTCGTGCGCGGCGGCCAGGGCGGTGTTGGCGCATCGGCTGATGGCTCGCAGTGCAACGCCAATCGCGGCAGCAACTCCAACTCGCCTTGCACCGCGCGTGCTCCCGGACATGCCGGTAATGCTGGCCCAACACCGGCCAAGTATATTCAAATGACCAAATGCGCGAGCGTCGGGCTGGGCAATGCCTTTGTGGGCCGCGCCGGGGACTACACGTTCAGTCAGGGCATCGCGACGGAGGAACGCTCGGGCCTGCTCGACCGTCGTCCTGTAATGCCGACCAATGGCTGTATCTTTGAAAGTCTGGGCATTGGCGATGTGCTGTATGTTGAGTTCGACAAGAACAAGTACAAGAAGTACGATTACAAAATTCAGTGCGTTTCTTACGATGGGTCTGAGCAGCAGGACAACGTGTTCGGCCCCAAAGTCGGCAATTACGGTGGCAAGTCGATCATGCTGCACACCGGCAATTCAACCGGCTACACGCCAACTGCCAGCGGCAGCAATTCCGACCGCAACACAGCCTACAGCAAGTATATGGATAAGCGCGGGCGCACCTTCACGACGTTCAATTTCGAAGCGTTACACACCGACAAATCGGGCACTGATTTCTACTGCCAGTGGTTTGACAAGAGCACCGGTAAAAGCGCGCTTGCGCTGACCTATCGTCGCGGCCCGGTGGGCTGAGTGGGGACTGGGTTTGGTTCACAACTGTGAGAGGCGCAGGCGGGCTCGATGAGCCTTCGCCTCAATCACAGCGGCGGCCGGTCTCCCCTGGGAGCTCTGGCTTGGGCCCGGGTTTGGAAATGCGATCCTCAACGGGCCTTCCATTCCGGCCGCCGCACTTATGCCGAACCTGCCTGATGTTCCCAATTCTGCTGTGGCGCGATCATTCTGCGACCCGAGTGCGCTGCAAACTTGTGCCGCGGTCGGCATGGATAGCTCAAGTTAATCCCTGTCGGCCGCCGCATCTTTCAACACTCCATTTAGGGAAACAAAACCATGCGTATCCGTATCGCCGTTCTCACCGCAGCGCTTGCTTTGGGCAGTGTACCTGTCATCATCACTCCTGCTATGGCGCAATCCTCCTCCAGCGAAGTCGCCAAGGCCGGATCATGTCCCAAAGGCTTCAAACAAAGCGGCAGCAGTTGCAAATCCTCTTCTCAGGTCGCCATTACAAAGATCGGTAGCTGCCCCACCGGCTTTAAAGCCAGCGGCAATTATTGCGTCGGCGACAAGGGCGATTACGCGGAAGTGAAAAGTGGATCGTGCAAGACAGGGCTGAAAGCCTCAGGCAAATACTGCATCAAGTAAGGGCCGCTTGCTTGGGCCTTTTGCCTGTGCGAACGGACTGATTACATGAACGAACCCACCCCCAAAGCCGATCTTCAGGACGTCGTTGCAAAGGCCTATGCCGCCATTGGCGAGCCGCAAAGCTTCGTGCCGCTTTTGAACGAGATGATCGAAGCGCACGAGGCGTTGGGTGACGTTGATGGTTTCGCCGATATGCATTTCGAAAATGCCGAGGCGATCTTCGACAAGGTCTATCCGCTGGGGGACGCGGACTATTCATCCATGCTGTTGCATCTGGAGACGGATCTGGAATGCGATCTGGCTCTGGATGACCAGTTTCGTGTGCTCACTTTCAATCCGCGCTTCTTCGAACGTGGCGGGATCGAACGAGACGGCTATGTGCCGGAATGGCTGTTCGATCCCGTCCGTATCAAGGAAGATCAGGAGCGGTTGCGAAGCGCGGGGGCAGGGCAGAACAAGGCGCTGTCTACCAAACCTGAGCGGCTATTCCTGCGCCTTTTCACGCATGAAGAGGACGAGACCGGGCGCTGGTTTTCCGCATACCGCGTGCCAGTGGGCGGGGTGCACATCATCGCCTTGCAAGCGGTGCGGTTGCGCTGGGATGAAAGCGGTGCGGCAGCGTTTCAAGAGGCCTTCGAGCTGACGGGCACGGAAGTGGAACTGACCAAGCATCTGGTCAAAGGCGGTACCACCCGCGAATTTGCAGACCTGCGCGGTCGCAGCGTCGGCACCGTGCGCAACCAATTGAAAGCGCTCCAGCGCAAACTCGTGATTAACTCCAAAGAACAATTGCTGCTGCTGTATGCTGGCTTCATTCATTCGCTTGATCCACCCGACGAGGATGAAAACTGTATCGAGCACACCTGCGCAAACCTGTTTTGTGGCAGCGCAGGGCGCACAATAGCGTGGGAAGAATATGGCAACCCTTCGGGTCTGCCTGTGGTGTTCTTCCATCCCCTCGAAGGACCATTGCAGACCGCCAGCGTGGATCAGGCCGCGCGCAATGCAGGCCTGCGCTTCATTGCGCCATGGCGGCCGCATTATGGCGGCACCAGCGGGATCGGACCGGGGCCGCAATCGCCGTTGGATTTTGCCGACCGTATCCCTGAATTCCTCGATCATCTGGGAATTGACCGCTGCGTTGCTCTGGGCACACAGGCGGGCACGCCGTTTCTGGCCGCCTTTGCGCAAAGACAGCCCGACCGCATGATAAAGGCGCTCGCCGCTGGGCCGTTTCTGCCGATTATCAACGCTGATGATTACCGGTTCCTGCAAACCCGCCAGCGCACCCATTTTCGCATTGCGCGTATCGCGCCTGCTTTTGCACGGGTCTATCTGCGCGCCATGCTGGCAAGCATGGGGACAGGCGAATTCTACAAATTCGTCGAGGATTATTACGATGGCTGCTCACGCGAAGCGCAGACCATCCAGCGCCCCGAAGTCGTTCGTAACTTGAGATGCGCGGCCAACTATGTGCTGCCGCGCGGCAAATTGGGGCCGGGTGACACGATGGCCAATTGGTCCGCACAATGGGGCGCTTTGCTGGCGGGACTCGGCACCCGGTTCGAGATTATGTTGGGCGACGTCGATGCCAACACGCCGCAAGAATTTGCGCGGCTGACCGCGCAGCGTTTCGGGCTGGAGGAGCCGCAGATTGTTGCGGATGTGGGCAGCTTCCTGATCGAGGAAAAGCCCGACTTGGTCTTTGCACGGATCCGCGCGATTTTTGACGGGCGGTAAACGCTGATCAAGCTCAAACCTGGAGGTAAAACGCGGCTTTTTTGGAGTTTTCAGCAGCGGTGAAACGCGGCAAGGCAGGGCTTCTGACAGGAGCTTTGGATTTGGTCTTTTTATCTGTGTTCTCGCCGTTTCGCACGATCTTTGCAGGGGTAGGCTTTGCCGGGGTAGTCCTGGCGCTATCCGCACCAGTCACGGTAGAGGCGAAGGCGCAGGAAGCGGAACAGCCCGAAACCGCATCCCCGCGCGAAGTGCTGGATTTCGGCGGGATGCGCCCGGACGATCTCCTCGTGGCATTTCGCGAAGACCCATATCGCTGGGCGAACGAATCCTGCACCTTTGGCGTTCCAATTTTGGTTGCAATGCAGACAGCTATGCCCGAGCGAACCGTTTTGGTGACCTTGACCTTCTGAGCTGGTTGGATGACGAGAATATCGCCGAATTGACCTCTGACCAGCTATGGCCAACCATGCGGATGCTGCGCGATGCGGGGCGAGAGGAGGAATTGTCGGATCAAGCGCTGGCTTGGTTTGAAAGCGGGCTCATCACCAAAGCCGATTGGTATGTTCAGCGGGGATTGACGGACTAGGCGCTGAAATCGGCTCTGTGTCAGGACCGCCTCGATCTTGTCGATATGCTGCTGGATAGGCCGCTGTCAGTCACGCTTTATCTCGATATGGTGACGGACCGTCGGTATGCGGCGGTTTGGTCGAAGTTGGAGCAGAAGGCAGGAGCAAACCTTGCCGATGCCAGCGAACTTTATCTCGCAAATGCGGAGGCGCGACTGGCTGATAAACCCGGTGACAAGGATCGCTTCGCCGATTTGGTGCGGGCGTTTCATTACCACGGTGATTTTGCCGGTGTGATCGAGCGCGCCGGGGGAATTGGCGGCGGCATTGGCAGCAATACAATCGAGGAGGATGACGGCTGGGCGCTCAATCTTACGGCCTATGCACACGATTCTCTGGGCCGGATTGAACAGGGCGATGCGATTTTTGACCGGCTGACGAAGGTTGACGGGCAGGAGAACAACTGGGCTGTGAGCTTTTTGATCAACCGCGCATCGCGCCTCATCGGATATGGCCGGTTTGAAGAAGGTTTGGAGGCCGCCACGCTCGCGCGCTCTGTCAAAGGCAGCCCCTATGCCGAGATGATTGTGGCCAAAGATCATGCCTGCGCGCTTTATGGTTTGGGCAGCGCAGATGAAGCTGCGCCCGAGCTGGCGTTTCTGCGCGAGAACAAGGCCGCATCGGTTGAAATGGCCGCACAAGGTTTGCTGTGTCACGGATTGCGTGATGAGGCGGTGAGCCTTTTGAGCGAGGCTTTTGGACGACGCAGCGACGCGCGCCTCGGCGATATCGGCGCTGCAATCGCCTTCAGCGGACCTGTTCTACAGCCAGTCGATCCTGCCCTCAGCCCATGATCTGCTTGCCGATTATCCCGCGCTCGCCGCTGCCTTTGCCAGTCATGCGCGGCTATTGCCCGAAGCCTTGACCCCGCGCGCCGCGCAATTGCGCAAGTCGCTTGACCTGCCTGAATGGAAGTAACTCAGGCGCCTATAAAAGCGCTGTTTTCCTACTTCGTACGCGCTTGCTAACGCTCATACGGTGCGCTCTATCCGGGCGCCGGAAAGGCGAAAGCATGTTGGAAAAGTGTCAAGTGGACGTTTTTGCTCTCAAGCATCTGATATAAAGAGAAAATATCGGCTTTTCCGGCGCTTTACAGAAAGATGATGTGTCAAGTAATGTTGGCGATGCCAAACAGGTCGTGGGCATCGGCATCCTCGATCTCCACATCGACGATATCGCCCGCGCTCAGCGTTTCAGGGACGTTGCGCAAATAAACCGCGCCGTCGATCTCGGGAGCGTCGGCCTGTGTCCGGCCATTCGCGCCGATATCGCCGTCATCATCGGCCTCGCCCACTTCGTCGATGATGACGGGCAGGGTCTTGCCGATCTTGGCCTGAAGTTTGGCGGCTGAAATACGCTCGGTGACTTCCATCAGCCGGGCATAGCGCTCTTCCTTCAGTTCCTCTGGAACAGGGTCAGGCAGATCATTGGCGGCGGCGCCTTCAACCGGTTCAAAGCGGAAGGCGCCAACGCGGTCCAATTGCGCTTCCTCCAGCCATTCGAGAAGGTATTCAAAGTCTTCCTCGCGCTCTCCGGGGAAGCCAACGACAAAGCTGGAGCGTACGGCGATGTCCGGGCAAATGTCGCGCCAGTTCTTGAGGCGGTTCAGCACCTTCGCCTCATTTGCCGGACGGCGCATCAGTTTAAGGACATGCGGGCTGGCATGTTGAAACGGGATATCGAGATAGGGTGTGAGCAGCCCTTCGGCCATTAGGGGGATGACTTTGTCGACATGCGGATAGGGGTAGACATAGTGCAGCCGGACCCAGGGCGGGGCGCCGCCTCCGATATCAAGCTGACCCAGCTCGCGGGCCAGATCGGTCATGTGGGCGCGGACTTCGTGGCCTTTCCATTGGCGCGGATCATGCTTTGTGTCGACGCCATAAGCCGAGGTGTCCTGGCTGATTACCAGCAATTCGCGCGTGCCCGCCGCAACCAGTTTTTCCGCCTCCCGCAACACCGCATCGATCCGGCGACTGGCGAGCTTTCCACGCAAGGTTGGGATAATGCAGAAGGCGCAGGAGTGATTACAGCCCTCCGAAATTTTGAGATAGCTGTAATGGCGCGGTGTCAGCTTGATATCAGGCTGCGGGATCAAATCGACAAACGGACCCTGGCTGGGTGGCGCATGTTCGTGAACGGCATCCACGACCTGTTCGTACTGATGTGCGCCGGTCACTGCCAGAACCTGCGGATGTGCAGCGCGGATGGCTTCCGCCTCATCGCCCATGCAGCCGGTGACGATGACGCGCCCATTCTCGGAAATCGCCTCGCCAATCGCGGCAAGGCTTTCCTCCTTGGCGCTATCGAGAAAACCGCAGGTGTTGACCAGAACCACGTCCGCACCCGCATAATCCGGGCTCATTGCATAACCGTCTGCGCGCAGCCGCGTGAGGATGCGTTCGCTGTCTACCAAGGCTTTGGGACAGCCGAGCGAGACCATTCCGACACGCTTTTGATCGGGGAGGGATGTGGTTGGGGTGTTCATAAGCGCTGCGCCTCTACACGTATCGCCGCATTTGCGCTAGATCATCGCGCATATCGAAGGGATCACGCTATGAATGATTTTGCACTTTGGCCGGTTTTGGCCGGCTCCGCCGCCTTCTTTATTGTCGGAATGATCTGGTACGGCGCACTGTTCGGCAAAGCATGGCAGAAGGCTGCGGGGATAGCGGACGCAGATGCGCAGAGCGGCAATATGGTCGTGATCTTCGGGCTGTGTTTTGCGTTCGAAATGTTGATCGCGATGGTGCTGTGGCACTTGCTGGTGCGCACAAATCCCGCCCCTCACGTGGTGATGATGATGGCAATGGGATTTGCGATTGGCGTGATGGTGCCCGCAATCGGCATCAATTACCTGTTTCAGCGCAAACCGTTCAAACTTTTCGCAATTGATGCGGGGCACTTCATTTTCGGCATGGCCGCGATGGGTGGCGTGTTCGTGCTGTTTCGGTGAGATTTGGGGCTACTCGCCGCCCCCATCGCCATTGCCGTTCCCGCTGCCATTGGCTGGCACAATCTCAACGATGATGTCGCCTTTTTGCAGGTTCTGGCACTCGTCTTCCCAAAATCCGATTGCGCGCCCGTTACGATAAATCCGCAGGCCCGTACCGCCGGTCGTCAAATCCTCGATCGAGCATCCGCATTCGGCCTCTTCGACAACCCGTTCGACCAGTTGGACCCTACCATTCACCGACGCAAGATCGGCAAGATAATCGGCGATATGCGCCCCTTGCGCAGAACCTGCGAGCAGCAATCCGGTAAACCGCACCGGGTTGATCACATTGTTAGCCCCCGCCTGACGGGCCAGCAATTCATTATCATCCGCGCGCACGACCACGCTGATTGGAACTTTCGGCGCGAGGTGCCGCACAGTCAGAACGATCAGAATGGAGGTATCATCACGGCCCGCAGAAACCAGCACGGTGCTTGCCGTCTCAATCCGGACCGCGCGCAAAATATCATCGCGCGTCGCATCGCCCGCCAACACGGCCACGCCTAGCTTTTCTGCGGTTTTGAGACGGTCCTCGCTCGGATCGACAACCACGATATCGCTGGCATCGGTGCCGCGTTCGATCAGTTCTTCGACGCTTTGCGAGCCTGATACGCCAAAGCCGAGGACCACGACATGGCCGGTGAGCTTGTCCTGAATGCGCGCCATGCGCCACTTCTCCCAACTTCGCTTGATGATGAAATTATAGGCGGTGCCAACGAAAATGAAGAACACCATGAACCGGATCGGCGTCACGATAACAGCCTCTTTCAATCGCGCGCTTTCACTGACGGGTGCGATATCGCCGAAGCCCGTCGTCGTGATCGAGATCATGGTGAAATAGAATACGTCGAGCAGCGACACATCGCCATCGACGCTATCAACCAGCCCCTCGCGATCCCACCAGTGGATCAGAACGACAATACCGATCAGCAGCAACGCCGCGCCAAGCCGCAGGAGCAGATCGGCGTACCACGGCAGATTCACTGCACGACGAAGCGGCTTGAACTTCTTGGCCAGTTTCGAAGGGCGCTCGGGCGAGTTGGCCATATCCGTGTCTAGGTCTCAGCTTTCGTAGCGCTGCGCAAGGCTGCCGAGAGAGGCATGATGCGTCAGGTCCAGTTGCAGCGGTGTGACCGCGATAAAACCATCGTCGATCGCTTCGAGATCGGTGCCATGATCCAATGTGTGCTCAATCGCGTGCAGGCCGAACCAGAAATAGCGTTGGCCACGCGGATCCTTGCCCTCAACAACGCTGCCGCGCGAGTAATCGTGAAAGCCCTGCCGCACGATGCGTATGCCTTTGACATCATCCGAAGTGCAGGCCGGGAAATTGATGTTGACCAAAGTGCGCTCGTCAAATGGCGCATTCAGCAGCGGGGCGATAGCCTTGTGGCCCCACTTGGTCGCCGCATCGAACAGTTCGGCATCGGTTCCGTTGTTCTTGGGGCCGTACACCTGGCTGAGCGCGATGGACCGCACACCCGCCAAAGCCCCCTCGATCGCGGCAGAAACGGTGCCGGAATAGGTGATGTCATCGGCCAGATTGGCTCCGCGATTGACGCCGGAAAGGATCAGATCGGGTGGGTTGTCCAGCACTTCGCGCAAAGCCATCATCACGCTGTCCGTCGGGGTGCCCGTCACCGCAAAGCGGCGCTCGGCATATTTCTGCAAGCGGACCGGGCGGTTGAGCGTCAGCGAATGGCCAGCACCCGATTGCTCCTCGGACGGTGCGCACACCCAGATATCATCGGAGAGTTTCGCCGCGATTTCTTCCAGCACCGCAAGGCCCGGCGCATGATAGCCGTCGTCATTGGTTACAAGAATGCGCATTACGTGGAAGGCTCCAACCGGGTCACCCCGCCCATATAGGGATACAACACCTCAGGCACCACAACGCTGCCATTGGACTGCTGATAGTTCTCGATAATCGCCACCAGAGTGCGTCCCACGGCAAGGCCGGAACCGTTGAGTGTATGGACGAATTGCGTTGTCTTCTTCTCGCCCGCCACGCGGTATCGCGTGTTCATGCGGCGCGCCTGAAAATCGCCGGTGTTGGAGCAGGAGCTGATCTCCCGGTATGCGCCTTGGCCCGGAAGCCAGACTTCCAGATCGTAGGTCTTGCGCGCACCAAATCCCATGTCGCCGGTGCACAGCAGCATTTTGCGATAGGGCAGGCTGAGCGCTTCGAGCACGCCCTCGGCGGCCCGCGTCATGCGCTCGTGCTCAGCCTCGCTGTCCTCGGGGCGAACGATGCTGACGAGTTCGCATTTCTCAAACTGGTGCTGACGAATGAAGCCGCGCGTATCCTTGCCAGCAGCCCCCGCTTCGGAGCGGAAGCATTGGGTGAGCGCAGTGAGCCGCATCGGGAGACCTGCTTCGTCGAGCAGGTCGCCCATGACGCTGGCGGTGAGGGATACTTCGGCGGTCGGGATGAGCCAGCGGCGGCTTCGAGTATTCGGTCTGTACAATCCGTCCAATTCGCGGAGCAGATTGTTTGCAGATTGATGGTCGTTATTCTTCAAAGCTTCCTGAATGCCGGTATCAACTTTGGCAATATCATCGCCTGATGGCTCTACCATCGTTTGAAAGCTATCCTCCGCAAACTTGGGCAGTTTGTCCGTGCCATACATCGCCTCGTCCTTGACCAGAACGGGGGGCGCGCATTCGGTGTAGCCGTTGGCGTTGACCTGATGGTCAAGCATGAACTGGCCCAGAGCGCGGTGCAGGCGGGCCATACCGCCGCGCAGGAAGGTGAAGCGTGCGCCCGACAGTTTGGCCCCGGTCTCGAAGTCCATGCCCAAAGCAGGGGCAATATCGGCATGTTCCTTGGGTTCGAAATCGAAAGCGGGCTTCTCACCCCATACGGCCACTTCAACATTTTCGCCTTCATCCGCGCCATCGGGCACTTCGTCGAACGGCAGGTTTGGTATGACGGCGAGCGCCTCTTTCAGCTTCTCCGCAACCATCCGGTCACGCTCTTCAAGCGCGGGCATCGACTGCTTCAGTTCCGCGACTTCCGCTTTCAGCGCCTCGGCGGTTTCCGTGTCGCCCTGGCCCATCGCTTTCCCGATAGCCTTGCTTGCCTCGTTGCGGCGCGATTGTGCTTCCTGAAGGCGGGTGGTGAGCGAGCGGCGTTCCTCATCCAGCGCGAGGATTGCCTTTGCGACAGGCCCCATTCCGCGCCGTGCAAGAACGGCGTCAAAAGCTTCGGGATCGTCTCGGATCAGGCGAATATCGTGCATGGTCGCGCCTATGCCCGTTTGCCCCACGATTGAAAAGCCACGATTGTAGAGGCGTAACTGGAAACGCTCCCTGCGGCGCTGATATAAACGAGCGTCTGATGGGGGATAATATGGAACGTATCGCCCTGAGTATGAATAGGCAGAGTATAGGAGATAAATACAATGCTTAAGAATATCATCGGAGCCGCCGTCGGATCGAAACTTGCCAAGCAACCAGCTAAAGGTGGCGCCGCAGGCGCTGCCCTCGCAACTGCAGTTCCCTTCGTCCTGTCGCGCATCAGCTTGCCGGCCATGGTTGTATTGGGCGCTGGCGGGTATCTGACCAAGCGATTTCTGGACAAGAAGAAGCGCGAAGATGCGAGCCAGACAGCGAAGGACATCAGTGGCGTGGCGCTGGCAAAGCCGGGCGAAGCGCCCGATGCTGAGACCGGTTCAGTAATCAACCCGCCGACAGGTGCCAAGGTAAACGGGGCCGGTAAGGCCAATGAAGCAGTCGCTCAGGACTGATGGCATCAGTCTGACTGCCTCAGCGTCACAGCCAAGATGATCAAATGAAAAGCCCCGCGACGTCTATCGAACGTTGCGGGGCTTATTTTGTGGTGGCCAATCCACCGCGGCTTTTCTGGATGGTCGATCGGCGGGCACCC
>JGI12048J13642_10005638_pt1 | contig 82513 bp, 63 predicted proteins | sample ElkSlonscriptome_16_FD_13642 | JGI IMG/M metagenome (IMG submission 13642)
CGCCCACCAACGGTCGTCCGGGTTTCGACTCTCGTCGCCAGGTCCCGGACTTCCCGGTCGCGTTTCTGACCGAGCTTTCAAACGTAGTCTGAAAGTTGATCGCTGTGAAGGGGGTGATGTGACTTTTTCTCTCTGACCGCAGGGACGCCCGCAGGTACTCGGTTCCCCGGTCTGCCTCAGGCTGCGACAGTCCGGCTGTGTATGCGCGTCAGCGGCCGGATCCGAGGTGCTCGTGAAGGCTGAAGCAGTGAGGTGTTCCTGCGTTGCTACCGCGCAGTGAGTCCGGCCCGCGGGCGTCGTGATGCGGCGGAAGGTCGACGTTCGCGACGCGGCACATCCACTGGTGCTTCGGATGCGTCAGCTCGATGGCAAAGCCCGAGCCGTCCGGCAACTGTCGCTGCGCGACCTCCACTTCAGGGTGCGGGGGCGCCACGGCGGAGACGTCGCCGCCCTCCAGTCGGAGCGCGTACGCCTCCCGGAGGTACTCCCCGGCCCCCGAGAAGACGTTGGTGGTCCAGATCGAGTAGATACCGTGTCGCAGGCGTACGCCGTACATCCGGTCCACCGCCGCCCAGCAGATGACCTGAGCCATCTTGATCCGCGACGTATCGAGCTCACGGATGGCCGGGCTGAGGCTCCGCTCCTCCTCGGGATCGTCGTTCCCGTACGAATCGACGATCTCGCCATCCACCGTCAGCGCCCAGTCGTCGATGTCCTCGCCGTCGGAATCGGGCCTTGCCGAACAGCCCAGCGCCTCTGTACCCGATGGGGCGAGGGGGATGGCCGAGACAAGTACGACGAGGGTCGATACGGCGAGGGCACAGGCGATGCGCATGACGTGGTCCGCGGTGGCGGTCGGTGCTTGGGTCCCCCTCAATCTGCGCGGCTGCACGGCGGGAAGTCCAGCGTCATGTCGTTCGGGGGGCTTTGGACGGGCAAGGCCAGGAGCTACAGGATCTGAAGCCCCCGGACGATCGAGAAGGCCGCGGAGGCGATGACGAAGGTCAGCACTCCCGACTCGGGGCACGGGGCGAAGAACATCGGGCCAGCCAGGCGTGAGCGAAGTGCTCAGGGCGATCTGGATGCTCCGGACCTGTGAGGCGCATCCGACCCCCCGGGACCGATAAGAAGAGGATCAGCGCCCCCGGTTGGACTCGAACCAACGACCTGCGGATTAGAAGTCCGCTGCTCTATCCAGCTGAGCTACGGGGGCCATGAACCGTTCGGCCTACGGGCGGGGCGACTCCGTGGCCCCATCCGAGCGGCCGTACCTGAAGGTGCCTCTGAGGTCCCCGGTGCAGTCACCGGCAAGCAGTCGGCCGCTCAGGATCGTCCCGTCTGCCTGAGTCACCTCGCCGATCAGCTGTGCCTCACCGGGACACTCCAGCTCGTACATGAAACTCGCCCGGAAGGTACCGTCCGGCATCACGGTCCCCATCCCGGTCGTCACGAGGTCCAGCGCCGGGATCTCGATGGTGAGCCGAAGATCGGGGCCCATCTGGCGAACGTCGATCATGCTGTTGAATCCGTTTCCGCCGATCTGGAGCGAACCCATCCACGGACCGGCGACCTGCGGATACGACGGTCCGACGTCACCACCGCCCGCCGATCCGCTACCCACGACGGAACAGGCGGAAATCGAGGCGAGCAGGGCGAACGAAGTCAGCGATCGGATCATGCACCGGGCCATCTGAAAGTCTCCTGTGTGGAGTTCACGTCCGCGGGATCTCTTTTCCTGCACTAGATCATATGCGCACCGGGGACCGACGACGAGTCCCGGGGCCCGGACGCCGCCGACTCAGAGCGAACCGAACGGCCCCAGAGGCTGGCGCACAGCGAGGTGAACGCGCCGCTCGAAGACTCTCTCGAACATGCGAGCGCGTTTCCGGAAAGCCCAGTGCTCGAGCAGGAGATCGCCGTGTCCCTCGACCTCGAGCACGACGGCGTCCTCCTCGACCTCGACCTCCACGGCGGTCACTCGCTGCAGGTGCTCCCTGTCGAGCGCGTCGGCGAGCCTGAGGATCGACGCCAGCCTCGCCACCGACTCGCGATCGTTCTCCGCGAGGTCTCGGTACAGGTAGTGGGAGTTCCGAGGTTCCGCCCGGCGATGGTACCGTGCGACGAGTGCCGTCATCGGACGATCCTCCTCGGAGATTCCGGGGATATCGGAGTTGTAGATCAGGTACAGCGAGTGCTTGTGATGACGTCGATACGAGATGAACTGGCCGGCGTCGTGAAGTCCGGCGGCAACCAGCAGCATGCGACGCTCCCGCATTCCGAGTCCGTGGAGGTCGGAAAGCTGGTCGAATATGCTTAGAGCAAGGCGCACGACGTGCCGATGGTGCGCTTCGTCGAACTGGAAGCGTCGCCCGAGCGCAAGAGCGCCCGCGAAGGCCTGCTCCTCGATGCGGGAGGCACGGACACGGGGCCCGACGACATCCTCGAGCCGGTCGATGAGCACGCCCTCCTTCACGCCGACATGGGGCACCCAGATCTCGTCCACGCCCACGAGGTCGGCCACCCGCCCGTAGATCAGGCCCGCCGGGTAGATCACGTCGGCGCGATCTTCGCGGAGTCCCAGGGTCTCGATCCGTTCAGCGACACTCAGGCCCCCCAGCTCGTCCACCGTCGCCCGAAACGCGTTCATGGCCAGACGAGCCGCGCCCCGTTCGTCCGGCTCCGCACCCGCGAGATCGGCGATCGCCTCGATATTTCCACCACTCGCGAGTAGTCCTCCGATCCGATCTCCGGGCTCCCGTTCCGGGATTCGGAGGGTCTTCACGTACTCCGCCATGAGTTTCTGGAGCTTCCGCTCGTCCTCCTCCCCTCCGAGACGCTCCAGCGTGCGCACGGTACCCATGTGGTACGACTCCGCCCAGTCGACTCCCGTCGCGGAAATCTGCGACACCTCGAGGCTTCCTCCCCCGAGGTCCATCGCCATCCACGGGAGACCTTCCAGGTCGACCCGCGTCCGTATCGCGAGCCAGACGAGGCGCGCCTCCTCCGACCCGGTGATGGTCTCGAGTCTGATTCCGCACTCCCGACGGATGCGGTCCACGAGCTCGGGTCCGTTTCTGGACTCCCGAACGGCACTCGTCGCGACGGCCCGATAGTCGCCGATTCCCAGATTGTCCAGCGAGCGACGGAAGGACGACATGGTCGCGACGGCCGCCGACATCGTGGTCTCGTCCAGCCGCCCGGTCACGAACGTCTGGTGCCCGAGCCGCACGGGCACTCGCTGGACCTCGAGATCCACCCAGGTCGAGTGATCGAGGAACTCAGCGGCCAGAAAGCGCATGGCGTTGGAACCGACGTCGATCGCCGCGACCCGGATGGGAAAGTTCGTCACCGGACCCACGCTCGGGAGACGACCGGCTTCACGCCGAGCGCTCCGAAGACGCCGATGCCATCCGGCCGCGTCCCCGATCGGCCAGCTGCATGAGCGTGTCGTGGAACGACCTCACCGGCTCGCCGCGCGCGGGTCGCCGCTGGCGGTATCGGCCATCGGCATAGAGATCCCACGCGAGTCGATTGTCGACCAGCGCGTCCTCGAGAAGTGTCACGAGGCGACGGCGCAGACCGGGTTCCCGCACCTCGATCACGGCCTCGACCCGATCCTCGAGATTGCGACGGCGCCAGTCCGCGCTCCCGAAGTAGACCTCCTCGTCCCCCGCATTCCCGAAGTAGAAGATTCGGTCGTGCTCGAGAAATCTCCCGATGATCGAGATGAGACGGATATTCTCGGAGACTCCGGTCAGACCGGGTCGCAGCCGCGTGTGACCCCGAACGATCAGATCCACTTCGACACCCTCCCGCGAGGCGGCGTAGAGCTTCTTGATCATCTCGACGTCATCGATGGCGTTCATCTTGAGGATGATGCGGCCTCCCCTGCCCGCTCGCTCGTGCTCGACCTCCCGATCGACGAGTTCGACGAGCGTCGTGCGAAGGTCACGCGGCGCCACGATCAGCCGGTCGTACTCCTGTTCGGGCGCATGTCCCGTCAGGTAGTGGAAGAGTCGCACCAGGTCGTGCCCGATCTCCCGGTCCGACGTGAGCAGGCCGAGATCCGTGTAGAGCCGGGCGGTCTGCGCATGGTAGTTGCCCGTCGCGACGTGGGAATAGGTCCGTATCTTCCCCCCCTCCGAACGCACGACCTGTGCGACCTTCGCGTGCGTCTTGAGACCCACGAGGCCGTAGGTGACGTGAACGCCCGCCCGCTCGAGCATCTGACCCCATTCGATGTTCGCCGCCTCGTCGAACCGCGCGGTCACCTCGACCAGGACCGCCACCTGCTTCCCCGATTCGGCGGCCCGCACGAGAGCGCGGATGATGGGGGACTCCCGGGACGTCCGGTAGATCGTGACCCGGATCGCGAGGACGTCGGGGTCTCCCGCCGCCTCCTCGATGAACCGCTGAACCGAGCCCGAGAAGGCGTCGTAGGGGTGGTGAACCAACACATCCCGTTCGCGCAGGACATCGAAGACCGTTCGGTCCTCCTCGTCCGTGGCGAAGGCGGGCGGCGGTACCGGCTCCCAGGGCTGGAAGGCGAGATCAGGCCGGTCTCCCACGTCGAGGTCGTCCATTCCCGTGTAGTCCACCGGCCCCCGCACCCTCGTCACATCCTCGGGGTCGAGCTCGAGTTCATCGCGCAGGAGGTCCACCACAAGCTCGGGCATCGCCTCCGCGACCTCCATGCGGACCACGGGCGCGAATCGGCGCTCCCGTAGCTCGTCGGAGATCATCTCCAGAAGGTCTTCAGCCTCCTCCTCGTCCCGCCGGAGGTCGGCACTCCGCGTCAGCCGGAAGGCGTGCACGTGGAGCACGCGGACACCCCGAAAGAGCTCGTGGACGTGGCGCGCGACGAGTTCCTCGAGGGCGATGTACCGGTCGGACTCGCCGATCGGAATCCAACGGCCCCGCCCGACGGGCACCTTCACTCGCGCGAACTGGACCTCCGCCTCGTCGGGCGGCTGAAGCACGATGGCGAGCGAGAGGCTCTGATTCGAGATGAAGGGAAAGGGGTGACCCGGATCGACGGCGAGAGGCGTGAGGATGGGATAGATCTGCTCCCGAAAGAAGACCGCCAGGCGAGCCTGCTCATCCGGATCGAGTTCGTCCCAGCCGACCGGGTTCACGCCCTCGTGTCGAAGCGCGGGGACGAGATGGAGACGCCAGGTCCGGCTCATCGCCTCCTGCATCTCGGCGATGCCCTGTCGAATCAGGTCGAGCTGCTGCCGCGAGGTGCGCCCGTCCGGCGAGCGTCCCTGCACCCCCGCCTGGAGCTGCCACTTCAGGCCTCCGACCCGCTTCTGCACGAACTCGTCGAGATTCGACTGAGTGATGGAGAGAAAGCGGACCCGTTCGAGCAGCGGGATCCGGACATCGCGAGCCTGGTGAAGAACGCGCCAGTTGAAGTCCAGCCACGACAGTTCGCGGTTGAAGTAGAGCCCCGGGTCGTCGAGCGACGAGACGCCGTCGATCGGGCGTGGCTTGACCGCATGGGGAGGGGTCCGGAGGCTCTCCTCGTCCGCCTCCCACCGCTTCACGACCGCTTCGGGATCGCGAGGCTCCGGCTTCGCCCGAACCGAGCGTGGGCCGAGGGCCGACGGAAACGCAGGGATGCCTGCGCCGCTGTCGGTGGTGAAGTCTGGCTCGCTCACGTCGTCGGCCGGTTGATCGAAACATCGAAATCGGGGCGCCCGGATTCGAACCGGGGACCCCCTGCTCCCAAAGCAGGTGCGCTACCGGACTGCGCCACGCCCCGTCCCGGCCTGCAAGATAGCGACAAGGTCGCGAGAGAACAGACGTGCCCGGGGGATCGGCTACTCCAGTGCTCCGCCCGCAGCGTCGGCCCACCGCCGCAGGTACTCGAAGGGGTAGATCCCGGTGCTGTGCCCGTCCGACCAGACGAACTGGAGCGCGTACCGTCCGACCCAGTGGATCGCGGTCGGGTGAATGTCGTCCGGCACCATGTCCGGCACGAGAATCCGCTCGCCGGTCGTCTCGTCGACACAGCCCGCGCAGGGGCAGCGGAGTCGGAGCGGCCGGGGCGCGAACACCGAGGTGGCGCCATCCTTCCAGCGGATCCGGAGTCGGGTGCCGTCCTCGGTGGGGGCGACGTCGTCGGGAAGGAGTGCCTCCCTGGGGAGTTCTCCGCTCATTCGACCTCCGTGAAGCGCCGCAGTTCTTTCAGGATCTGCCGAAAGGCCCGACCTCGGTGACTCAGAGCGTGCTTCTCCTCGGGACGCGCGTCGGCGAAGGTTCGCTGGAGCTCGGGCACGTGGAAGAGGGGGTCGTACCCGAATCCCCCCTGCCCGGACGGCTCGGTGCCGATGCGTCCCTCCACCTCACCCCGGACGGTCCGCTCCTGCCCGTCGGGCCCGATGAGCGCGACGACGCAGACATAGCGGGCGGTGCGTTCGGCCTCGGGGACGCCATCGAGGCACCGCAGAAGGTGGGCGTTGTTGGCGTCGTCCCTCTCCTGCCCCGTGACCTCGCCTTCGATCGCCTCGGGCGAGAACCGCTTGGAACGCACGCCGGGTCGGCCGTCGAGTGCGTCCACCACGAGGCCCGAGTCGTCGGACAGCGTCGGAAGCCCGGTCCGCTCCCGGAAATACCGGGCCTTCGAGAGGGCGTTCTCCTCGAAGGTATCCCACGGCTCGAGTTCCTCCTCGTCCGGGGAGACAGGGATGTCCAGCTCGGTGAGGCCGACCAACTCCACCGGGAGGTCGAGATCCGTGAAGATCTCACGGATCTCATCCACCTTGTGACGACTCCGGGTGGCCAGAAGGACGCGCATCCGCCCCCCTGTCAGTCGGCGAGACCCAGGATCTCGCGCTGCGCCAGCACGAGGTCCGAGATGCCGTCCACGGCCAGGTCGATCAGCCGGTCCAGTTCCTCACGACGGAAGGGATCGCCCTCGGCCGTGCCCTGGACTTCGACCAGGCCACCGCCGCCGGTGGCGACCACATTCATGTCCACCTGGGCCGCGACGTCCTCGACGTACTCGAGGTCCAGCAGCGGGCGCTCGTCCACCAGGCCCACCGACACGGCTGCGACCAGGTCGTTCATCGCATGCCGGTCGACCTCACCAGCCTCCACCAGGCCCGCGCACGCGACGTGGAGAGCGATGCAGGCGCCGGTGATGCTCGCGGTGCGCGTGCCTCCGTCGGCCTGGAGAACATCGCAGTCGACCAGGATCGAGCGCTCGCCGAGCGCCGTCAGATCTGTGACCGACCGAAGGGATCGGCCGATCAGTCGCTGGATCTCCTGGGTTCGCCCCTTGATCTTTCCCCGCTCGCGCCGCGTCCGCGTGTGCGTGGCGCGCGGCAGCATCGCGTACTCGGCGGTCACCCAGCCCTTGCCGCTGCCGGCCCTCCAGTCGGGGACGCTGTTCTCCACGGATGCCGTACAGAGCACGCGGGTGTTGCCTGTGGAAATGATGCAGGACCCCTCGGCGTACGGAGCCGCATCGAGTTCGATCTGGAGAAGACGGAGTTCGTCGGACGGACGATCACGCATGGAAGACGGGGTAGAGATGGGAGGTCGATCGACGGGGACGCGGACACGGGGCCGCGGCGTCGAAACGGTGTGTCTACTGCACCCCCGAGGAGGTCACCAGTTCGACTGCGCGCCGTCGAGAATCCGCTGGACCAGGAGGTCGAGTGCCTGCTGCTTGCCGATCTCCTCGGACTCGGAGGCCTCGAGGTACTGCCCCTCGGCCTGCACGCCCCTGTCCTCCCAGAGCACGAGCCGCTGGTTCTGATCCACGATCTGAACCGCCGCCCGAATCGTGACCTGCCGCTGAAGCACCTCGGGCGCCCCACCGCCACTCCCCGCACGGTAGTTCGGGGCGTCGAGGCGATAGTCGCTGATCACGCACCGGACCAGAACGTCGGCCTCCTCCTCCCCTGCGATGCGGAGCCCGAGTTCGTTGGGGAGGCGACGGAACATGATGTCGTAGAGCTCGGTCGAGAGCTCGAGTCTGCGGGTATCGTTCTCGCAGGGGGTGACCGCCATCGTCTCGACGCCGGCGAGCCCCGTCCCCGACTGGAATCCGTAGACACAGCCGGAGGCGAGAAGCACGAACGCCGCAAGAGCGCTACGGACCCCAGATATCGGGCGGAAACGGCTCGACATGCTCCAGCGTGGTTCGGGTGATCACAAGTTCCCGCCCCTCGGCGAGATCGCGATAGACGGCGCGGGCGGGTATCCGCTCCTCGTCACCGTACTCGAGCTCGACCCGCTGCACCACCGAGCCGCCCAGAAGCCGTTCGACGCCGAGCACCCTGCCCGCCCTGACCTCGTAGTGGATTTCCGAAGCGTCCGCGAGCCTGTATCGAATGCGGAGCGTCCCCTCGGAAACGTCCCCACCGAGGAGGGTCTGGTCGACACCCGGACGGAAGACGCCGAGGGTGCCCCAGAGGAGGTGAGGCGGTGGCAGTAGCTCCCTGCGAGCGCCCCTGGGCAGGCGCAGGTCTCCGCCCACGAGAGCCGCCTGAGCGACCGCCTCGTTGTTGTCGAGAAAGAGGTCGAGGCGCGCTCGGTAGGGCGGCTCGGCCCGTGTCACCCCCGCCCCGGAGAGCCGGCTCCCCCCGACCTCGCGCGCGGACCAGTCGAAGACGACCCGGACCGGACCGTCGAGCTCGGTGGCGACCTCCGTCACGAACGCACGCTGTTCGATGTCCACGACCGGCTCCACCGGTGCGGGCGGCGGCGGCGGGGAGGCGCAGGCCGAGAGAAGGGCGGCCAGGAGGAGGCTTCCCCCGGTCGTGCAGGCGATCCCGCATGCTCGCCCTTCGAACGTTCGGTCGGAGTGTATGGTGTGCTGGATCATCTGGTCGCCGACGGGGATCGGAGTGTTCGTCGAAGGATCATCTCGCTGCATGCGGAAACCGGCGGGAAGATAACGTCTCGCCGAGCTCGGTGATGCGCTCGGCGCTTCCCCGTCGCCCGCAGGCCGGACATCCCTTAGCTTCGCACGTCATGTCCAACGGAGTCGTCTACGTCGCGAGCGACGTGCACCTGGGTGCCATACCCGACGAGAGCGAGGCGGAGTTCCTCGCCTGGCTCGAAGAGGTCGCGGCCGTCGCCCCCCGCATCGTGCTGAACGGCGACCTCTTCGACTACTGGTTCGAGTATGGCCGCGTGATCCCACGTGGCTACACACGGGCGCTCGGTCTGCTCGCGGAGATCGTCGATTCCGGCGTGCGGGTCGACCTGACCGGTGGCAATCACGACTGGTGGGGCGGCAGCTACCTCGAGGAGGAGGTCGGCCTGCACTTTCACCGCGAGCCGGTACGGATGGAGCTGGCCGGGCACCGGACGCTTCTGGCGCACGGGGATGGTCTGGGGCCGGGTGACCTCGGCTACAAGCTCCTCAAGTCCGTTCTCCGAAGTCTACCGTTCCGGTGGGCCTTCCGATGGATTCACCCGGACGTCGGGGGCTGGATCGCCGGGCGGGCGTCGGTCACCCATCGCCGCGTCCAGCCACCGTCGGAACTGGACCGGGAGCGATCCGACGTCCTGGCAGACTGGGCCCTGTCGCGGCTGGAGCGGGAGCGATCGCTCGACCTCGTCCTTCTCGGACACACCCACGTGCCGAGGATCGACGAGGCGGCATCCGGCGGGTGGTACGTGAACTCCGGCGACTGGGTATGGCACCGCAGCTATGTCGTGCTGCGCGAAGGTCGGGCTCCCGAACTCCGGATCCGGCGCCGAGACGGACGAAATCCGCCAGCGTCGGAGGACATTCGGTAGCGTCGGAGGACATCCGGTAGAGGCGGGCGCCCCGACCACCTCCTCGCCGACACGGTGCTACCAGCCGATCGGCAGGTGCACGCGCCCCACGACCTCCATGCCGCCCCAGGGCGATGCCCGCAGGCCCGACGAAATCGGATCCGGGAAGTCCTGCAGGTGCGCGGAGACATAGGCGTCGACGCCACTGAGAAGGACGGAGAAGATGATCAGCGCCGCCCAGTCCTCCCTCTGCCCCTCACGGGCCTCGACGAGCGTCGCGGCGGTATCGACGGCATCGTCGTCCTGGATCGCCGCCTCGATCTCCGCCTCCTCCGTGAGACCCGCCGCGATCGCTCCGGCACGCGCAGCCTCCTCCCGCAGGTCGAGGCGCTCCCGCGCGGACTCGAGGCGAGACCTCACCCTGAGGAACATCCAGACGCTGCCGAGTTCGGCGAAGGTGTAGAAGGCCCCTCGCCCGGACTCGACGGCGGCATGCCCCCACGCGGGAAGCGCGAGCGATCGCAGAAACGCTCCGCCCGGTGACACCGCAGGAGCCGCGGGCAGGCCTCGCCGCGTGATCACGGAGTCCGACTCTTCGGCAACCTGCGCGGCGCCCGGCGCGGCCGAGGCCACGACGAGGACAGCGAGGAGCGGGATGAAGAGGCTGAGGCGTTTCACGCGACCGGGAGCTGTAGAGGGATCGACTGTACCGCCGATGGGGACTCGATATCCGAGCGATGGCGGGAGCGTGTGGGAATCGAACCCACCCACCCTGTCTTCCGACCGGGCGTAGACGGTTTTGAAGACCGCAGGAGACACCAGTCCCCATCCGCCCCCCGTGATGCATCGCGCGGTGGACCGAGTTCCGGCACAGGCGGCGACACCAAGCTCGAACGGGCGGGGCCCCACGGCAACCGGGTGACGCGACGCGGCGAGGACCACACATTCAGTAGCGTGTGTGAAATTCCGTAGTTCCCTCCCTCGAGGACTCCCATGCCCCCAGCCACCCGGACCCCCTCCAGCGACGCGGGAGCGCTGCCCGACACCGAGGCTCCGCCCCGGAACCCCGGGATCCCCCTCGACCTGGACCGCGTCCTCGACCTGCGGGTCGACCGGAGCGCGGCAGAGCGGCGCACATCGTCCCTCGCCGGTCGACGGTCGGTCAAGAAGGAGTGGCAGGCCGCGTGGCTGCTCCGCGCGATCACGCTCATGGACCTGACGACGCTGTCCGGCGACGACACCCCGGGCCGCGTGCGTCGACTCTGCGGCAAGGCGAAGGCGCCGGTTCGTCCGGACGTGCTCGACGCCCTCGGCTGGGACCTCGCCCCCCCTTCGGTCGCCGCCATCTGCGTCTATCACAGGTATGTGCAGACGGCGGTGCGCGAACTCGAGGGATCGGGGATCCCCGTCGCCGCCGTCTCGACGGGATTCCCGCACGGGCTCTCCCCCTTCCCGCAGCGCCTCGCCGAGATCCGCGCCTCGGTCGATGCCGGTGCACGGGAGATCGACATCGTCGTCACACGGGCGCACATCCTCGCCGGCAACTGGTCCGCCCTCCACGACGAGGTCCGCGCCTTCCGCGAAGCCGCCGGCGAGGCGCACCTCAAGGCCATTCTGGCGACCGGTGAGCTCGGCACGCTCACCAACGTTCAGCGCGCGTCGATGGTCGCGATGATGGCGGGCGCGGACTTCATCAAGACCAGCACCGGAAAGGAGTCCGTGAACGCGACCCTCCCCGTCGGGCTCACGATGGCCCGCGTCATCCGGGAGTACTTCCAGGAGACCGGCCACGTGGTCGGCTTCAAGCCCGCGGGAGGGATCCGGACCGCGAAGGAAGCCCTTCAGTGGATGATCCTGATGAAGGAGGAGCTGGGGAACGCCTGGCTCACCCACCACCGTTTCCGCTTCGGTGCCTCCTCGCTCCTCGCCGACATCGAACGTCAGCTCGAACATGCCGCCACCGGCCGCTACTCGGCCCGTCACCGCAACCCGCTCGCCTGATGCCATCCATCTCCGACCTCTTCATCTCGCTCGAGTACGGCCCGGCCCCGGAGAATGCGGACGTCGCCGACGCCTGGCTCGACGCCCACGATCGGCGCTTCGGCCACTTCATCGGAGGCGCCCGGGATACCGCGGACGCGGCCGACACCTTCGAGGTCTATCGACCCTCGACCGGCGACGTGATCGCCCGCGTCGCCCAGGGAGATCAGACCACCGTCGACCGTGCGGTGGAGGCCGCGCGTGAAGCGCTCCCGGCGTGGGAGGAGCTGGGACCGGACGGGCGGGCGGATCACCTGTACGCACTCGCTCGCGGGATCCAGCGACGCGCCCGCCTCTTCGCGACCCTCGAGTCGCTCGACAACGGGAAACCGATTCGCGAGAGCCGCGACCTGGACGTACCGCTCGTCGCCCGACACTTCTACCACCACGCGGGCTGGGCGCAGCTCAGGGAACAGACCCATCCGGGTCGCGCGGGGGTCGGCGTGGTCGGCCAGATCATTCCTTGGAATTTTCCGCTGCTCATGCTGGCGTGGAAGGTGGCACCGGCGCTGGCCGCTGGCGCGACGGTGGTTCTCAAGCCGGCCGAATACACGCCCCTCACGGCTCTGCTCTTCTCGGAACTGTGCGAGGAGGTCGGCCTCCCCGCCGGCGTGTTCAACCTCGTGAACGGAGACGGCCGCACCGGCGCCGCACTCGTCGCCCACGACGGCGTGGACAAGATCGCCTTCACAGGATCGACGGAGGTGGGGCGTGAGCTTCGTCGCGTCACCGCCGGTACGGGGAAGCGTCTGTCCCTGGAGCTCGGAGGGAAGAGTCCGTTCGTGGTCTTCGAGGAGGCGGACCTGGACGCGGTGGTCGAAGGTGTCGTCGATGCGATCTGGTTCAATCAGGGCCAGGTGTGCTGCGCCGGCTCCCGGATCCTCGTTCAGGAGGGCATCGAGGATCGGCTGCTCGAGAAGCTGCGGGCGCGCATGGAAGGCCTCCGGGTGGGCGACCCGCTCGACAAGTCGGTCGACCTGGGTGCTATCGTGGACCGCGTCCAGCTCGAGCGTATCGAGTCGATGCTGGCGGAGGGTGCGCGGGCCGGCGCGACCGTCTGGACACCGTCCTCGACGATGCCCGACAGCGGCTGGTTTCATCCCCCGGTGGTCTGCACCGACGTCGACCCCGGCAGCGCGTTGTGGCGGGAGGAGATCTTCGGTCCGGTCGTCGTGATGCGGAGCTTCCGTACACCCGACGAGGCCGTGGAACTGGCGAACGACACGCGCTATGGGCTCGCCGCCAGCATCTGGACGGAAAACCTCAACGTGGCGCTCGACGTCGCACCGCAGGTCAAGGCCGGCACCGTGTGGGTGAACTGCACCAACCTCTTCGACGCGGCCTCCGGCTTCGGGGGATATCGGGAGTCCGGATTCGGACGGGAAGGAGGCGAGGAGGGCTTCGAGCAGTATCTCGCGCGGCCGACCCGGAAGGGGGACCAGCCGTTCGGCCCGGAGCAGGACGTCCGGCCGGCCGAGCAGACTCCCGAGGCGGCGTCCGCCGGGGCGGCAGACAGCGTCGGAGGCGGCCTCGACCGCACCGTGAAGATGTATGTCGGAGGCCGTCAGAGTCGGCCGGACGCGGAGTACCTGCTGCGGGTACGCAGCCTCGAGGGGGACCCGATCGGTGAGGTGCCGCGAGGCACACGCAAGGACGTCAGGAACGCCGTCGAGGCCGCCCGGAAGGCACAGCCCGGGTGGGCGGAGCGGACCGCGCACAATCGGGCCCAGATCCTCTACTACCTCGCCGAGAATCTTGCACAGCGGGAGCCGGAGATCGCCCGCCGGCTCGCTCGGTGGAGCGGTGACGGAGACGCCTCCCGCGCGGAGGTTGCCGCGGCACGCCGTACGCTCTTCACCTACGCGGCGTGGGCAGACAAGTGGGATGGGCGGGTACACGCCACTCCATTCCGGAACGTGACGCTCGCCATGCGCGAACCGATCGGAGTGGCGGGTCTGTTCGCACCGCGCGCCGCTCCCTTCCTGGGGCTCGCCGCGACACTCGCTCCTCTGCTGGCGCTCGGAAACACGGTGGTTGCGGTGCCGTCGTCCGCGAATCCCCTTCCGGCCGCCGACTGGATCCAGCTCTTCGAGACGTCGGACATCCCCGACGGGGTCGTGAACCTCGTGACGGGCGTCCGGAGCGATCTGGTGCCGACGCTGGCGGACCACGACGACGTGGACGTTCTCTGGGGGTTCGGCACCGCCGAGGAGGGTGCGGAGATCGAACGGCGTTCGACCGGGAATCTCAAGCGGACCTGGTGCGCGCTCGGCGCCGGGCGCGACTGGCTCGAGGCCCACTCCGAGGCCGAGGAGTTCCTGCGGGAGGCGACGCAGATCAAGAACATCTGGGTGCCGTACGGCGCCTGACCCGCACTCCGTGAGCGCGTTCGCGCTTCGGAATGCGTAGCCGGGCACACTCTCCGCGGTGCCCACGGAACGCCACCCCCGGCACGTCGCGCCGGCGAGGGAAACGGGGGGGGGGCGGTGCCGCCGGCCGCCCCCGTGGTCGTTCCCGGTGGACCCGGTCAGGTGATCAGATTGTCCGTCTGGATGGGATCGAGCCCCATGGACCGAAGCATCTCGTTGAGTCGAGCGACATCCTGCTGGATGACGATCGCGAGTTCCTCGAGCTGAACGTCCAGCTCACCCGACAGCTTCTCGTACACCGTGTACGACTGCTCCGTCGGACGGTTCTCGGCCCGGGAGACGTGGCCCAGCAGTGCGGCGAGCTTGTTGTTCAGCTTGATCGGGAAGTTGAGCGGGTCCTGGTTGGACTGGTTGCGGACCTGATAGACCTCCTGCTCGACCGACGAGAGTTCACCGTCCACCTCCCCGGCGAGGGCGTCCAGCTCATCGCTGTCCGCTTCGTCCACGCGCTCGTCGATCTGCTCCTTGATGGCCCGGATCCGGATCAGCGCCTCGTTCGCTTCGGACACCCGGTCACGAATCTGCATCGAGAAGCGGAACCGCTCCTCGAGATCCGCCACGGTCACGCCGGCCGCCTCGACACGCGGATTCATCTGAAGCTGGAACTCCTCCTCGAGCACCGTTCCGTCCACCGTCACGCGCACACCATAGGTACCCGGCGTCGCGGGAGGCCCGCCCCGCCCCGCGGCCCAGAAGATCCGACCCTCGAAGTCGGTCCAGCTCGGGTAGCTGAGGCCCCACCGAACACGATGCGTGCCGGCTTCGGTGGACGGTCCCCCTCGCCCCTCTCCGCTCTCCTGCGTCTCGATCACGGCTCCCGCCGCGTCCATGAACTCGACGCGGACCGTCTCCGCATCCTCGGGGAGGTAGTAGTCGACGCTCACGCCGTTGTCGAAGTCGGCCACGGGGTCCTTCGGCTCGTACAGAACCGGGCCCTCCTGGGCCAGGACATCCGGCAGCTGCCGCAGGATCCCGATGTCCTCCATGACCCAGAACGAGCGGCCGTGCGTCCCGATCACGAGATCGTCCTCCTCGACCACCAGATCGGAGACCTGGACGACCGGAAGGCCCTCCGAGAGCGGCTGCCACGTGTCACCGTCGTCCCACGACACATAGACCGTCCGCTCGGAGGCGGCGTACAGTAGACCGGGTCGGAAGGGGTCTTCCCGAACCGCCCTCACGAAGTCGTCCGAGGGAATCCCGTCCACGATCTTCGTCCAGCTTCGACCGTAGTCGGTCGTGCGCCACACGTACGGCGAGCGATCGTCGTCGACGAGATACCGGATTCCGGCAAGGTACGCCTTGCCCGGGGTGGTGGGGGATGCCTCGATCGTGTTGATCCGCACGAAGTCCGGCGCGTCCGGCGGCGTCACGTTCTCCCACTCCGGCTGCGCCGCGGTCGCATTGCGCGTCACATGCACGTACCCGTCGTCGGAACCGGCCCAGATCACGTCCGCGTCGTGGTAGGACGGCGCAACCGCAAACACGGTCGCGAACGTTTCGACACCCGTCTGGTCGAGTGTGATCGGTCCGCCCGACGGCCCGACCGTGGAGGGGGCCGCGCGGGTCAGGTCCGGGCTTATCTGCTCCCAGCTCTGTCCCTCGTTCGTGGTCCGCCAGACCTTCTGCGTGGTGGTGTAGAGGACATCCGGATCGAGGTGCGAGAAGACGATCGGGAAGGTCCATTGGGCCCGCTCCACGAGGTCCTCGGCCGACTGTCCCATCGGATTCTCGGGCCACACGTTGATCGACCGTGAAATCCCCGTCTCGTGGTCGTACCGCGTCAGGGCGCCTCCGTACGATCCCGCGTAGAAGACGTCCGGATCGTCCGGATCGGACGCGATGTACCCCGACTCCCCACCGCCGACCGCGTACCCGTAGGCCCCGAGTCGATTCATGTGGCCCCACCCGCCGGACGGGATGCAGATCGTCGAATTGTCCTGCTGCGCCCCGCAGATGTGGTACGGATCGTGGTTGGTGGTCGTCACCCGATAGAACTGGGCGGTGGCGTATTGCTGGCCCGTCCACGAGCGGCCGTCGTTGATCGATACGTTGCCGCCTCCGTCGTTCGCGTTCGCCCACCGATCCGGGTCGGTGTGAGAGATCCAGAGGTCGTGGTTGTCACCGTGTGGAGGGCGGGATCCGATGGAGAAGGTCTCCCCGCCGTCCGTCGAGCTGTGGAAGGAGACGTTGAGCACGTGGACCTCGTCCACATCGCCCGGGTCGGCGTAGATACGCGTGTAGTAGAAGGCACGCTGCCGCAGGCTCCGATCCTCGTTGACATGCTCCCATGTCAGTCCGGCATCGTTCGACCGGTACACGCCGCCGGCGTCGGTATGCTCGATGATCGCGTAGACGCGGTCCGAGTCGACCGGCGATACCGAGATCCCGACCTTCCCGATCAGCCCCTCCTCAGGAAACCCGGGAGCCCTCGTGATCTCCACCCAGGTGTCCCCACCGTCGGTGCTCTTGAAGAGGCCGGAGCCCGGGCCACCCGAGCTCATGCTCCACGAGTTGCGGTAGGCCTCCCATACACCGGCGTAGATGATGTCGGGGTCGTTCGGGTCGATCGAGAGATCGACACCGCCGCTACGGGGATCCCGGTAGAGCGTCTGCTCCCAGGTCGCCCCACCGTCGGTCGTCTTGTAGATGCCCCGTTCGGGATTCTCCGCGGAGTGCTTCCCGAAGGCCGCGGCCCACGCCACATCGCAGTCTTCGGGGTGGACGCGGATTCGGGCGATATTCTGCGACGCTCGGAGTCCGATATGCTCCCATGTCTCGCCGCCGTCGGTGGAGCGATAGGCCCCGTCTCCCTGCTGAATGTTTCCACGCAGTTGGGTTTCACCGGTGCCGATGTAGACCACATCCGGATCGGCCTCGCAGATCGCGACCGCACCGACCGACGATGAGGTGATCTGATCGTCGGTCACCGGGCGCCAGTTCAGCCCCCCGTCGACCGTCTTCCAGAGACCCCCCCCCGCTGCCCCGAAGTAGTACTCGTTCGGGCGTGTCTCGCTACCTGCGATGCCCGTCGCGCGGCCGCCCCGCTCCGGTCCGACATTGTCCCACTCGAGTTGAGCGAACCGCGCCGGATCGACCTGCTGTCCGAGGAGCCCGGACGGCAGAAGCGCCGCCACGAACAGGGCCCCCACCGCGACGCGCGCGGCATCGAAGCCCGGTAGCCTTCGGCGTGCGGGTGGGCGTGCAGAGTCCTTCTCGAAGGAAGAGAACCGGAGGCAGGGGAGCGAACGCATGGCGGTGGGATCGGTGAGGGAACTCTCGACGGTGATCCGTACGGTACGGAATCCCGCAGGGCGCGGACTCTTGCGCGGTATGGGCTGCCGCAGGGTACGGGACACACAGACTGCCGCCCGCGAATCCCCTGTGTCAAGCCGGCCTCGGACCCGCCCCCAGCCCCCTGCATCCGTGCCCTGGCCCATCCAGTCGCCGGCCGGGGCGGCCGCCGGTTGCCCACCCGTCCGCACCTTGCCGACCCGGATCCCGTCTGCCGAGACCCACGGCGGCGAGTTGGGGACTCAGCCTTCGCGAACCCTCGCCACGCATTCGATCTCGACATCCACGCCCTTCGGCAGCGCCGCCGCCTGCACCGCCGCACGGGCCGGCCTGTGGTCTCCGAAGTGACGGGCATAGACCTCGTTCATCGCCGCGAAGTCCCCCATGTCCTGCAGGAACACGGTCGTCTTCACCACGGTGTCCATTCCGGCCCCGGCCTCCTCCAGGATCGCTCGCAGATTCGTCAGGGAGCGGTCCGTCTGCTCGGCGACACCGCCGGGGACCTGCTCCATCGTCTCGGGATCGAAGGGAATCTGCCCGGACACGAACACCCACCCGTCTGTGACCACGGCCTGACTGTATGGGCCGATCGCGGCGGGGGCCTGCTCGGTGTGGACCGTACGCAAATCGCTCATGAGGTTGCTGCTCCTTGCTGGTCGATGAAGTCGCATCGAACGGACTTCATCGGGATTGGTCGCGCCGTCGGGCGCGGGTGTGTGCGTGCACGCAATCTCGCGGGACGGTCCGACCGTGTCAGCGACCTCGTCCCTCGAGCGGCCATCGATCGACCGTGTCGCCGTTCAGAACGACGACATCGGGCTGGAGGTTGACCGAAACGCAGACGTGGTTGGGGACGATCCGGACCCGGTCCCCCACCTCGGGTCGCCAGTCGGTGTCGGTCAGGTCGAGCATGCCGTGCTCCTCCGAAAGGGCGACCAGCTGCACATCGGGCCGATCGAGGACGACGCCGTAGCCACCCCCGCCCCGCTGCTCCTTCGCCAGCGCCTTGGAGCCCGCGTCGATGGCGGCCCGTCCGGGCACGGCGGTGGAGACGACGGTGGCGAGCACCGTGTAGGCGAGATCCTCCCACTCGGCCGACCCGCACTCGAGCTGGTCCCGATCGTTGTAGATGCAGGTGCCCGAGCGGATCTCGGTGACGTGGGGCACCTCGTGACTCCGCCAGAGGGTGGGCGTCGTGCCACCACTCACGACCTCCGGAGGGAGGCTCGCCGCAGCGAGCGCGCCGACCAGCTCGTCGAGCGCATTTCCGAGGGTCGACATCGCCGCATCCGCCTCGGCGCCGATCCCGCGGATGTGGCCCGCATAGAAGAGAATCCCACGGAATGTGACTCCATCGGCCTCGTTCACACGGTGGGCGAGTCGCACGACCTCGTCGGTGGTGGGGAGGCCGACACGATGGAGTCCCACGTCGACCTCGACGAGGGCTCCCACCCCGCGCCCGGCACGCCTCGTGGCCTCAACGAGCGCCTCGAGCGCCTCCACCGAGTCGAGCGCCACGTCGAGGTCGACGTCCGAGTCCGCGAGCAGCCCGGCCAGTCGGGCGATCCGGGGCTCGGTGACCTGTGGGTACGCGAGGAGGAGGTCGGAGGTGACCTCCGCCATGACCTCCGCCTCGTGAAGGGTGGCAACCGTGAGACCTCGTGCGCCGGCATCCAGCTGGAGACGCGCCATCCGCATCGACTTGTGGGTCTTGACGTGGGGGCGCCACGTGAGCCCGTGCGACGCCGCGTAGTCGACGACACGCTCGGCGTTCCGTCGGGCACGAGCGAGGTCCACGACACCGATGGGCGTGTCCACACGCTCCAGGTCGATCGGGGTCACTCCTCCGCCCCCACCGCGACGGCGTCGAGCGCCGCCGCGAACTCCGGGTCACCCTCCTCGAGTGGCCCCAGTCTCATCCAGGTGATCCGCCCCTCGGCGTCGGCCAGGAAGGTGACCGGCAGACCGAACGCTCCGAACAGATCCGTGGAGCGAGCCCGCGTATCGAGAAGGATGTCGTAGGTGACTCCGCGTTCCGCGACCACGTCGCGGACCTGATCCAGGGCGCCGGGCTGGTCCGTGCTGATCCCTACGATTCGGAGGCCCGACGGCGCATACTCTCTCGCGACGGTCTCGAGGTATGGCATCTCGGCCCGACAGGGAGGGCACCAGGTCGCCCAGAGATTCACGAGCACGGGCGCTCCCCGGTACGACGCCAGGGACACGCTGTCGCCCCGCATCCCACCGTCGCTCATCAGCGGTGCCGAGAAGTCCGGAAGCACGTCGCCCACGCGGGGTGGACCGTCGGACCCTCCCTCCTGACACCCGACCGAGAAGGTGAGCGCCACGAGGAGAACCAGGAGACGCGGACTCGGTGAGTTGGAGTGTGTCATCATCCTGTCGGAAGCTTCAGGAGTCGCAGTCGGCGTTCGTCGCCGTCGAGATCGGTCCACGCCACGAGGGCGGACCCACCCTCGAGGAACACGAAGCGGGGGAATCCCGTTCCTCTGGCTGCCCCCAGCTCCGCGATACGCAGGAGACGATCGACAGCGCGCCCGGCTTCGACACGGGCCAGCAGCAGCTCCGCGCCGCCGTCCGCGACCGACTCCATCCAGAGCACCCATGGATCGCCCGCGGCGTCGAACTGGACGTCCACCCGCCCGACCGGGGCGCCGCGGTCGATCCGCACCGGCGGGGAGAACTCCTCCGCTTCCGGTCCGGCCACCGCGAGGTGGACCGCGGGGACATCGCCCGCCGCCGTGAACCACGCTACCGCCGTGCGCGCTCCATCCGTCGCCACCGCCGGACCATTCACCGGACATGCCGCGATCCGCCACCCGTCCTCGTGGACCGGGCCGAGCAGCGTCCAGCTCCCGGTCGTCCGATCCCATCGAGCGGCGTGGACGTCGCGGATCTCGTCGCCCGTTCGGTTCCGGTACACCGCGACGGCGCCTGCGTCGGTCGGCGCGACATCGGTCTGACAGCAGTCGCACACGAGCTCGTCGACGACGCGCTCGACCCCGATCGCACCGGAGAGCCCCCCGCGCCCGGCCCGAAGCTGCATCCGCTCTCGACCCTCGGCGAACTGTCGGCCGTCGAGCCAGATCAGCTCGAACGCCTCGTCGGTCGGCAATATGGAAACGAACCCGTGTTCGGTGGAGGTCTCGTCCTCGTGCGGCGTCCACGACTCGCCCCACGTCGCGCCACCGTCGTCCGACACCGAGAGACGCACGCCGTAGTCGTACCCGCCGTGCGGTCCCCGCTGGAGCCAGTGCGCCGCCCATGCCGCCCCGGAGGAACCGAAGGGCGTAACCGACGGAAAGTCCGCCCAGTTCACGAAGAAGTCGTCGCGCTCGACGACGTCCCCGCCCGACACCACCGATCCGTCCGCCGCCACCTCTGTGACCCGCAGCGCCCACCGTTCGTCCGAACGCCGCTCGAGGTGCGACAGCAACAGGGTCCCGTCGTGGCGCGCGAAGTTCGGCATTCCGGACTCGATCGCCCCGCCCGTCACGACCTCGACGCGGGTCCCCTCCGCCATCTCGAGTTCCACGGGGGCGCCGCCGCATCCCACGAGCATCCCCGCTACAGCCACCGCGGGCGACAGGACGCGGAAGGGATGTCGATTCACGGGGATGGCTCCCGGGGGCGCGGAGGTGGACGGCTGGGGCATGATCCACCCCCACCCCACTCCGACGCAACCGATCGTCCGGGAGGCTCCGAGGGGCAGGAGACGGGTGCGTGCATGGAGGCCGACCCCCCCCTGGGGGGCGATGGATGGTGGAACCAACGCCCCCGCTCGCGGTGTTCGATAGACGACGTCGCGCGGGGAACGGCCCCGGGGCGACACGCTCGCGTCCGCGAACTCGGATGCGCCCAACCCTCCGGAGTCTGATCCGATGGTTCGCCACCTCCGCCTGATTGCCCTCGGCGCAATCGCCGCATCGACCCTCACGCTCGCTGCGCCCATCGAGGCTCAGAACTACTTCGGGCGCAACAAGGTCCAGTACGACGACTTCGACTGGAGCATTCTCGAGACGCCGAACTTCGACCTCCATTTCTACGAGGAGATGGATGGCACGATCGGGGACTTCGCGCGGATGTCCGAGCGGTGGTACGAACGATTCGCGCGTTCCTTCCAGCACGAGTTCGAGCGAGCCAAACCGCTCATCGTGTACGCGGACCACCCCGACTTCCAGCAGACGAACACGCTCCGGGGCCAGATCTCGGAGGGCGTCGGAGGTGTCACCGAGTCGCTGAAGAACCGTGTGATCATGCCGATGACGGGGTCGTACGCGGACACGGACCACGTTCTGGGGCACGAGTTGGTGCACGCGTTCCAGTACAACATCGCGCAGAGCGGCGGAGCCGCCGGCTTCCGGGGTCTGGTGTCGCTGCCGCTCTGGCTGGTCGAGGGGATGGCGGAGTATCTGTCCGTCGGCCGTGAGGATCCGCTTACGGCGATGTGGCTTCGGGACGCGGTCCTGCGGGACGACTTCCCGACGATTCGACAGCTCACGACCGATACCCGATTCTTCCCGTACCGCTTCGGTCAGGCACTGTGGGCGTACGTCGGTGGCACCTACGGCGACGACGCGATCTATTCGGTCTTTCGCCGCTCGCTGCAGGTCGGGTTCCAGCCGGCCATCACCCAGGTTCTCGGGGTCGACCCCGACACCCTCTCGGCGCAGTGGCGGCGTCAGGTGGAGGCCCAGTACGCACCGCTGATCGAGGGGCGGGATGCGCCGTCCGACATCGGCGGAACGCTTCTTCTCGACGAAGACAATGCGGGTGGGCAGAACATCGCTCCGTCGCTGTCTCCGGACGGCACCCGGCTCGCCTTCATTTCGGAAAAGGATCTCTTCTCCTTCGACCTCTTCCTCGCGGACGCGGAGTCGGGGGAGATCATCCGGAAGCTGACCAGCTCCACGCAGGACCCTCACGCGGACGCCATCCGGTTCATCGATGCGGCGGGGTCGTGGTCACCGGACGGCGAACGGTTCGCCTACGTGACCTTCGCGCAGGGCGACAACGAGATCAACGTGATCGAATCGGACGACGGCGATCTGATCGAGCGGCTCCAGTTCGACGGCATCGGTGCGATCAACAACGTCGACTGGTCACCCGATGGGCGGTTCCTGGCGTTCAATGGGCTGACCGGAGGCGTGAGTGACCTGTACGTCTACGACATGGAGGCCGACCAGCTCCGGCAGCTCACGGACGATCTGTACGCCGACATGCACCCGACGTGGTCGCCGGACGGCAGGACCATCGCGTTCGCCTCGGACCGCGGGCCCGAGACCGACTTCGACGAGCTCGTCTACAGCCGCTTTCAGATCGCCACGGTCGACGTCGCGACCGGAAATGTGCAGGTCCTCGACCTGCTCGGAAATGTGAAGCATGCCAACCCCCAGTTCTCACCGGATGGCAACCGGATCATCTTCCTGTCGGATGCCGACGGATTCTCGGACGTGTATGCGACGGACCTCCGAACGCGAGCCATTCAGCGTCTGACCCGCGTGGCCACGGGCGTGAGTGGAATCACCTCGATGTCCCCCGCCCTGTCGGTCGCGCGTGAGAGCGGCAAGATCGCGGTGTCGGTCTTCGACGAGTTCGGCTTCAAGATCCATACTCTTCCCGCCGATACGCGCGGCGAGCCGCTGACGGTGGCGGTCGCCGAGGGAGACACCTGGACCGGCCGTGCGCTTCCCCCGTCCGCGCAGCATCGCTTCGACCGGGTCGCCACCTACCTCGACGATCCCGACACCGGTCTCGTGCCCGAGGGTACATACACGCCCGAGCAGGCCCAACCGTACCAGTCGGAGCTGACCCTCGATTTCCTCGGTCAGCCCAGCGTCGGGATCGGCACGGGTGACCGATTCGGCAACTATGTCGGCGGCGGCGCCTCGGCCTTCTTTTCCGACATGCTCGGCGACGAGGTACTCGGTGTCGCGGTCCAGGCCCAGGGCCAGCTGAAGGACATCGGAGGCCAGGTGATCTACGGCGACCTCAGCGACCGCCTCAACTGGCAGGTGGGCGCCTCGAGGGTTCCGACGCTCTTCTTCCAGAGCGGACGCACGCAGGAGGGGGGCATCGACGGCTTCGTCCAGCGGTACTGGCGGATCTACTCGAACACCCTCAGCACCCAGCTGTCCTACCCGCTTTCACAGACGCGGCGCCTCGAATTCGGGGTCAGTGCCTCACGGTTCGACTACGACATCGAGGAGGACCGGTTCGAGTTCATCAACGGCTTCCTCCAGCCGGTCGCCTTCCGTGAGTCGCGGCCGGATCTGGAGCCGGACGCGATCAACCTGGGACAGGTTTCCGTGGCGTTCGTGGGGGACAACACGATCAACGGATTCGTCAGCCCCATCCGCGGAGGCCGTTTCCGCCTGGAGCTGGAGCAGTCGTTCCTCGACCAGTCCTTCGTGACCGCGATCGCCGACTGGCGGCGTTATCTCTCACCCGTCCGGAATCTGACCCTTGCTCTCAGGGGCCTGCACTTCGGTCGATACGGCACCATCGAATCGGGGCGCAGCGACTTCCGCCAGGCGCGTGCCATTCAGCCGCTGTTTCTCGGATTCGAGACGCTGATTCGCGGCTATGCGGCGGAATCGTTCACCGCGGAAGAGTGCGTCCAGTCCTCCGGATCCGGCAGCGAGTTCTCCAGCTGTGGTCCCTTCGATCGGCTGTTCGGGCAACGGATCGCGGTCGCGAATCTGGAGGCTCGGATTCCTCTTCTGGGCGTAGAGCAGTACGGCATCATCTCCTTCCCCTTCATCCCCACGGAAGTCGGTGCCTTCTTCGACGCGGGTATCGCGTACGACAACACCGATGACGTCGACTTGACGTGGACGACCAACCCGGGCATCCGACGCGTCCCCGTGGCGAGCACGGGGCTTACCGCCCGGATGAACATTCTCGGCGTCCTGATCCTCGAAGCGTACTACGCCTACCCGTTCCAGCGGCCGGACAAGGGGTGGCACTGGGGCTTCAACATCGCCCCCGGCTGGTAGGCAGGACCTCTCTCCGGCCCGGTCCCTCGATGAAATGGGGCTTCACGTCGCGCGGCGTGAAGTCCCATTTCTCGCTGACAGGGCGTATTCACACGACGGGTCCGACGGGTCCGCGCCCTGGACGCTGCACGGATCCCGACCGGGAGCCTTTCCTCAGAAGATCGAGAGGCGGACGAACCGACCCGGATCACTCCGGAATTCGGTGACGAGGCTGTCGAGATTGGCGGTGAGCGCCTCGAGGTTCTCGTACAGCGCCGCATCGGCCGAGAGACGACCCAGCGTACCCTCGCCACGTGCCATCCGCCCGAGCACGACGTCCAGGCTTCCCACGGCGCCGTCGAGACGTCCTGTCGTCTCTCTGAGGTCGCGTATCAGGGCGCGAGCCTCCCGCGCCGCCTCGGTCACCTCGGGACCTGCGTCGCCCATGGACTCGAGCCCCTGCGCCGCATTCGTGAGAGAGGCCGTAAGGCGTTCGATGTCGTCCCGCTGATCGGCCACCACGCCGCGCAGTTCCCGAGCGAGACCCTCGAACTCGCGGGCACTCCCCTGCACCGCGTCGATCGTCTCCTGGTCCATCAGGACACGAATGCGCTCGAGGACGGCCGTGGCATCCTCCGCAACCATCGAGGCACTCTCCATCATGCCGGCGCCCCCGTCCACACCGGGAATCGTGTCCCACGGCTGGAGGTAGTCGTTCTGAAGCGTCGGCTGAATCTCGACGGTCCGCCCACCGAAGATTCCGGCATCGGCCAGCGTGACGGTCGAACCTTCAGGGACGCGCCACTCCCCCTCGAGCTCAAGCTCGATGTCCACCCGTCCATCCGGCGTCATCGAGAAGCCGCTTACCCGACCGATGTTCACGCCCCGCATCTGGATCGGGTCACCATTCCGGACACCACCCGCGTCGGACAGCGTGGTCACGAGGCGATAGCGGCCGCGGAAGGTCGCCGGGTCGGTGAGGAGGAAGAGCACGGTGAAGAAGGAGAGGACGCCGAGGATCACGAAGATGCCGAGGCGCACGTACTTCGTCCCCGAGGCCTTCGGTACGTTGGCGACGATTTCCTCGTCGTCGGGCTTCCGCTGGTTCGAATCGGTCATATCGAGGCTTCCGAAAGGTCGAGTGCGCGCTCGGCGGCGGCGCGATTGCCGAACGCCTGGACGAGCGGGTCGGTGCTGTTCCGGAACTCGTCCGGACTTCCACAGAAACGGAGACGCCCCGAATCGAGCATCGCGACGCGGTCACAGATTTCCAGACCCCCCTCGATGTCGTGCGTGACGACGAGGGAGGTCACGTCCAGCTCCTCGGAGAGCCGGACGATGAGTCGCTCCACGGCCGCGGTGTTCACGGGGTCCAGCCCCGTCGTCGGCTCGTCCCAGAGCAGAATGCGAGGCCTGCCCACGATCGCCCGAGCGATCCCGACGCGCTTCTTCATACCGCCCGAGATCTCCGCGGGGAGCTTCGGCAGCACGATCTTGGGGTCGAGATTCACCAGTTCGAGCGCCTCCCACACCTTCCGGGCGGTGATCGAGCGCTTCTGGCGCTCGAGAACCTTCTCCGGAATGCCCATTGCGACGTTGTCGTAGACGTTCAGGGAGTCGAAGAGCGCCGCATGCTGGAACACGTAGCCCACCTTCTCCCTCGCCTCCGCCAGCGCCTCGGGGCTCGAATACACCGACTGTCCCTCGATCAGCACGTCCCCCAGATCCGGGGTGATGAGGTCGATCGTGGTCTTGAGGAGGACGCTCTTGCCGGTGCCGGACGGCCCGAACAGCGCGAACATCTCCCCCTCGTGGATTTCGAGATCGACACCCGCGAGCACGGGGTGGTCGAACGACTTGTGCACGTTCCGGTACGCGATCATCTCCACGCCGGCCACCTCAGTCGAGGAAGAGTGGTGGGAAGAGCGCGTCCAGGATCAGGACGGTCATCAGCATGAACATCACCGCGTCGGTCGTGGTGCGACCCACGCCCTCGGCTCCACCCTTGGTCCGCAGCCCCATGTGAACGGAGATCAACGGGATCGCCGTACCGAAGACGACCGCCTTCGTCAGTGAATAGAGAAGGTCCCAGTTGTGCCAGAATAGTCGGGCGCCATACAGGAACGATTCGAAGCCCAGACCCGAAGTGAGTTGGGCCGCGACCATTCCCGCCAGGATTCCGATGATGTTCGCGAACCCCACCAGGATCGGCATGGTCACGATGCCCGCGAGCACGCGGGGGGTCGCGAGGATGCTGATGGGGTCGCGCCCGAGCGAGTGATAGGCATCGATCTGCTCCGACACCTTCATCGTCCCCAGCTCGGCCGTGATGCGTGCCCCTACGCGTCCTACGAGGACGATCCCCGTGAGGACCGGCCCCATCTCGAGCACGACCGTCTGCACCACCAGCGAGCCGAGGATGTAGAGCGGCATCGAGCCCTGCATCTGGTAGCCGCCCTGCTGACTCGTCACGATCCCGGCGAGCGCCCCGGTGACGAAGACGATGGGCAGGCTCTCCACACCCATGACCCAGATCTGGCGCGTGAATGCGCGAAAGGAGAATCGGAGTCGGAATACCGACGAGATGACCTGCCCCAGCAGCACGCCCAGGGCGCCCGCATGGTCGAGCACCAGCTCGGTGCCCCGTCCGAAGCCGCCCAGCCATCGGACGATCGGGGTACGGGGGGCGTCGTGGATGCGGGACTCCAAAGGGCGCGCCGGTCAGGGTTGGGCGGAGAGGGCCGAAAAGCCCCCAAGGTTCACGGACTGACGGATGGAAATCAAGACGATCGCCTTCTGCACCGCGCCGGGGCGGACCCCGGTGATCAGTCCCCTTCGGGTGCTTCCATGCGCCAGAAGGTGATCCCCCCGGCCTGCTGTCCCACCTCGACATCCGCCACCCGTTCGAAGGTACGGAGGTCGTAGATGTCGACCTTGCCGGGCTCCGCCCCGACACCCTCGACGCTGACGAAGGCGTACCGGGAATCGGGTGAGATGACGAGGCCGTGGGTGACCGTGGTCGTGGACGGTGTCGTGGCCAGGCTCTGTCCCGACTCCAGCGAGAAGAACTCGACCGCCGCGCCTCCCTTCAGTGTGGCGACCAGCAGGCGTCCGTCCGGGGTGACGTCGAGGTTGTACGGTGCCCTCCCGGCCTCGAATCGACGCAGCATGTTTCCGCTGTCCGTATCGAACTCGAGGATGTGATCCGCCTTGTTGCACGCGACATAGAGTCGAGAGCCGTCGACCGACGGCTCCGCCCATGTCGGCGAACAGACGTTCGACATCCGCAGTCCACCGTGTTCCATCGCGCCGTCGCCCATCGACATGTCGCCCACCGACATGTCGGAGTGGTCCATGGACGGCGTGGGATCCCCCATATCTCCGGACATGGAATCCGGCAGGTCGATCGGACCCTCATCCCCGGGGATGACCGACAACATCCTCGAGACCTCGAAGGTCCGCGTGTCGATCTCGACCGCCACGTCGTTCATCATGCAGTTCGACCAGGCGTGCAGGCCGTCCGGGGCCATGCGAAGCCCGTGAGGCATCACGCAGGTCTCGATCTGGTCCACCTCGATCATGTCCGGCGTGTAGACCACCGAAACGCTGCTCGGGACCATTTCACCGTGCAGATTGAAATTCGCCACGAAGGCGTAGAGACCGTCCGGGGTCAGGTCCACGGTGGCCGGAAACCAGCCGAGCAGAGTCGGCGCTCCGACCAGCGTATCCGGGCCGGCGTGGTACTTCCACAGCTTTCCGTCCGGGACACCGTGGCCCGTCGTCATGTAGATGAATTCCCCATTCCGCGAGGTGTTGAAGCCGTGCGGCCCCTCGGTCTCGACGGCGATCTCACCCACCGGCGTGGTCTGATCGATCGCGGCGCCCTCCGGCCCCCAGACGATCCGGTGCATGAGATCCGCGGACTCCGCGCCCACGTACACGTAGTAGGTGTTGTCCGGCGCCTCCTGAGCGCTCGCGGATGCGGCGGCCAGGGACAGCATCGTCGCCCCGAGGGCGAAGGATCGGAGTGCACGTGGGAAGATCATGCGCTTCATGTCGGGTCGGGTAGTGAGCCGTCGAGGCTCGTGAACATCGTGCACGCAGCACCCGTGCTCCCTATACTGTACCGGGAGTGGTGCGGCCTCGCCACGTGAACCGTGGCCCACCCGTACTCGGGACACCCACCCCGCTCCATCGGAGCCGTCCCACCCACATCGACCGCCCGGCGGTCTCGCTTCGTACCCTCCCTGGAGTCCCGGATTCATGAGAGCACTTCGCACTTCCCTGCTGCTCGGCGTCGTCGCGGCGATCGTCGCGGCACCCGTCGCCGCGCAGGACGCCGTTTCGCGGGTCGCGACCATCGTCGTCGATCCCGCTCAGCCCTCCGTCGCGGTGGGGCAGAGTCAGCCGATCACGATCACCGCCCTCGACGCCGACGGCGATGTGGTCGAAGACGTCGATTTCCGGGTCATCACGCAGGGGGGTCTCGAGTACGATGACGGCCTTCTTACGGGGACGACCGGCGGGAACGCGAACCTCATCGTGACACTCGTCACGCCACCCGACTTCGAGGGGCCGCCCGTCCTGATGCGGACGTCCGTGCCCGTCGCGTGGCCGCAGGTCACCCGAGCGGTCATCGAGGCGGTCTCCACCGCCAGGCTGTACGCCGGCACCTCCGTCCGGCACACGGTCACCGCCTACCACTCGGACGGCTCGGAGCGTCCCGATCCCTCGGTCACATGGACAACCTCCGACCCGGAGATCGCCAGCGTCGACGCCTTCGGCAACGTCATGGCGCATCAGCCAGGTGCCGTCACCCTGTATGCCGACGTGGGCGGAGCCCGCGGTGCGCTCAGCTACGATGTCGCGCCGCTTCCGGCCACCTCCCTCGACATCACGGGTGGGGTGGCGAGCGCCCGTCAGGGTGATGTGGTCGGGTTCGAGGCGGACCTCCGCGGTCCCTCGGGTGCCGTGACGGACGCGAACATCCTCTGGGCCAGCACCTTCGTTCCGGACGATTCGATCGCCGCACCCGGTGCCTCGGGTCTCGTGGTCGACGGGAAGTTCGTCGGTGAGACCCCCGGGGTGTACACGATTCTCGCCACGGCAGGCGACCTCGTCGCTCGCCGGACGATCGACATTCGTCCGCGAGAGGCCATACGTGAGATCGAGATCATGGGTCAGGGATCGGTCGACAACGTGCACACGTCCGACCTCTGGGTCTATGAGGGCGTCGACGGCCGCGACTACGCCGTCACCGGCACGTGGGGCGGCGATGGCTGGGCGAAGTTCTGGGATGTCACCGACCCGGCGGCGATCGCGCAGATCGCCGAGATCCAGGTCGATGCACGGACCGTGAACGACGTGAAGGTCTCTCCGGACGGCCGCTACGCCGCCCTCTCCCGTGAGGGGGCCTCGACCCGCGCCAACGGGCCGGTACTGGTGGATCTCTCCGACCCGATGAACCCGACGATCGCAGGCTACATCGAGGACTCCCGTATCACCGGCGGCGTCCACAACATGTTCGCGACCGACGACCACCTGTTCGCGCTCGCGGGCGGCGACAAGTTCATGATCTTCGACGTCACCGACATCTACGAGCCGGAGTACGTGAGCGAGTACAACCACCCGAACTCCCGCACGCACGACGTGTGGGTGTACGACGGGATCGCATACTCCTCCGAGTGGGGCAATGGCGTGGTGGTCGTGGACGTCGGAAACGGCCGCTGGGGCGGCACGATCGAGAACCCGGTCTTCGTGAACAACGTGCCCTACCCCGTCGGACGCACGCACGCGGCCTTCCCCTACTATCAGGAGTCGACGGGTAAGGTGTACATCTTCCTCGGGGACGAGATCATGGCCCGCGGCGGCGCCGCGTGGGCCGGCACGGGGCTCAACCGCATCCCGCAGCAGGGCGGCACGCCCTCGGTGACGGACGGGTACATCCACATCATCGACTTCACGGACCCTGAGAATCCGAAGGATGTGGCACGCTACCATGTGCCCGAGTTCGGGACGCACAACATGTGGGTCGAGGACGACATGCTGTACGTCGCCTACTACGAGGGAGGCGTGCGCGCCGTCGACATCAGCGGTGAACTGATGGGCAACCTGGCCACTCAGGGCCGCGAGGTCGCGGTATTCAAGGCCTTCGACCCGAATGGGTACGTCTCCAATGCGCCGATGGCGTGGGGTCCGCAGACCCACAAGGGCAACCTCTTCTTCAGCGACTTCAACTCGGGCCTCTGGTCGATCCGGATCCAGCCGGCTTCGAGACCGGCCATGTGACCCGCCGCCAGGTGCCGCTCGCGTCGGCGGCATCGGCGAAACGGACCAGAAACGAACGGCCGATACGCTTTCGGGAGCGTGTCGGCCGTTCGCCGCATGTCGCCGCCCCGTAGCGTGCACGCGCGGTGACACGCGACCCGAAGAGTCCACCCGCGCACCCTTCGGTCATCGGCCAAGTGGCTGTACCGTACGTTCTTGGAAGCATCAGAGAACTTGAAAATGGAGAAGACCTGCATGGGTAAGCACGACGCTACGATCATGACGAAGGCCCGGGACGAGTTGATGAGCCACACCATTCGGTGCGACGTGCTCGACGCCCATCCCGAGGACCGCAAGGAGTGGCTCCAGGACACGATGGACTACATGGGGGGACGCTACCCCCAGCTGACCGACCTCCAGCTGACTCGGCTCGAGATGATCGGAAAGCAGTTCATTCAGCCGGTCATTCCGCACGGTTCCGGAAAGTCCGCGCTCAACCGTCCGGAAGTCGCGACGGACGTCGAGCACGAAGAGGCGGAGCTGCAGGCCGCCTGATCGTCGAATCGTTCGGCGCCCCTCGCGGCGTGACGTGACGATGTGCGAGGCCGCCCTCCGGGGCGGCCTCGTCGCATTTCAGGACATCCCCACCCGCTTCTCCCCCCGATCGATCGGCTCGCCGACGGCACCCTACGGCGGACCGAGACTTGTGGCCGACCCGCCACGCACCCGACATTCCGGGCTGAATGGGCATACTCACCGCGGTCGTCGCCGCCTCCCTGTCGGTCTCCTTCATGTGTTCGATCCTGGAGGCCGTCTTTCTCAGCGTGACCTACGCATATGTGGGGGCGCTGAGGGACTCCGGACATCGTGCCGGTGAACTGCTACACAGCATGCAGGATCGGATCGACGAACCCATCGCGGCGATCCTCACGACCAACACGATCGCCAACACGCTGGGATCGACCGTGGCCGGGACGATCGCCGGCCGGGTGTTCGACTCGCTCGGGTACGGGGTCTTCATCGGCCTGCTCACCTTCAGCGTCCTCTTCTTCGCCGAGATCATCCCGAAGACGGTGGGCGCCACGTACTGGCAGGAACTGGCCATACCGGGTGCCTACATCCTGCGCGCACTCATCTTCGTCACCAAGCCGGTCATCGTCCCGCTGAACCTCGTCTCGGGACTCCTGCCGAAGCGTGTGGGCGTTCCCACGGTGAGCCGCGCCGAGATCGAGGTGCTGGCCAACATCGGTCGGCGCGAGGGGACGCTGGACGAGGACGAGTGGCAGGTGGTGAGCAACGTCATCCGGCTGGACGAGGTCACCATCGGGGAGGTCATGACACCCCGCACCGACATCACCGCCATCTCGGTCGACTCGACGATCGACGACGCCAAGAACGTCATGCTGGACGAGGGACATCTCCGGATCCCCGTGTACACGGGCAATCTCGACTCCATCGTCGGGATCCTGCTGGCGCGAGATCTGTGGCGCGCCGACAGGGACCGGATCACCGAGATTCGCGAAGTCGTACGCCCCCCGAGCTTTTCCCCCGCGTCGAAGGCCGTGGAGGACCTGATCCCCGAGATGCGGGCACAGCGCAACAAGATGGTCATCGTGCTCGACGAGTTCGGCGGTACCGCCGGACTCGTGACGCTCGAGGATCTCATCGAGGAGATCATCGGGGAGATCCAGGACGAGCACGAGGGAGACGAGCCGAGCGACTTCACGAAGCGGGACGACGGAACGGTACGCGTGTGGGGGGGAGTACCGCTCAGGGAGGCCGCCGAACGATTCAACCTCGAACTTCCCTTCGACCGCCACGACACACTGGGCGGCTACCTGTTCGGGCGTCTCAGCCGGGTCGGCCGTGTGGGCGACACGGTGGCCGAAGAATCCGGCATCTTCCGCGTGGCCCGCGTGAAGGGTCGGCGCATCGAGTACGCCGTCTGGGCTCCCTACGACGCCGGCGACGACTGAGGCGACGCCCGCGGGCGCGCCGGCAGTTCGTCAGCTCGCCTCGGGCGCTCGCTCGAGGTGGATCGTCTGAGTCGGGAAGGCGAAGGGGATCTCGTCCCCCTCGAACGCTTCGTAGACCGAGAGGTTGATCGCCTGTTGGGTGTCCATGTAGGCCGCGTAGTCGGGGACCGACATGAAGTACACGGTCTCGTAGTTCAGCGAGAAGTCCCCGAACCCCTTGAAGTGACACCGGTCGAACCGGGCGTTCTCCTGCGCGTCCACCGCGATCCGCACGAGATCCGGAATCCGACGCAGCTTTTCGGAGGGCAGGCCGTACTCGACACCGAGCTGGAAGACGACCCGTCGCTCCTCCATCCGCTTGTAGTTGCGGATCCGGCTCGACAGCAGGTCGGAGTTGGAAAAGACCAGCTGCTCACCGCTCAGCGAGCGGATACGCGTCGTCTTGAGGCCAACGCTCTCGATCGTGCCGGAGAAGTCGCCGATCACCACGAAGTCTCCGATCACGAACGGCTTGTCGAACACGATCGACAGCGAGGCGAACAGATCGCTCAGGACGTTCTGCAACGCGAGGGCCACGGCGAGTCCACCGATACCGAGGGACGCGATGAGGGCGCTGATCTCGATTCCGAAGGTGGCGAGCCCGGTCAGAAGGAGTACCGACCAGAGCAGGAGTCGCACGATGAAGCCGATCGCGCCGATCGCCGTCGCGAAACCCGGGTCGTCCTCGAGGCTCTCCCTCTTGTAGTGACGGACTCCGTAGTTCACGACGCCCATGCCCCACAAGCCCGCCTGGAGCAGGAGCACGGCGGTAAGGATCCCCGTCATCGTCGAATCCCACTGGTCGGGCAGGTCCAGCGACCGCGCCGCGGCCCAGAGACCGACCAGCAGGATGAAGAGGAACCGGGTCTTGTCGAGGAGCTCGACCGCCAGATCGTCGAGGTCGGTCGCCGTCCGCTCGGAGACGCGGCGAATCTGCACCACGAGGACCTGCAGTGCGAAGCGTACCAGCAGCGCGGTCCCGATGCCCCAGCTCCCTGCGATCAGCAGGTCGCGGAGGGGAAAACCGAAGACCACGGTGTCCAGACTCACGGTGTCGCCCGATCTCCCGTGAACGCGGGATCATCGGCCGTGACGTCCTCGCCCGCGTTCTCCCGCGCGAGACGTCGTTCCTCCTGCCAGAAGGAGATCGCGAGCAGGATCGCGCCGATGCTGATGGCGATGTCCGCGACGTTGAAGATCGGGAAGTCGTAGACGATCAGGTCCACCGGACCCAGAAAGTCCACCACCCCCCGATCCCACCGGACCCGGTCCCAGAGGTTGCCCAGCGCCCCCGCCACGACCAGTGCGAGCGACACGAGCCGCACGCGGTCGTCCGACTCCGCCTGCCGGTACAGCATCGCGATCAGCCCGAGCGCCAGGAAGGTGACCGGGATGAAGAACCACCGGGAGTCTTCACCGATGGAGAGACCGAAGGCAGCACCCTTGTTGTACGCGAGGGTGAGCGGCATGAGCCCTCCGAGCATCTCGCCGATCGGCCCAGGGATTCCGGCCCGCTCCGAGAGTGCCCACGCCTTCGTGATCCAGTCCAGGATCAGGATCGGCACCACGATCGCGAGAAGGATTCGGGACTTCACGCCGGCCTCCGACGTGGGAGTACCGGAGTCGACGGGCCCTCCGATCGGATCGGTGGACGCTCCGCGGTGAGGCTTCTTCCTCGGATCGGACATGGTCACGTGAGCAGCCGGCTCTCGGAGTCGATGATCAGTTCGCCGCGGTCGCGGGGGCGAGGCGGAGGACGCTCGCCTGCTCTCCGCCCACATCGGTCAGCAGGTAGAGATATCCGTCCGGGCCCTGGCGGACGTCACGGATTCGCTGACCGTGCTCTCCGAGCAGCACCTCGACGGACGTCGTGCCATCGTCGGCGAAGTCGACCCGCGCCAGCTGCTGCCCCGCGAGCCCCCCCACGAAGGCGCTCCCCTGCCACTCCGGGAAGACGTCACCATCGTAGATCACCAGCCCCGATACGGCGATCGACGGCACCCAGAAGTGCACGGGCTGGACGAGACCCGGCGCCTCCGTGAGGCCGTCTCCGATGGGACGTCTCGACGAGCCGTAGTTCACGCCGTACGTGATGACCGGCCATCCGTAGTTTTCACCGGCCTCGATCCGGTTCAGCTCGTCTCCACCCTGTGGGCCATGCTCGGTCTCCCAGAGCTCCCGCGTCTCGGGATGGATCGCGAGCCCCTGCGGGCTTCTGATCCCGTAGGCCCAGATCGACGGCTGATACCCGTTTCGACCCACGAACGGATTGTCCGCCGGGATCGATCCGTCCTCGTTCAGCCGGTTGAGCGTTCCCTGGTGGTTGGCGGGATTCTGCGCCTGCTGCATCTCTCCGCGGTCGCCGACCGTCACGAACAGGTACCCGGCGTCGTCGAAGACGAGGCGGGATCCGAAGTGCTGGCCCCGCCCCGTGCATGCGTCGGCCACGAAGATCTCTTCGACCCCCTCGAGGGCGTACGCACCGAGGTCCAGCGTGCCGCGGGCCACCGCCGTGGTGGCGCCACCGTCGCCGCCATCGGTCGTGCAGGCCGTGGAGTAGCTGAGGTAGATCATCGAGTTGGCCTCGAAGTCCGGGTGCAGGCGGACGTCGAGGAGTCCACCCTGGCCTCGAGCGGCGACGTCGGGCACACCCGAGATCGCCCGCTCGTCGAGGTTGCCGTCCCGGATGATCCGCAGCTGGCCGGGATCCTTCTCCGTCACCAGCATCCCGCCATCCGGAAGAAACTGCATTCCCCACGGGAAGGTCAGCCCGTCCGCGACGGTCTCCACCCGATAGGGGCCGGCGTCGGATGGATACACCGGTGATTCCTGAGCGGAGGTCGGCGCCGCGACGAGCCCGACGACGAGGAAAATCGGGATGAGACGGTGATTCACGGGTCCTCCGAGGACAGGCGTTGGGTTGATGGCCGAGATGAAACGTAGCCATCAGAGGGAACCCCGTCTCCCCGTGCGAGGGTCCGCCCTCCGGGCAGCCACCGGACGCTCCGGAACACCTTCACCGTCGGTGCGGATCCACCGGCGGGGGGTTCTGGTCTTTTCCCCCGGGGTTGGTGAACTTTTTCCGAGTCGAATGTTCACTCCACACGGACGATCCCTTGAGCGCACTTCTGAACGCACTTCTTCTGGCGACGCCGCTGATGGTCGCGCCCGGGCCGCAGGCCGCCCAGGACACGATCACGCCCACCTTCTCATGGCCGGCCGGCACGGTTCTGTCGGGAGAGGCGTCCGTCGAGACCATCCAGTCGCAGAATGGTCAGGAGGTCCCGGGCCAGAGCCTTCAGGTTTCGCTCACACGAACCATCTCCGACCATCCCGAGGGGCTCGTCGTGGCCTCCGAGGTCGAGGGCCAGGGGGCCGACGCCATCCCGGCCTACGTCGTGACCGACGACGGCGAGTTCGTCGGTGTCGAGAATGTGGACGGCATCGTCTCCCGGATGCGGGAGCAGCTCCTCGCCGCCGCCCGGGCGCAGACAGGGGGCACGGTCCCCCCCGAGGCCGAAGCCATGGCGGAGCGAATGTTCAATGCCGAGAGCGTCGAGGCGGGCGCTCGGGAAGAGCATGAGCTGCTCGTGGGCCTCTGGAACGGTGTGACCTTCGAGCGGAACGGCACACGGTTCACCAGCATGGACATGCAGGAGGGCGTGACTCAGTCGGTGCTTCCGACAGAGGTCGAGTACGTGTGGCTCGGGTTCGCTCCCTGTGCCGAGGGTGAGGCCGAGGACAGCTGCATCGAGCTTGAGGCGACCCTCTTCCCGGACGAGAACGCGCTGGCGACGGCGTTCGAGAACGTGCTGACCTCCCAGAGCCCCGGCACCCTGTTCGTCAATCGGGCGGTGCAGACGCGCACCGTCCGGATCCTCGCGCAGCCCGATGGTCTCGTTCCGCGCCAGGTCGTCGACCAGACGGAGGCGAGCTTCGATATCGAGGCGGAGGGCGAAATCGTCGAGCTCGCCATCACTCAGACCGAGGAGAAGACCTTCACGCTCGGTGGCGGTCTGAACTGACGAGCTCCGCCGTGTGATTCACGGTCGGAGGGTCGAGACGAGCGAGCGGCTCGGCGGGCACGTGCCTGTCGGGCCGTTCGCTCGTTCAGCGACCGCCGCGCTCGGAGCGTGCGGTTTCCACGGCCTCCGCGGCCTCGTCGAGCGCACGGGCGACACGCAGGATCGTCTCGACCGACGAGCGAAACCACGCGGAATCCACCCGGTCCACATCGTCCGTGGGTCTGTGGTAGTCGGGGTGATCCTCCACCCCGAAGTAGAGGAAGGGCACACCCGCTCGATCGAAGGGCGCGTGATCCGACGCCGCGCTCCAGTTGTCCGAGCCGGTCCAGGCCGGTCCATCGTGCCCGAATCGCAGGACGACTCCCTCGGCCGGCTCGACCGCCTCCACGACGGGGCGCAGCGCGGGATTCTGGTAGGTGCCGGCTACCCACAGCTCCTCCTCCGACCGGCTCACCATGTCGAGGTTGACGTTCAGCGCCACCTCCTCCCGGATGCGGGCGCCGGCAGACTCGACGAAGGCGCGGGCTCCGGAGAGTCCCCCCTCCTCCGCGTCGAAGAAGGCGAGAACAGCCGGGCGTTCGAGCGGGCGACGAGTCAACGCCTCCGCGAACGCCAGTAGCGCCGCCGTGCCCGAAGCGTTGTCGTCGGCGCCGTTGTAGATCTCCCCGTCGCGGACACCGACGTGGTCGTAGTGGGCGCTCATGACGAACGGTGCGCGTGCGTCCCGGGTCGACCCGGGAAGGAGGGCGTACACATTCACACCCCGCCGGACCTCGCCGCGGCGTTCGACCTCGAACACCTGGGAATCGACCGGTACGCCCAGATCGACGAGCCGACCGACGATCCACCTGCGGGACGCGTCGCTTCCCTGCGAGCCGACCATCCGACCGGCCATGGAGTCGTGGGCGAGGACGGAAAGGTCCCGCATCAGAGCATCCGCATCGATCTCGTCGCCCGTACCCTGCCTCGTATCCTGGCCGACGGTCGGTGCCGGGACGGTGACGATGGCGATGGCGATCAGCAGGACCCGCGACATGGGGATGCCCGAACGGGGGGTGAAACGATTCATGGGCATGTGGAGCGAAGAGGAATCATGCGGCGGTCGCATCGGCGACGGATCGCCCTGCCGTCCGTCCGGAGAAGAGACAACCACCGAGAAATGTACCCTCGAGTGAGCGATACCCGTGCATGCCTCCGCCCCCGAAGCCTGCCGCCTCCCCGACGGCCCAGAGACCCGGGATCGGCCGCCCCGCCGCATCCAGGACACGTGAATCGAGGTCGGTCTCGAGCCCACCGAGCGTCTTGCGGGTCAGGATGTTGAGTCGCACGGCGATGAGGGGGCCGGCCGCCGGATCGAGTAGTCGGTGCGGCTTCGCTACACGGAGTAGCCGATCCCCGAGGTACCTGCGCGCACCGCGCACCGCGACGATCTGGAGGTCTTTCGTGAAGGCGTTGGCCACCTCGCGGTCTCGCGCCTCGACCACGTCGCGGACGCGCGAGGCGTCGAGCAGGTCCCTCCCGGCAAGGCGATTCATCCCGGCCACGAGGCGGTCCAGATCCCCTTCGACGACGAAGTCCGCACCCCTCTCCTTGAAGGCCTCGACAGGACCCGGCGCACCCGATCCGAGCCGTCCGAGGAGACCCCGGATGCTCCGGCCGGTCAGATCCGGATTCTGCTCCGATCCGGACAGCGCGAACTCCTTCTCGATGATCCGCTGGGTCAGGATGAACCAGGAGTGTCCGTATCCGGTTCGAGCGATCTCCTCGAGCGTCGTCAGGGTATCGAACCCCGGGAGGCACGGCACCGGGAGCCGTCTTCCCTCCGCGTCCAGCCAGAGCGACGACGGGCCCGGAAGGATGCGGATCCCGTGCCGGCTCCAGATCGGCGCCCAGTTCTCGACCCCCTCGCAGTAGTGCCACATCCGATCCGGGTGGATCAGGCTCCCCCCCACATCCGTGACCACGTCGAGCATCGCGCCGTCCACATGGTCGGGCACCCCCGAAAGCATGCGCTCCGGTGCCGGGCCCAGCCGTTCGACGGGCCACTGTCGGCGTATACGCTGGTGGTCGGCTCCGATTCCCCCGGAGGACACGATCACCGCCGGGGCCCGGACCTCGAAGTCGCCCACGACGTCCCTCGACGTCGCCTCTCCACGGGGCGCGCCGTCGGGACGGAGCACCTCCCCCTGCACGCCACACACCCTCCCCCCTTCGCGGACTAGCCCGGTCACTCGATGACGGAAGCGGAACCGGAGGCGAGCCTCCGCCTCGGCTTCACGCGCCCGGCGTTCGAAGGGCTCCACCAGTCCGGGGCCCGTGCCCCAGACCACATGGAATCGGGGGACCGAGTTCCCGTGGCCGCCGGCCAGTCCCCCGCCCCGCTCGGCCCACCCGACCACCGGGAAGAATCGGACCCCCATCGCCCGAAGCCACGAACGCTTCTCCCGATGCGCGAAGTCGACGTACGCCTCGGCCCAGGCCCGCGGCCAGCGGTCCTCGGGGCGGTCGAACCCGGCGGTCCCGAGCCAGTCCTGCCACGCGAGATCCCGGGAGTCGCGGATCCGCATCCGGCGCTGTTCGGGCGAGTCCACCAGAAACAGGCCTCCGAACGACCACCACGCCTGACCTCCCAGGTTGGCCTCGGACTCCTGGTCGACCACGATGACCCGCCGCCCGGCGTCGGCGAGTTCGCCCGCCGCCGCCAGGCCGGCGAGGCCCGCACCCACGATGATCGCATCCGCCTGTTCGGTCATGCGCGCATCATACGATCGGCATCACCTGCTCCGCGAACCGCTCCATCTCCTCGAGCTGCGGGCTGAACTGAAGCAGCACGAGGTCGGCCCCTGCCGCCTCGATCTCCCGGATGCGCCTCGCCACCCGCTCCGGCGTGCCCGTCAGCCCCGTCCGCAGGCCCCGGTTGGACACCGAGTAGTCCTCGATCGACATCCTCCGCTCGAGTTTCGTGTTCTCGATCCAGTCCCGGTAGTTCGCGTAGCCGCGTGCGGAGCGGCGGACATCCGTGATCCGTGCCACCTCGGCGTCCGCCTCCGCCTGGGTATCCCGGACCACGACATACCCGGCGACGCCGAAGGACAGCGGCGGTAGCCCGATGCCCGCCCTTCGCTCCGCCATCGCCTCGAACTTCGGCGCCAGCACCTCCGGAGGATCCCCGTGCGTCAGCCACCCGTCGCAGGACGCGGCGATGAACGACTTGCCCGCCTCGGACTCCCCACCCGCCCAGACGGTGGGTCGGGGAGACCGGACGGGCTTCGGCTCCACGACCGTGTCGCGCACGGTGTAGAATCGCCCGTCGTGCGAGAAGGACGGTTCGGACCAGGCGCGGTCCACGACCGACAGCCATTCGCCGGATCGAGCGTATCGGTCGTCGTGCGCATCGAATCCGATGCCGAACTTCTCCGCCTCGGTCTTCCACCACGCCGACACGACGTTCACCGACAGGCGGCCGCCGGAGATGTGGTCGATGTTGGCGGCCTTCTTGGCGAGGAGTGCGGGTTCGTGGAAGGTCGGCCGCGCCGCGACCATGATCTCGAGATTCTCCGTCGTGGCCGCGAGCGCCGCGGCCGTGGACCACGCTTCGAGCGACGGGGCCTCCTCCCCCTTGATGTCGTTGAGGTTCAGCTCCGCGACCAGCGTGAGATCGAAGCCGATCTCCTCGGCCCGCCGGGCCAGACGACGAACGTACGCCCACGACGCCTCCATCCCCTCGTCGTCGACGTTGCGGAGCCAGCCTCCGAACACGGGGAGCCAGAATCCGTACCTCATCGGACCGCTCCGGCGGAACCGGACGCCGCGCCCGCGTCGCTCAGAACCTCCGTCTCCAGCCAGTCGACCAGGCGAACGAAGGGATCGAAGCCGAGGACCGAGGACCCGTCCGCGACGAAGTTCGAGAGCGCATTCACATCGTAGTACAGGCGCCGCCCCGTGACGGCGTCGAGCACGTACTCTACGCCTCCCACCTCGATACCGGAGACATGGGCGATCCGCTCGACTTCACGCGCGACGCCGGGCGGAACGTCGAATCGCTCCACGCGGAGGCCGTGGTCCGCGGCGTCGAGCGCGCAGGCGGACCGCGTCAGCTCCTCACCATCGGACGTCCTGCAGGCATCTGCCGGGCACAGGTTGAACTCGTCCTCCGGGGCGAAGACCCGGATGCCGTAGAGAACCCGTCCCCCCACGACCTCCACGCGCTGGATTGCGCCGTCGGCCGAGCGGAAACGCTCCTGCACGACGCCGACTCCGGTGAGGCCGAAGTCGAGTTCGCCCCGCGACGCCGCTCGGCGAAGCTCGTCCGCCGAGCCGAAGGCCCGCACGCCGGCACCGCTACCTCCGACGTTGGGCTTCACGACCACGGGGAACGCCAGCTCCGACGCTGCGCGGACCGTCCCCTCCGCGGACTGCACGGCGCGCGATGCGGGGGCCTCGACCCCCGCTCGGGAGAGCAGCTCGAGCTGGCGAATCTTGGAGATCTCGGTCGCCCATGCACGACTCCCGTTCACGACCCGCACGCCGGCCGCCTCCGCGCGTGCGAGCAGGTCCGATGTCGCGAACACCGATGCCGGCGCTCCGCGCGTCCACGCGGATGGACTCATCCGGTTGAAGAGCACGCCGTCGCGCGGCTCCTCGGTGGGGTCCCACGCGATCGATCGGGCATCGACCCCGACGAAGGGGATCCCTCGCCGGTCCAGCTCCGCGAACAGCGGGCGGAACCAGTCGGGGTGCTCGTACAGGATTCGGAGGGACGGCCGGGGGCCCTGGTCGACGCCGGTGGAAACGCCGGGGGTGGAAGCCGATGGAGACAGTGTCATGGGGGATCCTCGGATGGGACCCCGACGACGCCGGACCTTGGAAAACGCTCCCCCCGCGGCCCGAAGGCGTCGCGGGGTCGGGAGCGTGAAGGTCAGCTGCTCGCGCGACCGGGCGACGCAGGCGTCGACCGACACATCATCATGCCGCACATCATCATCATGCCCACGGGCACCATCGGCCGGGAACCGGCGCGGAGGGCTGGGACCTGATGAGTGAACCGCATGCGTGTCTCGGTGGAACGTCGTCGATCCGGTGGCGAGCCCCGGCGGCATCTCGCTGCCGGAGACACACTGGTAACGGCGTCTCGCGGGAATGTTCCCGTAGGTCGACCCGGGATTGCGTACACCCTCCGCGACCCCTCCATTTGGCCCCATGAACGCACTCACATTTCAGGGCATCGAGCAGATCGTCCACGAGACGATTCCCGATCCGGAGCTGATCGACCAGCGGGACGCCGTCGTGAAGGTCGAGGTCGCGGGCCTCTGCGGCTCGGACCTCCATCCCTACTTCGGCGGCGAGACCGGGCTCGACGTCGGGACGGTCATGGGGCACGAGTTCGTCGGCGAAGTCGTCGCGCTGGGCCCGGAGGCTCAGCGGCTTCTGGAAGCCGATCTCGCGGGGCACCCGGTCTTCCGGGTCGGTGACCGGGTCGTCGCCCCCTTCACGACCAGTTGCGGCACATGCTTCTACTGCCGTGAGGGGCTGACCGCCCGGTGCCAGCGGGGCGCCCTGTTCGGCTGGCGCGAGAATGGCCAGGGGCTCCACGGCGGTCAGGCCGAGTATGTACGCGTGCCTCTGGCCGACTCGACCCTGGTGCCCGTCCCCGCCGGGCTCGACGACCCCGGTCTCGCGATTCTCGCCGGAGACATTCTCGCAACTGCGCTGTTCGCCTCCGACCTCGCCCGGGTCTCCGAGGACGATGTGGTCGTGGTGGTCGGGTGCGGTCCGGTCGGCCTCCTCGCGATCCGGTGCGCGCTCGCCGCCGGAGCCCGCGCGGTGGTCGCGGTCGACACGGTGGAGAGCCGGCTGGTGATGGCCGAGCGCTTCGGCGCGGTCCCCGCGCCCGCGCCGATGGTGGACGGTGACCCCTACGAAGCCCTCTCCATCGTCCACGAGCGGACCGACGGGATCGGCGCCGATGCCGCGATCGAGGCCGCCGGGACCGCGCGCGCCACGCACAACGCCGCGTCCCTCCTGCGAGCAGGTGGGCGTCTGGCCTCTGTTGCTGTCCACACCGAGCCGAACATGGGTCTCACCCCTGCCGAGTTCTACGACCGGAACCTCACGTACTCGGCAGGCCGGTGTCCCGCACGCCGCAACCTCCCCCGGGCCCTCGCCTTCGCCATTCGCGAATCCGACCTTCTGAGCGGGATGATCAGCCACCGTCTGCCGCTGTCGGAGGGACCCGAGGCATACCGGCGCTTCGGAGCCCGCGAGCCCGGGTGGCTCAAGGTCCTCCTTCAGCCGTGAGATTCCGTGAGCTGGTACTGGTGGTACTGGGCGCAGCGCTCACGATGATCGCCGCGCCCTCCGGGGCTGCCGCCGTGCAGGACGCCCCCGCACCGCTGCGGCACGGCGAGGTACGCCTCCTGATGCGCACCGACGCGGGGGACGTCCACCTCGCGGTCGATACGGTCCGCGCCCCGATCACGGCCGGAAATTTCCTGCGGTACGTCGACCTCGGGCTCTACACGGGCGGCACCTTCTATCGGACCGTGCGACTCGACAACCAGCCCGACGACGACGTGAAGATCGAGGTGGTCCAGGGCGGGATGGACCGCAGCCGCGGCGAGCAGGCGCTCCCGCCCATCCCGCTCGAGGGCACGACCAGCACCGGAATACGGCACGTCGACGGCACTCTCTCGATGGCGCGGGGCGCCCCGAACTCGGCGCGGGCGGCGTTCTTCATCACGATCGGGGCGCAGCCCTCCCTCGACGAGGGCGGCCGGCGAAACCCCGACGGGCTGGGATTCGCCGCCTTCGGGCGGGTCCTGGTAGGCATGGATGTCGTCCGTACGATCCAGGCCGAACCCGCGGAGGGGCAGTATCTCGTGAACCGCGTCGGAATCCGGTTCGTGGAGCGGGTGGCGGATGGGGCGATCGCGGGGACCGCGCCCCGCTGACGACGCAGCGGGACGCCACCGATACTCCGCCCCGCCCCGCCCACGACTTCAAGAGGCCCCCGGGACGAGACCCCGGTTCCCGGCGGAAGACGAAGGAGGCGGATGCGAAAAGGGCCGACCGGGCATCCACCCGGTCGGCCCCTGGTGCATCCGCCGCACAGGGGCGGCAGCGACCCGTTCAGGAGATCACATCACGATGCGCATCTGCGCGATCTTCGCCATGTACTTCTCGAAGAACCAGCGATGGATATCCATCTGGTCGAGCTCGCGCCCCTGGATGAACATCTGCTCGATGTCGTTCATCATGTCGAGCGGGTTGCCCGTCGTGACGAGAAGCGTCGCATCCTTGCCCGGCTCGAGGGATCCGACACGGTCGCCGATTCCCATGATGTTCGCGGCATTCTGCGTGACCGCCCGGATGGCCTCCTCCTCGGGCAGCCCGAAGGCGATCGCGACACCCGCTTCCCACGGAAGCCGGTTCGAGTAGGCGGCGCTGCTTCCGCCGGAGATCGCGAAGGTCACGCCGGCCTCGTACAACTTCGCTGCGCTGGCGTATGCGCCGTCGTAGCCCTCGTAGGATCGGCCGGGCCCGCCCATCGTCTCGGTGAGAATCACCGGGATGTCGTTGGCCGCCAGGCGGTCGGCCACGTAGATGGCGTCCTCTCCACCCCGGATCACGAGGTCGATGTCCTCCTCCTGGGCCCAGGTGATCGCGTCGTTGATCTCCCCGATCCCATCCGCCGACACCACGACCGGAATCTCCCGATCGAGAACCTTGATCATCGACTCGTAGCGTGAGTCGGTGAGGATCCGCTCACCCGACGCCTTCGCGGCACGGTACGCACGAGCCTCCGCAAAGAATGCCTTGAGCTCCTGAACCTGCTCGGCGTAGGTCGGACGGTCGCCGTCGTTGCCTCGGAATCCGCGAAAACGTCCCGCATTCGGGTTCGGCCAGCTCACGTTGAGGGCCGCCTCGCTCTTGAGCGACATGTCCTCCCAGGTCCAGCCCTCCATGTTCATCGCCGAGGACATCCCGGAAACCAGGCCGCCGCCCGGCGTCGTGAGGGTGACGAGGACGCCCGCGCTGCGCGTCGTACCGATGTGCCGGCTCTCCGCGTTCACGGCGAGCTCGGCGCGCACATTCGGATTGAAGTCCCCGATCTCGTTGACGTCGCTCGAGACCCCCACGGAGCCGATCTCGGAAATTCCGACCTGGCTGTAGGCGTCGACGAGGCCCGGGTAGATGTGCTTCCCCGCCCCGTCCACGACCTGGGCGCCAGCCGGCACCTGAACATCTGCGCCGACCGCCGTGATCACACCGCCCTCGAAGACGATGGTGCCGTTCTCGATCGTGCCATTCGCCACCGTGTGGATGGTGGCACCCGTGATCGCGATCGGCTGGGACTGCGGCGGCGACGTCATGCGGACCTGAGCGGCAGCATCGACGGCCGAGCCGAGCACCAGCGCTCCGGCGACGGCCATCCCGATCAGCCCACTCCGCATTCCTCGAATATCGACGTTCATGCGAACTCCGGTCTGCGTGATCATTCGCCGCCTCCCGACTGGAGAGCGGCCTGGATCAGTTCGTTGCGCTCGCGCTCGATCTGAGCTCGAAGCTCGGCATCCTTCTCGAGCGAAAAGTACGGTCGGCCGTCGATCCACGTCTGCTCGGCCTTCGTGAATTGCGAAAGCGGGTTGTCGCTCCAGATCACGAAGTCGGCGTCCTTGCCGGACTCGAGCGACCCGACGCGATCATCGATCTGGATCGCCTGGGCGGACTGCGACGTAACGGTACTGAGCGCCTGCTCTTCGGTGAGTCCGCTCCGAAGCAGCTTGCCGGCCTCCCAGTTCATGCGGCTGGCGATCGCACTGTTGTCGGAGTGAAGCGATGTCACCACGCCCGCCTCCATCAGGATTCGCGCGTTGTAGGTCGTCGCGTCGTACGCCTCGAGCTTGAACGAGCCCCAGTCGGACCACACGATGGCCGCGACACCGGACGCGGCCAGCTCGGGAGCGATCTTGTACGCCTCGACCCCGTGCTGAAGCGCCTGGACCCGGAACCCGAACTCCTCCGCGAGCCGGACCAGCGCCAGAAACTCGTCCTGTCGGTACCCGTGCGACGAGATCAGGAGTTCCTGATCGAGGATGTCCACGATGGCCTCCATGCGCAGGTCGCGTCGCGGCGGGATGCCCTCGCCTGTGGCCTCCCACTCGGCCCACTCGGCCTCGTAGTCACGAGCGGCCCGGAAGTGGTCCCGGATGATCTCCATCGTGCCCATCCGCGTGTCCGGATAGCGGCCGGAACGACGCTTCGGATTCTCACCGAGCGCGAACTTCACCGTCCGTGTGTCGGTGTCGAGCTTGAGGTCCTCGGGCAGCGCACCCCACCGCATCTTCACGATGGAGTTTTCACCACCGATCGGGTTGGCGGACCCGTGCTTGACCATGGCGGTCGTCAGACCTCCGGCCATCTGCCGGTACATCCAGATGTTGTTGTGCGTGAGCACGTCGCCGATCTGGACCTCGGGAACGATCGCGAAGCCGCTCTCGTTGACCGAGCTGGTCCCGGAGTGGATGTGCGGATCGATCAGTCCCGGGGTGACGTGCTTCCCGGTCGCGTCGATCTCGACCGCTCCGGAGGGAGCATCCAGATCCTGGCCGACCTCGACCACCCGACCCTGCTCGACGAGCAGGTCGGCGCTCTCCAGGCGACCCTGGGGGCCCTGCGTCCAGACGGTCGCGTTGCGGACGACCACGGCTGCAGGCTGTTCCGGAATCGAGTTGACCCCGAATTCCATCATCGGACGGATGAAGGGCAGGTCGATCTCCGGCACGTCCATCGCGACCGCTCCGCGCGCGGACGCCTCGACCGTCTCGGTCCGCGTGCCGCGGAACTGCGGCTGCGCACCATTCGGCATGTAGCTCCAGCCGTAGAAGTCCTCACCATCGACGGAACCGCCGAGGCGAATGTCTCCCTGGTAGCCGAGCTCGGACCCGTCGAAGCGGGCACTGATGCGGCCGGTCTCGGCCACGACTTCCGCCGCGTCGAGATCGATCCGGACCCCGTCGAGACGTGCCGGCGATCCCTCCGGAATCTCGATGTAGCCACGAAGACGGTTCAGCGGCCCTTCGATCCGGAGGTTGGCGTCGAAGCCCCACTCGTCCTCGGACGCGATCCGCCACGTGCCACGCGGGTCGATCTGGGGGGCACGGCTCACGCCGTACACGCGGCCCTCGACCCACACATCGCGGACCGTGGCCTCTTCGGTGAACAGGTCACCCTCGGCCACGACCAGGTTCGCCACCTTGCCCTGGGCGATGGTGCCGTGGGTGTTCTCGACCCCGAGATACCGTGCGGGGGTCGTCGTGAGCGCCGCGAGTGCCGCGTCGGCGGACAACCCGCGGGCGATCGCGACGCGGAGGTTGGGGAGGAACTGGTTGAGCGAGGAGAGCCCGTCGGACGTGATCGCGAACTCCACCCCGGCGTCCGCGAGCTGCGCGGGCGACGTGGGGGCCAGATACCAGTGGCGGAGTTCCTCGAGATCCGCATCCAGCGCCTCCTCCGGATCACCGACGTTCGGCGCGTCCGGAAAGTCGAGCGGAATCAGGAGCGGCTCGGTCCGGCCCTCGATGATGTCGATCAGGCGATACTCCATGCCGCTTCCGCGGTACCAGGCGTCGAGTCCGTACGTCTCGGCGAGCTTCGTCGCGCGGAGGTAATCCTCCTCGGAGCCCGTCTCGAAGAGCACGGGCTGATTGCCCTGCACCGCGTTCTCGAGCGCCGCGAGGGCGGCACTCGTCTCCGGCGGAAGCACCGACCGGCCGCTGGCCTCGTAGGCATCCCATGCGCGGATGTACCAGTCCGCGTCCATGAAGGTCTGTTCCATCAGGGCGATCACGCCCATCGCGGAGTTCGGGTAGGCACCCCCGAGCTGGAAGGAGCGGTCGAACCCGACGGCCTGCACCAGGCTCGGACGGAGGATCCGGTCTCGTACGCCCTCGTCACCGAGATCGACCAGCGCCGCCTCGCCCCGGAACAGCCCCTGTTTCGGAACGGCGAGTGCCGCGCCGAACCCCTGCGAGCGGAGCGCCGCGCGCCGTGCCTCGTCGTCCGTCAGGGTCGCACCGGTGTGGTACCAGGCACGCACCTGCGGATTCCAGTGCGTCGGTCCGACGTCCCCACCCTCGGGCACCTCGGACATGCCGAGGTCGGCGTGCGCGTCGATGAATCCCGGATAGACGGTATGACCCTCCAGGTCCCAGACACGGGCCCCGGATGGAACGTCGCCACTGCCGACGGACTGGATGATCCCATTGCGGATGACCACGGTCGCGTCGTCGAGCACGCGACCCGGCTCCACGACGACACGCGCATTGGTCAGCGCGTGCCAGCCCGTGGAATTGTCCCGGATGCCCTCGACGGGCTGGGTCCGGTTGGCCTGCTGCGCCTGCAGCCCCGAAGGGAGCAGAAGGACCAGGCCGAGGAGTACGGAAGACAGCCTCACGGTATACCTCGTACGGAAATGTGAGTTGAACATGCGTCGATGCATGAATGCGCCCCGGTGGGGCGCGAGCCTCGCTCGGAGGAGAGACCCGATGTGTACGGTCTCAACCCCCTGCGAGTCAAACGGTTTCGGTGTCTACAGGAGGACTCGCGAGCCCCCGGAAGCGTTGCGAAGGGAGCGGGCGAAGGGGTACCGTGCACCCCTGATGGTGCGAACCTGTCAGGCGTACCCGTCACCGACCCGCGACCCCGTCACCACGGACTCCCGATGGATCATCGACTCGTCCGGACCTTTCTCGGTCCGCTCGCCGTTTTCGCCTTCCTTCTTTCCTCCACCGCCCCCGTCCACGCCCAGGACCAGGACCCGGACCCGGAGGATCAGGACACGCAGGAGAATCTCTGGCAGGAAGGCCTCCCGCTCGAGCCTGCGCGGGTGCTCGAGTTCACGACATCGGAGGGCTCCTGGATGTCCGTGGACATCAGCCCGGATGGTGAGACGCTCGTCTTCGACCTGCTCGGGGACCTGTACACGATGCCTGCGTCGGGGGGTACCGCGACGCCGCTCACGCAGGGAATGGCGGTGGATGGACAGCCGCGCTTCAGCCCGGATGGCACGCAGGTGGCCTTCACCTCGGACCGCAGCGGTGGGGAGGGCGTCTGGATCATCTCGCTCGACAAGTCCGACACGACCCAGGTGACCCGGGGCAAGGACACCAAGTACGACTCTCCCGAATGGACACCCGACGGGGACTACATCGTGGTTACCCGGGGCACCAAGCTCCACCTCTATCACGTCGACGGCGGCTCGGGTCAGCAGCTGATCGAGGAGCCGGGCAATCTCCGCACCATGGGTGCCGCCTTCGGAGACGACGAGACGGAGCTCTGGTTCGCCCAGCGAACGGGCTCGTGGCAGTACAACACGGATCTTCCGGACTACCAGATCGCCGTCTACGATCGCGAGACGGGCGACCGGTCGACCCGCACCTCCAACGTCGGGTCGGCGTTTCGTCCAACGCTCTCGCCCGACGGGCGCTGGCTCGTGTACGGCACACGCTTCGATCAGCAGACGGGTCTGAGAATCCGCGACCTGGCCGATGGATCCGAGCGCTGGCTCGCCTACCCCGTGCAGCGGGACGACCAGGAATCGCGAGCCTCGCTCGACGCCTACCCCGGCATGACGTTCACCCCCGATTCGGAGGCGGTCATCGCCTTCTACGGCGGTGGACTCTGGCGGATCGACGTGGCGAACGGCGAACAGACCGCGATCCCCTTCACGGCCGACGTCGTGCAGCACATGGGACCGCGGGTGTGGTTCGACTACCCGATCGAGGACACGCCCACCTTTATCGTCAAGCAGATCAACGAACCGGTGGCCTCACCGTCGGCCGACCGCGTCGCCTTCATCGCGATGGACCGCCTTTGGGTCATGGACCATCCGGGCGGTGAGCCGGCACGGCTGGACGACCGTGAGATCGTGCAGATGAACCCCTCCTGGTCCCCCGACGGGGATGCACTGGTCTACGCGACCTGGAGCGACGCGGAGGGGGGTCGCGTCTGGCGTGTCGACCTCGACGGCGGGGATCCCGTCCAGCTCACCGACGTCCCAGCGCTCTACACCGACCCGGTGTGGGGCCCCAACGACCGCGTCGTCTACACCCGGGCCCCGATGGACAGCTACACGGCGAGCGAGAATCGCGGCCCTTCGTCGTTCTGGTGGGTCCCCGCCGCCGGCGGTGATCCCGCGTACATCGCCGAGACCGAAGGCCGCCGAAACGTGCACTTCGTCGAGGGGAACGACCGCATCTTCATGTTCGGTGGCAGCGGCGTCCGGTCGCTGCGGTGGGACGGCAGCGACGAACGGATCCTCTTCGACGTGGATGGTGCGTCGGAGGTGACGATGGCCCCGAGCGGCGGCCGTGAAGCGCTCGCCGTAGTCGGCCGAGACGTCCACGTCGTCACGGTACCGCTGGCGCGGGCCGGGGATGGGGAGCCGCTGGAGCTCCAGCCGGACGATGACGACTTCCCGGCAGTGCGGATGACCGACGACCTCGGCGGCCAGGACGCCGCCTGGTTCGGCGGGGAGAGGGCGGTCAGCTGGGGAATCGGGAATGCTCTGGTCGTCTACGACCGCGACGACGCGCAGCTGTTCGCCGATTCACTGGACGCCGCGGAGGCGGCGGAGGAGGAGGCGCCGGACGCCCCCGAGTCGGAGGCCGAGGAGGGGGACGAGAATGAGGACGCCGAGGAGGAGGAAGACGAAGGGTACTCGCCCACCGAGACCCGGGTCGAGATCGAGATGGCGCGTGACATCCCCCAGGGCGTCGCCGCCCTCGTCGGTGCGCGCCTCATCACCATGAATGGCGACGAGGTGATCGAGAACGGCACGATCATCGTCCGGGACAACCGCATCGAGGCGGTCGGACCCACCGGCCAGGTCGAGATCCCGGCCGGCGCCGAGGAAATCGACGTCGGAGGGCACACGATCGTGCCCGGCTTCGTGGACACCCATGCGCACCTTCGGGCGCGCGGGGTGCACCGAGTGCAGAACTGGTCCTACGTGGCCAACCTCGCCTACGGCGTGACCACGACCCGTGACCCGCAGACCGGCACCACCGACGTGCTCGACTACGAGGACCAGGTGCGCGCCGGCAGGGTGCTCGGGCCACGTATCTACTCGACCGGCCCGGGGATCTTCGGGGGTGAGGACATCCGCGACCTGGACCATGCGCGCGACATCCTGTCCCGCTACAGCGACTACTACGACACGAAGACCATCAAGCAGTACGTATCCGGCAATCGCGAGCAGCGGCAGTGGATCATCCAGGCGGCCATGGAGCAGAGACTCATGCCGACCACGGAGGGCTCGCTGGACGCCGAAATGGGCATCAGCGAGGCGATCGACGGGTATTCGGGGCACGAGCACTCGTGGCCGCAGTTCCCCTTCCATTCCGACCTGATCCGCTTCTATGCCTTCAGCGGGATCGCCTACACCCCGACCATCCTGGTCACCTACGGCGGACCGTGGGCGGAGAACTACTTCTACGCGACGGACGATCCCCATTCGGAGGAGAAGCTCCACACCTTCACGCCGCACTCCGAAATCGACGACAAGACGCTCCGGCGGGACGACGGGTGGTTCCACCCGGACGAGCACCCCTTCGGACTCATCTCGGACCAGGTGGACCAGCTGCTCGACGCCGGCGGCGTCGCCGGGGTCGGATCTCACGGTCAGCTGCAGGGCCTCGGCTACCACTGGGAGCTGTGGGCCACGGCGGGCGTGGACAAGCCCGACCCGATGGACAATCATCGGGCGCTCCGCATCGCCACGCTGATGGGCGCCGACGCACTCGGCCTCGACGAGGACCTCGGGTCGATCGAGCCCGGAAAGCTGGCCGATCTGGCCATCCTCTCGGCCAATCCACTCGACGACATCCGGAACAGCAACACGGTCGAGCTGGTGATGATGAACGGCCGCCTGTACGACGCGAACTCACTCGCCCAGCTTCATCCGATCGCCGGTCCCGCACCAACCTTCTACTGGCAGGGCACGGACCCCGACGCCGTGCGGGCCGGTATCGGTCGCTGAGCCTGCCGATCCGATGCCGGGGGCAGGTGGTTCCGACCCCTCCCCCGGCGGTCGTGCCCGGAGCAGACCACCCCTTCCAGAACACACCAGAGACATGACGCCTCGTACGATCAGCGTGATCCCCGCCCTCGCGGCCGCGATCGCGCTCACCTCCCCCGCCCACGCCCAGCAGGCACCGGACTTTCCCACCGACGACGACGTGATCCGCGCGATGTGGGATCAGGGAATGACGGACGCCTCCCAGGTGGAGACGCTCGCCCAGCTGCTGCTCGACTCCATCGGCCCTCGCCTCGTCGGCAGTCCCTCGAACGACGACGCCAACGACTGGGTGCGGTCGATGTACGACCGCTGGGGCATCGAGAACCGGGCAGAGGAGTACGGCACATGGCGAGGCTGGGTCCGCGGCTACTCTCACATCGACCTCGTCGAGCCCCGCGTGCGAACGCTCAACGGGATGATGCAGGCGTACAGCGTGCCCACCGATGGCCCGGTCGAGGCGGACGTGGTGCACTTCCCCGCCGAGATCGCGAGTGAGGCGGACTACGCCGCGTGGCTCGCGACCGTCGACGGTCGTGTGGTCCTGCTCGACGCCCCCGAACTCACGTGCCGCGCCCCCGAGAGCTGGCAGGAGCATGCCACCCGGGAGACGCAGGAGCGGCTGAACGCCGACCGTCAGGCGGTCCGGCAGGCGTATTCGAATGCGCGGAGCGCCACCGGCTCGAACGACATAGCCGGGGATGTGGAGGCCTCCGGGGCGGTCGCCGTGGTCTCGGTCAACTGGTCCGAGGGCTGGGGCGCCAACAAGTACTTCGGCACCCCGGTCGAGACCATTCCCGGCCTTCAGCTCTCCTGCGAGGACTACGGGCTCCTCCACCGTCTCGCGACGAACGATCAGGGTCCGCGACTGCGCGTCGACCTGGAGTCGGAGGATCTCGGTCAGCGGCCGGTCTATAACGTAATCGGCGAGATCCCGGGCACCGAGCTGCCGAACGAGTACGTGCTCCTCAGCGCCCACCTGGATTCGTGGGACGCCGGCTCCGGGGCGACGGACAACGGGTCCGGCACCGTCATGATGATGGAGGCGATGCGCATCCTGAAGGAGACCTATCCGAACCCGCGCCGCACGATCCTGGTCGGGCACTGGGGTGGCGAGGAGCGTGGACTGATCGGCTCGAACGCCTTCGCCGAGGATCATCCCGAGGTGGTCGACGGGCTACAGGCCAATTTCAACCAGGACAACGGCACCTGGCGGGTCGACTTCATCCGGATGCAGGGCTTCACCGGAGCAGGATCGCATTTCGGGCGCTGGTTCAGCGCGATTCCGGACGACATCACCGAGCACATCGAGTTGGATGTCCCGGGTATCCCCGAGCGTGGGGGCAGCGACCACATGGCCTTCATCTGCCGACTCGCTCCGGGATTCCGACTCCAGTCGAACTATCCGGACTACCGTCAGTACACGTGGCACACCGAGATCGACACGTACGACAAACTCGTGTTCGACGATCTCCGCAACAATGCGACGCTGGCCGCGATGCTGGCGTACATGGCGTCCGAGGATCCGGTGCGCATGGAGACGGCGCCGCGGGACGACGCCTTCTACGGACCGTGCCGGACGGCTCCGAGGAGCGGCGGCTGATGGGCATGTTCGAAGGCGACGACGAGCCGAGGTCCTACGAATTCGATCCGCCCGACCCGGACGATCCGTACGACATGGACTTCGCCGACGGCCTGGCGATCAGGATTTTCCTCGGCTTCATCGTCTTCGGGATCGCGGCGGGTACCCTGCTCTGGCTACGTCTGCCGACCTGAGTCACCGGGCGGGACCCGAGTCACGCGGGCGGCCCGGAATCACACGGGAGGCCCGCATGCGAACGGCCGCGCCACCGGACATCGGGGGCGCGGCCGTTTTCTCGTTCAGGCGAGGAGTCGCTCAGCGCCCGTACGGCATGTAGAAGCGGTTGGCGTCGTATCGGTTGAACGGCTGCACGCGTACGACGGGCAGATCCTGGTGATCCATGACACGGATCATCGGAACACGATCACCCTCCTCGTCGGGTTCGTCGGTCGCGTTCAGAATGTGGTTCAGGAACCCCCAGGTGATCAGATTGTCATCGGTCTCGGGCTCCATCAGGTACGTGATCAGCTTGCCCTTCGACTGCGCCGTCGGCACCCAGAACCATCCCGGGCGTGCCTCGACCGACTGCTGCTCCTTCCGCACGACCGTCTCGAGCAGGTAGCTGCCCTGGAAGTACGCATCCTCGGCACTCCCGTCCTGAAAGTTCACCTCGGTCGCGTAGTACACCTCCGCATCCAGCGCCACCGTGTCGCGAAACCGATAGACGGCGATGTCCTGGTCCATGAGCAGCGGTACGACATTCGCCGCCGCCGGGGGGAGCAGGTATCCGACGGGACGGGCCGTGGTGCGCGATGCCTCGTAGCTGAGGTACACCGGGACATCCTGAAGCTCGTAGGTCCGGTCTCCCTGTTCATCCTCGACCGGCATCCACACCGGCTCGACGCCGCGTACCGTCTGTTCGTATTCGAGCACGACCGGGTCGGTCCCCGTCATGCCCGCCTCGATCGCGCGCATTCGCGCACCCGTCGTGGTCTCCCGGATGGCCTCACGCTGATCGGCCGCGGCCTCGAGGATCGTGCTCGTGGCGATCACGCCGCCGCGAACCTGGTGGTAGTAGCGCTCGTCGTCCGGGATCGCCTGGATCGTCCCGTCCCGCATCACCCGATTCCGGTTCGACGGCGTCTCGAGCAGGATCCCGATGGAGTTGGTCAGCCCCGTGTAGACGTGATGCTTCCGCGGCTCGATCGACGTCGAGCCCCAGCCACGCCCCTCCGACCCGGTACGCACACCGGAGTAGTCGAAGGCGGCATAGTCCTCTTCCCGGACGGCCTCCTGGATGAGTGGGAAGATGTTCTCGTAGGGATAGGCGCGCAGTTCCGCGTCGGCCGCCGGATTCAGCGTGCCCTGGTAGGTGATCACGTACGGGTCCGACCCCCCGTGATGCCCGTCCACATGGATGTCGGGGCTCCACTCGTTCAGGACCTGCGTGACCAACGCGTGGATCTCCTGCGACTCGAGCTTGAGATAGTCGCGATTCATGTCGTAGCCCGACTCGTTTGTGCGACGCTGCACCTCACCGCCGTCCGGGTTGATCAGTGGCACGACGAGGACGATGACGTCGTCGAGGACATCCCGAAGCTCCCCGTCCTCCCCGACCAACTCTTTCGCGACCAGCTGAACCGACTCCTTGGGCGACACCTCCCCGCCGTGGACCGACGGCGCGAGGAGCACGATGGTCTTGCCCGATCGAAGTGCGTCTTCCGGCGTCTCGATCATCGGGTCGGCGATGGTGACCAGGTTGAACTCGCGATCGAGGAGCGTCTTCGTGAGGGGCCGCATCGTCACCACTTCGCTCATCGCGTCGAGGTCGTACCAGAAGTCCATCAGCGGATCGAAGGGCGTCGGCCCCGATCGGAAGTTCTCCTGCTCCTGCCAGGTGATCGGGAGATCGGCGACGCTCTGGGCCGAAAGAGGTGCACCCGCCAGCATGAGGGCGAGCACGGCGACAAGGGGGAAGAGACGGAAANCGTTCCGCATGTATGACATCCATGGTTGGAGTTCTGGAATCAGGCGTGAGGGTACCCGCCCGAGCGCTCGACCGAAAGAGGCGCGATCCTTGCAAGGTGGAAACGGCGAGCCACTTTGTGTCACAAAGTCACCCGATGCCACACCGGCACCGGGCGACGCAATCCGGAGCCGATCCGCCATGAGCGCCCTCGTCGAGTTTCTCTACCCCGCCCCCGCACGCAGAACTGCACTCGGCATCGTCTCCTGGTGGGAGCGGCGGCGCCTGGCATACAACGCGCTGGTCGGCGGGACCGGTCTCGTGACCCTCTCGGTGATCACGACCCTCCAGCTCATTCCACCCTTCTCGAGCCCGGGGTACCCACCATGGGAGGCGATCGTCGTCTACGGCATCGCCGCCAACCTGGGGTACTCCCTCGGATGGATCGTCGAACTCGCCGCGGAGAAGCTCTTCGGTGGGGCACTCCTGCCTCTCGGGCCCGTGCTTCACAGGATGGGGCTGACCTTCGCATTGGGGCTGACCCTCCTCCCCGCCCTGGTGATCGGGTTCGTGTGGATCGTGGCCGTGATCGTGACTCTGTTCGGACCGGGCTGACACCGAGCGGCGAGCCGTTGCATGTGCGCATTGCCACATGCAACCGATCCGATATTGTGATGGGATGAAGAACACACTCGCCGCCGGACTCCTCGCGCTCCTCGTGATCGGAGCCTGCCGCACCGGAGGCGGCACGTCACCCTACCCCGAGAGGGTCCGGCTGCCGTCCCTCGACGAGCCGTACATTCTCCCCACCGAATCGTGCGGCAACTTCTTCCTCGCCGAGACACGAATCAACGGTCGAGGACCCTTCACCCTCATCCTCGACACGGGGGCGGGTCAGACCATGCTCGACCCGACCGTGCTCGACTCGGCGGGTGTCCGCCGAGGGATCGATTCCCTCTCGATCGGAGAGTTCGCCGCATTCGACGTCGGGTACGACCGACTCGACACGCACGAACTCAGCGCGGCGCTCGGCAGGAAGATCCACGGCCTGCTCGGCCACCCCGTATTCGCAGGCGCTCTGATGACGTGGGACCTTCCGGCGAACCGGATCGTGATCACGCCCGGGGAGCTCGCCCCGAATGGCGAGAACGTTGTGTCCACACGGTCCGGCTACCGCCCCTTCGTTCGCTCCCGCGTCGGCGGCACTTCGCGGTGGATCCTGATCGACACCGGATCCTCTCGCGGGCTCACGCTCCGACAGCCGGACCTCCTGACCATGACCAGTCCCCTCCAGCCTACCGGAGCTCGCGTCCGGGTCGACGGCGTGCACCTCGTTCGGTCCGGTCGCCTCGACGGACCCGCGTGGATCGGTCCGATCCAGGTCGAAGACCCCGTGGTCAACAATTCGGTCAGCGTGGATCTGGTCGGGCAGGAGGTGCTCCGGTTCTTCCGGCTCACCTTCGACCAGCGCAACGATCGCATCCGCTTCGAGCGACCCGACACGACGCTGGGAACCCCGGTGCCGAGTGCGTCCGTACGGTCGAGCGGCTACGCGGTCCGGCCGGACACCGGGTGGGGGGAGGTGATCCACGTGTTCCGCGACGACGTGCCCGTGCGAGAGCGTGACCTCATCCTCGCGGTGGACGGTCAGGCGTGGCGCGATCGCACCTGCCGGGCACCTCGCAGTGGCCCCGTCGTGGATCCCGTCCCCGACACGGTCGCGATCCTGCTGCTTCGGGAGGGGCGCGAACTGGAGGTTCGCTCACCCCGCGCGGTACTCCACGGGAGGTAGCCGGACCGGGCATCGTGCGACCCCCGGTCGAGGTTTCGGTCAGGGCCGGGCCGTCGCACCCGCGATCGCCGCACCCGGGATCGCCGCATCCTCGATGCCCGGCGACGGATCCGGGACCCGACCGAGCCGCCACAGTCCCGCCGCCACGGTACCGACCGCAGCAAAGATGCCGGCGGTCCCACCGAGGGCGATCATCGAAGCCATCACGAACGCGCTGGACGCCGCGATGACACCCGTCAGCGCCCACCCGCCGAAGACCGTCAGGATTCCGGCGACCCGCCGGTCGGCATCGGAGCGCGTCCAGGTCACATCGCCGAGCGCGGCACCCATCGCCGACGTGAAGGTGATGTACGTCGTCGAGAGCGGGAGTCCGTTCGTCGTCCCGATCGAGATCAGGAGGCTCGCGACCACGAGGTTCACGCTCGCCCGAAGAGAGTCGTACGGGGGATCGTGCTCGCTCGGAGGCGGGCGGTGGATCCGTCGGGCGATGGATGCGCGGAGGCCCATGGGAACGAGGCGCTTCACGACCGCGAATACCGCGAGCGTCACCCGCACCAGCCAGGAGGCGAAACGGTTCTCACGAAAGCGCTGGCTCGTCGCCCCGTGCGCGGCGAGACGAATCTCCGTGTCGGTCACCCGATGCGCCTTTCGCGACCGCATGAGGGCGGCGACCATGATTCCGCCGGCGATCAGCAGGGCCCACGCCGGGGTCGGCACCGAGCCGGACAGGTCCACACCCTCCACCAGCACCGCCTGGGCCGCCGCCACGCTCGGTCCGATGAAGTTGACGAGATCGTTGCCTGCGAAGGCCAGACCGAGCGCCCCCGTTCCGACCAGGATGATGGCGCCCATGACGATCCGGTGGCGCCCACCGAAAACCCGGCCGAAGACCGCGGACAGGACGAACACGAGGCCGAGGAAGGCCCAGAGGTTCGACTCGAGCAGCGCGAGGGGGCCATCGCTCGACACCCCCGCATTCTTCAACCCCTTGTAGAGCACGAAGTAGGCGAGACAGACGAAGGAGACGCCCGTCCAGAGCCAGCCCCAGCGGGGAAAGCTCCTGGCGAGATCGTGCCCGAGGAGGATTCGGACCAGGAACATCAGGAGGGCGGACACGGCGAAGGCGATGATCACCGACAGGAAGATCCCCGTGTAGATCCCCAGGACCGGGCCCCCGTCGATCACCCCAAGCGCGGTTCCGAGACCGCCGGGTGTGAGCCAGAGAGCGACCGCGATGGACGCGCCCACGAGTTCGGACACGATCGACACCGTCGTCGACGTCGGCAGCCCGAAGGTATTGAACAGATCGAGCATCAGGACGTCGGCCGCCATCACGCCGAGATAGATGGCGAGGATCGCGGTCACCATCAGCGTGCCGTCGGCGGCGTAGAAGGTGCTCGGATCGAACACGCCGCGCCGCGCGACTTCCATCAGACCGTTCGACGTCAATGCACCGAGGAGTACGCCCAGGCCCGCGATCACGTAGATGGTCCTGCGGGTGGCGATGCGTGAGCCGATCGCGGAGTTCAGGAAATTCACCGCGTCGTTGGCCACTCCGACCCAGAGGTCGAAGATGGCGAGGCAGATGATCACCGCGAGCGCGATGCCGATCGTCGGATCCATGCGGACGTGTTCTGGAGGCGACTGGTCCGATCTCCACACCCGACCGGGGTCGGGAGGCCTCCCTGCGGAGACCCAAGCGATGATCGCTCCCGGATCGCGGATTCCGAAGTCCTCCTTCGGGGTCCCACAGGACTGTTACGAACGCGTTACCGCGGGGTGTGGGACCTTCCGGCAAATCGGATCGCGATCACGCCCCGTTGAACGCGCCCCGCACGGTGAGGGCGTCCAACGCTCTGCCCCGGCACGCGATCGAGGTCCTGCTGCTTCGGGGGCGGACCGCGCGCACCGTCCGCCACCCCCCGCGGTCGTCGAGGCGACGCAGCCGACCCGTTCGTCGTGCCACCCCCCGGCGTGTGGTGCGCCGACATGTAGCGGAAAGTCGGGCCTCGTCGATCAGGTGCGGTACAACGCCACGGTCGGCGCCGGACGCTCCAGCGCCGCGTCCCACCGCTTGGCGATCCACTCGAGTGTTCTGTCTCGATGGAGGGAGACGTGGGTGGGATCACGGGCATACCACCACTCCTCCAGCGGTGTCTCGCCGTAGAGCTCGGTCATGACCGCGAGCCATCCACCCGGTCGAAGGAGCCCGAAGAGGCGCTGCCAGTCCCGAGCCGGGTCGTGGAAGTGCTCCACCGTCTCCGTGCAGGTCACGAAATCCCACCTGCGTGAGAGGGGCCCCGGATCCGGGGCGAAGAAGGGGTCCCAGATCTCGGTCGGGAAGCCGGACTCGGTGAGCATGACCGACAGCGTGGGCCCCGGTCCGGACCCCACGTCGAGCCCCCTCATCCCCTCGGTCAGCCGGGATCGCAGGGGCGCCGCCACTCGATCGAGAAACGCCCGATAGCGCGGGTCCTCCGGATCGTTCTCGTGGGTCTCGTACCTCGATCGCTCCTCGTCGGCGTCCGGCATGTGGTCCGGATCGACCCCGACGAGGCCGCACGTCGCGCAGTCCCACCACCGACGACCATGGGCGGCGAGCGGTATCCGACCGGTACTCGCGCAGAGGGGACAGGGCGGCGGCTCGGGTCGTGACGTCTGAATCCTTCCCTCCATGCGTGTCGGTCGTGAGCCGGAATGTGGCGGACGGCCCCGGCGCCCGCCATGGATGTGGGCCTCACCGCCGGCACCGTCGATCCGCCCGCTCCGGCCCGCTACGTGAGGAGTGCGTTCTAGCGCCTCCGACAGGATGCGCCGGCACCTCCGAGAGCATGCGACGGGGCCTCCGCGAGCATGCGTCGACGCCTCCGCGAGCATGCGTCGACGCCTCCGCGAGCATGCGTCGACGCCTCCGTCGAGCATCGGCAGGGTGTGGGCCGAGTTGGTTCCCGAGAGGATGATGGATGAAGATGTTGGAGGAACATCTCGGAGGAGGCACGGCGGCTGGGAGCGAAACACCGAGCGGTCGAGATGGTAGGGGACGTTGCCCGTCGCACCGGGCTGGTGACCGCGGCCGCCATCGACGGCATCTCCGGTGGAGCGATGCGTCTCGAGCCGGCCGACATCCCGCACCATACATCAGCACGCGTCTCTCGGCACCGGACTCTCCCATCAGAGCGCGGTCCTCGCATCTCGACGCCTCCCTCCAACTCGGCGTGATCGCCATCATGATCCCCACCAGCCCGACCATCGATCTCTCCCTCCTGCCGGCCGTTCCGGAATACGGGGGGAACGCGGTCCTCATGGCGCTCGACGGGTTCCGGCCCCCGGTCGTCTCCCTGCAGTCGGAGATGGGCTGATGCGGGTACTCGTCGTCGGCCCCGGATACGTCGGCAAGGTCGTGGCGGAACGTCTGGTCGCGGATAGCCACCAGGTACGGGCGATGCGGCGCTCCGCCTCCCCCGTACCCGGTGATCCGGATCCCATTACGACGGACATCGCCACCCCGATCGACCACCCACGTGAGGAGTTCGACGCCGTGGTGTACGCCGTCTCGCCGTCCGAGCGGACGCCGACTGCGTATCGGGCGGCGTACGTGGATGGACCGGCACACGTGCTCGACTGGCTCGGCTGGCCCGCGGACCGCGGGCGGTTCGTCCTCGTCTCCAGCACGGGCGTCTATGGCCAGCGCGACGGTGGCTGGGTCGACGAGACCACCGACCCTGACCCCGCCACACCCACCGGCGAGGTCATTCTCGAGGGTGAAGGCACGCTTCTGACGCGACACCCCGGAGCGGTCGTGCTTCGACTCGGCGGGATCTACGGTCCGGGACGGACCCGGACCATCGAGCGGGTCGCCCAAGGAGACATGCCATGCCCCCCGCCCGGTATCTACGGCAACCGCATCCACCGCGACGATGCCGCTGGCGCGGCGGTCCACCTGGCGATGCTCGATGACCCGAAGGATGTCTACATCGGAGTCGACCGGGAACCTGCCGATCTCCGCGAAACGTACCGGTGGCTGGCCGATCGCGTCGGGGTTCCGTCGCCCTGCGAGGGAGCGACCGAGGAGGTCGATGACGTTCCCGAACGACGAGGAACGAACAAGCGATGCGACGGTAAGCGGCTCGTCGAGTCCGGATATCGATTCACGTACTCAACCTTTCGGGAAGGCTACGGGTCCCTGCTCAACGACTGACCCACAGTCTCGACGACCGCCTCACCGACCTCCCTTCCACATCGATTCATGCGCTCATCTCTCCTCGCCGGTTTCCTCGCTGCGGCCGCGCTCGCCATCCTGGCCGTGGTCGCGTCCCCGGTAGCCGCGCAGCAGGAGTCCCGACCACTCCGCGTCTTCTACGACTGCGAGGGCAGGGAGTGCGACCGGGAGTTCTACCGCACCGAGATCGACTGGGTCGACTGGGTCCGGGATCAGGAGGATGCGGACGTCCATGTCATCGTGGCCCGACAGCAAAATGCCAGCGGCGGTCAATCCTGGGATATCCGCTTTCTCGGTCAGGGTGACCTCGAGGGAATCGACGACGAACTCGTGTTCTCGGCGCTCGCGACCGACGTCGAACAGGAGGTCCGCGATGGTGTGGCGACCACGCTCGCGATCGGCTACGCCCGCTTCGCGACGCTTCTCGGTCTGCGCGACGTGGTCACGATCGAGGGGAATCGGAGCCTCGCGGTCGACCCCGACGAGCGCGTGGTGGGCGGAGACGAAGTCGAGGATCCGTGGGACCTCTGGTCGTTCAGGATCGGCGGGAGCATCGACCTCGAGGGGGAGGATCGACAGAGTTCCCGGGACGTCAACACCAGCTTCTCCGCGGACCGAGTGTCTCTCGGCTGGATTTTCGGATTGGACTTCAGATACGGAAACAACTTTCGCGAGATCGAGCGAAGTGACGGGTCGGTGTTCACGAACACGCTCGAGGACTGGACGGTGCGGACAGAGGTCGTGAAATCCATCGCGGACCACTGGTCGCTCGGCTTGACCACCGCATCCGGTGCTCTCCCCCGGTTCAATCAGGACCTTCGGCTCGAGGTCCGCCCCGGAATCGAGTATTCGTACTTTCCCTACGAAGAGGCGACCCGGCGCGCGTTGACCGCCTACTACGAGATCGGTCCGACATATCGTGACTACGAGGAGATCACCATTTTCGGTGAAACCGCCGAGACGCGCTTCCAGCACCGTCTTCGAGTGGAGTTTTCCCAGCGCCAGACGTGGGGCGACGCCTCCTTCAACGTCGAGGGTGAACAGTTCCTTCACGACACCGAACTCTCGAGCGTGAGCTTCAACGGCAGCCTCGAGTTCCGCCTCTTCCGTGGTCTGAACCTCAACATTCGCGGGAACTACTCCGTCGGAGACGATCAGATATTCCTTTCGGGTGGGGGCCTGAGTGACGAGGAGATCCTCCTGGAGCTTCGTCAGCGCCAGACCAGCGAGGAATACGGAATCCGCATCGGCTTCAGTTATCGATTCGGCTCGATCTACAACAACATCGTCAACAACCGCTTCAACGGCCGCTTTGGATTCGGCGGCTGACCCGACCGTCCGAAGCCCGGAGCGGCAGCGCGGCCTGAGGGGTCGGGTGGGTCTGCGTGCGTACGGAGACTCGACGCGTGGGGACCTTGCCGACGACGGGTCCACCACATACCGATAAAGGCTGAAGGCCGCAGTGGAAGACTGGCGGCCGCAATGGGTTCCGGGCGACGAGCCCGGACTTCTCCAACCCGGAACAACGTCATGCTTCGCACCGTCCTGATGCGTGCAGTCCCCCTTCTCGGGGCCGCGCTCATCCTCGTTCCCGCTACGTCCGTCTCTGCCCAGGTTCCCTCCGACACCCCCTGGGGCCGGGCCCTCGATCACGAGGACTACGACCGGTGGAATCGGATCGGCGATGAGAGCATCTCGCCGGATGGTGCCTGGATCGCGTGGCGGTTGATTCCCGGAGGCGAGAACGCGTGGGCCACGCTCACCGTCAAGAATGTCGAGAGCGGCGCCATCATGAGTATCCGTGGTGGAGACGATCCGACCTTCACCGACGATTCCCGCTTCCTCGTCACCCGTGTCGAACCCGACCCCGCAGTGGTCGATTCGCTCGAGACCCTCGCGGAGGACGACGAGGGTGTCGTGGTGCCGCAGGCCGAGCTGCAGGTGGTCCCGCTAGAGGAGGTATTCCAGGTCCCTCTGAATCTCGATGCGGTCGTGACCTTCGCCGACATCGAGGACTTCCGCGTCCCCTCCGAGGGTGCGTCGGTCGTCGCGATGCGCATGACCGAGGAGGCGGAGGACCGGGAGGAGGACGCCGAGGAGCCGGAGTCGGAGGAATCCGAGGAGGGTGAGGAGGACGAGGACGTGGAGGACGAGGACGCGGAGGAGGCCGAAGGTCAGCCACTCCTCGTCGTGCGACTCGACGGCGACCGTACACCCGTCCGCGTGGATGACGTCACCGACTACGCCTTCACCCGGGAGGGCGACGCGCTCTACTACGCGACCAACGACGACGCCGACACCGATGGCGTGTACCGGATGACCGTCGAGGACGGCTCATCGACAGCGCTACTCTCCGGCGCCGGTCGCTACCTCGAGATGACCGTCTCCGCCGGGGACGAAGGTTCCGGCGCGGTGGCGTTCATGAGCGACGTCCGGGACGTCGGCGTGGGCGCCGACATGCCCGGGATGGTCGTCTACCTGGCGGGGGCCGACGACGACGAAGCGCGCCTGCTCGTGGAGACCTCGAACGCGGCCTTTCCGGAGGGATGGGGCGTGAGCGAGCACGGCAACGTTCGCTTCTCCGAGGCCGGTACCCGCGTCTTCTTCGGGACCCGCCCGCTCCCCGAACCGGAGGATGACGAGGACGTCGAGCCGGAGGATGACGAGGACGTCGAGGTCGACGTTTGGAACTGGAAGGACGACTACCTCCAGCCGATGCAGCTGCTTCAGGCGCGCGGCTATGAGGAGCGTACCTGGGAGGCCGCGGCGCGCATCGACGGCGCCGGTGTGCTGCAGCTCGAGGACGAGTACTTCGAGAACACGCAGATCGCCGACGGCGGGGACGGCATGGTCGCGCTCACCCGCGTCAGCCAGCCCTACCGCCAGCTGATCTCCTGGGACGACAGCTACTACGACTACTACCTGCTGGACTTCGAGACGGGCGACCGTCAGCTGGTGATGGAGCGACTCAACTCGAATGTGTCCTTCGTTCCCGGCACCCACGACCTGGTCTGGTGGGACGGCGGAGAGCGGCACTGGTTCCACATGGATCGCGAGACCGACGAGGTCACGAACCTCACCGCGGACATGCCCTACCCGGTGTACAACGAGCTCGACGATCGGCCCCAGGATCCCGGCACCTACGGAACCCCCGGGTGGACCGAGGAGGGGCACTTCGTCGTCTACGACAAGTACGACATCTGGATGATCGATCCCGACGGTGGCCAGCCGCGAAACCTCACCGAGGGCGTCGGGCGCGCCAACCGAATCGAATTCCGTTACCAGCCGGTCGAATTCGGCCAGGAGTTCGTACCGGAGGAGGGCGAGGTCTACCTGAGCGCCTTCGGCGAGCTGAGCAAGAACGAGGGCTGGTACCGGGACGACTTCGGGGGCTCCGACCAGCCCGAGCAGCTCGTCTTCACCGCGCACGCCTACGGCTTCCCCCAGAAGGCGGAGGACGACGACCGTTTCCTGCTCACGCGGGAGACGTTCAGGGAGTATCCAGACCTGTACACGACCGACGGGTCCCTCGCTTCGTTCGAACGTCACACCGACGTCAATCCTCAGCAGGAGGAGTACCGCTGGGGGACCGCGGAGATCTACGAGTGGACTTCGGCGGACGGGATCCCGCTGCAGGGGATCCTCTACAAGCCGGACGGCTTCGATCCGAATGAGGAGTACCCGATGATGGTGTACTTCTACGAGCGCAGTTCGGACGGCCTCCACAACTACACGACGCCCTCGGCGGGATCGAGCTCGATCAACCGCTCCTTCTACGTGAGCCGAGGGTACCTGCTCTTCGTGCCGGACATCCCGTACGAGATCGGGTTTCCCGGTGAGAGCGCCGAGGTCGCGGTGATTCCGGGCGTTCTCGGGCTGATCGACGAGGGGTTCGTGGACGCCGACAACGTCGGAGTCCAGGGGCACTCGTGGGGCGGCTACCAGATCTCCCACATGATCACTCGATCCGACGTCTTCGCCGCAGCCGAAGCCGGGGCGCCCGTCGTGAACATGACGAGCGCGTACGGCGGGATCCGCTGGGGCTCCGGCATGAGCCGCGCCTTCCAGTACGAGAAGACACAGAGCCGGATCGGCGGAACGCTCTGGGACGCGCACCAGAGGTACATCGAGAACTCGCCGCTCTTCTTCGCGGACAAGATCAACACGCCGCTCCTCATGATGCACAACGACGAGGACGGTGCCGTGCCGTGGTACCAGGGCATCGAGATGTTCAGTGCGATGCGGCGGTTGCAGAAGCCGGTGTGGATGCTGAACTACAACGGTGAGGCGCACGGGCTGCGGCAGGAAGCCAACCAGCGCGACTGGGCGGTCCGGATGCAGCAGTTCTTCGATCACTATCTCGTGGACGCGCCCGCCCCGGTCTGGATGGAGGAGGGCGTGCCGGCCACGATGAAGGGGGAGACCCTGGGGCTCGAGCTCGTCGACCCACGTCTGATCGGCGACGACGCTCCCGGCGGCGAGTCGAACTGACCGCACTCGCGTCGTAGATTCGGGGGACGGGGTCGTCAGGCTCCGTCCCCCTTCGTCGTTTCGGAATCCGATGTCCCGAACTCACCGACCCATCCGCGTCTCCCCCGACCTGGTCGTTCACGAGACCGTCGGCGTGCGTCCGCATCGGTCGCGGGGCTTCCGCATCGACCTTGAGGTGCTGGGCGACACCACGGTGGTTCACCACTACGGACACGGGGGCGGCGGCTTCTCGCTGTCCTGGGGCACCGGCCGGATGGCCGTCGATCTCCTGGACGACCTCGACGCGCCGCCGGGACGCACGCCGGTCGCCGTCCTCGGAGCCGGCTCGGTCGGCCTCGGCACCGCGCGCCTCCTCCAGGAGCGCGGGCACGACGTCGAAGTCATCTCGGCGGACCCGATCGACGCCACTACATCGGCCGTGGCCGGGGCCAGCTGGTATCCGGTCGGCGTCTTCGCGGGAGCCCCCACGACGGAGGCGCGTGGCGATGTCTTCGAGAGAGCGGCGCGGATGTCGCACGCCCGGTTCGCGTCTCTGGTGGACGAGGGCATCGGAGTACGGTGGGGTGACGAATTCGTGCCCGACAACTCTCCCGAGCGCATCGAGGCGGGCCACGGGTGGGTCTTCCGTCGCCTGCGTGACCTCTATCCCGGTGGCGAGCTGCTGGAGGGGCGCGACCACCCCTTCGCGACCCGCTACGCACTCCGCTACCGGACGCTGTTCATGGACGCACCGGTCTACCTCGCCGCCATGCTCGAGCGATTCCGCTCCGACGGCGGAAGGTTCACGCGTCGCCGGATCGAGTCCAGCGGCGACGTGGAGACTCTCCCCCAGCGCGTCGTGTTCAACTGCACCGGTGTCGGCGCCCGAGACCTCTTCGGCGACCACACGCTCACACCTGTGCGTGGACGGCTCTTCCACCTGGACCGGCAGCCCGGCGTCGATTACGGCGTTCAGATCGACGACTTCCGGTATGTGGTGCCGCGATCCTCGGCTCTCCTTCTCGGCACGAGCTGGGAGCCCGAGGGGACCGACATCGTCCAGGAGGGACGTGACGCGGCATCGGTGATCCCGGAGATCGCGCGCGTCACCGGCTGACGTGCCGTCCATGCGGTCGGCGATGTCGAAGAGCTGCTCCCCGCCGAGGGATGCTCGGCGGATCGGCCGCAGCAGAAGCCACCACGGAACGGGGCGTGGCCACCACGGAAGGGGGCGTGTCCAATACGCCCGCGAAGTGGTCGCCCGTCCCGGTGGGCGTCCATATACTGTTCGCACCAGGTTGGATCGAGTGCGCGCGTACGAGTCTCGAAGCGTCGCGCGGTCCGTCCTGAACGCCCCTCCTCAACCTCACCTCCCATGCCGGAATCCCACTCGCCGCATCTCCGCTTCCCCCTGCCTCCCCTGTTCGCCGCAGTCGTCCTCGCGGCCGGGTGCGGGAGCGACGAGGGACCACCCACATCCGACTCCGGGGTCGCCCCCATCTTCGAGGACGGGCAGGCCCAGGTGGTCGAGGCGTTCGCCGACACCGCGACCTGGATTCGTGAGCAGGTGTGGGTGGAGGCCGAGTTCGACTCGGATGGAGACGGCTCGCCGGACCGGCTGCACGTCGCGGTCGTTCGACCCGCCGCATCGGAGGACGGTCTGCGCGTCCCCGTCGTGTACGAGTCCAGCCCCTACTATTCCGGGACCGCGGGTACGACCGACTTCTTCTGGAATGTGGAGCACGACCCGGGCACCCCTCCCCCGCCGCGCGGTGAAGCACCGGTCGTCGAGACCCGTCTCCGGCCGGGGATATCCAGCTCGCATGTCGGGACATGGGTGCCCCGGGGCTTCGCCGTCGTGCACTCGGAGGCTCCGGGCACGGGGCTCTCCGACGGATGCCCCACGATCGGAGGACCCTCCGAGGTCCTGGCTCCAAAGGCGGTGATCGACTGGTTGAACGGCCGGGCCTCCGGCTGGACCGCCCCGACGGGTGGGGAGGAGGTCGTGGCCGACTGGACGTCCGGGCGGGTCGGGATGATCGGCACCTCCTACAACGGGACCATTCCCGTGGCGGCCGCCACGACCGGGGTCGACGGACTGGAGGCCATCGTGCCGATCGCACCGAACACCTCCTACTACCGCTACTACCGGTCCAACGGACTGGTCCGGAATCCCGGAGGCTACCCGGGTGAGGATGTGGACATGTTGTACGACTACGTGAATTCCGGAGACCCGGAACGGCGAGAGTGGTGCAACGACGTCTACCGCGACGTGGAGATGGCGGAGGGGATGGACCGCGCCACCGGCGACTACAACGACTTCTGGGCGGGCCGGGACCTCTGGAACGACCTCGACCGTATCGAAGCGGCGGTGCTGATGGCGCACGCCTTCAACGACTGGAACGTGATGCCCGAGCACAGCGTCACGGTGGCCACGGCGCTCGAGGCACGCGGGGTGCCGGTGATGGAATACTACCATCAGGGTGGTCACGGTGGAGCGCCGCCGCTCGAGCTCGTGAACCGATGGTTCACACGGTACCTGTGGGACGTCGAGAACGGCGTCGAGGGGGACCCGGGCGCATGGATCGTGCGTGAGGGCGACCCGCGCAGCGAGCCCACCCCCTACGCGGACTTCCCGAATCCGGACGCCTCGAGCGTCGTCATGGCGCCGGCGCTGCCCGAGGGGACCGACGACGGAGTCGAAGCCCACCTGGTCCTGGCAGGTGACGCACGGTCCGATGGTGTGGCCACCTTCACCGACGACGTGTCGTTCGACGGCCGCGCGCTGGCAACCGACCCCGCCGCAGCCTCTCACCGCCTTCTGTTCGCCACCCCCGAATTCTCTGCGCCGCTCCACATCTCCGGCACGCCGCGCATCACCCTGCACCTTTCCGCGGATCGCCCAGCCGCGAACCTCTCCGTGTGGCTGGTGTCATTGCCGTGGGAGGAGGCCCCGGAGGGCGAACGTACGCTTCCGACCGCGAACGTCGTGACCCGCGGCTGGGCCGATCCCCAGAACCGTGGCTCGCTCACCGAGAGCGCCCCCCTGGTGCCGGGTGAGCCCGTCGAGGTGACCTTCGACCTTCAGCCCGACGATCAGATCATCCCGGCCGGGCAGCGGCTCGGGCTGATGATCTTCTCGAGCGACCGTGACTTCACTCTGCACGCCACGCCGGGGACGACGCTCACGATCGATCTCTCCGCGACGGAGCTCGTCCTGCCGATCGTCGGCGGGACGGACGCCGTGCGTCGGGCCCTGGCGCAGGCACCTGCCGGCTGACGGCCGACCGCGCTCAGTCCTGCGCCGCCTGGAGCCGCTGCGCCACCGCCTGCGTCTCGTCGAGCACGCGCAGCAGGTTCCCGCCCCACAGGCTGGCGATCTCCTCCTCGCTGTAGCCTCGGCGCACGAGCTCGAGGGTGACGGCGAACGTCTCTGACGCGTCGTCCCACCCGTACACACCACCGCCTCCGTCGAAGTCGGAGCTGATGCCGACGTGGTCGAGACCGATCAGCTCGACCATGTAATCGATATGGTCCACGAAGTCGGCCACGTCCACGGGCGGCGCGACCTCGAACACCTCGCTGGCCCGGGCGTCCACGGCTTCGTCGTAGAGTCGCTGCGCCTCGAGATACGCCTCGAACTCCTCGGGCGAAAGCAACTGCTGCTCGCCGCGCGAGAGGCTCTCGAACTCCATCTCGTCCGCGACTTCGGCGCGGAGGTCCCGCAGCGCCTCGTTGTGAGCCGTGTTCTTGTCCGCATCCAGATAGCTCTGGAATGCGACGGTCTGGACTACCCCACCCGTCTCCGCGAGCAGCCGGAGCTGCTCGTCGTCGAGGTTTCGGCTGTGGTCGTTCAGGGCGCGGGCGGAGGAGTGCGAGGCCATGAGCGGCGCCTCGGAGAGCTCGGCCATCTCCATGAAGGCACCCTTCGAGGGATGCGACACGTCGACCATGATCCCGACCCGGTTCATTTCGGCGAGCGCCTGCCGACCCAGCTCACTGAGGCCGGTGGTCACACCGTCACCGTACATCCACTCCCCGTCCCGCTCCCCCGTATTGGAATCGGAGAACTGCGAGTGACCGTTGTGGGAGAGCGACATGTAGCGCGCTCCACGGTCGTGGAACGCCGCAATCCGGGAGAGATCCGTCCCGATCGGATACGCGTTCTCGACCCCGATCATGGCGACCTTCCGGCCCTCCGCCTGCAGGGCCCGTACTTCGTCCGACGTGGTGGCCAGGCCGATTCGCCCGGGCGCGATGTCATCGACCAGGAGATGAATCGCCTCGAACTTCTCGTCGGCGTTCTCGTAGGCGGAGGCGTATCCCTCCTCCGTCAGCAGACCCTGCCCCGTGTACACGATGAGCCAGGCGACGTCGAGCCCACCCTCCTCCATGGTCGGCAGATCCACCTGCGTGCCGGGGATGTTCTGCATGTAGTTGGTTTCGGGTGTGAAGTTCGACGCTCGGATGTCGACGTGCGTATCGATGGTGATGACGCGTTCGTGGATCTCCCGGGCCCTCTCCATCAGCCCGGCCTCGTCGGAGGCGGGACCCTCCTCGGGCGCGGCGCACGCGGCTGCGAGCGGGACGAAGAGAAGGGGTACGAGAACGCGGGGCGCGGTACGGATCATCGAAGGGTCTCCGGGGGTTCAGGTTCGGCCCGCCAAGGTAGAGCCCCCCCCTCCCGATCGCCACCTGCTCGAGGCTCGCATGTCCCGACCTCCACGCACCTTCACCGGACCCGAGACCCTCCGACCGGAGTCCACGCTCGATCCAACGGACGCCGAAGGGTGGGCCCGGATCCGGACCACCCTGCACACTGCGGCCGATCGCCTACTCGATCATGTGCGGGATCAGCGCGACCTTCCCGTCTGGCAGGAGATGCCCGACGCCGACGCCCACGAGGCGGCCTCCGTTCTCGGACCCTCCGGGGTCGGGACCGGGCGCGCGTGGCAGACGCTCGAGGAGCACATCCTCCCCTTCGGCGTGGGCAACGTGCATCCCCGCTTCATGGGCTGGGTGAACGGCGCCGGCACCCCGGGCGGTCTGGTCGCCTCGATGGCGGAGGCGGCGATCAACGCCAACGTGGGGGGGCGCAACAGCGGAGCGGCACGAATCGAGCGAGCGGTCCTCTCGTGGGCGAAGAAGGCCTTCGGATTTCCGTCGTCCGCGTCGGGCATTCTCACCAGTGGGACGTCCATGGCGACGGTGATCGCCCTGGCCGCCGCGCGGAATGCGCTCGCCGACTGGGATGTCGAGGCCGACGGCCTCGGGGCGGAGGGACACCTCTTTCGCGTCTACGCCGCCGGGCCCACGCACAGCTGCGTCGGGAGCGCCCTTCGCCTTCTCGGTCTCGGTCGAAACGCGCTCCGCCGGATCGGCACCGACGGCCGGGGTCATATCGATCTCGACGCGCTCCGGGCCAAGGTGGCGGAGGATCGTGACGCCGGCCTGCGTCCTCTCGCGGTGGTGGGGAACGCCGGGACCGTCGATGTCGGCGCGATCGACGACCTCGGCGGCATCGCGGACGTCTGCGACGAGGAGAACCTCTGGTTTCACGTGGACGGGGCGTTCGGCGCGCTGGCCATTCTGAGCGAGCGACTCCGTCCCCGCCTGACCGGGATCGATCGCGCCGACTCGATCGCCTTCGATTTCCACAAGTGGATGCACGTGACCTACGACTGCGGGTGCGTGCTGATCAGGAACGAGACGCATCACCGCGCCGCCTTCCGCAGTCGCCCCGAGTACCTCGAGGGCCAGGCGTCCGGACTCGCCGCGGGTGAGCCGTGGTTCTGCGACTACGGCCCGGAGCTGTCTCGCGGATTCCGGGCGCTGCGCGTCTGGTTCCTCCTCGCCGAACACGGGTCGGACGCCGTGGCCGGTGCGATCGAGGGGTCGGTGGACCGGGCCGAGTATCTCGCCGCGCGGGTCGATCGGGAGGACGCGCTGGAGCGGCTCGCTCCGGCCGACCTGAACATCGTCTGCTTCCGTGTGAAGCCTCAGCGGGGTGAAGACCCCGACGCCTTCAATGCGGAGGTCGTGGCGGAGGTCCAGAAGCGCGGGATCGCCGCACCGTCCACCACCCGGATCGGGGGCACGCTGGCCATCCGCTGCTGCCTGCTGAACCATCGGGCGTCGATGGCCGACATGGACGTCACGGTGGACGGCATCCTCCATGTGGCGAACGATCTGCGGAGCGGCTAGCCGCCCTCCCCTTCACCGAGGTCGATCGGCTCCCCCCGCCGCACGCGCAGTTCGATGTCGCGCACCGCGGAGAAATCCGCGATCGGGTCTCCGCCGAGTATGAGGAAGGTGGCCTCCGCCCCGGGCCTCAGGTGACCCACCTCGCGGTCGGGGAAGATCGACCTGGGAGTCTCACCGGCCCATGCCTCCAGTACGGTGGCCGGGTCGAGGAGGTCGTAGGTCACGAGATACTCCGCCTCTCGCCGGGAGGTGACCTGCCAGTCGTGCCCGCTGAGCGCGATCCGGGCACCGGCCTCGACGAGCGCCCGGAGCTCCCGCCGCTGAAGGTCGAGTTCGGCCTGGAGCGTGTCGGCCGGAAATCCCTCGGCGTCGCCGAGGAGCAGGTGGGAGGTGGGGGTCACGACCAGCTCCCGTCGTCCGATCTCGGCCACGAGGTCGTCGTCGAGGATGAGGCGATCGGCCCGGTCGGCGTCGATCCCGTCGTTCCCGAGCGGCAGGTGCGCCAGTGCGTCCACCCCGGCGTCCAGCGCGGCTTCGACGTCCGTGGAGGTGTTCACATGAGCGAACACCCGAAGTCCGTCCCCGTGGGCGCGCTCCACCACCGCGGCGAGCACGTCGGGACACAGCCCGTAGCCGCACCCCTCCGGCCCCTCACCCATCGCCATCACGTAGACCTTCACCACGTCGGAGCCCTGGGCGCGGAACTCCGGCCAGACGCGGTCCACGTCGGCGACCGAGTCGAGGGACCAGTATGCGTCGCCTTCGAGGCTCCACGTGTTGGGGTCGTCGTCGCCGTACAGACTCTCCATCACCGTGGCGGGATGGGGCCTCGAGCCCGCGAGGCGCGAAAATCCGCCATGTGAGAAGGCGAGATCCATCGGAAGACTGTCTGCGGCACCCAGACGCTGCATCTCCATCCCGTCGGTGGCCGGATTGGTGAGGTCCAGGCCGTAGAGCACGCCGGCCCGAACGAAGTCCCCGAGGTAGTAGCGGGAGTACTCCGTACCGAAGGTGTGCTGATGGGCATCTCCGAACGCCGGAACGATCCATCGCCCCGACACGTCGATGATCGAATCCGGCTCGGCTCCCTCCACGATGCGCCCGTCCGCCACGAGGAGGTCCCGCTCGAGGAACGTCTCCCCGGTCCATACGGCCGCGCCCGTCCACGCGACCACGGGCCCGTCGAAGGAAGCCGGTGGCGGGGACTCCGAGCAGGCGGATGATCCGAGCAGCAGGAGCAGAAGCGCGGCGATCGGGAGGGTCCCGCGGGTCGGGTTCGACATCGGCAGGCAGGACATCGGCGGGCGGGACATCGGCGGGCGGGGAGGCGGGGAACGTCTCGGACTCCGCATCATAAACGCGGGCCGCCGCGCGCCGTACCCACCGAGGTCAGTCCTTGAACTCACCAAGTAGTGCGGACACGGACGCCTTCGCGTCTCCGAGGAGCATCCGCGTGTTCTCGGCGAAAAACAGTCGATTCTGGACACCGGAGAAGCCCGCGCCGAGCGACCTCTTCAGAACGATGACCGTCCGGGCATGGTCGACGTTGATGATCGGCATGCCGTAGATCGGGCTGGCCTCGTCCTCTCGGGCGGCAGGATTGACCACGTCGTTGGCTCCGATGACGACCGCGATATCGGTCCGCGGCAGCATCTGATTCGCATCCTCCATGTCGATCAGCTGATCGTAGGGAAGATTCGCCTCCGCGAGCAGCACGTTCATGTGCCCCGGCATCCGTCCCGCGACGGGGTGGACGGCGAACTTCACCTCGGCACCATTCTTCTCCAGGACCTCGGCCAGCTCGCGCACCACATGCTGTGCCTGCGCCACGGCCATGCCGTAGCCCGGCACGAAGACGACGCTGGTCGCGGCTTCGAGCATGAGGTAGGCGTCCTCCGCACCGACCGGACGCGCCTCCCCCTCGATCGCCGTCCCCCCGGAGGCCGACCCGAATCCGCTGAACAGGACATTGCCGAGGGATCGATTCATGGCCCGGCACATGATGTCCGTGAGGATAAGCCCCGAAGCGCCCACCAGGGCGCCCGCCACGATCAGCAGAAGGTTGTCGATCGCGAAACCCGCCGCACTGGCGGCGAGTCCGGAGTAGCTGTTCAGGAGGGCGATCACCACCGGCATGTCCGCGCCGCCGATCGGGATGACGGTCGTCACCCCCAGCGCCAGCGCGGTGCCGAGCATCAGCCAGAAGGGGACGCCGAAGACGTGCGGGTCGTGCACGAAGATGAATCCGGAGACGAGCGCGGTCACCACCAGCGCCACGTTCAGGAATGCCTGACCGGGGAACTGCACGGCCGCGGAGTCCATTCGCCCGGAAAGCTTCCCGTACGCGATCAGGCTGCCCGTGGTCGTGAGTCCGCCGATGAGGATCGACAGGAATACGGTGGCGAGAGCGAAGAGGGAGAGGGTCGCGTGCCCGTCGACCACGCTGCCCTGCACCGCCGCCCATCCCACGAGCAGCGACGCCGCGCCGCCCGACCCATTGAAGAGGGCGACCATCTCCGGCATCGCCGTCATCTGTACCCGCCGTGCCGCCACCGCGCCGATGATCGACCCGATGGCCACGCCCCCCGCGATCCACTCGAAGGTGAGGATCTCCTGTGAGAAGAGCGTCACGATCACGGCGGCCGCCATGCCCGCCGCGCTCAGGAGGTTCCCACGCTTCGCCGACTCGGTCCGCCCGAGCATCTTCAGCCCGAGAATGAAGCAGACCGCCGCCCCGATGTAGACGAGGTTGATGACGACGGCACTCACGCGTCGTCCTTCTTCCTGAAGAATCGGAGCATGCGATCGGTCACCAGATAGCCGCCGACGACGTTGATACTGGCGAAGACCACAGCCGCGAATCCGAGCCATACCGCCACGTCACCCTGCTCCGCTCCCGCGGCGGCGAGTGCGCCGAGAAGGGTGATGCCCGAGATCGCGTTGGACCCGGACATCAGCGGGGTGTGCAGCGTCGCGGGGACCTTGGAGATCAACTCGAAGCCGAGGAAGATCGAGAGAACGAGTATGAAGGCGAGGAGTACCGCTCCGGCTTCCATCAGGCACGCTCCTTCAGATCGGGGTGAATGACCGTGCCGTCGTGCGTGACGGCGGATCGGGCGAGAATGTCGTCGTCGAAGTCGAGGGTGAAGGCACCCGTCTCCTCGTCACGGAACTCCTCCACGAATGCGGTGACGTTCGAAGCGAACATCTCGCTCGCGTCCACCACGACGTCGGCCGGAAGATTCAGCGGCCCCACGACCTTCACGCCGTCGATGTCCACCGTCTCCCCGTGCGCCGATCCCTCGACGTTGCCCCCGGTCGCCGTCGCCATGTCGATGACGACGGAACCCGGACGCATGGCGGAAACCATGTCCCGCGAGACGATCTGCGGGGCCGGACGACCGAACAGCTGCGCGGTCGTGACCACGACGTCCGAGCGGGCGATCGCCTCGGCCATCCCCTTCCGCTGTCGAGCGAGCTGCTCCTCCGTGAGCTCCTTCGCGTACCCCTGCTCCGTCTGACCGGTCTCACCGCCGAGATCGATCTCGAGGAACTTCGCGCCCAGCGATCGGACCTCCTCCGCCACGACCGGGCGAGTATCGAACGCCTCCACTCGAGCACCCAGCCGGCGGGCGGTCGCGATCGCCTGAAGACCGGCGACGCCGGCTCCGATCACGAACACCCGCGCGGCCGGGATCGTGCCGGCCGGTGTCATCATCATCGGAAAGATCTTCGGCAGCGAGGCGGCGGCCGTGATGATCGCGGCGTATCCGGCGAGGCTGGCCTGCGACGAGAGGACGTCCAGCTTCTGGGCACGCGTCGAGCGTGGCACCATCTCGAGGGATATGGCCGTGACGCCGGCATCCGCCATCGCGCGAAGTCGTTCCGGGCTCCGGTAGGGATCGAGCAGACTCATGTGCACGATTCCCCGAGGAAGCCGGCCGATCCCCTCGACGGAGGGCGGCCGGACGCGAACGACGACGTCGGCGTCACCGGGAAGTGCGTCCCCGGATGCGAGCTCCGCGCCGGCCTCGGCATAGGCATCGTCGGGCATTCCGGCCCGCGCGCCGATCCCACGCTCGACCACGACCGTGTCACCGGCCCCGGTGAGACGCAGGACCGCGTCGGGGGTGAGCGCAACGCGGCGCTCGTCCGGCTCCAGTTCTCGTAGCGCGGCGATCTTCATCCCGTACACGCAGGCTGGTGGAAACTCCTGCCGGACCCCTCCCTCGAAAGGACCGGACACACGACCTTGAAGGTAACATGCCGCTGGCCCCTCGCACCCGACGGTGGTCGACCGCTCCGGGCGCCCTCACGTAGCCAATCTCAACCGCCGCCCCCGACCCAATGATCTGGCTCGTCGCATCGCTGGTGGCGCTCGTCACCGGTCCTCTCCTTCTCGGCGCATTCGGTGCTCGTCGTGGAGTCGCGTCCTTCCTGGACGGATTCGTCGTGGTCGCGGTGCCCGGGCTGATCTTCCTGCACTTCGTTCCGGAGGCGATCGAGCATCTCTCGATCCTCCCGATCGTCGCGCTGGTGCTCGGATTCTGGGCACCCGTGGGCGCCGAGCGGCTCCTGCGCGATCCCAAGGGGCGGACCGATCAGTTCGCTCTCTTTCTGGGAATCACCGGCATGGCGGTCCACGGCCTGCTGGACGGAGCCGCGCTGCCCTCGGTGTCCGGCACCGGGGACGCCGGGTTCGGGCTCGCGGTCGTCCTCCATCGAGTTCCGGTCGGCCTCGCCATCTGGTGGATGGTCCGATCGATCGTCGGCGTCCCCCAGGCCGTCGCGGCGATCGTGGGGCTCGGCGGCGTAACGGTGCTCGGGTGGCTGGGTGGTGCCGAACTTTCGGCGCTCGTCGGATCCGATGGGATCGAGCTGTACCAGGCGCTCGTCGGGGGGTCGCTCGTCCACGTGATCTTCCACCGGTCCCCGGAACTCGCTCCCGACGCGCCCCCCCGGTCCGGACCCCGGACGGCCGAGGGGGCCGGGGCGCTGCTCGCCTTCGCCCTGCTGGGGCTGGTGGCGTTGGCCGAGGGGGCCACGGGCCATCACGGGGGCATCGAGTTCCTCGAGAGGTTCGTCGTCCTGGCGGCCACGAGCGCCCCGGCACTCGTCATCGCCTATGTGTTCGCCGGCCTGCTGTTCGCCTACATGCCCGCGGGTTCGATCCGCTGGATGTCGAAGGGACGATCCGTGACCCAGGCAGCTCGCGGCATGCTCGTGGGACTCCCACTCCCGGTCTGCTCGTGCGGCGTGGTCCCGCTCTACCAGACGCTGATCCGTCGCGGGGCGGCACCGGCGGCGGCGATGGCGTTCCTCGTCGCGACGCCGGAGCTGGGCCTGGACGCGATCTTCCTGTCGATCCCCCTTCTCGGCGCCGAGATGACGGGGATCCGCGTGGTGGTGGCGGCCGTCGCGGCGCTCCTGGTGGGATGGTGGGTCGGTTCGTGGGTTCGGACCCACGGCGAGAGCGGGGAGCTTGAGGGCCCGGGAACGTGTGAGGGGTGTGGACGCACCCTCGGCGGGAGCGAGGACCTGGCACCCACGCCGGAGCAGAGAACGCCTCTCGGCGCCCTCAAGGTCGGGTTCGGGTCCGTGGTCGACGACACGGCCCCCTGGATCCTCGTCGGGCTCGGCGTGGCCGCCCTCGCGGCCCCGTTGCTGGCCGAAGGCTGGCTCGCGGCGCTCCCCCCCGGACTCGACGTTCTGCTGTTCGCCGCCATCGGATTCCCCACGTATGTATGCGCGAGTTCCGCCACGCCGCTGGTCGCGGCACTCCTGGCCGGCGGGCTGAGCCCGGGCGCCGCCGTCGCGTTCCTCATCACCGGGCCCGCCACGAACGTGACCACGCTGGGTGTGCTCTCGTCGCTCCACGGTCGGGCATCGGCGATCCGCTTCGCCGGCACGCTGGTCGCGCTGTCGGTGGGTATGGGCCTGCTGCTCAACCTCTTCGTCGGCGTCGGCGACCTGGGCATTCCGTCGATGGAGTCGCTCACGGAGGAGGCGCCCGGCCCGATCGAGGTGGTCGCGCTCGCGGCCCTCACCCTGCTCGTGGCCGCGTCGGTGACGCGACGCGGTATCCGGGCCTTCTCCGGTGAGGTGACCCGGGGGATGGGGATCGGACATTCGCACGATCACGGGCATGGTCACGATCACGGGCATGGTCACGGCCACGCGCACGGCCGCGATCCCGAAGCGGAAATACCCGGTTCCGACGCCGACCGCGGGGTGGTGGACCCCGAGCTCCGCTGAGGCGGATCCGGGATCTCGCCTCGCATTGATGGGGGGTCTCTCCACACACTGCCTGACGCCGACCGGTCTCCGTACGTTCCCAACTTCGAGCCGCCCGTGACCACACCCGACGCTTCGCCCGAGCCGACCCCACCCCGGACCTCTTCCGGGGGTGGGCTCCACCGGTGGGCCCCGATCCTCATTCTCGCGGTCGCGGCCGGCTACGCCCTGACCTTCTCGCCGACCGGCGACGTAGCGGTCGATGCGGGGGAGAGCTACGGCTTCAGCTCGGTGATTCCGGCACTCGTCACGCTCATCCTCGTGTTCTTCACGAGGGACGTCGTCTCATCCCTGTTCATGGGGATCCTGAGCGCGGGGTTCGTGATCCGCGATCCGAATCTGATCGACAGCTTCCTGCTCCCGAGCATCGGAACCGAGAGCTTCGCGCTCATCCTGGTCGTGTACCTCTGGGCGCTGGGCGGTCTCATCGGGCTCTGGACCCGTACCGGAGGCGCCCAGCACTTCGCCGAGTGGGCCGGCCGGAAGATCGTCCGCGGGCCCCGGACCGCGCGCCTCTTCGCGTGGCTGGTCGGTGTGATCTTTCACCAGGGGGGCACGATCTCGACCATCCTCGCGGGCACGACGGTTCGGCCGGTCACGGATCGCGAGAAGGTCAGCCACGAGGAACTCACCTACCTCGTGGACTCGACGGCGAGCCCCATCGCCACCGTGATCCCCCTCAACGCGTGGCCGCTGTACGTGGCGGGCCTCGTCGCGGGGACGACGCCGTTCTTCGCGACCGAACAGGAGGCCGTGACGTTCTTTTTCCGGTCCATCATGTTCAACTTCTACGGAGTCTTCGCGGTTGCGATGACCCTGCTGTTCGCTCTCGATCTCCTGCCCGTGATCGGTGGGAGGATGCGTCGGGCGAGGGAGCGGGCACGGACCTCGGGGGAGCTGAACCGACCCGATTCGGACCCGATCGCGGCGGAAGAACTCTCCAGACTGAACATCCCCGCGGGGTACCGACCCGGACTCGCGGACTTCATGGTGCCCCTCGGCGTCCTGATCGCCACGGCGCTCACCGGGGTGCTCCGGCCCCTCCTCGAAGCGCTCTCCGCAGGCGACCTCGAGATCTTCCTGGCGGGCATCGACGTGCCCATCGCAGAAGCCTTCGGGCTCGCGATTCTGTCGGCGATCGCGCTGGCGCTTCTGAAGGGAATGGCGCTGAACGACGTCATCGAGGGGTTCGTGGACGGGTGCAAGGGAGTCACGATCGGCGCGCTGGTGCTGGCTCTCGCCGTGACCCTCGGCGACATCTCCGGGCTGCTCGGCACCGCGAACTTCATCGTCGACGCGACGCGAGAACTCTTCAGCCCCGTCCTGCTCCCCGCCACTCTCATGCTCATCTGCATGGGCGTGGCCTTCTCGATCGGATCTTCGTGGGGCACCTACGCGGTGGTCTTCCCCATCGCGATGCCGCTGGCGTACGCCATCCAGCCGGATCCCACCTACGTGTCGCTCTGCTTCGGCGCGGTGCTCGGCGGGGCCGTCTTCGGCGATCAGTGCTCGCCCATCTCCGACACGACGATCCTGACGAGCCTCGCCTGCGGGGCCGACGTCATGGATCACGTGCTGACACAGATTCCCCTGGCGCTCATCGCGGCCGGTGCCGGCGCGCTGGTGTCGACGGGGCTCGCCTTCCTCATCGTCTGAGTCGCCGGCATGCCCACTGATCGCGCTGCTGCCCCGGTCGCCTTCCGCACGCTGACGCTGTCGGCGCTTCTCCTGGTCGCGTCGTGCTCGACGAACCCGCCGGAGCGAAGAAGCGCGGGTCCCGAGCCCGTCCGCGCATCCGATCTTCCGGGGCTGGCGGGCCTCCGAAGTCCCGGGGCGTGGGTCGAGACTCACGCCGAGATCCGACAGGCCGGACTCGAGGATCGTCGGTTCACACCGGAGGAGTACTGGAGCATCGCCCTGCCCCTCGTCGAGGCGACGCCGCGGCTCGACGTCTCGGAGGTGGGTCGGAGCGTCGAGGGTCGGCCCCTCCGGGAGGTGGTCTTCGGGTCCGGCCCGATCCGGGTTCTGGCATGGTCCCAGATGCACGGCGACGAGTCCACGGCCTCCATGTCCCTGGTCGACCTGCTCGCGTGGCTCGGTTCGGACGACCGACTGGTGGAATCCCTCGCGGCCCGGATCTCCCTCCACATCATTCCGGTCCTGAACCCGGACGGTGCAGCCCGCTTTCAGCGCCGCAACGCCCTGGGAATCGATGTGAACCGGGACGCCCGACGCCTCGTCACGCCGGAGGGGCGGACGCTCAAGGCGGTCCACGATCGGGTGAATCCGGACTTCGCCTTCAACCTGCATGATCAGAACGTGCGTACGCGGGTCGGACGCACGGACGCAGGTGCAGCCATCTCCCTGCTGGCACCCGCCTTCAACGAGCGTCGCGACATCAACCCGACGCGTGAGCGCGCCATGCGGATCGCATCGGCCATCGCCCTCGCGGTCCGGCCGGTCGTGGGCGACCTCGTCACGCGCTACGACGACGCATTCAATCCCCGGGCCTTCGGCGACCTGATTTCCGCGTGGGGAGCCAGCGCGGTCCTCATCGAATCGGGTGGGACCTCCGACGATCCACAAAAGCAGAGATTGCGTCTCGCCAACTTCGTCGCGCTCGGGCACGCGCTGGAGCTGATCTCGACGGAGCGGTGGACGAGAGTCGGGCCGGACGTCTACGAGTCGCTCCCTCCGAACGGGCGCGCCGTGTCCGACCTGCTGGTCCTGGGAGGTACGGTGGTGGTCGAGGGCTGGCCGGGCGTGCGGGAAGTCCCGATGGACCTTCTGGTCGGCTTCGACCAGCCGCTTCTTCAGCGGGGGGGCACGATTCGGGACCTCGGCGACCTCGCCGGGTACGAGAGCCTCGACACACTCGACGCGACGGGGCTGTACATCCTCCCGACGGCCACAATGCGCTCGACGGGCGAGGTTCTCGCGCCCGGAGTGCCGGCGAGCTTCGAACTGGCCCGCGATCCGGAGGGTCGAGACGTCGTGCTCCGCTTCGACGGCGGGCCGGGACGCTGACCTCGAACCACTCCATCACTACATCCATACAGAGACATGACTGCACGCATCATCGCTCTTCTCGCCCTCGCCACCACCCTTTTCGCCTGTGCCGACGCACAGCCTGCGGACGACTCGACCGAGATGAGCGAGGCCCCCACCGGGATGGAGGCGGACGCACCCGAGGCCTCGGTCACCATCGCATCGCCGGCCGCCGGCGACACGGTTGCCGCGGGAGCCGTGGAGGTGATCCTCACCGCCTCGGCGCTCGCGATCGTGCCGGCGGGCGACTCGACCGCCAACAGCGGGCATCACCACCTCTTCCTCGACGCGGACATCTCGCCGCTCGGTGAGCCGATCCCGGCCGTGGAGGGAAGCATCGTCCACATGGGGGACGGATCGGCCTCGTTCACATTCGAGGATGTGGCCCCCGGTGAGCATCGCGTCATCGCGGTGATCGGCGACTGGCAGCACGTACCGCTCGAGCCGCTGGTGACCGATACCGTGGTGTTCATCGCGCGCTGAGATCCCCGCCCCCGGGCTGCGACCCCGTCCGCCGGCACGACCCCCGGTGCCGTTCGCCCGTCATGCCCCTTTTGGCGGGGCGGGACCGACCGTATCGTGACACTCGAGTCACGTTCACATTCGCCTTCGGGCGGAACGCATCTCCCTGCCATCGGAGCCTCCCATGCGCCGCGGATTCCTTCTGCCCCTGATCGTCTGCCTCCTGTTCGTGCCCGCCGCAGCCGCGCAGGCCCAGCTCAGCAAGAGCATCGGCATCGGTGTCGCCTCCCCTCAGGGTGAATTCGGCGACTACTTCGACGAGGGATACACGGTGCGAGGTCAGTTCCAGCTCTCGGCCCTGGGCCTCATCGCGGTCCATACGCAGGCGGGCTGGACCCGATTCAGTTCGGACTTCGATCCCGGTACGGTCGTCCCCGACAGCAACGTGCCGGCGTCGATCGAAGGCATCGACGGTGACGCGGACATTCTCCACGCGGGTGTCGGCGCTCGGCTGGGCGTCTTCGGCCTCGCCTTCGTCGGCGCCAATGCCGCCTACTTCTTCGGGGATGGAGACGAAGATGTCGGGTTCTTTCCCGA
>JGI12048J13642_10299371_pt1 | contig 82286 bp, 65 predicted proteins | sample ElkSlonscriptome_16_FD_13642 | JGI IMG/M metagenome (IMG submission 13642)
CCTACACCCACTTGTTGTAGGGCGGCACGCCGCAATTCCGGGCCGCTGACAGTGGCGGTTCCCAATTTGCCAACCACAATACCCGCAGCAATATTGGCAATAACCACTGAATCTTCCCATGAACTTCCCGCAGCGCGGGCTGCAGCCAGTACGGAAATCACCGTATCACCCGCTCCGGTTACATCGAAGACTTCTTTCCCATGGGCGGGCAAATGAAACTCTGAATGCTGCGCCCTAATCAATGTCATACCATGCTCACTGCGGGTGACTAACAAAGCCTCCAGTTCCAGTTCGCTAATTAGCTGCTGGCCTTTGCGAATCAAATCCTGCTCGTTTAGACAAGGCCCCACCACCGCCTCAAATTCAGCAAGATTAGGCGTTAGAATGGTAGCACTCCGGTATTTTTTGAATTCGACTCCCTTGGGGTCCACAAACACCGGAACATGGGTCGTTTTTGCCAATTTAATCAGCGGTTGGGGATCATCAATAGCGCCCTTGCCATAATCAGAAAGTAGCAAGGCATCGACTCCGTCAATACAGGCTTTTGCTTTGTCCAGCAAACAACTGGCAGGTAGCTCAGCAAAGCTTTCTTCAAAATCCAGTCGTATCAACTGCTGTTGACGACTAACAACCCGAAGCTTAGTAATGGTTGGGCGATCGCTATCGCTGTAAAAATCGACCCAGACACCTGCACTTTGCATTCGACTGGCCAGCGAAGTGGCCGCTTCGTCCTTGCCCGTCGCCCCCAGCAAAAACGCTGCACTCCCTAAGGCAGCAATGTTCAGCGCCACATTAGCAGCGCCTCCTGGGCGATCTTCAATTTTGGATACATTGACCACCGGCACCGGGGCCTCAGGAGAAATCCGGGCAGTAGAGCCATACCAGTAGCGGTCCAGCATGACGTCGCCAACAACAAGGAGCCTGGCGTTATGAAATTCCGGGGTTCGAATTTGCATTGTAAGTTTACTCTGATTAGATAGTATTCAAATCCAACATAAAAACAGGAGAGAAAACCCAGTATAACTGCAATAAAAAAGCATTTTGAATCAGTTTTAACGCTGGTAATCAACCTGTACTAAGCTTGCTTCTGCCCAGTTTTTTAACCGCGCTCTGGTCAGGCCGGAAGAAAGGTCAACAGACCCTGGAGGAAGTATGGACCAACCGTTACAATGTTTTCCTCATCACCCTAAGACATAACATTGTGACATCAGAATCCGAAAACCAGCAACAAACGACCAGCGACCGCGCTCAATCGAAGGGTTTTTCCAGTGAATTTCTTCACCCCCGATTCTGGCCCACATGGTGTGCGTTGAGCGTAATTTGGTTGGCAGCCAAGCTGCCCATTGCGATGCAGCATGCCATCGGTCGTATACTGGGTCAATTGGCCTACTTGGTCATGAGGAGTCGACGTCATATCACCCAGACCAATATCCGACTATGCTTCCCTCACCTGAGCCATCAACAACAGCAGCGTCTGGTCAGGCGCACCTTCGAGAGCCAGGGCATTGGCTTAATTGAAGCTGCATCTGGTTGGTTCAGTGATATTAACCGCTACAGAACCATCACCACGGTCTCGGGGCTAGAACACTTAGAACAAGCACAGCGTTCTGGCCGGGGAGTGATTCTACTGGGTGGCCACTACAGCACCCTTGATCTCGGTGGTTGTTTGTTTAACCTATTTGCCAACGCGGGAGCCATGCAAAGAGATCATGACAATCCTCTGTTTAACCAAGTGATGTCGGCAGGTCGTCAGCGCTTCACCAAAAAGTTATTTGGCAAACATGATCTAAGAGGGATAATCCAATGGCTAAATCAAGGTGAAACTCTATGGTATGCAACGGATCAGGACTACGGCCGACGATCCACCGTGTTTGCCCCCTTTTTCGGCATTGATACAGCGACCCTGACGACGACTTCGCGTATCGCGCAAAAAACCGGAGCTGTGGTTATTCCCTATCATCATTACCGTAGCTACCGAGGCCAATATGGTATTACTTTTGGCAAAGCACTTGAGAATTTTCCCGGCACAAGCGTTGCCGAAGATGCCCGTCGCAGCAATCAAGTGCTGGAGGCCTTTATCCGACTCTACCCCGATCAGTATTTATGGTTACATCGTCGCTTTAAAACCCGCCCGGACAAGAACACCAGCAGCTACTATAAAAGCAAGCGGGCCTGACGAGCATGTTATTGATCTTATTATCAGCGAATACCGCTGTTTTTGGAGTAGGCTTTGATTGAATCAGCAGAAAACCCTGAAAAAAAAATTGGTTTTCTTATTGGCTCGCTGACCGGCGCTGGTGCGGAGAAAACCATACTCACCTTAGCGTCCATACTGGCTGAAGAGAAACTCAAGGTTTATTTGTTTGTGCTGACAGATAAAGGTGACTACGTTGCACCACCTACAATCAATTTAATTTCATTAAAAGAACGTATTGATAAACGCCACATAAATAATAATCTTCTTCTCAGTCAAGGCATCGACAGGCTGGATTTGTTGGTGACCAGCAGACCAGAATATTATGATGCCATCACAGCCAGTAACAAGTATTGTTCCGTTCACATTACTCCGACGGCATGGCTCAAGCAGAGGCCTTGGCTGCTGACTTGGAAAACGGCGTTGCAGATTCGGAAATTAAAGAAAAAATATCAAAACAAACAAATCATCTGCTTGTCTAATGGCATAAAAGCGGACCTGGTCGACAACTTAGGCTGCCACCCAAACGATATTTCCGTTATTCCCAACCCTTTTGACTTTACGCTAATCAGAACAAAGGCTGACGAAGTGCTGGAACCACTGCCCTTTCAAGGAAGATACATCGTATACGTTGCCGCACTTATTCCACGCAAGCGCCATCTGGATTTACTAAAGGCCTTTGCAGCATTGGCAGACCAGCAGATTAACCTGCTACTGCTGGGCAAGGGCAAACTGGAAAAGGAACTGAAGCAATGGGTCGCAAGCCACGGATTACAAACCCGGATTCACTTCATCGGCTGGTCAGCCAACCCCTATAAATTCATCAAAAACGCTGAGATTTCGGTGCTCACCTCTGAAGCTGAGGGGATGCCCAGAGTACTGGTTGAGTCAGCCGTCATAGGTACACCGGTGATCTCATCCAACTGCTACTCCGGACCTGAGGAAGTGCTGACTGGTGAAAATGCTAAGTATTTGTTTGCTGTAGGCGACGTTGGATCGCTCACTCAAAAACTGAACCACATGCTTGCACATCCCAGCGCTCAAACCATCGATATAGCACGCTTTGATAGCCATCGGATCAAACAAAGTTATCTGGCCCTGCTACCTCGTGATAATTAGGTATCTCATCCTCTCACTTGTATTTGCTGTGCTTTTTCTCAGCGGGATACTTCACGACGAACTCAACACCATTTTCTCATTGCTATGTTTGCCGGGCGTTTATCTTTGCTACAAAGGCAGCAAACCCTTGAGCAAAGAAAGCAAGTTATTTCTCGCTACCGTTTATCTGCTATTAACCTATTTTATGCTGCACATTCTTGTGCTCGGTGAATTCAACGCTTTATTTCAATGGCGATTTGGCGCCTACCGGCTTTTACTGTTTCTTCCATTCGTTGCGATTGCTATCCACTACGCCAATATAAGCGGCGAAGCCTTCTGGAAACTCTTAATCTGTGTATCGTCCTTCACTCTTTTCTGGCTGGCTCTTGTTATTTTAGAGAATGAATTCGAACGAATGGAGGGTTTGTTATCAGACCCTATTAACCGCGGCAATATGGCCTTGCTATACAGCATCATAGCGCTTACTGCTTCATTTGCGGTTACTGAACGAAGCTGGAAACTAGCTGCATTGATCTTTTTTATGTCCGGGGTAATGTTAAGTGCGATCAGCGGTTCCAGAGGGGGCTGGCCCGGTTTGTTAGTGGCTTTTGTGTTGTTTTTTTGGTTTTTTAGTTATTACCGACTCTATCGAAATTTGAACACACTGTTTTTCTCACTGGCTTCTGTTTGTCTTTTCATTCTGTTCTTCAGCGATGAGCTCGCCTTAGTGAACCGCTCCGAAGACATTGGTCAGGAAATTAAAGGGTATATAGCCGGTGATATTCATACCAGTATTGGCTACCGCCTGAACTTGTGGAAAACAGCGATATACGCCATTGCTGAAAAGCCCTTGCTAGGGTGGGGATGGTCGCAGTTTGACAGCGCCCACCAGTTTTTAATCAACGCGGGTAAAATTGAAGTTACCTCTCTATTTGGTCATCCACATAATCAATTCCTGCTTTTTCTGGTAGAAACCGGCTTCCCTGGGCTGGTAGTATTTTTGCTGATATTTATTTGTCCATTATGGTTAGCTCATCAGCCGAGGAGTAACAACCCTGCTCCGGATCAAGTGTACACCACCATTCTTATCACCATAATATGCGTCTACAGTCTGATGATTATGATGACCGATGATCCATTTTCTAAAAAACATTTCACCCTGAGTTTTCCGCTGCTAATACTACTGGCTTTAAATAATCTCCGTGCTGCAAACGAAGGGCATTCAGTTAACAGTCAGAGCGAAGCAGACCCACAGGAGCCTTCTCCCAATAGAAGCGATAACTTGAACAACAGTCGTCACTTGAATCAAAAAGCTAAGCTGGAAAAGAAAACTTATCTGATCAACAAAACCACGCTTGATAACAGTCACGCTGCGAATAACAAAGGTAATTTAGTTGAACGCTAACCAGCAAACACAAAAGACCCTATTGTTCTCAACCAGCCAGTTACAGCTTGCCTATTTCAAAAAACTAGCAACCACAGCTCCAACGCAGATCGATGTATTATCCTACAAGGATTTGGGCTGGTCTCTACCCGTATTCAGAAAAGGCCAGCCAATTAGCCAATTGATGGATATCGCCCATGCAGATTTCAATAGAAAGGCCAATAATTGTAGTCGGCTAAAGCGGATCACTTTACAACTACTGGCTCCGTTCAAAGTCATAGAGGCCTTGCTGTTATTCAACCAATACCAAAAGGCCATCGCCCATAAAAAGCCTCGACAATGTGTCGTTTGGAATGGTTTAAAATTCAGGCAAAAGGTATTTAGTTTAGCCAGCCAAACTTTAACTATTGATGTGTCCTTTATGGAAAACGGTCTCATCAGCGGCATGACCACTTATGACACAAAGGGAGTGAACTTTATTAACTCGGTGCCGAGAGACCCGGCCTTTTTTATCGGTAAGAGCGATGCTGGACAGTGCCTGAATGCAATCAAATCGATCTATCATTATGATGCAATACCAACCCGGCCAACAAGACTGCCAGCACGTTATATTTTTCTACCGCTCCAGGTCGATAGTGATTCACAAATATGTGACTTCTCTCCCTGGATAAAATCAATGAAGCAATTACTGGAAGTGATCGACTCGCTGAAATCAGAGTTTGAACGCCTTGGCATTGCCTGCATCGTCAAACCCCACCCTAAATCAGATTTTGATTATCAGCACCAGCTTTCCCAACTCAATCCGCATATGATCACCATCGAAGATATTCCAACCAATCAATTGGTTTGGTTTGCTGAGGCTGTTATCACCGTTAATTCAACAGTCGGACTGGAATCACTAATCGCTGGTAAGCCCACCATGGTGCTGGGTCAGGCATTTTACGCCCTGCCAGGGCTGGCTAAACCCGTAGGCTCCAGCGAAGAACTGACAGACTGCCTGCAACAATACCCCATGCCAGACAGCCAAACATTATTCGGATTGATCAACTACCTGGTCAACGAATATCAAGTCCCTGGTGACTGGCGCAAACCAGACCAGACTCACCTGCAATCTATGTGCGAAAGAATCAATGAAGCCTGATGTCGCCGTTTTTGTTGCCTCGACTCCTTTAAACGCGTTACTTTGCTGCGCTCTGGCTAGCCAGGTGGAAGGCTCAAAACTACTACTGCTGATTGATCAGGAAAACCACCTGGCCGCAAACCAACTCGCCCTATTGTCTGAACTGGAAGGCGAACTGATAGACAAAGTTCATCTGGTGGGCTGCAAAAATAAGGGGATAAAAGGTTTCTTTAACAAAAAGAAAGCGCTAAAAACGACCACTGATCTACTTACGGGGCGATCGGTACGCCAACTATTTATGTGCAATGACAGGAGAATTGAAAACCAGTATCTGATCAAACAAACACTAAGAGACGGAGGCCAGGTTACCTACGTCGATGATGGTTGGTACACCTATAGCGGCAAGCAATGGAGACACAACAAAGTCATAGACTACCTAAGTTACTGGTTCAAAAAGCAGTGCTTCGGTCATTGGGTTTATCCTGTTAACCGAATCGCAGAAAGTCATCATATCGATTCGGTTGCCCTCCTCTTCCCAACTTTCAAACCTGACTACTTGTCCAGCAAAACAGCCATAGGTATCGAAAAAGACCAATTCACAAAAGTGCTGAGACTACTGTGGCCAATACCAACAATAGACACCCACGGTGAAAACCAGGTGCGCAATGGAAAATTACTCTGCCTGCCGCACAGCAGCGTGATCGGAGAAGACATACTTCAATATGCAGCAGATAAGAGCGACGACACCAATTTATACGTAAAACGTCACCCTCGTGATAAAGCAACCATTAAAGGCTTCGAAGGCGTACCCGAAATAGATGGAGCCATACCCATAGAAAGATATCTTTGTGAGGATTATTTTAGTGAAGTGGTTTGCGGTGCCTCTACCGTATTGTTGATGGCCTTATGGTTCAATATAAAAAAAGTTGAATGCATTACCCAAAACATGCCCGAACTAATCCGCGAAATATATAAACGCTACAGAGAGCAATGACTGCTGTTAATAGCCTTATACTGATATGAACCCAGAGCTCTGATAAGGCCAAATTGACACAGCAAGGGTATGTCTTTCACTTTAACCGCCATGCGCTGAAACTCTTGTTCCAGTCCACCTTGATTATAATATTTCACCCATCTTTTATAGTGAGGACCCATCCTTGCGCCTTGATTTAAGAGTTTCACTCTGTTTTCAATATTATTCAAAAAGCGCTCATAGGACCTGACTGGATAGTGAAATACTTGTATCCGTGGCTCTGTCCTTTTTAGGAAATAGCGCATGTGCTTAGCCCGGTGATTACCACCTTTGATCTTAATCAGCCCCCGCGGGTTAACAATTACTTTGGGAGAAATGGGCACAAACTGCATACATACATTATCACTGTTGATTTGATCTTCCACACTATAGTTAACAGGTTTGCTTATACAATATTGACTTTGACTGTAATGATAATCTTTATGCAAAATATCCTCTGTAAATAACATGTTCTGTCGGCTCACAGTTACCACCGAATCGCTCCTAAACAAGATATCGGAAAATTGCATATTCTCATCTGGCAACCAGAATTCATCGGCATCATTACTAATAACAAAATCAGCAGCCATCTCTTTTTTTGCCAGCTTGGCTAAGCCAGTCATCCACTTGGATTGCTGATAATTATTCTCCGGATTGCTAATTAATTTAATATCATAACTTTTCATCAATGTGTGGATTATATCCAGCGTTCCATCAGTAGAGCCGTTATCCATAATACAGAAACCATTCACACCCACTTTGGCGTGAAACTTAATATTATGGGCGATAATATCCGCCTCATTTTTTACCAAAATGGTCATTATAATTCTGCTCATCACTCGACCTGATTAATGCTGTATTATTAGTTTCGGTGGTTCAGTTAATTTAACTTGTTTGCTCAATATAATTTAGCCTGACTTGATGTAGTTGGCCTGATTAAGATTGACTTAGCTGCGTTTAAGAAAGACCATAGAAACTAAATCAATAGCATCGTGAGCTATGGCCTTTAACTATGAAATCACCATTCAAACATAATATGGCTGTTAGTTCTTTATCAACACAAACTGTCTGCGATAAAGCTACCCAGCTTTTTTCGTGAATCGCTCGCACCATGCTGCGTCAGTCACTTGCAGGTGTCACTGCGTGTGCTCTTCCTAAACTGAATCCTCACATTCGAAAACCTGATATGACAGAGCAGATTAAAATCAACCTTGGTTGCGGAAACAAGGCGAAAGCGGGTTACCTGGGAATCGACAAATTCCCTTGTGAAGCAGTGGATACAATCGTCGATATTGAAGGTACATTACCATTTGAAAACAGTTCGGTAGATGAAATATGGATGGACAATGTGATCGAACATATCCGGGACATCCCCAAACTAATGACGGAATTGCATCGGATTGGCAAAAATGGCGCCCTGATCACCATCATCACTCCCCATTTTTCTAGTGCGGGCTCCTGGAAAGACCCCACTCATATCCACCATCTGTCTTACTTCTCAATGGATCATTTTGAAAAACAGGATGTGGCTCATTACACAGGAGGTGGTTTTCAAGTATTTAAAAGGGAGCTATCTTTTTCTGGCGGTGGCCCCTGTAAATGGCTTGGACGCTTACTTTTTAAGCGGGACCCGCTCAATTATGAAAGGAAATGGTGCTTTATATTCAGGGCAGGAACGGTGAGGTATTTTATGCGTGTGATTAAAACTCAGCAGCCTTGACAGGCAGCTCAGAGAAGCTAAAAGGAAAAAAAGGGGCAATTTATGCCCCTTTTTACCCCAGCCTTATGCACTACTCCTGCTTAGAGGAGAATGCCTCCGTGGTTAACGAAAAACGGTGCGAACACCAGGCTAAGAATAGCGGAAAGTTTGATAAGTATGTTCAGGGAAGGACCTGAAGTGTCTTTCAGAGGGTCGCCGACGGTGTCACCCACCACGGCAGCTTTATGCTCTTCAGAACCCTTGCCCCCCAAATTACCGGCTTCGATGTACTTCTTCGCATTGTCCCAGGCACCACCTGAATTGGAAGAAGCAATCGCCAGCACACCACCAGTTACCAATGAACCTGCCAGGATGCCCGCGACAGCCTGCACACCGAACAGAAAACCCACCACCAGAGGTGTTCCCATGATCAGCACACCCGGCGCGATCATTTCACGAAGGGCTGCTTTGGTGGAAATTGCTACACACTGTGCGTAATCGGGACGACCCTCACCTTCCATGATGCCGGGAATTTCACGAAACTGACGGCGCACTTCTTCAATCATGTCAAAGGCTGCAGCGCCTACGGATTTCATGGTCATGGCTGAAAACAGGAAGGGCAGGACAGCGCCGAGGAAAAGACTGGTGAAAACCATCGGATCCAGCAGGTTGATGGAGGCGATCAGACTGAAATCTTCGCCGTTAATTTCCCGCATCAGGTTTTCCGAATGGGTCAGGAACGCGCCGAACAGGGCCAGTGAAGTCAGGATGGCGGCTCCGATGGCAAAACCTTTCCCAATCGCCGCCGTGGTGTTACCTGCAGAATCCAGGATGTCAGTACGACGGCGTACTTCCGAGTCCAAACCGACCATTTCCGCTATTCCACCTGCGTTATCGGCAACTGGTCCGTACGCGTCGATGGTCAAAGCGACCACCAGGGTACCCAGCATACCGAGAGAAGCAATGGCGATGCCGTACATGTCAGCCAATTGCCAGGAAATAAATATACTGATGGCAATGGCTATGTAAGGCAATACGGTGCTTTTGTAGCCCAATGCGAGGCCGAAAATGATATTAGTGGCAGAGCCCGTTTCACAGGACTTGGCAATTTCTTTAACCGGCTTGTACTGGTCAGAGGTGTAGTACTCGGTTAGCAAACCAACAGCAAGACCGGAAACAAGGCCGGAAAGGAAGCACCAGTATACGCCAAGCCAGGTGTATTCGTTACCATTGATAATGAAAGTGTCGGGAACCATGATCAGAGTAACAAAAAACATCACCACCGCCATGATCGCACTGGAGATCATTAACAGTTTTTTCAGTGCCGGCGCTACCTCCTCCTCAGTATTCACTTTCACCAGCAATAAGGTGGCCAGACTAACAGGAATACCTATAGCAGTAATCATGATTGGATAGAGCATGCCGCTAAAATCACCAGCGAAAGCCAGCGCACTGATCACCAGTGCCGCGCAAGTGCTCTCTGCACAGGACCCAAACAGGTCAGCACCCATACCTGCCACATCGCCCACGTTGTCACCCACGTTATCGGCGATTACTGCCGGATTGCGTGGATCATCTTCAGGAATCCCTTTTTCAACCTTGCCTACCAGGTCGGCGCCAACATCGGCCGCTTTGGTAAAGATGCCGCCACCAACACGAGCAAAGAGGGCGATGGAAGAGCCACCGAGGCCAAAACCGGCAATGACCTCCATAAGGACGTTATTGGGAACATCCTCCGGAAGAATCGCGCTCATGAACAAGAAGATAAGCATCAAACCCAGAGAAGCCAGACCTACCAGAGCGAAACCCATAACCGCACCGGAGCTCAACGCCACTCGGAAAGCATCACCAATATTATTGCGAGCAGAAACAGTGGTGCGGGCATTGCCAGCAGTGGCGACCTTCATTCCAACATAGCCGGAAACGATGGATATCACCGCCCCAAATAAAAATGAAACAGCGGTATAGACCCCTTCACTGATATTTTCCGTGTGGTGGTCATCAATTAGCAAGGCAATGAGTAAGGCGAAGGACAACATGAAGACCGCCAAAACCCTGTATTGCTGTTTCAGAAAAGCCATGGCACCTTCGGCGATAGCACCGTGGATGAATTTGAGTTTATCGCTGTCCGCCTTTTCCAGACCCAAGTCTATCGGGACATCGTTTACTTTCTTCATGTAGTGAAAAGCCACACCCAGTCCAAACAGCGACAACAAGATGATCAAGCTAGTGGCGATAAGCATTCAGGTATCTCCCTAAACTTTGAGTATGTTTTTTAATTTGTATTAGGTTTGTAAATAGATTTGTTTTTTTAATTTTTATGGGTTTGCTTGAGCACTTGGAAGAGGTTTCCCCAAGACCACATTTGACTCGCTAGCAGGCAGCGAACTGTACCACAACGCAGAACACAAACAAAGAGACTGAGCCAAAACAGGGGACATTAAACAGGCCGAAACAGCACGAATCCAATCAATCAATTAGTTACGGATAAGCCTGGTTTATTTTACCCTTCAATCTCGATACACTGTGAAGCCATTTTCCGATCTGGTGTAGCTAACATTCATGAGCCTAAGCAAAGTTTCTCCCGGCGAGAATTTACCTGAAGAAATAAATGTCATTATTGAAATTCCCGCTAATGCTAACCCAGTCAAGTATGAAATTGACAAGAAGTCTGGTGCACTCTTCGTCGATCGATTCATGTCAACTTGCATGCACTATCCCAGTAATTATGGTTATATTCCTAACACATTGTCGGATGATGGCGATCCGGTGGATGTCCTGGTTCCCACACCCTTTGCTTTATTATCTGGCTCTGTCATCACCTGCAGACCCGTCGGCCAATTAATGATGACCGATGAGTCAGGAACCGATGTTAAAGTGCTGGCTGTACCCTTGGACCAGCTATCGCCAGCTTACAAAGGCGTTAAAAGTATTGCTGACATGCCCGAGCTACTGCTGAAACAGATCCAGCATTTTTTTGAACATTACAAAGATTTGGAACCAGAGAAATGGGTCCGTGTGGGTGATTGGCAGAATGTTGACGCGGCCCGGCAAGAAATTATGGACAGTATCAAGCGCTATAATGATGCACCAGAAAAGCCCGCTTTCTAAAAGCAGGCTTTTCTTCTACTGACATATACTGACATAATAATCACACAGGACTAAACATTCACAGGACTCAGCCAGTCCTTGTGCTGCTCGCTTCGTCCCTTGACCACATCAAAGTATTTTTGCTGCAGCTTCGTCGTGACAGGTCCCCGCTTACCGTCACCAATCAAACGATCATCTAACATGCGAATCGGCGTCACTTCTGCTGCGGTGCCAGTGAAAAACGCCTCATCAGCAATGTAAATTTCATCACGAGTGATGCGTTTCTCAACTAATTTATAACCGGACTCCTCAGCCAGATGAAGCAAGGTATTGCGAGTGATCCCATTTAAGCAAGAAGTTAACTCGGGTGTATAAACCACTCCGTCATGGACAACAAAAATATTTTCACCGGAACCTTCTGCCACATAGCCTTCAGGATCCAACAACAAAGCCTCATCGCAGCCGCAGGCAAGGGCTTCATTGAGCGCCAGCATTGAATTGATGTAGTGTCCATTGGCTTTGGCACGGGTCATTGAAATGTTAACGTGGTGCCGGGTGTAAGAACTGGTGCGTACTTTAATGCCTTTTTCCAAGGCATCATCACCAAGATAGGCTCCCCATTCCCAGGCCGCAATAGTCACGTGCACTTCTAAACCTTCGGCACGCAGACCCATACCCTCACTGCCATAGAACACCATAGGCCGGAGGTAGGCTGAGGTCAGGTTATTGTCCCTTACCGCTTGCAGTTGGGCCTGATTAATTTGTTCCGGTGTCCAGGGAATGACCATGTTCATTATGCGCGCCGAATCAAAGAGTCTGTCCGTATGTTCCTGCAATCGGAATATGCAGGGTCCGGAGTCAGTTTCATAGGCTCTTACACCCTCGAAGACGCCCATGCCATAATGCAGGGTATGAGTCAGTACATGCACCTTAGCATCACGCCAGGGAAGCATTTCTCCGTCAAACCAGATTAAACCATCGCGATCAGCCATGGACATGTCGTCAATTCCTCCGGGCTTTATAACTGTTTTGATCTAACTGTGATTACAGGTGAATAGCTGAATTGAATCACATTCTGTCAGGTTATCGTCCAAATGGTCCGTCCTGACAACATCAATCGGTAGTGAACAGGTGTTTTACTATCAACGTCCAACGTTGTTTAACGTCATTCGATAGTGCATTTTTTTTGTCGACCGGTGCATTATCACACATCAAAAAGACGCCGCCAGACTGCTTTTACCCGTTCCCGCTCCGCAACGAACTCACTGCCAGTCACTTTACCTGGCAGCTTTTGCAGGGCCAGCAAATGCCCCCTTGAACGGAAGATCCGGTAGATTTCACAAAGTTCTTTTGCATCTTCAGCAGCAATCAAGCTGCGGGCGGACAAAGATTCCAGTAGCCGGATGTTATCGCTCCATTCCACCACGGCGGGATGGGCTGATGCCCACCGCAAAGCGGCATATTGAACCATAAATTCAATGTCAACGATACCACCCGCATCCTGCTTGAGGTCAAATTCATTGGCTTTAGCGGCCCTATTGGGTCTGGCCGCCAGAGTCTCCTGCATTTTTTGGCGCATAGCCAGCACATCCTTACGCAAGATTTGTGGATCTCTGGGGGCAGTCAGAATCTGTTTACGTGTTGCCATAAAGCGCTGCTTGATAAGAGGACTGCCACAGATAAAACGTGCCCTGACCAAGGCCTGATGTTCCCAGGTCCACGCATTTTCCATTTGGTACTGATAGAAAGAATTCACCGAGGAAACCAGCAGGCCCGAGTTACCCGATGGCCGCAAACGCATATCCACCTCATAAATGTCACCGGACACTGTCTTCGCGGTCAGCAGGTGTATTATCTTTTGCCCGAGACGAGTAAAGAACACCTGATTGTCCAACGATTTCTCACCATTCGTTTCACCAATGGCCTGACAATCATGTAGAAAAACCAGATCCAGATCCGAGCCATAGCTAAGCTCGATGCCACCCAATTTGCCGTAGCCGACAATGCCGAAATCACGATCACACAGGCTGCCATCTTTATTCACCGGCACCCCATAACGCCCAACAAGAGCGGTCCAGGCTTGCTCAAATACCTGGTTCAGAATGGTTTCTGCAATGAATGTCAGATAATCACTGACTTTCATCAGTGGTAGTGTGCCTCTTAACTCGGAAGCGGCCACCCGCAACACATGCGCTTTTTTAAAATAACGCAGCGTCTCCATTTGGGTTTCAAGATCGTCTTCCGGCACTTGCAGCATTTGCTGTCTTAATTCATCTTGCAGAGTGGCCAAATCCGGCGGGGAATACAAACTGGAATGAAGCAACTCATCTAATAACATCGGCGTGGCTATAATTTGTTCTGCCACCCACCGGCTTGCAGCAAATAAAGTGATTAATTCTCGTAGGGCCTCTTCGTTTTCGTTGAGCATGGCAAGGTAGGCACTGCGCCTGGCGACCGATTCCACGAAGCCCAACAAACGTGAAAAAGTTTCTCCAGTGCCTCTCTGTTGTGCGAAATACTCCAACAATAAAGGCATGAATTGATCCAATCGTTCCCGCCCCTGTGCCTGCAATCGAATAATACGGGCGTCGCTTCTGAAGGCTTGCAGCTGCTGCAGCGCAGATTCAACTTCGGTGGACTCACAGCCCGGAAACAAAACCGCGAGTTGATCCCGGTCTATCTGACTCAACCATAACTGACGCCACAAGGGTTTCGACTCAGCTTCGGCTTTTTCCTCTGGTGTGTCGGAAATCAGATCGGCAAAGTGAGCGGACACCCGGGATCGATAATGGTTAAGCTGATCTTCACATGAATTCCAGTCTGCATATCCCGTTGCCAGTGCGATGCGTGACCGGGATAAATCATCATCAGGAATCAATTGAGTCTGCTTGTCTTGCAAGCCCTGAATGGCATGCTCAAGATTGCGTAAGAACAAATAGGCCTGCCTTAATTCACTTACGGCTGCAGCCGGCAACAATTGCTCACGCTGTAACACCGTTAATACTGCCAGCAACGAACGCTGTTGCAGGTCTGGCACCCGGCCTCCCCGCATTAACTGAAAAACCTGGGCAATAAACTCCACTTCCCTGATACCGCCATCACCTACTTTAATATTCTGCTGCATACCTTTGCGCCGCACATCTTTAACGATCATTTCTTTCATCACCCGGAGTGATTCAATCGCACCATAGTCAATGTACTTACGGTAAACAAAGGGGTGCAAACTGGCCAGGAGTTGCTGGCCTTGTTCTATATCACCTGCTACGGCAGCGGCTTTAATCAGCGCATAGCGCTCCCAATCCCGTCCCTGGTCAGCATAGTATTCTTCCATGGCAGCAAAACTGAGTGCCAACGCACCACTCTCACCATAGGGACGCAGGCGCATATCGACACGAAACACAAAGCCATCTGCAGTCACCGTATCGAGAGATTGAATTAATTTCTGACCAAGGCGTACGAAATAACTCTGATTGTCCAGAGAGCGTCTGCCACCAGCGGTGGCGCCGGATTGGTGATAGGCAAAAATCAAATCAATATCAGAAGATACATTCAACTCTTCAGCACCCAGTTTACCCATACCGAGGATCACCATACGCTGTTTATTACCTTCACTGTCCAAGGCGTAGCCGTATTGCCGGGACAAGGCTTGCTCGTGCCAATCCAAAGCCGCATCAATGCATACTTCAGCCAACCAGGACACCTCCCGGGCAGTAACTTCAAAAGACTCCTGCAAAACTAAATCCCGAAAAACGATGGCAAACATATGCTGACGACGAAATTCGCGAAGCACTTTCGCCAGTGCCTCACTGGAATGAACAGGCTTCAGCAATTCATTGAGATCATCTTGCAGGGTCGCTTTTGTCATGTGACCCGTGCGGGTAAAACGCTCGCTAAGCAGCCAGTCTGCCACCATATCCGGGTATCTGAGGATGATACCCGCCAAAAAGTCACTCACGGCCACTGCTTTCAGCACCTGCTCTGTATGGCTCAGAGAATGACTCAAGATAGCGGCTTTGGCTTCCACTAAAGGTGATATTTTTTCGGCAACCAGCGTTCGGGTCGCTGGCGGCATTAAGGCCAGAGAGGCCTCCAAGCCTGCAGGATCAAATTGAGTAGATTCCAAAACCAATCCTCATAATTGTATAGGGGAGCACCACCACCCGCTCAGCAACGATCAAGACTGAATAGAAATAGTTTTTTAGCGAGTTGGATATATGAGGTTAACGAGGATTGAGCAGGAAATCGAGAGGACAGATACCAACGATTCTTCGCCAGCGTCTGACGACGTTTTTGGTGGGACCCATTAGCGCTGATATTCCAGTTGTATAGCAGAGTGCCTTGCAGACGCAGTCCTTCAGGTAAATCAGGGCGATATTTTCTCACAAAAACATCAACACCGCCCACCCTCAGGACTATTAGCTATTCAGAGCAGTCAGCTATGTTTGGAGCGAATAATCGCCATCCCCAACACACCCAAATCCTTAGCATCAGTCAGCCATTGGCGGAGACCTGGAGATGATTCTCCGGAGAGCACTGCTGCGGACTGCAAATAGCCCTGCCAGCTTGCCATCAGTTGTTCTGCCGGAACTTTAACATTTAACCCAACCTCCCGCTCGACTTCCAACAAATGTGGTAGCTGTGATAACAGCTGTTGCAGCCCTATGACATCAACTTTGTCGCTGGAATCTATGGTCATTTGTTGCACTGAACGGCCAGCATGAGTGATCCAGTCAAAAAGGTCGGTCACCTGTTCAGCGCTCCTGACCCCGACGCCGCCAAGCTCATGCCCCCGTTTTGCCTTGCTATCCGACAACAGCCAACAAGGTATTTGGGCCACGATATTGGCTCCTACCGCCACTATATCAACGGTTTTACCCTGCTTGAGCTCGAGCTCGATTTCAGAAATAGCCTGTTCGGATTGCCCGCTGATAATAACACCACTATCCAAAGCCAGCTCGATCAAACTATCATTGTGCCGAATCTCCCATGTAAGCCTGGCAAAGTCAGTAGAAAATGCCGGCTCCAACAGGCTGACAAAAGGTGCTATTTCTTCAATTCCACTCAGCTTAGCCGTGTCCAAGGCATATGAATCCAGCTCTTGGTTTACTTCTAAACGCTGATGCAAACCAGCCTCTACCACGCCTTTTCCTTTGACGGTTTGCTCGAAACCTCCGTCTTTATCGCGTATTCGCACGGTCCAACCTTTATCTCTAAGGTCCTTGGCAGGGGTATCGAAGTAAGTGTTCTTCAGCTGCTTACGCTGTGAAGGTGAACCAAACAGTTCCGTCAGCGAGGTATCGGTAGCCGGCAAATGGCGAGGATCAAAGCCTAACTTGATTTCAATTTCCTGCATAAGACTCCTTTGCACTATCCAACAGGTCATAACACTATCCAACAGATCATAACACTATCCAACAGATGATAGTTTTTTAACTCCAAAAAAAACCGGCCTTAGCCGGTTTTTGAGTGCACAGATGTTCAGATCAAATCAGAAGTAGTATACACCACCGACAGCCACTTCAGATATTTCATTGTCGCTTCCGCCTGAGTCGTAGTCGCCCAGGTAACCTTCTACATAAACATACATATGATCAGACAGGTTATGCAGTGCTTGCAGAGAAATTACGGTAGTTTCCCCATCACCTTCGTCAGGCTCGGCATATTCATAAGACGCTGCAAAATTATTAGCACCAATAGAGTAGCTGGCTAACACACCATAGACCATCAAACCGGGTTCACCCGCTGCCGCTGAACGAGTACTGTATTCAGCGCGCAAACCCAAATCACCCAGGTTAAAGTCGGCACCCACACCATAGGTGTTTTCATTGGAATCTGTATCGCCCCCGTCGTTAGAATCCATAGCAACAGAGAGGGTTACCGCATCAGATTCATACATTAAGCCAACCTGATAAGGATACTTTGACCCTCCATCTCCTTCTTCCAATGCAACCGCCGTCAGTATTTTAACGCCTCCAAAGGATGGGCTGGTGTATTGTAATAAGTTACCTTCGCCAGTCTCATTAACATGATCAATACTCTGAGCAGCGTATTCATAGTAGTTGTTAATACCCTCAATCATTTCTTCAAATTGGGAATCGTCTGAACCGGCCCAGAATTGACCAAAGTCACCTTTAACACCGATATAAGCTTCATCAAGCGCATCAATACCAGAACTATCTTCTTTGTCATCAGCGCTTATACCTTCAAGTTCCAACTTGAAAAATCCAGTGACCCCTGGTGATAATTCGTGGTCGTGTTTGATGCCCAGAGTAGAACCGTTGTCTGCCAAACCACTAACGCTACTTCCAGCCTGATCGTCATCTGTATGCACCCAAACCAACTGGATGTTGCCATACACATCTGGCTTAGACTCCATCATGGCTGCTAACTCAGAAGCGGACTCCATTGCGAAAGTAGTGGTAGAAAGCATTGCTGAAGCAACTGCTGAAGCGATTAACGTCTTTTTCATTTCGTCTTCCTTCTTACTTTATGAGAATTCAACTTCTGTACGAAGATTGAACGATTTAGCCACTTGTTAATTGTTGCCTGACTACTGTGCTGATTTTGTCTCTTTATATTTGGCAACCATGTCATCTGTGTGACAACCATTTACTATCGAATAAGCGGTGCGTTTATTGAGCGCACATTTCAGATGAATCAGTTGCCACTTACCAACAATGTTTTATACTCCTTCATACCGGCTTCAGAGAATGCATAATTTCATTGAAAAAGCTCTAAAATTCAATAATTTGCAATCCATGAGCGGAGATTACCAAAAAGCCAAAATCATTTTATGTTTTCAAACAACAAGTTACAATCGATATTTAACACTGATTGTTAACATTATTATTTAATACAATGTTTTCGATTTTGCAAATTAAAAATCAAGTCACCCGGTAATTTTTAGCCCTGCACTGCTTTTTACCTGATGCTCATTTGCAACGCCCTACACTAACGCCCCCAACTAAAACCTCAAGCCCCAACATAAGCACCAATTCTGCCAACTTTACTAATCCTTGTTTTTTCAACATCTTGCAGAATCAGCAATCAATTATTGTAGTCAACTCACTGGCCAAGGCACTTGAGTTCGCACCAAAACCAAGCAGCGAAATGCGACTCCAATTACAATCTGTTCCCGGATGAACGGTGAACGAAGCCACTTATGCTGAAGCTCATTAAGAATCGGTAAGCATTATAATGAGAAAAACCGGGCTTTGTTGCTTTGGGCGTAGGGGTTTACCGAAGGTGTCAAACGGATCCTTGCGCCTGGTCAAGTTAATCGAAGTAAAGTCATTAAAACAGTCGTGTCAGACTGACAACATGAAGGTGGCTGGACCACGATTGGATAACTCGACCACCATATCAGCACCGAATATACCCGTTACTGTGGCAGGAATTTGTTTTCTGGCCCGGTCAACCAGATGGTGATAAAGGTGCTTTCCTGTGTCAGGCTCTGCGGCGCGACTGAAGCCGGGCCTTAAGCCCTTTTCCGTATCAGCGACCAAAGTAAACTGGGAGACGATGGCCAACCCACCTTCTACGTCTAATAAACTGAGGTTCATGCGACCGCCCGCCCCCTCGAAGATTCGGTAGCGGAGCACTTTATCCAGCAATCGGTCTGCCTCCGCCACTGTATCCTTGCGCTCCACACCCAGCAGCAGCACCAAACCGTTGCCTATCTCGCCTTGCATCTCATCATTAGCATATACTTTGGCTTGGGTAACACGCTGAATAAGTCCTTTCATAGCATAATTTTTCCCTGCCTTTGATGATCATCAACCATTTAGTTCGCCAACTCCGTCAAGGCGATCAGCGACCTGACTAATGATGCGTAACAGAGCATCCGTCATCGCGGGATCATAGGCGGTATGACCCGCATTTCGAACTATATACAGTTCACTACCCGGCCAGCGCTGGTGTAACTCAAAGCTTTGAGAAAGGGGAGAAACCGCATCGTAGCGACCATGAATAATGGCACCTTTAACCTGTCCGCCCTCAAAAGGTCCTACATCAACCAGTCCACCTTCAAAGCCCGGCAGCGAGTGAACGGTTTCATCATTAAACATGTCGAGAAAAAACAGCGAACCCATCTTGGTCAGCGTCAAGGCATTGCGGGGATTGGTGAAGTTTCCGACAATTTCACCGTGAACATGCAAGGAGCTTATTCTAGCTAACCAGTTAGCCCATGCTTTAGCCGTATGCGCTTGCAGGAGTTCATTGCTGCCGGCCATGGTTTCAGTCACTCGAGAGAGCAATGATTTGGCAGAGTTTACCTCCAAGGTTTGCAATAACTCAGCCCACTCATCAGGAAACAGATCTTTGGCACCACCGCCAAACAACCATTCCGCCGAAGCTTTGGACTCGCACCCATAGCCGCAACCCAGCAGATGTATGATTTGTTCTGGGTGAGCCATAGCGAACTCCACTGCCACCCTGGCCCCCCAGCCAAAACCCATTACCACGGCTCTATCGATATGCAAATGAGACAAAACAGCCGCTGTATCTGCAACTGCATCTGCCAGCATATTGGCGGGTATTTCTGCAGATGGAGTAGAGCGACCGCAGCCGCGCTGATCGAACTGTATAATCCGGTAGCGTTCGGCATCAAACAGGCGGCGGTAGTAACCTTCCGAACGACCACCCGGACCGTCGTGCAGCACCAGCACGGGATGACCATCAACCGACCCGGACTCCTCGATATAAAGTTCGCTGGAAGCGTCGACGGTAAGTCGGCTGCATTGATTAGGCTGAATTTCAGGATAGGGCGCTAACATAGGCTTTCCGCGGAAAATTAGTTGAGTTCTGAGACGTTTCAACAGCACTAGATAGTGCTCATCCAGAAACGCCGGTTTTTGATGGGCACTAACGCAGTACAAGGAAGTACTGGCAAAGTAAAATAGACATATTACTTTGCGACTCCGCAAAACGGCATGGAAGCCGTTTCAGTATGAAAACCAGATAATACAGATAAACCAGACTAAAGGTGTAGCGCACAGCCAAAATAGTTCAGCAACTCAATAAAAAAAACTGGCTTCAAGCCCGAAGCAAGGCAGAAATGGTCTTTTTCGGGAGCGACTAAGTCACATCTTTTTGCCGCTCAGCCCTTCGGCGATCACTCTCTTTCAACAAGCGTTTGCGCAACCTGATGTGCTGCGGAGTCACCTCGCAGAGTTCATCGTCTTCAATAAATTCAAGTGCTTGCTCCAGCGAGAATCGTATCGGCGGCGTCAGCAAAATATTCTCATCGGTGCCAGCGGCCCTTACATTAGTGAGTTGCTTGGCCTTTGTTGGATTGACCACCAAATCATTATCCCGATTATGGAGGCCGATAATCGCACCTTCGTATACTTCGATATTCGGATCCACAAACAAGCGGCCCCGCTCCTGCAAATTAAACAGCGCATAGGCCAACACTTTGCCGCTGGTCATGGAGACCAAAACACCATTGTTGCGGCGGGTATCCACACCTTCTTTTAACGGTCCAAAATGGTCAAATATATGGGTTAAGATACCGGAACCCGAGGTCATGGTAAGGAACTGGGAGCGAAATCCGATCAGACCCCGGGAGGGAATAATAAACTCAAGCCGGGTACGGCCTTTGCCGTCAGGAATCATGTTCACTAATTGGGCCCGGCGCAAGCCCATTTCTTCCATCACCGAGCCTTGGTGTTCATCCTCAATATCAATGACCACTTCTTCAAACGGCTCCATTTTGATGCCATTGACATCTTTAACGATAACCTCCGGCCTCGACACACCCAGCTCGTAACCCTCCCGGCGCATACTCTCTATGAGCACAGAAAGGTGCAATTCACCGCGTCCTGAGACCACAAACTTATCGGCAGTATCTCCTTGTTCAACCCGCAGCGCCACATTGTGCAACAACTCTTTGTCGAGCCTTTCCCTGATATTGCGACTGGTAACGAATTTCCCATCTTTACCCGCGAAAGGACTGTCATTGACTTGAAAGGTCATACTCACGGTGGGCTCATCCACCGACAGCGGTGGCAGGGCTTCCGGAGCATCAGGACTGCATAGGGTGTCGGATATATTTAAATTATCTAGGCCGGTGACACAAACAATATCCCCCGCTCCGGCGGTAGCGACTTCGATCCGTTCAAGGCCATCGTAGCCCATCACCTTGAGTACACGACCATTACGCTTCTTGCCCAGCCGATCAACGACGGTGACGGGCATATTGGTACTCAAGCGTCCACGGGTTAGTCGGCCCACACCAATAACTCCAACATAACTATTATAATCCAGGGCACTGATTTGCATCTGCAAAGGCCCGTCTGCATCCAGTTGAGGTGGCGGGACTTTATCTACAATCATATCAAACAAAGGTGTCATATCGTCTTGCATGGTATCCGCTTCAGTACCGGCAACACCATTAAGGGCAGAACTGTAAATGACTGGAAAATCCAACTGCTCATCAGTTGCCCCCAGACGATCGAACAAATCGAACACTTCGTTGACAGCAAAGTCGGGGCGGGCACCGGGACGATCCACCTTATTGACCACCACAATGGGGTGCAAACCCCGGTCAAAGGCTTTTTGAGTGACAAAGCGGGTCTGTGGCATTGGCCCATCAACGGCATCCACTAACAACAAGACGGAATCAACCATGGACAATACGCGCTCGACCTCACCACCAAAATCCGCGTGACCCGGCGTATCCACAATATTGATACGATAATCCTTCCACACAATGGCGGTATTCTTAGCCAGAATGGTGATGCCGCGTTCCCGCTCCTGGTCATTGGAATCCATAATCCGCTCCGCTCCCATATCCTTGCGCCCCAGGGTGCCGGACTGTTGTAGCAGGCGATCGACCAAAGTGGTTTTACCGTGGTCAACGTGGGCAATGATGGCAATGTTCCTCAATTTCTCTAACACAATACGGCTCTCTTTTTGGCTTGCTAGCTTACTTGCTAGTTAGGATTCACCGCTTGCGCAGCAATGGTATTCATCGGCTTCACTACAAAACGTAGTCGCTGCAAAACAGAAGTTCCGCAAAGTACAGTCTTTGCAGATAACCGCCGTTGCAAAACTACAGCCACTACAATCGTAATTGATGCAGCAGTAACTTAAATAGTGCTCATCCAGAAACGCCGGTTTTCCATGGGCACTAACGCAGCACAAGGAAGTACTGCCAAAATCTATCGCCTAAGCGATTGAATTTGCGTGCAAAGTAAAATCGACATTTTACTTTGCGACTCCGCAAAAACCGCATGGAAGCAGTTTCAGGATGAAAATTATATGGACAGTCCTGCCACACCCCGCTTGAAAAGGAGCGGCATTATAGCGGAGTAATACGCTAAAAACTCAAAAGGCTCAGCAAATAATCAGCACTGATAGCTCGCGCAGGTGTCAACCCTATTGACGTCACATTATTTTAAAAAGGAAACCCACGTGCAACAGGGATGAAACTTGAGCTGAGATCATTCTCCGCAAGACTGGCTCAAAAGCGCACACCGCACCTTTTCAGATCACATCAGACTAAAAACGCACCTTTATGGTGCTTTCTAAGATGGCGCTGAAGCCTGTATGCAGGCAACAGACCCAACCACCCCCCTAAAAACTACCCGTAAAGGTCTCTGACCAACCATTAGCAACCTATCTAAAAGTCGAAAAAAACCGGAAGCCTCTTGACTCCGGTCATGATATGCTTGCGCCGATTTACCCGCCGCGGGTATTACGCCGGCAGTGCACCAAACACCATATTTATTAAGGCTGTTTAATTTACAGACAGCCACCCAACGCAAGACGATGGCAACGGACTAAAAAGCGGCGGCCAGGTAATGATCAGCTATCTCATAACTATCACTTACTAACAATTACTATCAATCAACAACACTACGGAGTAACCGGAATGTCAGAGAAAACTCTGAGTCTAATTAATGAGCACGAAGTTAAATGGGTTGACTTGCGCTTTACAGATTCCAAGGGTAAAGAACAACACGTCACAATTCCGTCCAGTGAAGTAGAAGACGAATTTTTCGAAGACGGCAAAATGTTTGATGGCTCCTCCATTGCCGGGTGGAAAGGCATAAATGAGTCTGACATGATTTTGATGCCAGACGACGCTACTGCCTTGATCGACCCATTCACCGAAGAAGCTACGCTCAATATTAGCTGCAATATTATTGAACCTACAACGATGCAGGGTTACGAACGCGACCCTCGCTCCATCGCCACACGCGCAGAAGAATATTTGAAATCTACCGGCATTGCGGATTCAGCCCTGTTTGGCCCGGAACCCGAGTTTTTTGTGTTTGACAGTGTCAAATGGGACGTGGGTATGCGCGGCTCAATGTATGACGTGCATTCGGAAGAAGCCGCCTGGGTATCTGGGGAAGATTTCGACCGCAACAACGTGGGTCACCGGCCCGGCATCAAAGGCGGCTACTTCCCAGTACCGCCTGTGGATTCTCTGCATGATCTGCGTGGTGCAATGTGTGCCGCTATGGAGTCGATGGGCCTTACCATTGAAGTTCACCACCACGAAGTGGGTACAGCCGGACAGTGCGAGATTGGTGTAGGAGCCAACACGTTGACCCGCAAAGCCGATGAAGTGCAGATCCTGAAGTATTGTGTTCATAACGTTGCTCATGCCTATGGTAAGACTGCTACCTTTATGCCCAAACCAGTGGTCGGAGACAATGGTTCAGGTATGCATGTGCATCAGTCGCTCTCCAAAGACGGCAACAACATTTTCGCCGGAGACAGCTATGCCGGACTAAGTGAAACGGCACTTTACTACATTGGTGGTATTATTAAGCATGCCCGTGTCATTAACGCGTTTACCAATGCATCCACCAATTCGTACAAGCGTCTGGTGCCTGGTTTCGAAGCTCCCGTTATGCTGGCCTACTCTGCCCGCAATCGCTCCGCTTCAATCCGCATTCCTTTTGTTAACAGCCCCAAAGGGCGACGCATTGAAGTTCGTTTCCCCGATGCTTCAGCCAACCCTTATCTCGCCTTTTCTGCCATGCTGATGGCAGGTATCGATGGTATTCAGAACAAGATTCATCCAGGTGATGCATTAGATAAAGATTTGTATGACCTACCAGCAGAAGAAGCAGCCGATATTCCTACTGTCTGCAGTTCACTGGTGCAAGCCCTGGACTATTTGGAAGCAAACCACGACTTTTTGACCAAGGGAGATGTGTTTACTGAAGACATGATTCAGGGTTACATCGACCTCAAGCGGGCTGACGTCGAGCGTCTGGATATGACCACCCATCCCGTTGAATTTGATATGTATTATTCTGTATGAATAATCTGTCTGATGTTGCCACTACGACAGCAAGTACAATAGTAGCCAGATTGCATATCGGAATATAGATAGTTTTCATCCTGAAACGGCTTCCATGCCGTTTCGCGGAGTCGCAAAGCAGTATCTGCCCCACTCTGCTAAATCAGTGGGGTTTTTTTGCCTGATTGAGCGACACAGACTATGCTGATGGCAACATGAACAACGAACACAGCAACCAGCAAGCGAGGTCTGTTATGAATACTCCGGGTCGATGGTCCTTTGGCTTTATTCTGGTTTTAACCAGCACCCTTTCTGCAGCAGAGATTTACCGCTGGGTGGACGACCAGGGCAATGTTGAATTCAGTGATGAACCCCGCAAGGGAGCTGAAAAAGTTGAAGTGGGCCCAACCGCTACCATTACCTTGCCCAAACCGGCAGACCTCCCTGCTGCCAATACCGAAGCTGACGCCGGGCTTGAGCCATCTGCCAACTACGATCAGTTAAGCATTAACTTTCCAGCCAATAACAGCGCCTTCAATTCGGGCAATGGCGATGTCACCGTGACCATGACCGTGCTGCCGGAGTTGCGCCCGAATCATTCACTTCGTCTGACCATGGATGGCACTGACAGCATAACCACCAAGGCAAATTTTCACACCTTCCCCAATGTGGACCGGGGCACTCATCAACTACAGCTGGACATTGTTGACAACACCAGTGTGATCATGTCCGGCCCTTCGGTGACTTTCACCATTCACAGGCCATCGGTATTAAACCGGAACTAATCCCGCACGCACAGTGCACGAGCACTCCATGTATGAAGTACAAGTACAAGTACAAGTACAAGTATAAAAAAAAGAATACCGCCACCGCCGAGGTATGCTGCCCTAAAACAATTTTGGTCTATTTCAAGACCGAAGCAAAAACTGCGACGCCAATGGGTTTGGAGTTTTGCTCAACACATGGATTTCCAACGCATGGGCAATTCAGCTAATTGATAACAGCATGATCTTAACCAAACAAAATGCACTATTTTGGACCATCACACTGAGACAACTCATTCCTTGTTTCGTAAACATCGAATGAATGTCGCATAAAGTACTGTTCGATGCTTCAAAGAACCTGCGATGCACCTCCTGATCTTTCTGTGAGTACAATCCAGAAGCTGGCAACTGGCCTTCCCACCATTGCAAAAGTCAATACTTAGCTCGAGAAAACCTCTGCCATTTAGCTGGCAAGCTACTAATATTGTTAATAAATCACTATCACACTGATAGCAGACCACCCTCTAAGCGCCAGCGCCAGCGCACAAGATTTGTGGTTAGGCAGGAAGCGGCTCGTCCCGCCCCGTTTCTGTGCAAGCCGAGGGCTCGCTGACCTGGTATATAGCAATTGTGGTAGGAATATTGCTTCCACGTGCAGAGAGTGCAGGTTTTTATAGTACGGGATCAAGCAGTGCAGGGTCGCAAAGTACAGGCAAATAATATGTTTCCAACATTTATTCAAAAACAGTTGCTGGGCCACCTGACAACCGCTGTGCTGGTACTCAAGGAAGACCTTACTGTTGTCTACCTGAACTCGTCTGCCGAAATGTTGTTCGAAGTCAGCGGCCAGCGCCTTAAAGACAGTCATATTGAACAATTACTGCACGAAAGTAATGCCCCATTAACGGGCTTAGAAGAATGCATAAAAACAGGGCAATCATTTACCGAACGAGAAGTTGAGCTGTATACCCTGAAGGGCGACAGAATTAATGTTGATTACACCGTCAAACTGGTCCCAGACAAGAAAAACGTTTATTTGGTTATGGAAGTCAATGCCAGAGACCGCTTACAAAGGATCAGTCGGGAAGAAGGCTTGCTGGCTAAACAAGAATCCAGCCGCATGGTCATCCGTGGCTTAGCTCATGAAATTAAAAACCCATTGGGCGGCATTCGTGGTGCCGCTCAACTATTGGACAAAGTGCTGGAAGAAAGTGAGCGAGATTATACCCGCATTATTATTGAAGAGGCGGATCGTTTGCGTAACCTGGTTGATCGGATGCTGGGTCCCAGCCACTTTTTTCGACGAGACGCGGTGAATATCCACGAAATTCTGGAACGGGTGGTGAATCTCATCGAAGTAGAAAGTGGCGGCAGTATCGAATTAGTGCGGGACTATGACCCAAGTATTCCGGAAATCGTAGGCGATAAAGAGCAATTAATTCAAGCTCTTCTTAATGTATCCCGTAACGCATTACAAGCATTAATGACGTTACCGTCCACCCAAAACCCGGCGATTATTTTCAAGAGCAGGCCGCTTAGACAATTTACGATTGGGCAAACCCGCCATCGCCTCGTGGTTCAACTCAATGTCATTGATAACGGACCTGGAGTGGCACGGGAAATGCTCAATAGTATCTTCTACCCCATGGTCAGTGGCAGACCGGAAGGGTCCGGTCTTGGGCTTTCCATCACTCAAAGTATCATCAGCCAGCACCAGGGACTGGTAGAATGTGAGAGTGAACAAGGCAGGACTAATTTCATTATATTTATTCCGTTGGAACCAAAGCTATGAATGCACCCAATGTCTGGATTATCGATGATGATCGCTCGATTCGATGGGTTTTAGAGAAAGCGCTGGAGCAGGCAGAGCTAAACACCCAGTCTTTTGAAAATGGAGAGGGCATTATTGGACGCCTTGAGCGCGAGCAGCCCGATGCGATTCTCAGTGATATTCGTATGCCCGGTATCGATGGACTGACCCTGTTGGAGCAAATTCACAGCCGTTTCCCACATTTACCCGTGGTCATCATGACCGCACACTCGGACCTGGATAGCGCGGTATCCTCATATCAAAGCGGTGCGTTTGAATACCTGCCCAAGCCTTTTGATGTGGATGAAGCAGTGGCACTGGTAAAACGGGCAGTAGCCCATACCAAAGAACATCAGGCAGTCCATCAACTCACCGTCGAGGAAGGCCCGGAGGCGGATATCATTGGTGAAGCACCGGCGATGCAAGAGGTATTCAGGGCCATAGGCCGCCTCTCTCACAGCAATATCACGGTGCTTATTAATGGTGAATCCGGGACCGGTAAGGAACTGGTAGCCAGAGCCTTGCATTTACACAGTCCTCGCTCCGACGGTTCTTTTATTGCGCTGAATATGGCTGCTATACCCAAGGATTTGATTGAGTCAGAATTATTTGGCCACGAGAAAGGTTCGTTCACGGGAGCTGGAGGACAACGCCAGGGCCGCTTTGAACAGTCCAATGGCGGCACCCTGTTTCTCGATGAAATTGGTGACATGCCAGCAGATACCCAGACCCGGCTGTTGCGGGTGCTGGCTGATGGTGAGTTTTATCGTATCGGTGGTACCACGCCCATCAAAGTGGATGTGCGCATTATCGCAGCCACCCACCAGAACCTTGAAACTCTGGTTAATGAAGGACGCTTCCGGGAAGATTTGTTTCACCGGCTTAATGTGATTCGCATCCACCTCCCCAAACTGAGTGAACGACGCGAGGATATACCGCGACTTGCGGGACATTTCCTCAAGCTGGCCGCCGAAGAGTTGGGCGTAGAATCTAAACTTTTGAAACCGGAAACTGAAGAGTATATGACCACATTACCTTGGCCCGGCAATGTGCGGCAGCTGGAAAACTGCTGCCGATGGCTAACGGTAATGGCGAGCGGCCGGGAAATTCACGTCACCGATTTACCACCCGAACTGCAAACTCAGACTACCGTCAAAGGAGCTCAGCAAGACTGGCAAGATGCGTTACGTGAGTGGGCCGAGAAGGAACTGAAAAAAGGCCAGAATGGATTGCTGGATACGGCCGTACCCACCTTCGAACGTATCATGATTGAGAGCGCTTTGAAGCAGACTGCTGGCCGCAAGCGTGATGCCGCTGTATTACTGGGCTGGGGGCGTAATACTCTGACCCGCAAGATTAAAGAGCTGGACATGGCCAGCCACGGCAACGATGACGAAGAATAGAACAGCGGGCATGGCTGGATTCGGTATTATTACACCGTCTCTGGCCACAGCTTAGCTAATGGTTGAGGGCGCTCAATTAAGCCCCCCTGGGCGTAATCGGCACCGGCTTTTTTCAACTCTCTGAATGCTTCACGGGTTTCCACTCCGGGCATCAACACTTCACATTTTTTATAATGAGCCATTTCAATCATGGATCGCACCATGAGTTGGTCATTCTTATCCGTTGCCAAATCCCGCACGTAAGAGTCATCGACCTTAATCATGTCAACAGGTAATTCATTTAACAACTCATAGGATACTTGACCTGTGCCGTAGCAGGCCAGGCAAAAACCACAACCATACTCCTGCAACTCGCGAATAAATTCACTGACATCATAAATTCTCTCGATAGCTTCGGCTTGCGTAATTTCAAAGGTGAGCTTTTCCAGTGGATAGTTTTGACGAGAGATACTTTCAAAAATAAACTCTAACAGGGATTCGTCATTCAGAGAGTGGCCACTTAATTTTATGGATATGCCCCCGATTTTGTTCAGCCTGTCTCCTTTCTCTGCCATCCAATCCAGGATATAGCTAACTGTCCAACGATCCACATCCTGCATTGGTTTATTATCTTCGGAAGCATGCACGAAATCACTGACCGGTACGAGACGACCTCGTTGATCATAAATACTCAATAGAATCTCGTGATGTACCCCCGCTTTCGTCGCTTTCCGCAAGGGCATCACTTTTTGTGATTGCACGAGCATTCTGTCCCCATCTAAGCCCTTATCGAGATCAGCAATTTTTTGGGACAAAGCTTCCCGCTGATCAAGCTGTTGCTGAGTCAGGTTGTATGCTTGAGTTTTGCCAATGCCATTTTTTCTTGCCTGCCGGCAACTACCTTCAGCGGCCCTGAGCAATTCTCGAGTATCCAGACTAGCCGGACTGGTTTCGATATAGCCAACCGCGGCCAACACCTGGTAATCGGCCCCCTCCCAATTGAAGTGGTAGCTATCCAGCAGGCTGCGAATAACAGGCAACCAAGTAGATATGGATTCCGGTAAAGCAATCATATACTCGTCACTGGAATAACGACTGAGTAGAGCTTTGCCGGGTAATGTTGCTTTAAACTGCCCAGCGAGTTCCTTTAAGATTTTATCACCAGCATCGTTACCCGCTTCATCATTAATGGAATGAAATTGCTGCAGGCTCACCAATAGACAGGAAATGATCTCCTCATCGGCCATTTTTGACTGCTGCACCAACAGTTGACGCTCAAACTCTTTTCGCAGCATTAAACCAGTGAGTTCGTCGTGGGTACCCACATGACTGATCTGTTCGTACAGGTCTTTAACCATGTTATCCAGACTTTCGTCAACCACCGGCTTATCAACGTCAGGCTCGTTAACCGCAATGCCTTTTTGCAAGTAAGCCGCCAGTGTCAGCGCGTCCAGATCGATTACTTTCATGCCTTGGTGGTTAACAAAAACATAACGTGCAAAGTCTTTCGCCACCCACACCAAACGAATCAGTTCCGGTTCTTTCTCATCCCGGTCCAGCTTTAACCAATCCCCGACGTTTATTTTTTTGGCACGCTTGAGCCAGCGTTGCAGGCCACGCTCTCTGGCTTCTTTTAAAAGGCCAATATCGGGCTTGAGATCCGCTTCCGGAGAACTGGGGATTTCCGTGAGCTCCGGTGGTGCATCATCGGGCTTACGCACCAACAAGCCCTTAATCTCATCGCGCACAAAACCAGAGGGCAAATGGTTGGAGGAAATAGTAGATAACCCGTCCTGAATTATTTTCAACAACTCAGGCAAATTGAACTTAAAGTCCACCCCTGATCCAACCCGGATCAACACGTCAATGACATTCAGATAGTCTTGCCATGCCTGGCTGTCCGGCCCCTGACGAATATAAGTTAAACCGAGCAAATCCCGCCAACCACCACTTAACAAGGTAGCTACTGCCTTGGGCACTTTTCTGCCGGCCACGCGCTCATGAATGGCTTTTGCCACCTCCCGTTTAGATTCTTCAACCTTTTGTTGGCCTTCCGCCGCTGCCATCACCCGCTCCACATTGCGTCGGTAGAGTAGGTTCTGGCGTTCAACAATTTCGTCTACTTCCGCCAGCGCTTCATCAAAGACACCAGCATCTTGTTCATGTTCAGTCTGAATTCTACTAACCAGACCATTAATCCGTTTTACCTGGGAGGGGCTCATGCGGGCACCCTTTACACCCACCTGGGCTAATCGATCCATAAACTTGCGAGCGGGGTGACTGGCATCTTCAAAGAAATCAGGATTACGTAATAGCAGTCTCACCAAGGGTACTTCCATGCCCTTGATCTGCAGCTTGGAATCATCAGTTAACTTGCGGTTTTTTAATAAGCTGTCAAAAAAGCGGTCGACCACATCGAGGGTTTTGTCCTGCTCGGGGGTAAACGCTTTTGACTCCACTTGCTCCTGTTCAACCAGGCCCGCCAGACGCGACCGTAAGGTACCGTTTTCAATTTGCCCATTACCGACCTCGGGTTGGGTCTGCACTTGCAGCAAACTACCAAGAACCTCTTCGTTCTGATAAGCGGGCGCTTCACTCGAGCTGGGGAACACGGTCTCAGTGGCAGTGGACAAACCAGTATGCTGGCGCTGCTGTTGTAGCGAGGCCAACAAGTTATTGACAGTGGCAACACTTTCTTTAGCTGTGGCCAGATAATTACCCACATGAGCAAAAGGTGAGGTACTGGCCAGATCAGAAGCGGCTGTCGTCACCGCAGCGTCGGCAGGAGCCGAATAATAAGCGGCAGCGGATGGTTCTGAGGACACTGGCTGAGCCATATTGGCTGTGGCAGATAGGGGTGCTGCCGGAGGAGCATTAGGGACGGCTCTGAGTGGTCTGCCAGCAATAGCTGAAGGAGGCCTTTCGGCTCCCGGAGTTCTGGAAGATACTGGCGCGGACACCGACGCAGGCTCTGCTCCAAGCGCGCCTTCTGACCCATCAGAAGGGCTTAAGTCTTGCGTACTATCGGTCTCCGTGGATGTTTCGTCTAGTGTCTTTTGAACGGCTCCTTGAGCTCCTTGAACCTTAGTCAGGTTGAGATCGGGTAATACACCCTGCCGGATCATGAGTTGATTGAGCTCGGAGTACATGACCTCCAGTTGGTGCACAACCGTCTCTTCAAAGCATTTCAAACACAAACGCTCAGCAGACAGTGGCAGGTTGTATTGAATTAGCGCATCCCGGAGCGCATAGCAAACCAGAGCCGGGCTCACGGGCAGGTTATATCCTTTGGTGCTTTGAAACCCCAAGGCATCGAAGCGCAGCTTCAGTTTTAGTAATTCTTCACCACAAGCGGCCTCTGCCTTAGTCACCATGACTTTAAGGGTCAACCAATCTTCAAACTCATCTTTATCAATTAACGACAAGTCGGCATTGGGTGGCGCTTGTTCTTCTTCGCCGTCTCTGCCAAAACGCGGCACCAAGCCATCACTGAGGATATTGAAATAGCTGGACTTCAGTCCACGGCTCTGCTTAGCCAGTTCAAGGATAGCATCAGTCAGTTCGGCTTTTTGATTGTTGGTTGCAGCGTTATCGATGGCTTCTTCAAAGGCAGGACGCAAAGCAGCGATAAAGCTGTCAAACAAAGGTTCCACATGATTGATGACGGCACGTTCTATTTGCCGCATAAGCAATGAGGCTGTTTCAGGCTGCATGGCAGCGGCAGCGTCCGGCGACGATTCCGTGCCACACATGCGCAATAGCGACGTAATCGCAGCCGTATTGCTTTCAATGAACATACCACCAAAAGCACCCGGTGCGAATCGCTTAACGGCCACATTCATCCGGTAGGGTCGATGACCAAAGGAATCTTCAAAATTCAGACCAACCACATGCTCACAATTCAATCTCAATCTTTGCAAGCGTTCAGCAGTATCAGCCGGATAGGTGATATAGACACCTTCAGGACAGAAATCTGCAATTTCGCAGACCATGTCACGTTCGGCATTGAAATCCAGTGTAGCGGCCACCTTGATGGGACGGCGAACACTACTGCGACGATCACGACCAAGGGCAGTACCAGTATGGGGAGGCTCAGGCATTAGTTAAGACTATTCTCCGGGTCATAGGCAGCCATTTCCGGTTGTTGATATAGTTCATCAATCAGAAAGTCATTGGCTATTAATCAGTGCTTTACTCTTACTCTTCTTTACTCAATTTTTACTAAACTTAACTACCGGCTAAGGCTTCCATGAAAAAAGAAAGTGCGAGTTGGTAGAAGCGTATCTGCTTAAGTATAGTCTCTGTTTTCACAGTGATACCGATTGCCCTATGAAATTAGCTGCTTTTTGTAACGGCTTGCATGCCAGGTGGGTCATCCTCGGCTTGCTCATCCTTAGCCTGGTTACCACGGCCGCCTGCCAATCCACCCAATATCTCTGGCAGGCGGCGCTAGGGCAGTGGCACATTGTTGCCGCAAGCAAGCCCATCACCGAGCTGCTGCAAGATACCAGTACACCGGAACAACTGGTTTCCCGCCTCAGCTTTATAAAATCGGCCAGAGACTATGCAGAACGCAGGCTAGGACTTCCGGTGGGTGATGCTTATCATGACTACGCTGATTTAGAACGCCCCTTTGTGGTTTGGAATCTGGTAGTTGCACCAGAGCTATCATTTGATAATAAGACCTGGTGCTATCCAGTGGCTGGCTGCGTTACCTACCAAGGTTATTTTCAACAAGCCGACGCCCAGGCAGCCGCCCAACATTGGCAACAACATGGATTCGATACTCATGTGGGTGGAGTAACGGCCTATTCTACCTTGGGTTGGTTTGATGACCCGGTGCTGAACACGTTTATTCACTACGACCTGGTGTCGCTCGCCGCTTTATTATTTCACGAACTGGCCCACCGTCGACTCTATGTGGAAGACGATACTACCTTCAACGAAAGTTGGGCGACAGCGGTGGAACAAGAAGCGGTGGAGCAGTTCGTTGCCGACCGACTCAGTGCAACGAACAAGGTGAGAGACGATCATAGCGCACAGCAAGCGTCTCAACACATTCTGATAAAGCGTGATGAAGTAGCCCGTTATCAGAAGCGCTTCGCTGAACGCAAAGTGTTCGTCGAGTTGGTGGAAAACACCGTGAATCAACTTAAACAGGTTTATCTTGGAAATAGTGATGATGAGCACAAAAGAAAAACCAAGGCCGAGCTACTCAATCAATTGCGATCTCAGTACTTTCAAGCGGTTGACCAGCAACGCCTGTCGCTAGGGTACCGCAACTGGTTTGCAGATGGGTTAAACAATGCGAGGCTATCCACCGTGACCAGCTACCATCAGTGGGTGCCCGGACTGCGCTGGCAAATCCAACAGCTTCAGCATGAATGGAAAGTTTTTTACCAATGGTCTGAGGTACTCGCTGAACTTGACAAGGCAGACCGTGATCAGGCGCTACAGCAACTAAATCGCCAGGCCAAATTACTGCAAACTAAGAACTGACAGCCAACAACCACGCTGGCCAGATGCATCGGTTGAGTGGCTATGGCCTTCAATACGTACACTTAGACTGTCACTAACAAATGCTTTAGAAACACTTTAGAATTGCGCTGAATGTTGTACATGGCCTGCTTACGCACAGGCAAGGTACCTGCATCAGCTTCGGTAAAGCCTCGCTCAATAAACCAATGAGCAGTGCTGGTGGTCAGCACAAAAAGAGAATCTAAACCAAGCTCCAGTGCTCGCTTTTCAGCGTTGGCCAGTAAACGCTCTCCACGACCCTGCCTGCCGTAACTGGGATGCACAGCAACACAGGCCAGTTCGGCGGTTTTCTCATCGGGAAATGGATACAATGCGGCGCAAGCCAGAATAGCACCATCACGGGCATCTACAATAAAGTTACCGATTTCCTGTTCCAGCAATTCCCGCGAACGCCGCACCAACAAGCCTTTATCTTCTAGTGGCTGGATCAAAGCAAAAATACCCGCCACGTCATCAATGGTGGCAGCCCGAATCTGATCATAGCCCCCTTCGGTCACCAGGGTTCCAGTACCATCCCGGGTAAACAATTCTTGCAATAAGGCCCCATCGTTACGGTAACTGATCAGATGCGCTCGTTGTACGCCATCGTTCAACGCCCGACAAACAGAAAACAACCGACGCTTTAATTCCGAATCCTCTGGGATTATTTGGCACAAGCGGGCCACTTCCTGCAACGAGACCTGTCTTAGTAACTGTCCAGCTTCATTCAGGATACCTCTTTCAGTGCCAAACAAAATCAGTTTGTCGGCCTGCAAGGCTGCAGCAGTCGCCGCGGCCACATCTTCGCTGGCCAAATTAAATATCTCACCGGTGGGCGAATAGCCGAGACTGGGCACCAACACAATTTGCCCTAAATCCAACAATGCACTAATTGCGTCGGCACGCACTTTGCGCACCAATCCGGTATGGCACAGATCTATACCGTGTACCACGCCCACTGGTCGTGCCACCACAAAATTCCCGCTAACCACGCGCAAGGCAGCTCCGTGCATGGGCGAGTTCACCAGCCCCATAGACAAAGCGGCTTCCAGTTCCGCCCGAATAGCACCCACCGCCTCGGTCACACAGCGAAGTGTATCTGCATCAGTAACTCGCAGGTCATGGTGCGTCTTTGCAGTTAGTCCTGCCTGCTGCAATTGTTGCTCAATCTGAGGCCTCGAGCCAAAACAGACCACGAGGCGCAGACCCAAACTATTTAGTAGTGAGATGTCCTGAATAATAGTCTTGCTGTGCTCATTAAGTAGCACCTCGCCCGGCAACAGAATGACCACGGTACGACCACGATGGGCATGAATATAAGGGGCGGAATGGCGAAACCAATACACCTGATGTTGGGGATACTGGCGCGGGTTCATAAATACTCTCGCCGACATTTCATGTTTTAATTGGGCTCCTGTCTGAAAAGTTAAAACACTGTCAACTAGATGCAAAGGTGGGTAACCAGCTCCCGCATAATGTCCTGCATTGGCTTGACCCGATCCATGGCTAAATATTCGTCGGGCTGATGGGCTTGATCAATATTGCCCGGGCCCAGCACCACGGTCTCTGCACCCAGTGCCTTAAAAAAAGGGGCTTCTGTGGCAAAAGCGACGCTGCCACTAGACCTGCCGCTGGCTATCTCACACATTTTCACCCATTCACTATTAATGTCTTGCTCAAAACTGCTGACACCATCAAACAATGTCTGCAAACCGATACTCACATCATGGGCTACTGCGATGGGCTGTAAACAGCTGCGGATGGCGGCCCGGGTTTCTTCAATCTGCATACCCGGCATCAGCCGTACATCGAACTGTAGTTGGCATTGTCTGCAAATCCGGTTTGGGTTATCGCCGCCATGGATACAGCCAAGATTAAGCGTGGGCGTGGGCACAGAGAAACCGGGATTGTGGTATTTCCCATACCAATCAACACGCAATGAGCGCAGTGCTAGTATAACATCCGTCATGGCTTCTAAGGCACTGCGGCCGAGCGAGGGCTGCGACGAATGCCCGGAACGACCCTCCACTACAATTTCTTCCATCATAATGCCTTTGTGCTGATGCACGGGCTGCAAACCCGTCGGTTCGCCAATCAAGACATAGTCACCCAGGCGATCTCCCCGCTGTTGCAGCAGTCTGGCACCCGTCATCGCACTTTCTTCATCTGCCGTTGCCAATAAGGTCAGTGGTTTTTGCAAGTGCTCTTGCGCTTCTTCGATCACCTGTAAAGCCAATGGAAAAAAGCCTTTCATGTCACAAATACCAAGTCCATACCAACACTGACTGGCTTCCCGCAAACTGAAGGGGTCACTGCTCCATGCCCGCTCATCAAAGGGAACGGTATCGGAATGTCCTGCTAATACTAAGCCACCTTTGCCAGGGCCGGTCGTAGCCAGCAGATTCCATTTATCGGTAGCCGCATCCACTACCATTAGCTCCACTCGCATGCCAATGCGTTCACACCAGTCGGCCAAACGCTCGATCACTGCGCGGTTCGACTGGTCTAAACCGGCCACGGTACTGCTGACGGAAGGCCGGGAGATCAGGTCATTGAGCATCACACTCAGTGGGGGTAGAGAACTCAAGCAAGACTCCTCAAAAATCAGATAACTTTGAAAAAAACCCTATTTGCCGACCCTGCAGGCGAGACAAGGCGGCAAAGTCAGAGTCAAAATTGGCTTTGCAATAAGGGTGTCAGCAAGAATATACGCGAAGCAAGGGTGGACCAGAAGCCAAATTCAGTTCTTTTCAGCATCTGCAGCAGGAAGATCATTAATCGTAGGGTTGACTATTTGAGGGGCGGGCTCGATTTCGATGATCTCGAAATACTCTCCTTCCGCCAGCGGTGTATCCATATCAACGCCGTCTTCGTAGATAATCGTAGTGTTTTCCGTATTAATATTGTCTAACACCTCAGAGAGCTGTTGTCGCACCGGTTCCCCCGCTGGCGCCGCCGGAGCAGACGGTTTTTTCACTGCCTCCGGTGGAGCCGGTGGACGCAGGGAGGCCAGATTGGCATTGCTCAATACCCAGAGTTGGCGGACGTCAAAGCGATCATAGTGAAGTAACAGACTGCCGCTACGCTGAGGGACATCAATGTCAATACGGTTGTATTCAACTGCCTTTAGGACCCCTTCGATGTCTTTACCATTGCGCAGTTGCAGTTTGACTTTGCTATTGATAAAACGATCAATACTATCCAGTCCCACCTGTTGAAAACTAGCTGGCCGCTCTCGCTTCTTCGGTTTTTCGGGAGGACGTTCGGGCTCAGGTGGCGGAAACAAATAGCGTGTTAATTGCCCGGCATCGACTAAAAACTCAGCCCCTGGAATAAGCACCCGGTTGACCTTGACCATCGGGTTGAGCTGACTGGCAATCTCATTTGCTGACAGTGAAGGCAAAGCGGAAAGGTCTACCGGTTGAGCGGGCTCGAAATACACCTCAAAGATACCGTCTCCCTCTAAAAAAGTAGCGTAAGCATCCAGCAACGGTTGGCTGATGCTAACACCCGCTTTGGCAAAGATATTCCTGGTTTTCACCACGCTGGCATCAACAAACTCCTGTTGATTGTAATTCCCTTGCTTACCGCATAACAGGGTAACCCGCCTGATAAAAGATTTGTCGTCGAAGGCTATTACCAGGTCATTGAGTTTAGGTGGAATCACATCCTCTGGCGGCGGCCACTGCCAACCATGAGCCAGCTTTAACTCAATTTGAATGGATTTCATACCGAGGTCTTCTAACTCCAGTTCGGCATCAGTGCGCAATAACTGGGTCCGGGCATCGTAGTTCCAGGCCAGGCGGAAATCGTGGGGAATATGGTCATACCCCATGCTTTGCAATTCGCTCAATCCAATTAATTCGGTGCGGCCACAAGCTAATCCAAACAACTTTTTTTGCTGGTCGGTCGCAGGAAGGTAGACTCCCCAACCCTCTGACAAAGGCAACAAGACGTCCTGCCACTCAAGCTCCAACTGGGTAGGCAAGTTAAAGTGTTGGGATTGCTCGAACAGTGGGAAGCTGTTGATAATGTCCAGCACCGAATCAAAGCGAATCACTACTTTTTCTGCGTACAAGGGCTTACGGATTTGGTAGGGAGTCACCTCAACATCGTGGATAGTGACTTCGCCGGTCAGCGATGTCCCAATCCAACCATAGCGAAGCGCCAGATGAGACTCAGTGACACTCTTCACTTTGAGCATTAAACGGCTGACCTGATACCATGCCACGCCCTTAAAGCTGCCATAGGCAATCGTGGTGAGAATGAGGCCCCAAATCAACAGACCTTTCATAACGGTCGCTTCCTTGTATATGGGTGCGGTCTCAGCAACAGAGCTAGTTGCAGCCCCAATATCAGTTGCATAGCAGACAAGCACAAAACAGCAGTACAAAAATACCTATCAGCATTAACTGGCATACCCAATTGTCCAGATTCAACAGCATTGCCCGAGCATACGGCAGAACCAGAGTCATCGATTACAAAGGTCTTTATGGAGTTACCCACCTCCCGCTGCCTTGCGAGTGATTAAGGTACCCACACCTTCATCGGTAAAAATCTCCAGCAACGTTGAGTGAGGAACCCGGCCATCAATAATATGCGCACTATTAACACCTTGCTTCACTGCGGATAAAGCACAGTCAATCTTTGGTAGCATACCGCTGTGTATGGTGCCATCAGCGATAAGCGCATCCACTTGTGGTGTGCTCAAGCCAGTTAATACCTTACCATTCTTGTCCAATAGACCGGCGATGTTGGTCAGCAGGATCAGTTTTTCAGCTTGCAGCACCTCAGCAACCTTTCCCGCTACCAAATCCGCATTAATATTGTAAGAAGCGCCATCGGCACCTACCCCGATAGGGGCAATGACAGGGATACAATCACTGTCAGTCAGCATGGTAATGATATCGGTACGGATTTTTGCCACTTCTCCGACATGACCAATATCGATGATTTCCGGCTTTTGCAGGTCCGGAGTAGCCCGTGTGACCTCCAGTTTTCTGGCCTGGATAAAATTTGCATCCTTGCCCGTTAAGCCGATGGCTTTGCCGCCATTGCGATTAATCAGGGCAACAATATCCTTATTCACCAATCCACCCAAAACCATTTGCACTACATCCATGGTTTCACTGTCGGTCACTCGCAAACCGTTAACGAATTCGCTTTTAATATTCAGGCGCTGCAGTAGTTCCCCAATCTGAGGTCCGCCCCCATGCACCACAATAGGGTTGATGCCGACCAGTTTCATCAGCACGATATCCCGGGCAAAACTATTCTTCAGGGTATCGTCAGTCATGGCATTACCACCATACTTGATGACAAAAGTTTTGCCGGAAAAGCGTTGGATGTATGGCAAAGCCTTACTTAAAACGGTCGCGACCTGAACGGCGTTTTCCCGGTCCAGCATGGTTATTGATTCTCCAGATCTATTAGCAGGCGGATGATTTCCTGTCTGCCGGGGTTTAGTTCGTGAGCACTCTGTTGGGGACGCAATTGCCCAAAATTTGCCTGCAAGAGGCTAGAAAGGTAGTTCAAGCTGAGTATTCAGAGCTAGCAGTTGGGTACGGAAAATTTCCTGAATCCGCTGCAATCCCTCTTCTGTCTCGGCCTCAAATCTCAACACTAAATTGGGAGAAGTATTAGAGGCCCGGCATAAGCCCCAGCCATCAGTATAGTCTACCCGCAGACCGTCGATAGTAGATACCGTCGCATCATCCCATTGGCCATGTTGTTCGAGTTGTTCCATGATGGCGAATTTGTCCTCTTCACTCACCATTATGTGCAATTCAGGAGTACTGACATCGTTGGGAAATTCGTTAAATACAGTTTGTGCGTCCCGGTCATCAATGCCCAGAATTTCCAGTAGTCGCGCGGCACTGTAAAGTCCGTCGTCAAAACCAGACCAACGCTCTTTGAAGAATATATGGCCCGTCATTTCACCACCAAGGAGTGCGCCGGTCTCTCTCATCTTGGCTTTCATCATGGAATGACCCGAACGCCACATCACCGGGCGGCCCCCAAAACCTGAAATCAGGCCATTCAAACGACGGCTGGATTTGACGTCAAATATCACATCGGCGCCGGGATTACGGGACACCACATCTTTAGCGAACAACATCAGTAAGCGGTCCGGCCAGATAATCTCTCCGGTGTTCGATATCACTCCGATACGATCTCCATCGCCATCCAATGCAATGCCGATATCCGCTTCGGTTTCTTTAACTTTGGCAATTAAGTCCTGCAAGTTCTCTGGCTGGCTGGGGTCTGGATGGTGATTGGGAAAACGGCTATCCAGCTCACAATGCAGTGGAACCACTTCGCACCCCAGCTCGGTCAACAACAGAGGCGCCAGTTCGCCGGCCACCCCGTTACCTGCATCAACAACCACTTTTAATGGAGAAGCCACGGCAATATCGCTGACGATCCTTTCGATATAGTCGTCATTCACATGAGCACTGCTTAGTTCTCCCTTGCTGGCTACATAGTTTTTTCCACGTATCCTGGCCAAAAGCTGGCTAGTATCTTCTTGCACCAGGGTAATCCCGCTGATAACCATCTTTAAGCCATTGTATTCAGGCGCATTATGACTACCTGTGATCATGGCGCCCCCATCCAGGCCGAGATGTTCAATGGCAAAATACAGCACCGGGGTAGGCACTACGCCAATGTCAACCACCTTCATACCCGTAGACACCAGCCCCTGAATCAGGTTTTGCGCTAACTCAGGGCTGGAATCACGGCCATCCATACCCACACCAATGGATAATGCTCCCCGCTCCTGGGCTTCAGACCCCAGTGCTTTACCAATTTCCCGCATAACAGGTCCAGTGAGTGTTTCGCCGTATACACCACGAATATCATAAGCCCGGAAAATTTCGTCAACGACGTCCACACCATCTTCGCCAAGTTCATCGTCTATACCGAGGAGATCGTCTTCCTCAAGCATATCGATGTCCAGACTGTCGCCTTGGAACAAGGGTTCAGTCAGTAGATCGTCGCTATCGGTTGGCTCACTAGAGGCGGTATCGTGATCAGTGGTGGCTGTTTCCTGCGGGTTGGCCGAGCCTGATCTGATCGGTTTGTATTTCTGTTTCTGCGCTGCCGAACCAATGCCACCGGCCCGTCTTGCCTCATGCAATATTTGACTGATCCTGACTACCATCGATTGCAGCAGGTTTAACTGAATCTTAGGCTTTGTTTGTGATTCACCCTGCAAAGCAGCTTGGGTATACATGGAAACCAAGCGTATGTCCCGCTCGGCCTTGCGTAAAAACAACATAAAAACCAGCGCTACCAGAGCGGCCGCCAGTAATCCACCGGCAGCAGCAACGGCAATGACAAATGACATGTTCACGGCGGTTTGAAAGCGGGCTTCCGGTGCAAACGCCACTGTCCATTGAGGTAAGCGGGTTTGTGCCGTCAGCTTAAAGTCTGCTGCTCTACCCTGTACGATAACCGGTTGACGCTCGTCTCCTACACGTTGCAATAATTGGATATCGCCCGCTGGCATCACCGACCAGTCCGGCTGCAAAATGGCAGCATCAAACATCACTAGTAAGGTACCCAAGACTTTTTTGTCAGCATCCAACTTGGGCGCCGCCACTTGAACATACCATTTGCCCTCGACCGCGAAAGCCTCGAGGCCGGGCTGGCGGCTATCTTCAACCGAGCGGATCAAGTCCAAACTGGCAAAGCTGACAGGAAGAGGAGCTTTTTTGTCTCTCGACGCCCTGCCCTTTGGGGCAACTAAAGCCCGTACCGAAGCCGGCATAGCCTGGAGCACCAGTTTTGCTTGCAATTCCCGCCCCGGAGTTGAGCCGGTAAAGGATTGCCCGGGGATGCCCTCTACATAATGGGCCACCCGATTCTGAAGCCCTGTTAGCTTTTCACTAAAAACTGAATTCAAAGCCTGCAACTGAGAAGACACCACCTCATCGCGCAATTGTTGTTTATAGGGAACGGTTAGAAAGGTTTGGTAGATGTAGAGGGTCGCTGCAACAATCGCTGCAGCGAGAAAGGCAATGAGGACCAGATAGAAGTAGGGGGATTGCAGCTTCACTTCCGGCTTTTTTTTCTTCTTTTTGCCGGTGGACTTCTTTTCGCTGCCAATATCCGGGTCCGGTAATTTCTTTTTACCAAATTTCATATCGTGTGATTAATCTCTTGCTGCCAATCAGGTCGTGCGCAAATGTCCGCCTTGTCTACTTACGGCAAGTAAAGCTGAATTGAGAAGGAAACCAACTTAAACCAGTGATGAAATCTCAAAAACAAAAATTCGAGTCAGACTATAATCAACCTTCCCGGTCAACCAATCCCCATGCCAACTATTAAAGTGTAGTCATTGAATTTTTGTTCGTACTAATTTTTGGCCATGTTAATGGGACCAAATAGCATGATTGACCACCTGCCTGAACCAACCACTATAGTATTCTGTACCAGAAGAAGACATTCGATAAAACACGGATAACAAAGACTTAGATTTGCTCAAAGACCCTGATCAATCAATCCTATCGCGGTGAATTCAGTGGAAGCCTGTTGAGCCAAAGCCATCTGCACCACGGCTTGTTTGCTGGAATTCTTCAACCTGCTCAAAATCAACCTGAACTACGGGCACGACTACGAGTTGCGCAATACGCTCCCCTACTCCGATAGTGAATACCTCTTTACCACGATTCCAACAGGAAACCATCACTTCACCTTGATAATCCGAGTCAATCAAACCAACCAGATTTCCTAATACGATGCCATATTTATGGCCGAGGCCTGAGCGCGGAAGCAACATGGCAGCCAGTCCCACCGATGCTAAATGAATAGCAATACCAGTAGGAATTAAAGCGGTTTCTCCGGGATGCAATACTAAAGGTTCGCGCAAACAAGCTCGCAAATCCAGCCCGGCAGACCCTTGAGTAGCATACTGAGGCAGAGGAATTTCATGACCAATACGACGATCTAGTATTTTGACCTGTAGCTTTTTCATGGCTGGATTCATAGTGGGAAACTCTTGTTTGGCAGATCTTGTTTGCAAGCGCTTGCTTAAAAAACTCTTGTTTAAACGCTTTTCACTGCAACCTTGTATTTTCGATTACTTGCATTCAACTGTTGCGATCAAAATAGTCAGAACAGGAGCGGGCAATTTGCTCAATTAAGCGCTCTGCCAATTCAGCCTTAGGCATTTTCTCTATCACATCGGTAGTGGAATCAGTTATCACAGTGACCGCATTCTCATCGCTGTTGAATCCAATATCGGCCCTTGATACATCATTAGCTATCATCATGTGTACCTTCTTACGCTTCATCTTCTCCCGGGCGTGCTCACTGACCCGTTGGGTTTCGGCAGCAAAACCAACGCAAAATGGTGCTTTTTCAAGGCCAGCGACGGTGGCCAAAATGTCTGGATTCCGAACTAACTGAATACTCATTGCGGCATCGGTCTTCTTTATTTTTTCCGAAGCCACCTCGCTAACTCGGTAGTCGGCTACGGCGGCAGCGGCGATAAACAGGTGAGCACCCCCGCTAACGGCTTGCAAACTAGCGTTGAACATATCTTGAGTAGACTCAACGGGAATGATGGTGACATTGTCTAAAGAAGAGGATAAATCAGCGGACACAGGCCCTGAAATCAACACCACCTCCGCTCCCGCCTGCCGGGCACAGCGAGCCAGTGCATAGCCCATTTTACCTGAGCTATCGTTGCTGATATATCTGACTGGATCGATCCGCTCCCGGGTCGGCCCGGCGGTAAGCACCACTTTCTTGCCGCTCAGCCATTGTTCTTTTTGAAAAAAATCCGCCACATGATCGAAGATCTGCTGGGGCTCAAGCATCCGTCCAGGACCATGGTCTCCGCAGGCCTGGTCACCGAATCCAGGCCCCCAAATGAGGGTATCGGGACGATCGCTCACGATCCGGCTCACATTTCTTTGTGTAAGCGGGTTTTCCCACATTACCTGATTCATTGCTGGCACCAACGCTAACGGCGCTTGCGTGGCCAGCACCACGGTGGTCAGCAAGTCGTCAGCCATACCCATGCATAAGCGGGCTATGGCATCAGCAGACGCCGGTGCCACGACAATCATCTCTGCCCAACGACCCAATTCAATATGTCCCATTCCCATTTCTGCCGCTGGGTCCAACAGGCTGTCGCGCACGGCCTTTCCCGTCAGTGCCTGGTAGGTCAGTGGCTGCACAAAGGCTTTAGCAGCCGCCGTCATCACTACCTGAACCTCAGCACCCGCTTTTACCAACAAGCGTACCAGTTCTCCTGCCTTGTAGGCAGCGATGCCTCCGGTTACTGCTACTATCACCCTTTTACCGCCCAACAAACCAGACATCACCTTTCCTGCTAACTATAAAAATTTCAGTGTTCCCGACAGCAATACAAACTCTCTGTAAAGGCCAGGGAAAACCCGCTTATTGGCCAAAAAGCTACCGACTGACAAAATTTACCCAGAGATGCTAACATATTGCTTGCCGATACAGCATTGGCCAAAAGCGCCTGCAGCAATGCAGACCCTGTCAGTTAAACACTGCAGTAAACATGCAATAAACAAAAGGACTCGAATAAAGGTAAAGAATACAACGATAGCAGGCAAATCGATCGAACTGTCTGTACATCTGCAATCCGCTCGCTGCAACACCAGCAAGTCACCCAATTAAAAGGATTTTCAAATGCCCATAACGGACTGGCCAGAAGGTGATCGGCCACGGGAAAAGCTGCTAAGGCTTGGCCCTCAGAATCTCACTGACACAGAACTACTCGCTATTTTTTACCGAACCGGCGTCAAAGGCAAGACGGCTGTTGACCTTGCCAGAGAGACGCTCCGGCATTTTGGCAGCTTGCGCATGCTGCAAAGTGCAAACCTCGAGGACTTTTGCCGGGTCCCAGGATTGGGTAAGGCCAAATTCGTTCAACTCCAAGCGGCGGCTGAATTATCAAAACGCTGCTTTTTGGAGCAAATACCCGCAGGGGGAGCACTCACCAGTACTCATGCCACCCGACAATACTTGTTAAGCCGGATGAGGGATTATCCGAACGAAGTCTTCAGTGCCCTGTACCTCGACAATCAACACCGGATAATATCCATCGAAGAGCTTTTTAAGGGATCCATTAGTAGCGCCAATGTGTATCCACGAGAAGTGGTCAGACAAGTGATTAAGCATAATGCTGCAGCCGTTATTTTTGCCCACAACCACCCCTCGGGCGTACCCGAACCCAGCCAGAGCGACCGGGACATCACCGAAACACTCATTAAAGCCTTGCGCCTGTTGGATGTGCGCGTATTGGATCACTTTATAATCGGTGACAAAGAGGTGGTATCCATGGCCGAGAGAGGACTAATGTAAAGGGGTCGGCTTGGTTATCAATGGCAACAAAAACTAATATAACCTTGCCCACGTAGCTTTTGCTTACCAAGCATTTTTCTGTTATAAAGCACGGCTAAATTTGAACAGGTTCGCCATGGTTGACATTCAACACCTAGATGAGCCTACCCATGCATTTATTAGATTGAGCGCTGGTAAAATGGCGTTTGTCTACCATCCTTCATCTTTATTAAGAGTTAAGAGGCAACAACCATGCCGAGAATTTGTCAGGTAACGGGCAAGCGCCCAATGACCGGGAACAATGTTTCCCATGCAAACAATAAAACCAAGCGACGGTTTCTTCCCAACCTGCAACGGCATCGGTTTTGGGTAGAAAGCGAAAAGCGCTTCGTTAAGCTCAATATATCCGCAAAAGGCATGCGCATTATCGATAAAAAAGGCATCGATCAAGTGTTGTCAGATATCCGCGCCAACGGCATCAAGGTTTAAGGAAATATCCCATGAGAGAGAAAATCAGATTAGTATCGTCGGCTGGAACCGGTCATTTTTACACTACCACGAAAAACAAGCGGAATATGCCGGAAAAAATGGAAATCAAAAAATTCGATCCGGTCGCTCGTAAGCACGTGAATTACAAAGAAGCCAAGATAAAATAAGCGCTGGCTCGTTTACGAGCAACCGCCTGATTTCAAAAGCCCGGTCAAACCGGGCTTTTTTGTTGCAGACAGAACTTGATCTAATCTGTGCTGCAGCAACCCTAACGGCAAACGCTATGCCTTCAGTCGCCTTCTCACCAAAAATTAGACGCCCTGTAACGACCAAATTAAGAACTAACCGCAATGATCGGTGATTTTTATTGGTGATACCCCGCCGGCATGGCTATCTCCACTGAGATCGGAAGATGATCGGAAACCGGAAAGCAAACCACACCTGCATTCCGGATCTGCAGACCAGGACTAACCAAAATATGATCGAGCGCTCTTGCAGGCTTCCAACTGGGGAAAGTATGAGTGACGCCCGGTAGAGGCAGCAAATCCGAATGCTTTAATGGGGTTCGGGTTAGCAATTGCTCCGACGGATTATTGAGATCCCCCATCAAGACAACGTGCCGGTAAGGCCGGATCAGCTCATAAACCCGCTCCAACTGTTGACACTGGGCTCTGAAGCTAAGCGCCAAGTGCATCATTACCAATACCAGAGGGTCGTCCTGGCGACCAAATTTAGCAATGATAGCACCTCTACCGGGCAACAATCCCGGCAGTTTGTGCTGACTCACCTGGCGGGGCTGGAGGCGACTTAAAAAACCATTGCTGTTTTGAGCAAAAGGCCCTAGATTGCGGTTAAGCTGTTGATACCAATAGGGGTGACCACTTTTCTCAGCGAGATATTTGACCTGATTGATATAAGCACTACGCATACTACCGCCGTCGCACTCTTGCAAAGCAACCACATCGTACTGGCTTAGCAGTTTAGCTATCCTGTCAAGATTTCTGGATCGGGACTCGAATGGCAACACATGCTGCCAACTACGGGTTAAATAATGTCGGTAGGACTCGGTTGAAATACCCACTTGAATATTAAAACTAAGCAGTCGCAAGGGTCTGACCAGTGCTGTCGCTTCTGACTCTCCCTGTTGTGGCGGAAAATTCGAAGAATCGACGGTTATGAACGATGACTTCCTAGCCATGCTGCTTCGACCTGCGAATCGAACTACTATGATGTAAAGTCAAACTTTCATCCACTCAACTCATACCACCAGTGATGACTACCAAATTATATTCAGGTATAAAAACCACCAAAGCAGACACCTTACAACAGTCTTTAAAGTCTTGCGCCCTACTTTGACTTTGCTAACCACCCAAATACTGACGCTCTTTTTCCACCAGGTAATCTACCACTCTCAACATTCGGTTGACGTCAAAGGGCCTGTTATTGACGATCCGGTACTTTCCGTTGACCACCAGCGTTGGTACGCCACTGACCTGATAATTAGCCGTTCGTTTAACCGCTTGCCCGGCTTTAGACTTAACACCAAACGAGTTGTAAGCCTTTTTAAAGTCTTCTTCCTTCACTCCATGCTCGGCAAAAAACTTAGCCAGAGATTTTTCACCAGTGAGCTTTCTCCGTTCAACTGCCAGCGCTTGAAATAAAGGTCGGTGCATTTGCTCAGATATTCCTAATGCTTCGGCAGCAAAAAAGGCCCTTGCATGCACTTTCCAGGGATCCGAATCAGTGTTGCGGAAGGCAGCGGGACTGTGCCAAAAATCAACGTCGGCCGGTTGCTTTTTCTTCCACGCAGTAACAAAAGGATCGACGTAATTACAGGTGGGGCATCCATACCAAAACAGCTCTAATACCTCAACCTTAGATTTGTCGCGAACAGGAATGGGGGTTTTCAGGGTGACATAGTCCCGGCCTTCGGCAAACTCCTCGGCCTGGACAGGGAGCACAGTGCTCAGCATTAGCGACATGGTTGCAATCAGAACAGGATATAACATTCTATACATTAACTTTCTCCAACAAAAAAAACAGGAACATAGCCTCACTGAAAAACGCCCCAAATTCCAGTGACAGAGTCTTTAGATTAATCCCCAGACCTCACGGCTAAATAGCATAAGGTCAGTTTCAGTCTATTCATATAGCAAAAAAGACAGCCAAGGCTGCCTTTTTTATCGATTAGCAAGGGTTAAGCATGGATTCTTAGCATTTGACGGGGGCGAAACACTTTAAAAGTGTCTTTGGCCAACTTTTTGCCAACTAAAGTAACACCAGCACAGATACCAATCGACCCAACTTAACAAAAGCCATCATTCTGGTAATTAACTTCTGGTTCTGGCTTAAGCCTAATAGAGACCGCTTATGTAGTTGGCCAATGCCTTTATTTCCACATCGCTAAGATTGTAAGCGATATCTCTCATTATATTACTGTTAGCATCGTAAGCCCGTTCGCCAGAGCGGAATTTCACTAAGCTATTTTCTGTGTAAGTCGCATGCTGTCCCGCCAGAGCAGGATATCCTGCAGGGACATTGCCGCTGCCATCAGGTGCATGACAGCCTGCACAGGATGGTATGCCCTTAGCAGGGTTACCAGCGCGATACAGCTTCTGGCCATACTCAATATTATCAGCACTGGCTTTACCGGTGGTCGCGGGTTGACTCGAATAAAAAGCTGCTATATCCGCGATATCTTGCTCGCTCAACGCGTCTGTCATACCCGTCATTTCCACCACGGGTCTCAGGCCAGCCTTGATATCAGAAATCTGTTTGACCAGGTAACGCTCTCCCTGGCCTGCCAGCTTGGGAAAGTTTGGCGTAGCACTATTGCCATCGGCACCATGGCAAGTGGCGCATATTGCTGTTTTCGCCTGCCCTTCATTTGCATTTCCCGCCGCTAATACCTGGCTGGCTGCTCCCGCGATACCTAAACTCAGGGTCAGCATCACACCAGTAACAAACACTCTCATTTTTTTCCCCATTAATTATCGATGGCTCTGGTTATTAAGCACTTTGGTTTTTAAACATTCTGGTTATCGAATACCCTGGGTATTAAATCCCAAGGATTATTAAATGCTAAGGTCGTAAGAAATCCTAGCTAGTGCACATCCAGAAACGCCAGTGTTTGATGGGCACTTAACGCAGTACAAGGAAGTACTGCCAAAATCGATCGTCTAAGCGATTGATTTTGCGAGTAAAGCAAAATCGGCATTTTACTTTGCGACTCCGCGAAACGGCATGGAAGCCGTTTCAGGATGAAAACTAGCTATGCATAACCAGTAACGGTTGGATGGCAGCATACGTAAACTCAGGTTTTTGTCCAATTATCTTGTGGCTTTATTAAACTGTTTAATGTTTCCAGACCTGTTAAAGTTTGCGGATTACCCCAGAATGACCGGTATTATACATAAAACACCCACAACTTGAATGCATTAACGGCGCGATAAGTAATTATGGCAACACCCCCTAAACGACTGATTTCTTACCAAAGCGCGCGCTTTCTCACCAGCGCGGAACAATTGCCACAATGCCCGACTGATGACGGTTTCGAAGTTGCCTTTGCCGGTCGCTCTAACGCAGGTAAGTCCAGTGCAATCAATGCCATCACCGGCAACAGCAAACTGGCTAAGACCTCAAAGACTCCGGGCAGAACCCAGTTAATCAACTTTTTCACCCTAAACAAACCGGATTGCCGCCTGGTTGATTTGCCGGGCTATGGCTACGCCAAAGTTTCCCGTTCAGTAGTGAAGAAATGGCAACACCATTTGCAGCACTATCTGGAAAAGCGGCTGTCGCTAAAAGCACTGGTACTAGTCATGGATATTCGTCACCCACTCACCGAATTTGATTGTCATATGCTGAGCTGGTGCGAATCCCGTTCGCTGCCGACGCTGGTGTTACTGACCAAAGCTGACAAAGTCAAACACGCCATGTCCCGGCGGATTATCCAAACCGTGGCGAAAGACTTGCATCAATGGGGCCATCCCATTGACGTTCAGTTATTCTCGGCGCTGAAGAAAACAGGCATTGATGACGTGGCAGACTACCTCGATTCCTTTTTTCTGGCCGACACAGAGCCTGATTAGCGAACCCCATTTCGAGGCAGCCAAAGACTGGCTGGTCTGTTAACAGTTCTCACTGCAGAATGGGCTTGAATGACTCCTGCAACCGTAGCGTTCGTTGCAAGGCCTCTGGTGTCAGGTATGGCATCTCCAGATGGATAACCTGATAAATACCCTGCCGTAACCTGTCTTTGCTAATACGCTGACCTTCGCAGCCCGCCGTCATTTTCAAATAAGACATCCAACCCGTTATGATGATCCAGGTATTCAGAGCGAACGATCTTCTCAGCTGATGACTCATTGGCAACAGCACGGATGAATCCTCCAGCTTACCTATAATCCGGCTGATATTATCCAGGCACCTTTGGGTAAAACACTGATAATCTTTCTGTAAGCGGGGGTCCGACTCCAAATAATGCTCTAAGTCCCGGTGTAAGAATCGAAACTCCCATAAGCCCTCGAAAACAGCTTCCAGGAACAAAAATTGATCTTCCACAGTTAGAAACTGTTTGCTGGGCGCTTCCATGTACCCATCAACGAGAGATTGATATTGAAGAAATATCTCGTAAATAATGTCGATTTTATTGCGATAGTGGTAATAGAGATTTCCAGGCGATATACCAAGGTGAGCCGCGATGTGGTTGGTAGAAACATTCCTCTCTCCCTTTTCATTAAATAACTCCAGGCTAGCAAAAACAATTTTTTCTCTGGTTTTCATACAATACCGGCCGCCCACTTGTTATTGTTGAGATGCTATTTGCTGAATAGATTGCACTGGAACTTGAAGGCTATCATTGGCGCTTAACCCTACACTTGGCTGCTATGTTGGCTATTGCCTTAAGTTACTGCACTGCTAATGCGCTTGCCCCAACCGCATTTTAGAGTATATACTCTAGTCATTAAAAACTGACAGTATTTTATTGATCTGATGGAGTTAAGTTCAACTACCCTGGATCTGCATTCGCAGACTTAAACGATGACACCGTTTATCTCGCTTTGTGTTTGCTGCATCAATGTAACAAACACTCACCAATCAACGATTTAAAACTCTATCGGTTGCTGCGCACGGCATGATCGCAAAACGACCGCAAATCTTCACGAGACTGACATGAAATCGACCATTGAGCTTGCTGACAATATCCGCAATGAGTACTGCAAAACAACGAACTGTCCCGGCGAGGGAAACTATCCAGGAGGTTAAACCATGGTTGCTGAAGTCATTCAAATCACTGAGAGCACAAAAGAGTTCCAAAGATTACAACGAATCTTCGAGGAACAAAGAAAAGCTTTCACTCACAACCCAAATCCCAGTTACGAATTCCGCCGGGACACCCTGCTGCGACTAAAGAAAACCCTGCTCAACAATCAGGAAAGATTAATTGAGGCGATCAATGAAGACTATTCCAGTCGCTCCAAAGATGAAACCATGCTGGCCGAATTTATGCCGGTTATTCAAGGCATTAACTATACCCTAAAGCATCTGAAAGAGTGGGTGCGACCGGAGAAGAAAAAAGTCGGCATGCTTTTTTTGTTTTCGCAAAATTATGTTTTGCACCGACCTCTTGGCGTTGTCGGTATCATTTCTCCATGGAATTATCCTGTCAATCTTGCACTGGGACCATTAGTAGCCGCCTTGGCAGCAGGCAACCGTGCCATGATAAAAGTATCCGAATTCACCCCCAGAACTTCCGCCATTTTAAAAGAAATCATCAGCAACACTTTCGCTGACGATTTGGTGACGATTATTACTGGCGAAGCCGATGTTGCCGAGCAGTTCACTAAACTTCGCTTTGATCATCTGCTGTTCACAGGTTCGACCAAAATTGGCAAGCTAGTCATGCAAGCCGCCGCTAAAAACCTGACCCCGGTGACGCTGGAATTAGGCGGTAAATCACCGGCTATTATTGGCGAAGACATGCCTGTCATTGACGCTGCTGAGAGAATTGTTTTCGGTAAAGCATTCAATGCCGGGCAAACCTGTATCGCGCCTGATTATGTGCTTTGTCCCCACGATAAAATCGATACCTTCATCGATAGCTTTAAGACAAAATTTGCCTGTATGTATCCCACTGTTAAAGATAATCAGGATTACACCGCCATTATCAATGACCGGCAAATGGCCAGAGTGCAATCGTTTTTGGATGATGCCAGCAACAAAGGGGCTCGGGTTATTGAGATCAACCCGGACAACGAAGACTTTACCCGTGGCACCCGCAAGATGCCGATTCATCTGATTCTCGATGCCACACCCGATATGATGGTGCTGCAAGAAGAGATATTTGGACCCTTGCTGCCTATCATCCCCTACGAACGCCTGGACGACGCAATCACCTACGTTAATGAGCGCCCCAGGCCGTTAGCCATGTACTACTTTGGCTTCAAAAAACAACCACAAAAATACGTGCTGGAAAAAATTCACGCCGGTGGTGTCTGCATCAACGATACTCTGATGCACTTTGCTCAGGATGATATGCCATTCGGCGGCGTAGGCGAATCAGGCATGGGTCACTACCATGGCAAAGAGGGTTTTATTACCTTCTCCAATGCCAAAGCGGTACACGCCAAACAAAAACTCCATAGCGGCAAGATTTTATTTCCTCCTCACGGGACTATCATCCACCAAATCGTCTACAAACTTTTCATCAGCTAGTGCTCATCCAGAAACGCCAGTTTTTGATGGGCACTAACGCAGTACAAGGAAGTACTGCGCGCAACGGCATGGAAGCCGTTTCAGGATGAAAACTGAGCTAGTGATCTCCCGTGGCTGACTGGCCTCCGATCAAATTGCCAGCCAGCCATCAACAGCTATTGATATAGCTGCAGTTATTGATATAGCTGCAGTTATTGATATAGCTGCAGTTATTGATATAGCTATGACAGCAGCTTCTGCCCCTCCACGGATTCATCATCTGTCAGCCCACTAAAAATTGCTTTCAATCTTGCACAAACCTTCAAGTCTGAGTAGCCTAGGCCCCCATAAAACGAACTCTCACAAAACACCCGCCCGCCCTAACAAGAAGTATAAATTCCGATGAATACAGTCGTATACCCAGGAACATTTGATCCAATCACCAATGGTCACAGGGATCTGGTTTCCCGAGCTTCGCGCATGTTTGAAAAAATCATTGTTGCGGTCGCCTATAATCCGACTAAGAACCCAATGTTTAACCTGGAGGAGCGCTGCTACTTTGCCAGACAAGCACTGAAGGATTTTAGCAATATAGAAGTAACCGGCTTCAGTAATCTTCTGGTGGACTTTGCCCGCGAACATAACGCCAATATTATTCTCAGAGGCCTGCGCGCAGTTTCGGACTTCGAATATGAATTTCAGTTAGCAGATATGAACCGCAAACTGGCACCTGGTATCGAGAGTTTATTCCTGACTCCTGACAATCCCGTTTCTTACATTTCATCCACCCTCATTCGGGAGATCGGTCGTCTGGGAGGAAATGTTGATGAATTTGTAGACCCCGTGGTGGCCGCAGCCTTAACCGAGCGTTTTGGTCGGAATTAGAGCATCAAGAACTATCTTCTGCTAGAATCCGCATAAGTTGAAAACAGCTTATTGGGGAGAAGTACCATGTCCTTACTAATTACTGATGATTGCATCAATTGCGATGTATGTGAGCCTGAGTGCCCTAATGAGGCCATATCTCCGGGTGAGGAAATCTATATAATTGATCCCAAAAAGTGCACGGAATGCGTGGGCCACTATGATGAACCTCAATGCCAGCAGGTGTGTCCAGTGGATTGTATCCCCCTCGACCCAGCTAATCCGGAAACCAAAGAACAGTTGCTTGAAAAGTACAAAGCCTTGACCGGTAATGCGGCCTGACACAGATAGACGAGCGGGTATTGCGGCAGCGTCCGACCTGTTTGCCCACTATTGCCTACCCTGCCAATTAAGCCAGCATCACTTGCTGAATCAAATCATCAACTGACTTCCAATGATTCCTGCGAATGATACTGCCAAGGCCGCTATCCTGGCACTGTGACGCATTTACCGAAGCGTCAACAGCAATCAAATTTTCCAAGCTATAAAGCCAATGCAAACAAAATCCAAATCGATGGTAACAACCCAGAACGCACCGGAAAGGAAGCCTACCGGAACGGATCACGCCGGCTTGGAGAAAAGTGGAATAGTCATTGGCATAGACAGCAGCGAGACAGACAGAACTGTCCTCGACAGGAAGCTATTGTATGCACTGACTCTGCTCATTGTAATCACCTTGGTTGCTGCCATCTCGATTACCGTGTTGAGCTCCATTAACCGGGGTCAGAACAACCATGCTTCCGTCGCCGGGATGCTGGCGTTACAAGATAAGGCAAGACAGCTAAGAAATGACCTCCAGGCCACGCAGCTAGAGGTGGAAATTCTCAAACAAGAAATCATTGGACTGAGAACTCAATTAGAAAATAGCAGTGCCGTCGCCATCCAAAGTTTGATGCTGGAACAAGAAAACAGCTATCAAACCTTTATCAGAGAATTAAGGCAGGGAATGTATGACCTTTCCCGAATGGTTCCCGGCTCACGGACCTGGCTGGCGATTTACAGCAAGAAGATGGACGAGATAAGTAAAGCCAGCGACCTTCGACAACAACAACTGCATCGACTGATTCGCAACGAAACTGTCATTGAACCCTGACAAAATCGTAGGCTTGGCGTTATTTTTTTATTAAAACCAATCAGGTGAGGAAGTTATGGCCAAAAAAAAAGTATTGGTGGCGACCGGTGGCGGTGATTGTCCGGGACTGAATGCGGTCATCCGGGGGATTACGAAACGCTCTTACTTAACTGAAGATTGGGAAGTCTGGGGCAGCTATGGTGCCTTCAACGGCATTCTCACCGATCCTCAGGAACTCATCAAGCTGAGCCACAATCCGCTCATTGCAGGCATTCATGCCAAGGGCGGCACGGTCATCGGCACCACCACCAAAGGCGGCCCTTTTAACTGGCCTGTGCAATCACCCGACGGTAGCTGGGAAGCCGTTGATCGTTCCGATGAGATGATCAAACGAATCAAGGATCAAGGCATAGAAGCAGTAATCAGTATCGGTGGAGACGGCTCACAACGGATTTCACAACAATTATTTGAGAAGGGGCTGAATATTGTTGGTGTTCCCAAAACCATAGACAACGATTTATCCGCCACCGACTACACTTTCGGCTTTCAGACTGCTGTACAGGAAGCCTGTGACGCAGTGGATAAACTGGTCACCACAGCGGAAAGCCACCAACGGGTCATGATCCTTGAAGTGATGGGACGAAGCGCAGGCTGGATCGCCCTGCATGCCGCCGTGGCCGGCGGTGCTGAGGTTTGCCTGATCCCTGAAATTCCCTACGATATAGACACAGTGGTCGAGCGCATTAACGCCCGCTATGAAAATGGCAAAGGCTTTGTCAACGTGGTCATCGCCGAAGGTGCAAAATCAACAGACGGGCATATCGTCGCCAGAGCCAGCGAAGAGATCGGCTACGAGAATGTGAGACTTGGCGGGGTCGGCCACCTGCTAGCCGAACAGCTTAAACATCATGGTTGTGATGCGGATATCAGAGTTACCGTATTAGGTCATCTGCAACGGGGGGGCACTCCCACTGCCTTTGACCGGATACTGGCCACACAATTCGGTGTCAAAGCTTTTGAAATGGTGCTGGCTGGTGAGTTTGGCAATATGGTGGCCTATAAAAACAACGACATTGTCACGGTTTCGTTGCAAGAAGCCACCCGAGATTACAACTATGTGGATACCAGCTCCTACCTGATGAAGGTAGCCAAAGGCACTGGCATATCCTTCGGCTAAGACAGTGCACGGCGATTAATTTCAGGTTGCAAACTCTGCCAGTAAATAGTTCTGAGCTGAAAAGGACTCCTCTCCCTCAGTCGGTAAAACCCGTTGGTAGTCACCATTACAATCAAGGGACCACGCACTTACATTGTCTTTGAGGTAGGCCTCCAGCTCCGACCTGACCCGCCTTACAAGTTCTTTCTTTTCTATGGGAAAACAGGTTTCTACCCGGTTTAACAGATTGCGCACCATCCAATCCGCACTGGAAGCATATACTTCCATATTGCCGTCATTACCAAAACAAAAAGTCCGGGTATGCTCGAGAAAGCGACCAATAATAGAACGCACCCGAATATTTTCTGACAAACCCGGCACGCTTGGTCGCAGGCAACAGATGCCACGCACAATCAAGTCTATTTTTACCCCGGCCTGAGATGCCCTGTACAAGGCCTCCATCACTTTTTTCTCGGTCAAAGCATTCATCTTCGCCAGAATATAACCTGTCTTACCGGATTTGGCATACTCTGCTTCACGATTAATCAAATCAATCAAACACGCATGCAAGGTAAAGGGCGCGTGAAATAATTTCTTAATTTTCAGCGCCTTACCCATACCTGTCAACTGCTGAAACAAGCGGTAGACGTCTTCACCCAAGGAATCATCGCAGGTTAGCAGGCTGTAATCAGTATAGAGTTTGGCATTGCCCGAATGGTAGTTACCGGTGCCCAGGTGAACATAGTGTTTCAGCTCCCCTTCTTCTTTGCGTACTACCAGCATCATCTTACTATGGCACTTATAACCCACCACGCCATACACCACAATGACACCGGCTTCTTGCAGACGACTGGCCAGCTCAAGGTTCTCGGCTTCATCGAAACGAGCCCTGAGCTCCACCACCGCCGTTACTTCTTTACCATTTCTCGCGGCATCCACCAGCGCCATCACAATTTCGGACTGACTACCTGAACGATACAGGGTCTGGCGGATAGCCAGCACGTTGGGATCACTGGCAGCCTGGCGAATAAAATCAATAACCGGAGTAAAACTCTGGAAAGGATGCAGTAGTAAAATATCCTGCTTTGAAATCACATCAAAATAATTCTTCTTATGGGTCATCTCCTTTGGAATGCCCGCAGTAAAACCGGGGTAGTGCAGATCGGGCCGGTTCACAAGGCTATTCACTTCCATCATTCTCATCAGATTGACCGGACCATCCACCCGGTAACAATCCGCCTCACTCAGACCAAACTCCTGCAACAGAAATTTAACAAACTCCTCCGGGCAAGAATCCACCACTTCAAGGCGCACCGCTTCACCAAAGCGGCGACTCAGCAACTCGCCCCGCAGTGCTTTGGCTAAATCTTCCATGTCGTCTTCTTCGAGCACTAAATCCGCATTGCGGGTGATGCGGAATTGATAGAGTCCTTTAATGGTCATCCCTGGAAATAAATCTTTAGCATGAGCGTGAATAATAGAGGATAAAAACACCATATTATCGCCACTATCGCAAATTTCGTCGGGTAACCTGACCAGTCGGGGGAGCGACCGCGGTGCAGGCACGATGGCCATACCGGTTTCCCGGCCAAAAGCATCCTTACCTTCCAACTCCACAATAAAATTTAGACTTTTGTTGACCAATCTGGGGAAGGGATGGCTTGGGTCCAGTCCAATTGGGTTAATCACAGGCCAGATGTTTTCTTCGAAGTATTCAGCCAACCAGGCCGCCTGCTCTTCATTCAAGTCAGCTCTTCGTAAAAAATGTATATTCTCCTTCTGCAAAGCGGGAATAAGCTCATTATTGAGTAGGTGGTATTGCTCCTTAACCAACTGGTGATTCTTATGGGAAATATTTTCTAGTACCTGAGCAGGGGACATACCATCGGGTCCGACGACCTCCCGGCCAAATTTAATCTGTTGTTTAAGTCCCGCCACCCGTATTTCAAAAAATTCATCCATGTTGCTGCTGAAGATGCTGCTAAACATCAACCGCATTAACAGAGGATGTCCTTCTTCTTTGACCTGATGCAATACCCTGGCGTTAAAACCCAAATGGCTAAGCTCCCGGTTGAAATAATATTCGCTGCGGGTGATATCCACCGCATCTTCAGCGGGTCCATCTGGCTGGGTCGCATTAGCGGTGGCAGAAGCATTTTGTGACATCGGTATTCCTCTGACTGGTCAGTTAATTGTTATTGTTTGAGTTAATTGAAATTGTTACTTGAGTTGTGCGTGTGCGAAGGCCCGGGATTTAATCCCAAGGCACCACTGCCTCCATTCAAGGTTAACAGAACCGGGTTCAAGGTTGACAGTACCTGGCAGCTCGCTTGGCAAAATACGTCAGGATAGCGTCAGCCCCTGATCGTTTAATGCTGAGCAATGATTCCATCATCACGGCCCGTTCATCCAGCCAACCCTGCTTGAACGCCGCCATGTGCATAGCGTATTCACCACTGACTTGATAAACCAGAGTAGGCACCTGAAAAGTGTCTTTGGCCCGCCGTACGATATCGAGATAAGGCATGCCGGGCTTAACCATTATCATATCAGCACCTTCCTGCAGATCGAGGGCAATCTCATGGAGGGCTTCATCGCTATTGGCGGGATCCATTTGATAGCTGTATTTGTCACCTTTACCCAGGTTAGCAGCCGAACCTACGGCATCTCGAAAGGGGCCATAATAACTGGATGCATATTTGGCAGCATAGGCGAGAATCCGGGTATTGGTGTAATGTTTTGCTTCCAAACTATCTCTGATCAGGCCAATGCGTCCATCCATCATATCTGAAGGTGCCACAATGTCTGCCCCTGCTTCAGCATGAGACAGCGCTTGCTTAACCAGCACTTCGACGGTGTCATCATTGAGTACATAACCACGTTCATCAATCAAGCCATCCTGGCCGTGCGTGGTATAAGGGTCCAGCGCCACATCACTGATCACACCCATTTCCGGGTAGCGTTGCTTAACCGCTCGTATAGCAGACTGAGCCAAACCCTCTGGATTGAAAGCTTCGCCAGCATCGGTTGATTTTGCTGACTCAGGGGTAACTGGAAAGATGGCAATAGCAGGTACCCCTAAGGCAAGCAGCTCTTCAACCTCCAGCAGGAGTTGATCAATACTTAGTCGTTCAATGGCTGGCATCGACTCAACGGTTTGTCTGATGGCGCTCCCTGGCAACACAAACACGGGATAAATCAAATCTGAGGCAGACAGTTGATGCTCTCTCATCAAGCGCCTGGAAAATCCATCGGCTCGCATGCGCCGCAGGCGACTGCGGGGAAATCCACGGGAAAAACCAGAAAGGGAGGAGTGAATCACATTAACATCTCTTCAATAAAAGTCCGTACGGCCAATGAATTCAATGGAACTGTTCGCTTGAGCAGGACTCACAATAATAAGCTTTTATGACAGTAATTGCACTTTCGTCGCTGGCGCACAAATCCAGACTGAATCTGCACTAACGAACAAAACGGGATGTGCGCTGTTCGCTTCTGTTGACACCATGATGGAACTTAGTTCATGTTCCACCTGTCTATTGAGCCACTTAATCAAAAACTAATCTGTACTACACTACGGTAAACCGCTATGTCAGCAAAAAAAACAGGCATCATTCTCGTATTTATCGCTCTGGTAGCGGTGTTTTTTATTTTCGACCTTGGCCAGTTTCTCAGTTTCGATTATCTAAAAGAGCAGCGTGAAACGTTCCAGGGTTACGCGGCAGAAAACCCATTTCAAACCGCGCTTTATTTTTTCCTGATTTATGTACTTGTCACCGGACTTTCCTTGCCCGGGGCCGCCATAATGACCTTGTTAGCCGGAGCACTGTTCGGATTGGTTCAAGGCACTATTCTGGTTTCCTTTGCCAGTACCCTGGGCGCCACCATTGCCTGCCTGGTGTCAAGGCAAGTGCTACGGGACTGGGTACAGAGCAAATTCGGAGATTCTTTACGCGCCATTAATAGTGGCGTTGAAAAAGAAGGGGCGTTTTATTTGTTCGGCCTACGCCTGGTTCCTCTGTTCCCCTTCTTTGTGATCAACCTGGTAATGGGTCTTACTCCCATCAAGTTACGTACTTTTTTCTGGGTGAGCCAATTGGGCATGCTGCCCGGAACCATCGTTTACGTTAATGCGGGCACCCAACTGGGCCAACTGGAATCGGCGGCCGGTATTTTGTCACCCGGCCTGATTATTTCCTTTGTCTTGCTGGGTCTGTTCCCTATCATCGCTAAGAAAATCATGGGCGTGATCAAAGCCAAAAAGGTCTATGCCAGTTACCAACAGCCCCAGCAATTCGATCGCAACCTGGTGGTCATTGGTGCAGGTTCCGCTGGTTTGGTTACCTCCTATATCGCTGCCGCTGTGAAAGCGAAGGTCTCGCTGATTGAGAAGCACAAAATGGGTGGAGATTGTCTGAATACCGGCTGCGTACCCAGTAAGGCGTTGATTCGCTCGGCAAAAATGTCTCACTATCTGGACCGGGCCGGGGAATTCGGTTTGAGCCTGGCGGACAAGCAAATCAATTTCGCCCGGGTGATGGAACGAGTTCAATCCGTAGTTAAGAAAGTAGAACCTCATGATTCAGTAGAGCGCTACAGTGATCTTGGTGTAGATTGCATACAAGGTGAAGCCACTATACTCGACCCATTTCGCGTACAAGTGGGAGAGCGCGTGTTGAGTACTCGCAATATCGTTATTGCCACTGGAGCCCGGCCTTTTGTACCCCCCATTCCCGGTGTTGACAATATTGAGTACTTCACATCAGACACCATCTGGAATTTGCGTGAACGTCCTCAGAGTCTGCTGATCCTGGGTGGTGGACCCATTGGTTGTGAGCTGAGCCAATCTTTCCAGCGTCTTGGGGTCCAGGTCAAACAAATGGATATGGCACCCCGCTTAATGCCCCGCGAAGATAAGGATGTTTCCGCTGTGGTGGAGGCCAGATTCAAAAGCGAAGGCATTGAGCTGTTGCTGGGTCACACCGCCAAAGAATTTAAAGTAATGGGGGATGGTCGCAAGGTTCTTATCAGTGAGCATCAGGGAGAAACGGTAACAACTGAATTTGATGCACTGTTACTAGCTGTCGGCCGCAAAGCAAATACTGATAATCTGGGTTTGGACAACATTGGACTGGAGACCAACCCCAATGGCACGCTGAAGGTCAACGAATATATGCAAACCGACTTTCCCAATATCTATGCAGCTGGAGATATTGCAGGGCCTTACCAATTTACCCACACGGCGGCGCACCAGGCATGGTATGCAGCAGTGAATGGTTTGTTCGGCAGTTTCAAGAAGTTCAAAGCAGACTACCGGGTCATTCCCTGGGCTACCTTTACCGACCCGGAAGTGGCGCGGGTTGGCCTCAGTGAAGAAGAAGCTCAACAACAAGGCATTACTTATGAAGTCACTAAATTTGGTATTGATGACTTAGACCGGGCAATTGCCGATAGTGAAGATCACGGATTTATTAAGGTATTGACGGCGCCGGGTAAGGATAAAATCCTCGGCGCTACCATCGTGGGTTACCATGCCGGTGAACTCATTACCGAATATATCACCGCAATGAAACACGGCCTTGGACTCAACAAAATACTGGGAACCATTCATATTTATCCCACCTTGTCAGAAACCAACAAATACGTGGCGGGGGAATGGAAGCGGGCCCACGCACCGGAAAAACTGTTGGGCTATTTGCAGAAGTTCCACCAGTGGCGTCTTGGTAAAGCTGACACCATGAGACCTGCTTCTTCAGAAAACACTTAGGTAAACAGATAGTTAACTAACGAATAAAATAAGCGTCTTTAAACTTGCATCAGCACCAGCCCGCACCTATCGGTCGCTTTTTTACGCAGAAAACACTCCATCAAAAGACCTGTCTTCTTATGCAAACCCAAGTCGTTATTAAGACAGGTTCTAATTAGTTTCTGCTCAACGGTTTTGTAATAGCCGGCTGACAGTAGCATCAAGAAGTCATTTTGAACCACCGGAAAAACCTGGGTTGATACAGCGACACTGCGATGCACACCCAGTGCCTTGGTTAGCACCCTTATTTTAGGCGTTAGGTTTGAACGCACTGATTGCAGAATACGGGTATCCTGACCCTCTTCAGAACCGGCATCACGCATTTCCTGTTGCAAGGTATCGTCCCGGGTCAGCCGCATCAGTTGCGGCCGGGTGTAACGACTAAAGCGATAACAACGGCTATCCCCTACATGAACCACAATAGCGAAGCCGTTGCTGATCAATACTGCTGACATTGCGGTCGCCATTTCCCGATGATCTGGATAATCGGTCTTCGCCCGCTGAATGACCAGGTTGGCTTCTCTGACTGCAGAACGCAGTATGGGTGCCAGAATCTGGAATTGAAATCGATGATGATATTGGAAGTTTGCCGCGCCCAAGCGTTGAGCATACTTTTCCTGCACCACTTCCACTATCGCATCAACGGCGAGCTTGCTCGCCATTGCCGCGCCCGCATAAACACTGACGCTATCAGCGAGCACCGCTAAACCGGTGCTATTATCTAAAACGTTCCAGGAGGTCGCACACAAATTGCTTTCGCTTGAGTGTGCAATACCTGAACCTGAAAACCCTTGCGCGACTGCTCGCATCTTTCGCTACCTCGCTATCGATCAGCAACCCACTCCCTTGGTCTGGGAACCGCTAATCACCACAGTGAACCTTAATTTCGAAGGTAACTACGAGACCATAAACAGTTGCTGGCGAACGACTTTCTGATGCCATTGTGGCTACACTAATTGACCATGGCAGATATTAAACCGTGCGGTAAAACAGACACTTCACAAAGCACTATCCGCGTTGGGAAGGAGAGCGAAAGATCACAGCCTGGTGAGTCCTTGCTTCAGCTTCATCATGCTATCCACCATAACAGGGAGTGGCTAAAACTGGTTGTAAACAAATGTCACAATCTGGCGAAGGCAATCCCTGAGCAAGCAGATGCCTGCCAGCAGCCCTCTGCCAATCAGCAAGCCAAAATAAAGGTGCAACAGAAAGGAAGGGTAAAGATGGGAATTGAAACTATGGGGTTAGCAGCAGCCACCCTGTTGCCGATGGCCTGTAAACAGGCAGTCTGAAAATCTCATTCTGGCTTTATAAAGCAGCATTAGGGCCAGAGGTTCTCAAGTCTACGCTGAGAATAGCCGTCCATGGCGGGGAAAAAACTGCGTCATTTCGCGCTAACAGCTACTGAATCACTTCGCGCCAATAAATGATACGGTCATGGCCCCGGAAATGCCCAAAGCTCGCCGTTGCGGTGGGAACATCATCAGTGGCTGGGTCGTTATCCCAGTCGTATTTGAGCCAATCATCCAGTTTTTGCTTATCGAGAAAAACATCTACCGAACCTTCATTGCCAGCGCCGGGCTTAGTCAACAGGAAAGCTGTGGAGACCCCATTAACCAGAGTGGTCGATCCAGCTCCAACACCGCCAATGCTGGCGCTGGTTTCACCGCTATTGAGACGGTCCGTATAATTAGTAAATTTAAACGCTGTCGTACCAATGGTTGTGCAATCATCAGCACTATTAGTCAACCAATCACTCCCGTTCCAGTATTCAGCACTGACGGGCAAGATATGATCCTCCAGCTCTGAACCAAACGCATTTTCCATACGCAGCCGCCCATAACGGATCTCTGGCCCTGCTATATTGGTAAAACTTAAGGATCGGCAAGCTGAGCCAGCATCATCCTGATAACAAATACCATCTCCATCCATTAAGTCGGCGCTCGCTAAATTCAGGGTCACGTTGGTGAAGAACGGGGCATCAGCAGTCGTTGGCAAGGTGTTGGCCTTGTTATAAACGAAGTTGAAATCGTTGATAGTCATCAACTTTGCTCCATCAAAAGCAGTATTGTCATCGAAACCGGTTATCCCACTATCAAAGGATAAGGTGGCTGCCGAGCCTGTGTTGTTCTGATAGCTGCGTCCGCTCTGACCGTTGCTGAAATTAAAAAAACCGGCGTGGTAGTTGAGCGTAGTCGCACCGGCTTTATTTTTCCCCGTAACCAAGACGCTGGGATGGGTCGACATGGAAAAAGGCTGCTGCTGATAGGCAAAGGTCCAGGCATTAGGTGATGGGCAGCCGGCAGGTACCGTTAAAGCAGGTGTGTTCGCTGTCATCTCAAGATAAGCCGGAGTAAAGCGACCCACATCAGCCAGCGTGGCGGATTGAATGGACTGACCAAAATAGGAATTGGCGGGCAAAGTAGCTGTCAAACCGAATATTCCCACTTCGGAAATCGCTTGCCTTACGGTTTTCACACCCGCGACTGCAGTGCTGTCAATACGAGTGTTGGTTTCCTGCAGAGTGCCCGCTACACCACCGACTGGCTCAGTGAGTTTATGGCCCAGAGCAATAACATTCTGACTTCGAAAATGAGCGGCAACCTGGTCACCGTCACATATAGCACTAATCGCCAGCGAAAACTCTTCCCCCGCTTTTTTAAAGACCGAACTGGAGGCGCCGCTCGTTGCCTGCCAATCCGGTTCACCAGGTATGGTTAACTGCAGGGCTGATGGGGTCATCACAAAGCTGCCGGTGGTGGCTTGAAGAGCGGGAAAACCGCTGCCGTCATAAGGTGATTCATCGTGCAGGAAGTGAATGCCGTTAATTTTTGCTGCATCCCTGTGAGCAATGCCCAGTGTACTTTGGCCTTGGTTGAAGTTGAGTATCAGGTTACTGGTAGCAGGCTGGCCCTCATCGAAAACACAGTCACCATTGAGACTACTATCGACACAAATACCAGCGCTTAATGTCAGCGGCGTAGTGGTATCATCAATACCAGTAGTCCCATCCAATTCAGCTTCGAACCAGGCTTTTACTGGCTTAGTACCGGAAAAGCCCGACAAACGCTCACAGTTGCCGCCCGGAACTTGTCCAAAGGCTTCGATTCCCAACGAGGTGGTAAGGCCACAGACGGTATCAGTGGGCTGTTGATAGACGCGAAAACCCTGCGCTCCAAAATCAGTACCGGCAGTAGCCGTCGTGGTGACCGCCTCTGCTTGATCCGTGACCGTCACCTTAACATCGTCGGCTACATCATCATGAAACAGATATAATTGTGCACTACCGCTATCTGCGGCGTTAATAGTATGAACTGACAAGGGACTACCACCGGAAGCCGCCGCAAAGAATTCACTGCCAGATGCCGTTGATAATTGAATGGTGCCCTGATAATCAGTTTTCGGAGTAAGCCCATCACTACAGATGGCTCTGATATTTACTTCAGCCCGACTGCCCGGACAAGCAATACCCGTGAGCGGTTGAGTGATTTCAAAGCCGCCAAGACTGCAGCAGGAACCCAGGTTACCGTAAACTTGCAACTCAGTAGCGCCGGTATACTGGGTATCACCGTGACTATTAATCGAATGAAAGCGCAGTACTTTGCCTTCGACAGGGGCGAAACTGTAGGACTGAGTCGCGGCAGACATGGGCGCATAAAACAGATAATCAGGCCCTACCGGGGTACCCAGTATTCCGAAATCCTGCATGCCGGTATAGGTAGGATCTCCATGATTGTTAACGGTCAGCAAGCGCACCCCAACCACTCCACTGACCTGGTCAGCCGCTGCCAGATCGATCTGATGGGGGCCGGTGCTCATTGGCAGACTAAACAGCCGGCTGGGCCCAAGCGATGGACCTAACAAGGCAAACTCTCTGGCACCCGTATAATGCGGATCACCATGGTTACTAATGGTCACCAGGCGTGCAGCAGTCACCCCACTGACACGGCCAGCCACACCCAAATCGAAGGTTTCACCATTCCCATGCATGGCCGCAGCAAAAGTATGGTGAGCATGCAGAGAGTCACCTAAAAGCTCCAACTCTCTGGCCCCAGTGTAGGTTGGATCACCATGGTTGTTAATGGTTCTCAGTCGAACGCTGGTAATATCGCTCACTTGATCTGCCGGGTCCAAAACAAAGGTTTCACCCGCACCATGCATAGCTGCTGCAAAAGTATGGCTCGGCCCGACCGAGGTCCCACTAACAGTAAACTCCCGCGCCCCGGTATAATGGCTGTCACCATGGTTGGTGAGGGTACGCAAACGAATACGGGTGACTCCGTGGTAGGGGCCAACGCTCCACTGCTGTCTCAGACTACCCATGCTGCTATTAAAAACAGTGGTACCGGAGGTATCGGCCACAGCAACCCAACTTCCCCCAATCTCTGCATCAACAGCAAAGGTGGCCACTGCCCGGTCATCATTGCCATAGTTTGAGAAATGGAGGGTATCCACGTTAATTGCATCACCAGTATTACCGTCAAGATCCGTATCGAAAACAATAATAAGCTCGTTGTCCTGATTAGGGCTTAGCCAACGGGTGGCCAGATCGCCATCATGGATGTTGGCTGCCGCCCAGGTCGTGCTGTTGAGTTGGCTGTCAATAGCACTGAGTCGTGCGCCATTGTGTACTAGTGAGAACTCATAACCGCTGTCCCCTGCAGCCGTTCCCGGTACTTCCAGCTTACGCCAATCGGGATCACTGCGAGTCATCACTTCTACCTGAAACTGATTGAGGGCACGATCATCGCTACCGTAATTGCGTAGATATATCTTTTCCAAGGTAAACTGATCGGTCACATCTCCACTGGCTGAACTCACTCCATCCCCATTGGGGTCGAACTCAAAGGTCAACAAATTATTGCCTTTGCTGCTAAGCCAGCGGGTGTTCTGATTGCCATCATGAATATTAGCCGCAGCCCAAGTGGTGGTATTGAGTTCACTGTCAATGCCGGTGATTAAGCCACCCTCGTGCTTGAATGCAAAATTAAAGTTAGCTTCACCCGGCACACTGCCGGGCATTTCTAACTTACGCCAGGAAGAGTCCTTGGCGGTTTGTACTTCCACCTGAAACAAATGCACCGAGCGATCATCCGCTCCGTAATTCTGCAAGTAGAATTTGTGCAGGTTGAACTCATCGTCGCTGTCTGACTCGGCTGGAATACCATCTAAATCCGGATCAAAACCGAAGGTCAGAATGTTATTGGCCTTATTGCTTAGCCAGCGGGTGTTGTGATCACCATCATGAATACGGCTGGCCGCCCAACTAGTGGCGTTGAGTTGACTATCAATCCCCGCTAGTTGACCGCCCTCCCAGACCAGGCTGAAGTTGAAATCTGCATCACCCCCCGCCGTGCCGGGCACCCGCAGTTTTTGCCAATGAGTGCCATCCTGTGTCACTTCAACCAGGAAGTCCTTCACCGAGCGGTCGTCTGCGCCGTAGTTATGAATAAACAAGCTCTCCACATTAATTTTGTTGCCGATGGCACCATCCCAATCTGTGTCGAAAGCGAATTGATGGCTATTATTACCTTTCGTGCTTAACCAGCGAGAGCTGTGGTCTCCGTCCAACAAATGTTCACTTGCCCAGGTGCTGGTGTTTAATTGACTGTCCGTGGCCAACAGACGCCCCCCCTGAGCCCAAAGCATATAATTCAAGGGATAGTTCGGGCTGGGGTTAGCCGCCACCCGCTGCCATCCCCCGATGCCATTGTCACTGGCGAGACTGCCATCCACCGCATGCAACAGCATAAAACGCTCAATGGCGCGGTCGTCATTGCCATAATTGGTAAGGTCCACTGTGCCAAAGCAGGCGCTGTCTTTGGCGGCATTAAAAATAAAGTTAATATCGTTACTTTGCTCACGGGAAAGCCAGCGACTGCGTAGATTATTGTCAGTAAGGTTCGCCGCCGCCCAGTTGGATGAATTATGCTGACTGTCGACCAGACTAATGGAACCCCCACTTAATAACTCATCACCCTGCGCACCACCCGGCATCCCAAGACACAGAATGAGACATCCACATACCGGGTAGAATTTACTCACCATTTTTTACCGACCAACACAGTTTACCGGCTATCACAATTTATTGACCATCCCAATCTATTGACCATCACATGATGCGTGGGGCTGATCACAGGGGTCAGCCACCGGTGCACATTCGGGAATTGAACTATCTTCAAAACATGGGTCCTGTTGGAGCTGACAAGAGGTCATTTGATATCGGTCGCTCCCATCACTCCCATCACTCTTATCAATACCATCACTACAGGGCGTGGGGGCGGGGACGACCGTACACTCTGGTAAACGCTCATCCAACGCACAGGGTCTTATTAAATCCCGGTCGATGCATTCCACTTCGTAGGGATCAATAGCGCAGGGTCCTTCAGGTTCATCCAAGGCCCATGCCTTAAATGTACTTAGCCACAGTAGTAACCATACCGCCAGCATCGGCAAAGCCGTTGGCACCCTGACCATGGCGGGCACTGACAAAGCTGGACAGTGGGATGGCCGACGCTGTTGCGTTGGTCTCTTGTTCACTAAAATTGTGTAGTTAGCAAAGGTCAGCCACATTTAATGAGCCCTCACTTCAACCCGCCGTTGGGCCGCATCTTTGGGGATAATATGAGCTTTGGCTGGGTCAGGGTCACGATGATAGCCGCAAGTACCGGTACTGGTGATAGAAAAATAGGTTTCTCCCGCGACCACGTTTTCCAGACAGGAAACCCGTGCGGTGCAATAGGCAAGCCCCGAATTACTGGTGGGGAAGACAAAACGCCGGGTCACCGCGCTACAGTTTCTTTCTGCTTGCCCTGGCGGAAATAATTCCACTAAAGCTACTTGGGCCTGGCTTTCGGCCGCGTAGAACGCCCGGGTAGACAATACTGACATAGAGGCTCCGGTCGCTGTGCTGGTTTCTAGTTCAGTGATAGCCAACGCCAACAGTGCCAGCACGATAATAATAAACAGCGCCATGGGCAGACCGACGCCAGTTTGCCTTGAATTACCGTAAGCACGGCCTTTACAACGGAGAAGCGGTCTCATTGAACTAAGGCACATTACGCAGGTTAACCTCCTGTTCGATCCGGTAGTCAGTATCCCCTTCTACTAACTCAAAATTAAAATGAACCACTGCACTACGTGTCAATGAAGTGGGTTGAAAAGTAAAACCTAAACTATCTGGTTCCAGTCGATTCATTAAAATATCTTTTTGAGCGCTGGCGGGGGGCAAGCTCGCCACTGAATTAAAGCCGTAGTTTCGATAACGGTAAACCAGGTCACCTTGCTGACAAAAGGCCGTGGGTGTAGACACCAGATAGAATCGACGACTCGGAGAATCAGTAGGAAATTGGTGTTGATTCCCCAGGCTGACAGTAATCTCACCATTGCCTTGGGGTATACTGGCATTGCTCGACGTGATCGCGCTGTCATTGCCAGGATTATACAAATCGGCCGTGACCGAAGGATAAACCGCCACTCTGCCTGTAACTGTGGATGCTAATCCGGCAGCAACCGCCTGAAATCGATCGGCTGCGACAGTAATCGGTACAGAAACATAATGGGATGCGGCTAACACGGGAATAAACTCGATGCATCCCGTTGCTGTACGCACAGAAGCGGGTAAAGCGGTTCGCAATGCTCTGGAGATTTTTTCAGCGCCTATAAGCGCTCTGTTGGCGAGTTGCTGACGCTGGGCAGTATCCATATAACCCTGCACCGAGTGAGTAATAAAGCGAGTGGCAAAAGTTCCCATAATCCCCATTAAGACAACCACGATGACCAGTTCGATTAAGGTAAAACCGGCACTTGGGCGAACACCTCTGACACACGGCACCGGCAAGCTCATCAGAAACCACTCCGGTAGGCAGAAAATATCATGCTCTGGCCTGCTGGGTCGGTCACCGTTACATCGATTCGTTTCGCCCGACGATTAGCTGCGGCCGAGGCCCCTAAACCCAGTTCGGTCCCGGCACAAGACACATCCACCTCCACTTTATAGCCTGCATAAGAGGAGAACTGAGCATTGGTTTGGGATTGCGGGGGCTGCTCAACCAAACCATGGTAATCATCCACATCATCATAGCTGGCCCGGCTTTCTGACTCGGCACTGAGCACACAGGCACTAAGTACAGCCGCCGGAATGCCGCCGACTGGCGTGCTTTCATCAAAGCGTTTAGCCAGAATTTCATCGAGGTAAGCCTGGGCCAGTTGCACCGACTTATCTTGAAGTAGGATGTTGCTACTGCGCCCGATACTCTGGCTCATCACCGTAACCAGGCTCACCACGGCAATGCTTAGAATGACGATGGATATCACTAATTCGATCAGGGTCACACCGCACTGACTGCTCAGATGCTTTTTGAAATCAGGTTTATTGCTATGCCCACTGAACCGGCTAAAGTTTTGATTAAAAGACCCGCTGAAGCTTTGATTGCAAGACCCGCTGAAGCTTTGATTGCAAGACCCGCTGAAGCTCTGATCGCAAGCCCGACTGGAGTTCTGATTGAAATTAATAGCGTCAGCTTTCACAGAAGCCTTCATAGACAAGGCCGAGCCGGGTAATACAGATGGGAATCTGGCGCTGACCGGCGAGACAAATCAGTACATTATTATTGGTTTCACCGGCGTGATTGAAATTCACGGTGAGGTCTGAGGAAGTAACAGCAGTGGCAGAACCACAGTGGGTGGTAGCGCTGGTTTTCCATGACACCGTCACGCTGTCAGCGTTAACCCGGCTGGCAGACTGATAGTTTCCCTGGGTGACTGAAAGATCCAGCTCGCCACCTGAAGAACTGATGTTGAATCGAGTGTCTACAGGTACACCCGCAGCATTAAAGCTATGCCTGCCCAACGCCACTTGCTGGGTCAGATTTAGCTGTGACATCACTTGATCAGCAACAACCGTTACTGAGAAACTGTTCTTGTTAGCAAATAGTCCCATGGCGGCTACTGAGAGAATGCCCAGTAATACCAGGGTCAGCAGCAACTCGATTAATGTGTAGCCCCGCATAGCCAGTACTCATGTGCTTATACCTGTAAACTTGTCAGCACCCCGAAGTATTAACGGTAACGGTATAAGCGGTATTGATTGTCGGTGGATTACCGGTAGTAGTGGCTTGGGTATAGGCAACCCGGCAAGTGCTGCTGGCATAACCACCTATTTCGAAAGTCATGGTGCGGTTACTATTGCTTCTGATGTACTTATAATCTGCGTTGGTACCGGAAGTATTAGCATTGATAGTGGCAGCAGCCATGATGCCGTTGGTAGCGGCTTGTGGGTAGCCCGCCGTCATGGCAACATTCTGGCCATCCAACTTCACCGTGGAATTAAGCCCCAAGCCATCAGCTAATTGCTGGGCCCGGGCTATAGCAGCCGCTGACTTGATTGCACCGGCAAGACCATTAATTGATGCAGCCCGGGCATCGCCTGTTAGATCGGCAAACTTCGGCAAAGCAAAGGCCGCCAGAATACCGAGAATAACAATAACCATCACCAATTCGATGAGGGTGAAACCGGCTTGTTGTCTGTGCATGCTGTACTACTCCAATAAGGTATTGTTTTTTCAATTAAAGTATAGACAACAAGGCTTGTTTTCATTGTAACTTTGTGCAAGGTCAGGCTTACTTTTGTAAGCGCAAACCAGCAACTCAATAAGCAGAAAAAAACAGCGGCATCCAACGGTCAATTTGGTCGATTCAACGCTGTGCTTAGCGCCTGTGCTTTGCTCGTGTACCTGGCGCTTGCGCTAATCTGAGGCACTCAGCTTTGCCCGCCAATTGTCAGGCTCATTTCCCGTATTGATGACGAGTCATGCGCACTTCGCCGCTGTCGGTATTAAAAAGAATGGAAAAACTATCTTGCTGGGCGTCACCGACCTGGTAGATACACACCGTACCCATGCCTATCACCCGCAACATGGGCCGTACAGAGTTGGCAGACGTTTCTGTTTTTTGCTGTTGCTGAGCGTTACTGAGTTGGCCAGCTTCAAAATCCTGCAGAAGAGAATGAAAAACCTCAGTACAGCCAATGTCGGTCACTAATGAACTAGCTACCGGAGCGGTCACCGAAACTGGCCAGCCCTTGTCATTGAGAGTAATCTGCTGGCTGTGTTGGCCCCCGAAGCCACTCAATTGCCGGGGTCGCCCTGCGGCGAACCAAGCCGTGCGCATTAGTCTTAAGGAGCTTTCAAAACTTCGAGTCACATGGTCCGCTTTGAAGGTATTAGCATCATCCACCAATAAGTCAGACTTGAACAAAAACACCAACGCTAGCGCGCCAATCACCATCAACGCAAACCAGCGTTCCAATGACAAGGAATTCCAAACCGTACTGGCGGACATAAGCAGAGATTAACCTTTACCCAAAGCGGCAGCACCCAGGTTCCACATAGGCAAAAATACACCTAGAGCCAGTACCAACACCATAACCCCCATAAAAACTAACAGGATGGGTTCAATGGATTCCGCCAGACGTTTGAGGGAATATTCCACTTCCTCGTCGTAGAAATCTGCCACGTCATTGAGTAAGCTATCCACAGCGCCGGTTTCTTCACCAACCGCTATCATCTGCATTACCAACGGAGAAAACATTTCCGAGGCCCGGGCAGTGCGCAAAAGGGTGTCTCCGCGCTCAATACCCGTGCGCATGTCGGCAATGGCTTTCCCCAGATAACGGTTATTGATCGCCTCTGATACCAGTGATAATGCCGTTGTGACCGGCAATCCCGCCGCTAACATCATAGCGAAATTACGAGAGAAACGAGACAAGGCCACCAGTTCGAACAATGGCCCTGTTAACGGTACTTTGAGCTTTAAACGGTCCCACTGGTATTCTCCTCTGGCGGTTTGCTTCCAACGTAAAAAAGCCACAATTGCAGCGGCCAGCACAATAGCAACAGCATAACCATAGTTGAGTAGAAAGGATGAAGTGGCAATCAAAATTTTAGTCGGCACTGGTAGCTCCGCACCAAATTTGGCGAACACCCCGGCAAAAGCTGGAATCACAAAAAAGTTGACGATGAGCAGGCCAATAGTCATGGCCACGATGACCATAGTGGGATAACGTGTAGCCTGGGAAACCCGCTTGCGGGTATCCCGCTCAAACTCAATATTAGACGCCAATTGCTTAAAAGATGATTCCAATGCTCCGGTATTCTCACCCACCAAAATCATGGAAATAAACAGCTTGTTAAAAATATCGGGATGAGCACTCATGGCGGTGGCCAGGTTAGTGCCCGCCTCCAAGCGTCTGCCCACATCCAGCAGCACTTCCCGCAGTCGCTCATTCTTGGCTGAATCGGCCAACCCCCGGATGGCATTCATAATAGGAATACCGGCACGAGTTAAGGCATGCATTTGACGACAAAAAATCACCAAATCATCCAGCGTAACCTTGGCGCGGAACCATGGGTGCTGTTTGAGTGCAGCCAATACATCGGCTGATTCCGCAGTGGCGGTGATGCTGGTCGGGGTAATGCCCTGTTTCATCAGTTCACCCGCAACCATGTCCTGGGAGGTTCCCTGCATGGCACCCTGAACCAGGCCGCCGCTACCATCTCTGCCTTTGTAACTGAAATTCGCCATCGCTAGTTTTCGTATTTAGTGAAAGGCTTTCTATCGCCTTTTTAACGCTTTTTTAACGCCTGATGTCGCCTGCTTGTTGTTAAGCGGTACGCGCGCCTTACTCAAACTCAAGCTGACTGGCTACCTTGGTGGGTGTGGCATCTTTAAGGGATGCGGTAATGCGGAATACCTCATCCAATGAAGTTACCCCCTCACGGGCGTAATCAAGAGCCGCCAGTGCTAAAGGCCGGTAGATATCGGAGCGCTTAGCGGCTTCGATAAACCCGGCCTGGTTGTTTTGCCGTAAATTGAGTAGCAGGTTTTCGTTCATTTCCAGCAATTCATAGACTCCAATTCGGCCGTGGTAACCGGAGTTGCCACACTGGTAGCAACCGCTGCCCTGGAAAAACTCATGAGGCAGATTTTCACTGGTCAGACCCTGCAACCAGATGCGTTCTTGCTCGGTGGGTTGATAGGCTTGCTTACAATCATTGCAAAGTTTTTTAACCAATCGCTGCGCCAACACGCCGGTAAGCGCACTGGCCACGAGATAAGGTTCAGCACCCATATCAATCAGCCGCATGGCGCTCGCTACCGCATCATTGGTGTGCAAGGTAGAGAGCACGAAGTGACCGGTCATGGCAGCGCGTAAACCGATCTCAGCGGTTTCCTGATCCCGCATCTCACCGACCAACACAATATCCGGGTCCTGCCGCAGGGCCGATCTTAAAATGGTGGAGAAATCCAAACCGATTTTGCTATTGATTTGTACCTGGGTAATCCGCGGCAGACGATATTCCACTGGATCTTCTGCGGTAATGATTTTACTGCTGGGCTTGTTCAACTCGGCGAGAGCACCGTAGAGGGTGGTGGTTTTACCACTTCCGGTCGGGCCGGTGACTAATAACAAGCCATGGGGACGCTGAATCAGCACCCGCAAACGCTGTAAAATAGGATCAGGCATACCGGTAGCATCGAGATTCAATACCCCATCGGTCTGATCCAATAAGCGCATCACCACCGATTCACCATAGGTCACCGGCATGGTGGATAATCGAACATCTATAGAGCGGCCTTTCACACGGACATTAAAGCGACCATCCTGCGGTAAGCGTTTTTCCGATATATTTAATCCCGACATGAGTTTGAGTCGCAACACCAGCGCCGAACTGATGCGCTTCTCTTTCATCACCTGTTCATGCAAGAGACCATCAATACGCTGGCGTATGCGTACCACTTTTTCATCAGGTTCAATATGAATATCCGAAGCTCTTACTGATACGGCATCTTCAAAAATGGACTGTAACAAGCGCACAATGGGCGCTTCACTCACATCCCCTTCGGCGGCAATCTGGGCGAGGTCAAAAGCATCTTCACCCAGTTCGTCTTCCACTTCCCCGGCAATGGATGCAATCTCGTCGGTACGACGATAGACCCGATCCAGGGTGGCTAGCAATTCCGACTCCCGCACCACCGCTTGTTTAACCGGCTGCCCCAGGGTACGAACCAATTCATCGTAGCCAAAAATATCCATGGGGTCTGACATTCCGACCAGAAGTTGCCCATCCTGATCGGACAAGACCACCGCACGGAAGCGGCGAGCGGCAGTCTCTGGCAGCTTTTTCACCAGTTGTTGATCAAACTGAAAGTGACCGAGTTGCACAAAGGGAATGCCCATCTGACGGGACAAAAAACGCAGCAACTTATCTTCTTCGATCAAGCCCAGATCAACTAGAATTTTCCCTAGCTTGTTGCGGGTTTTCTTCTGTTCACCCAGAGCGGTCATTAACTGCTCTTCAGTAATGACCTCATTCTGTACCAATAAATCGCCGAGTCTGATTTTCATTGTCTTCGTCGCTTTGAGCCTTAACTAGTTTTCATCCTGAAACGGCTTCCATGCCGTTTTGCGCAGTCGCAAAGTAAAATAGCTGGATCAACCCTGGCCGCTAATCAGAGCTGATTTTCTTGGCTGCTTTTCTTACGTTTGTTGTGCAATGCCGCTAGTTGGGTTGGTGGGATTTAAGCAGCCGCACCCGCTGTTTTGCATAATTGGCCAATTGACTGCTTAGCCCGGGGTCGGCCAGTGCCTGACTAAAGGCGCGCTGAGCCGCCACATCATGTCCTGCCTGATCCAGAGATATACCCAGACCGGCCCATAGAGCACCCTGGTCCGGTGTAATTTCCACTAACTCAGCATAGATTAGTAAGGCTTCGCCGTAATAACCCAAATGTTGCAACAGACCGGCTCTCAAGGTATGAAAGCGCTGATACTCGGCAACGGGTGGCAAGTTGGTTTGCAATAGGGCCAAGGCCTGCTGTTGCCTGCCCAGGGCTAGAAGCGCATGAGCTTTCAGTTCCCGCAGTAAGGGCATACTGTGAGCATCGGTGCTGGCAAGAACACTTGCCATTTCCTGGTAGGCAGCTCTGGCCATCAACCAGCTGGCGAGTTGATGCCGGCTTTGCCAATGATCTTGTGGCCCGGCCAGCAAAGTCCTGAGTTGCTGCTCGGCAGCTCTGGGGTTACCTTGACTATAGAGCTTTTTCGCTTGTCTTAGTTGACGATTGGCCTTGGCCAAGGGCGTATCTGCAGGCCGGATAGAAGCTGTCAACGACCCGTCTTGTGTTGCGGTGCCGCCCTCGTGGGAAGATGTGTTGGGGGAAGATGTATTGGGGGAAGTACTAAGAGCGCGTTCTGGAGGGACAGGACGATTGCCGACAGGTTCTGAAAATCTGGATGGAGCCGGTTTTGCTCCGGTGCTGGGCCGTTCACCTACAAAAGTGGCGGGTTTAGCGGCTGGATTAATCACAGCAATGCGCTCAGCATACTCATTAGCACTAACAGGGCGTGCTTTCTCATCAGTCGCTACTGCGGCGACTACGATGGATTGGTCAACTGGCTCAGAAGGCATGACTTCGCCAGTCTCTGCGTTTACCTTGCCAACAACCGCTGGTTGGCTGGCGCTGGCCATCTTATGTTGACTGGCGGGAACTAAAGCAGGCTTAGCTGGGTTGGCAAATACCGGAGCTTGCTGTGGGTGCACTGTTTCTATTTGCGCTGTATCAGGGCTGTTGTTAGTAATATCAACACCACCATCGACAGGACCAATACTGCTGTCACCAAGCGACTGGTCAACCCGTGGTGAACGGGTTGAATCCTGGGTCTGCCATTGAGTCCAACCGAAACCTGCGACCAGGGTCAGTGATAGTAACAACAGACCCGCCCGCAATAGTTTCCGCAGTGGCGTCAGCGCCTGGTGTTTCACTTGCAAGCCAGCAGGCAAGCCTTTGGGGGGGGGCTGCCGGTCTTTGCGTTTGTCTAAATCCACTAATACATCGTTCAATAAACTCATGCCCAACTCCTCAGCCAGCCCCAGAAAGGACGCACGGCCAGGGTATCTTTTACCGCCAGCCGAACGTGCCGTGCCTCAACCGCGCCAACACCTTCTCCAAAAGCGGACAACAAAGCTTTGTGAGCAACCACATTGATGACCCTGGGTATGCCCTGGCTGGACTTCGCCACCAATTTGAGCGCTCGTCGCTGAAACAAGTCAGGGCCGTTATAGCCAGCCAGTGCGATCCGGTGCTGGATATAGTGAGCTACCGCCGGCGGGTCCAACGGCTGTAAATAGTCCTGAAACGTGATCCGTTGCCGTAATTGCCGCAACTGCTCGCTGGCCAGAAGCTTGTCTAACTCGGGTTGGCCAAACAGCACCACTTGCAACAGCTTGCTGGATTCCGTTTCTAAATTGGTCAGCAAACGCAAGGCTTCGATGGTTTTGGTGGGCATGGCCTGGGCTTCGTCAATCAACAACACCACGCGACGCCCTTCTGCCGCCAGTTCCGTTAAGCGAGAATTGATCGATTTCAGAATTTCATGTTTGCTCTGAGTACCTTGACAACCAATGCCCAGTTCATCCGCCAGCGCACGCCATAGGTCTGTTGGAGCCAGTAAGGGATTGGGGATATAGGCAGTCAGATAGGGTGCCGTCAACTCATTCAACAGGCGTCTGCACAGCAGGGTTTTTCCCGTACCCACCTCACCGACGATTTTTATAAAGCCTTCCATAGTATCCAGCGCGACAATTACTGTTTCCAGCGCATTGCGATGGCAGGCTGCATTCAGATAAAAATGAGTGTTCGGAGTGAGCGTGAAAGGCAGTTCGCTAAAGCCAAAATGTTGTTCATACATCGCCATTCTTCTCTATGTTTTTCGCCAGTATCGCTTTTATGGCTTTTATCGCTCTTATCAAACAGGTCGATGTCGCCGCTTTACTCGTTAGCGACGACTAGTCCCGGTAATCGTTCTCAATCTGGTTTCGTAATCGCTCAAAGCGACGTCTGGAATCCAGTATGTCCTGCCGGTTACTGTCCACGGTCACAGCGTTCATCCCGGTGCCATCCATTGCGACCAAAGTAGGTCGGATCAATATCACTAATTCACTCTTTTCTTCCGACTGTCGTTTTTGAGTAAAGGCCTCTCCCAATAGTGGGATATCCCCTAGCACCGGCACCCTGGCCTCTTCATCACGGGTGATACTGCGAATCAAACCACCAATAACAACGACCTGACCATTGCGTGCCTTAACCACGCTATCTGTTTCCCGCACGGTGCTCAAAGCCAGCGGCAGAATGATCTGGCGGTCGCCGACCACGATAGTTTTGGTCTGGTCTTCCACTTGGCTAATGGTTGGATGCACGTGCAGGGTGACCATATCGTCTTCACCAATTTGCGGTGTTACATCCAAGGCAATGCCAGAAAAGAACGGTGTAATTTCCACATCCGTGGTATCGTCGCTGTCTTCATCACTGGTGGTTTCAATGCCAGTCACAAAAAACTCATCGCTACCCACCTTGATGACCGCTTTTTGGTTATTGATAGTCGCTATGCGTGGACTGGAGAGCACCTGAACCGAGCCTTGCAGACTGAGCAGATCAACGAAGGCAGCAAAGTTGTTAGATTTAAGAGTAGCGCTGAAAATACCGCCAATGGGAGAGGTCAGGGTTTCCGAATTAAGGCCCAGCCTGACAAAATCCAAAGCATTGCCATTGCTGCCCACGTCGTTCGACAAGTCATTGAAATACTGCCAATTTATACCCTGTTTGTAACCTTCGTTAAGAGTGACTTCAAGAATCTTCGCCTCTAACACAACCTGACGTTGCATCACTAGCTGGGAACGTTGCAGATAGTCGGCCACATCTTCCAGCTCATTAGCATAGGCCTTCACCAGCACTATTCCCGCACTGCTGTTGGCGATGACTCGTCTCCCCTCACCTTCACCGATAATAGTTTCCAGAGTTTCCTGTAGAGCCAACCAAAAATCACTTTCTGTTTCTGTGGTAATCCGTGACAACACTGCATTTTCTGACTGAGAACCGCCGGTATCACCACTACTACTGCCTGATCCAGAAACTTTGGTGGAGAGCTGACCGGAACTCACCAGAATGTCTGACTTACCCGTGCGCTTAATATCCAGATAGTCAATTTGAAACACCTCGGTGCGGATGTCAGCAGGCAGAACTTTGTAGATGCCGCCTTTTTTCTTAAAGTCAAAACCATATAGCTGACGAGTGATTTCCAGCACTTCCACTAGTGAAACATTTTTAAGATCCAATGAAATCTCACCAGTGACAGCGGGATGAACCACCATGTTATGGGGCGTTCCCTTCACTAAACCCATAAAAAATTCGGCTGCCGCTACCCGGTTAACCGTGATATCAAAACGCTCTTCTGCAGGGGCAGTCACCGTTAAGCCATGAGTGGGAATGAGTGCACTGGTCACTTCAGGTGGCGGCAACTCGGGAGTCGTCGATGGATTAGCCGCCTCGCTCAGGCTGGCTTCAATTTGCCGGGCACTGCTGGTGTCGACAACGGTCGAGTACTTTTCGGTCACACTACAAGCGCTCAGCAGCAGGAGCAGGGCCAAGCCAACGGCCGGTTGTCGCCACTTCATTGAGTTCTCCTTAAGCGTACTGGATTGTTACCAGTCCCTTTAGCGGAGGTCACAGCAGCAAACCACCGCTGCCCCTGCCAACTCAGGAGTACCCGTTTCGCTTCTACCTTAAGCACTTTTACACCGTTCCAGTCACGGCCCTCCAACACACTTTTGCCATTGATGCTGACCATTTTCCGGTGTTGGGAATACAGGATGTAATCCACCCTGACCTTTGGCCTCGCGACCTTGGCCTGACGGGCAGGCTCGCTCATCCACCCTGCTGGACGGGTCGGATCAACCAACAAATCGGTCTCCATCACCAGTTGCCCGGCAGCAACATATTGTGGGTAGGAGACCATGGCAACAGTCGCTACAAGACAAGCTGCGATGAGTGACCATTGACCTATTATGGAGCGATACTCAAACACCTAACCACCCCGCTTCCAGGCCAAGGGTTTCCACTTCTAATATCATTGATGCAGAGGGATATTTTTCCACTTTGTAGTCCAATGTAACCAACCTTAGCTGATCTGACTCTGCTTCGATCTGACGCACATAGCGCAATGCATCGAAGTAAGCTCCGGCAACCACAATGCGGATCCGATGACTATATAAAACAGCGGCTCCTTCACCCTCGCCCTGCTGAATTTTAATGCTGGGCAACTTGACCACTTCTTTAATTTCCAGCTCTGGAATCGCTTGCAACAACTCGGTCAGCAGCACTGGCATATCATCCGGTGTCACTAAGGCAGACAGACTATCCTTCAATTGTTGACGCTTGGCGGCTAATTGCAAAGCCAGTTGCTGATTTTCAGCTCGTAATACCGCGTTGGTGTCCTTACTGAGCCCAGCCTCCAGCATGTCACGCTGCACTAATAATGACTGATTCAGCTCACCTGCGACGACCAGATTGCTAGCCATGGCTTGTCGTTGTTGCCAGCCCGGTAGTACAAAGAACTCCATAACGACCAACAAAGATGCAGTGACCGCAGTCGCCAGAAGAATCAGCTTTTCACGTCGGCTCAAAGCATCGATCCGCTTAGCTAAAACCACCACTTTGTTGGCCGCCATCTTATCCAAGTTCCCTTTCATAAGTGAATTTTCCTAACTGGAGAGTCTTTTCTATCCGCGAGGCGCTATCGTTCTTAGCACCTTCAACCGGCTTATCCGGGTCGGCTTCCGCTTGAGTGTCGACGGTAAACTGGCGGTATCTGGGGTTGTCATCCCCATCAATTTGCAGTCTGAACTCATTAAATATGCGACCACTGAAAGCCTTCTCACTACCGAGAGCTTGCAAATAGCGAGGCACAGCCTCCGCATGCAAGGTGGTGCCAGCCAGCACTACACGATCGCCCCGGGTCATGATTTGAATTTGCTGTAGCCACAGCGGATCCAACTGATGCTTGGCCAACGCCAGCAAAACATCGGCAAACACTTCTCGTTTAACCCCTTCATCCATGCCACGGGCAATAGCGTCCAGTAAACTCTGTGTATTGTTAAGCTGCAATTTCAGTTTTTGAGCCGCCACTTCCAGTCGGGGATCTTTAGTTCGGGCAGCCAGTTGCACCTCCAATGCTTCAACTTCTTGCTGCAGAAACTCATTCTGCTGCTCCCAGTCAGCCATCTGCGCATTGGACTGGCTTATAACCCACTGTAACCAGCCCACACTGATCGCTCCGATCAACCACACCGCCACGAGAATCGCGAGCATATTTTTCAATGCCAGCAGATCTTTTTTGGGCCTGAATTCAGCGCTGTATAAATTTACTTGTTGCACATCAATAGTCCATTTAAAAAGTTCGCCTGCTAGTTCGTGCTCATCCAGAAACGCCAGTTTTTGATGGGCACTAACGCAGTACAAGGAAGTACTGCCAAAATCGATCGCCTAAGCGATTGATTTTGAAAGCAAAGTAAAATCGGCATTTTACTTTGCGAATCCGCGAAACGGCATGGAAGCCGTTTCAGGATGAAACCTAGTTCGTTGTAGGCCGGCAACAATTATCTGGTCATCGTTTTCCGCTAATGGTCATCAGAAAGCCAGAGGACGGCCCACAACGCGCTTGCGCATGGCACCGCCACAGGCCACCAGACTATGAGATCCTGCGAGTTGGTCATCGCTAATCCCAATGCTTTGTTCGGGAATATTGGTAATATCAACACCGAGTATATCGCCGAGATGATTAATCAATTCCGGTTCATTAATCGCCGCCGATACTAACAGCGAGCGCGGGGCCTTCTGCCCCATCTGGCTCTCGAAATAATCCATGGAACGCTGTACCTCAAGTGCCAGTTGCTGACCGATGCGGTCCCGCTCGGCTGGATCACTAAGACCTTGCATATCAGCATTTAAGCGGCGGGAAAAATAGACCGTATCGTTTTTAACCAATAGCACCATTCCCGTAGTCTCGCGCATCAGCACCAGTGCAACCACCTGATCTGGTTCAGCAACGGGGTGCACCAGGTTACGCAATGCCAGTTCCGTAATATCAATGGACTGCAAACGCAGCCCACTTGCCTTAACCAGTTGGATTAATTCTTTGATCAACGCCTTGCGGGCAGCGACCACATTAACCAAAGCAGGCTTGCCTCTTAGGGCATCTTCGGGAAACTCAAAGACATCAATCACAGCATCTTCAAGACTGTAATCGAGCATATCTTTCACTTTCCAGCGCATGGCCTCTGCTAGTTCCCGGTCATCTACGGCGGGTTTTTCCAACAATTGAGAGCTATAACAATCTGGTGACAATACCAGGTTACAGTGGATTCCATATAAACGGTTTTCTTTCACCCAGGCGGAGAGCACTTCTGCTCGTCCGGCTGGAGATGCAGGCAAGTAGTCAAGGAGTCTGATCTCCCCCTTACCGTTGGCAACGGCCACCCCCAGGCTATCCGCCCTGACTTCAACTCCAACCAAGCCTTGTTTGCGTCGCTGCTTTCTGAAAATTGACACATTGCCCTCTGGATATAAGATTTATCCCAGTGACATTGCTGCTTT